>VTLG01005193.1_pt1 | contig 47506 bp, 74 predicted proteins | sample 4694571 | NCBI WGS metagenome assembly VTLG01 (sample SAMN12604809, study PRJNA352737) | marine metagenome | biome: ENVO:00000447; feature: ENVO:00000209|ENVO:00000569|ENVO:01000036; material: ENVO:00002151; isolation source: viral sequences binned using virsorter ... | reverse complement strand
AATCTCCTCCCTCTTCCCAACACATTAACCATGGGTTATCCATTGAAGTTGCATTAAATAATTTAATTGGTACTTGATACCATAAAGGCTCTATTTCTTCTGAATACATTACTCGCTTGGTATAATCTATAACACTCTGCCACTCTGCTTCTTGGTCTAGAAAAAGGACTTTTAAAGGTAATCTTTTTTTCTTTCTTGCTACTTCTAATGCTAGATTTAAAATTACTGTGCTATCTTTTCCTCCAGAAAAAGAAACAATAACATTTTTAAATTCATCAAATATAAAATTTATTCTTTCTATAGCTGAATCATAAACATTTTTATTTAAATATATTTTCATTTCAAATCATCATATACTGTTTTACGCAATGCAAAATCTATACATTGAGATATTGCTTTTTGTGGATTAATTACTTCATGCGAATCTATAGAAACTGCAATATTATAAGCATTTTTATTTTTTGATAATACTTGATGTGGACTATGAGTATCTAATATATAAAATACTCCTCTTTTTAAAATTAATTCTTCTTTTGATAATCCTCTAACTGATATACCTTCATCTACTCTTATTTTTAAATGATGTGAATATCTTGGATATTTTGGGTCATAATGTAATGGAGTCTGCCCTCTTACTCCTATCCAATGAGCATTATTAGTTAAAATAGTTTTGCCTTTTTTATCAATAGCTCTACTCCATGTCTGTAAACTAAAACTATCTGTTTTAAATATTAAAGATAAATCTTTATCTGAAGGTATTGGGATTATTGTAGGTAAGACAATATCAGTATTATAAACAACAGGATTGCTTCTTTGTGTATCTTTTAATTTATATTGCCAAGTAACATCCATTTTATATCTCGTCTACAAAAGTTTTGCTTTGCCTATTTGTGCTACCTCTTCTTTTATCTATCATGCTTACTGAAATTCTGTGTTGCACTAAAGAAGGTACACTTATCCAATATTTTTCTTTTCTGCTTTTTAACCAATCACATACCATTAAATCAGTACCATTTGGGTGATTTTCTAATTTTTCTTTTGCCCATAAAGGATAATAGCTTAACATTAATTTACTATAATTTGGCGGTGCATAAAAACATTGATTCATTAAAAAATTATTATCCCATCTACTGCCAATTTCTGTATCTGCTTTTCTCATTGAAAAAAATTGTATAAGGTTAAAAGGTTTTTGTGTAATTACTTTTTTAATTTTATTTTCAAAATTTTTTGTAAGCAAAATATCCTCTTCCATATGAATACAAGCATCATTTTTCGCTAAATCTAAAGACCTAAGAAAAGTGTCCATAGCATCTTTTTTTTCGTCATAACACCATTCAGCATTAGGTAAATTTTTTTTAAGATAATCAATAAAATCTTTTCTTTCTCTTACTGCTTTTATAATTATTCTCACTATCCACCTGTAAATCTAAAAGATTCATGACAATGAGGACAAATAACTTCAGTACCCTCATCTGAATTATCACTTTGTATATTTTGCATATTTTTATCTAAATTATTTTGTGCTCGTTCCATATCTTTATCTGTAGTAGGATTAACCTCAAGGTTAGATATAGATTGGGGAGCGAAGTCTTGTAACGACACATCTATATCTAATCCTATGGTTGATAAGTCAAAATCTAACTCATCTAACTTTTTTATTTCTGCCATATATACATCAAAATTCCATTCAGAATTTTCTGCTATCTTATTATCAGCAATTACATAAGCTCGCTTCTGTGTATCATTTAAATGCGATACAACCATACATGGTACTTGGTCTAATCCCATTCTTTTTGCAACATTCCAACGACCATGTCCTGCTAAGATTGTATTTTTCTCATCAATCAAAATAGGTATAGTAAAACCAAACTCTTTTATTGATTTTTCTATTTGTCCAAGTTGCTCCTCACCATGCATTCTTGAGTTAGTTTCATAAGGTTTTAAATTTTCTGTATTTATTTGTTGAATTTCAGATATTGACATGATTTCTCCAATGATAAAACCTAATTGCTAAGATAGCATATTATATGCTAATATAAATATAACTTAACCTCAATTAAAACGCAAGAAAGGAATTATTATGTATTACAAGTATAAAGATTTTATTAGTGAAATCAAAAAAAATGCAAGTCAAAGGAATGATTTAGTTGTTCCTCTAAATTCCATTTCTTTAGGCAAAACAGAAAGCAATGTTTATATAAATGGAGATTTATTTATAGCAACAGATACCTTTCATACGCATCTTGCTCAAAGATTGGATATACCAATGCCTTATTATAGAAAAATGCTTAAAAGCTCTAAAAGGCTTTTACAGTTAAATGTAAATCATTGGTTAAACTCTTTTCCAAAAAATAAACAAGTATTATTAAGAAGCTATGTCAAAAGTGATACTAAAAGTAAAAGTTTTTTAAGTTGGAATAGTGAAACATTAATAGCAAGAGGATTGCTTTCAAACAGATATAAAATTATGGATAATAACGAACTATTCTATGATTTACAGTATATCATTGATGATTTTGAAGTTATGAGTTGTTATCATAATGATGAAATAACTAATGTTAAAATTAAATTTCCTAAATTAGAAGGCGAAGTAAAAAAAGGAGATGTTGTTACAGGTGGATTAGTTCTTAGAAATTCTGAGCTAGGTTTTTCTTCTATTACTGCAACAAGTTTAATTTACAGATTAGTATGCGATAATGGAATGATGTTACCAAATGTCGCATCTATTAATAGCAAATATCATATTGGTAAACCTATTACTCTTTCTAAATATTCTTCTGAAGAAAAAGTAAATGATTATGAATTACCAGAAAAATTAACTTCTGATATTTGCGATATGATTATTGATTTACAAGATGAAGTAAAATTTAAATCAAATTTAGATTCTCTAAAAGAAACAACAAAAAGAAAATTTAAAAATATTGATTATAAATATTTGCGTAGAGAATTTAACACATCAATAAAAGAAGAAGAGCAAATAAAAGAAAACCTTGAAATAAGCTCTGATTTTACGCAATATGGCTTAATACAAGCTATTACTGCAACAGCAAGAGAACTTTCTAATGTTCAAAGAGCTATACATTTAGAAAGATTAGGAGGAAGATTGTTAAATATACCACAAAGACAATGGAATGTATTAACAGCTTAAATACTATGATGAGTGTTGAGGAATTAAAAGAAATAGGACATTACTTGTTCAAACAAGGTTGGCAAACTCGTTTTGCTGAATATCTTGGTATTACTCCTCAACACTTTCGAAGATATGTTAGCGGTAAAACAAAAATTTCAAAATCAAGAGAAAACCAAATACGCATGATGGTTTATTTAAAAAAAAATGGATTGTTTGAAGATTATCAGGTAAACCTTATACAAGACACATTAACAAGGAAAAAATAATGGAATATAGATATAAAGCAACATTATTGCGAGTCGTTGATGGCGATACTATTGATATAGACGTAGATTTAGGTTTTGGTGTTTGGCTTCGTAAGCAAAGAGTTCGTTTAATGGGTATTGATACTCCAGAAAGTCGTACTAGAAATTTAGCAGAAAAAGAATTAGGACTTGCTTCAAAAGCAAGGCTTGAAGAATTACTAAGTGTATCTCAATTTACTATTATTACACATAAAGATGGTAAGGGAAAATTTGGTAGAATACTTGGAGAACCAGAAGTTGACCACCCACAATACGGAAAAATTAATGTCTGCGATAGAATGATAGAAGAAGGACATGCTCGTTCTTACTATGGTGGTACTAAAGTTCCTTGGGTCTAATCATTCCAATATTGAGTATTTTGAGGTTCTTCTCTTACTTCTGAATAATTTTTAGTTTCGATATTATAGGTAAATAGAGCTTCACCTATATCTCCATATAATCCTTGCTCTCTAACTTTTTTTAGATAAATAATAGTTTTATCTTCTTCAAAATTTCTATGAACACATATTCCTATATCTGCCATATTATGCCAATGAGCAGAACCAGATATATCATACATACTAGGAACAGGATAAGTTCCGTCATTATTTCTTTGCATTTTAGCAGGGTGGGCTACTACCCATATACAAACATCATGTGTTTTAGCAAATCTTTTGCATTGAGCTATAATATCTCTAATGTGTTCATCTTCTCTTTTACTTCCTCTATTATTAATATCTATCTCATTATATGGGTCTATTACTAATCCATTTATTCTATTACGAATGCAGGCTACTCTAGCTTTATCTAATACCCATTCTATAGTTGGTCTTTCTTCTCCACTTTCTAAAAAGAAAAAATGGTCATTAAGATATTTAAGTGAGTCATTCAATTCTGTTTCGTGCATTCTTCTAGTAGGGCCTTCAGAAAAAGGCTTGCCTATATAAGTTTCTGCTAACCTAGCTAAATGTCTAGGTGTTGAATGCTCTGGAGAAAATATTGCAAACTTCCAATTATGCAATTTGCTTGCATTAATTAAAATCTGGTCTAAAAAATTAGATTTACCATGATTAGGTATTCCTGTTACTACAGAGAAAGTTCCTGTCATAAGTTTATAAATAGAATCTAAAGCAGTAAATCCTGTACTTAATGGTTTTTCTTCTAATCCTTTATATAAATTCATTACTTCTGAGCTATAATCCTCTACTTTATATAATCCGTCTATAGGATAAGGTTTTGCATTTATTATAGCTCTTTGGACATATCCGTCATTTTCTCCTATTAAAGCATCATTAGCATCTTTATAATCTCCACCCCAATTAACTAGATAACATCTATCTTTGCCAAATCTATGAGCAAGTTCTTGAGCTAATGCTTGTCCTTGTTTATCCATATCTACTGCTATAATAATTTTTTCTATCTTGCTTAAATCTTCTGCACATTCTTTTAAAGCATCAAATCTTTTATCATCTTCTTTAAATTTAGCTTCTTGAGGTGCTCCGTCTGGCAAACTAACTACATGAGAAATGCCACATTCAAATAGAGCAAGTACATCCATTTCTCCTTCTACAAATATAATTTGTTTTTCATTTTCTTTTATAGAGTCAATATTAAATAATGTTCTTCTTGAATTAGCTTCTTGTCTAAACTCTTTATTTGCAGTTCTGTATTTATAATTTACTACTTCACTTTTGAGCTTATAAGGAAAAGCTAAACAAGTTTCTTTTCCATTTGAAAAATATTTTTCTATCTCTCTAATATCAAAATAAGAAACAGTTTTTTCGCTTATCTTTCTTTTACTCCAAAAATCTTTAAAATGATTTATTGTCATAGGTACTGTAACTTTCTTTGGTTTAGTATAACTTCTAACATATGTATGAGAATAAGCATTAATATTTCCACTTGTACTTCCAGACCAATTACAATGATGACAATTCCAAACAGCTCCTCCGTCTTTTATAGTTACAGATAAACATGGGTCATTCTTTTTACTTCTGGTATGTGAGCATTGTGGACATTTAACTTTATAACTTCCATTACCTGTTGCAAAACTAGGTAAGGAAATATGTTTATTTGATAATTCAGAATATACACTCATTATCCTGCAATCGCATCTTTACGAAGTTCTGTAACCATATCAATATCAAGAAACATTCTTTTGTTTAAATAAGTAGAAGGGTGGGGAATATATTTTTCTTCTGTTCCATTCATTTTATTTTTAAAAATTTCTGTAGCTTTTAATATTTTTTCTGGAGGATATTCTTTACACATTCGTTCCCATTTTTCTCCTGCACTATATTTATTTACTTTTCTAGGATAGATTGACCAGAATTGTCCAAACTCTTCAGTATATAGTTTCTTTCTTTTAGTATTATGGGTGGACACTGATGTCTGGGGGGTGGTGGACACTGATGTCCTCCCCACTAATATTTCATAATCATTTCGTATTTGTCTGCCTGCATCAAATCTTGGTTTTACTTTTAATAAATTCTGTTCTTGCAAAACTTTTAAACTTCTGCGAATAGTTCGTGTAGAACAGTTGCAAATATCTGCTAAATGATTTTCACTTGCCCAAGCGATAAAATCTGCATTAGCATAATTTGATAAGGCGATTAATAATAATTTATCTGTTGAATTTATTTCTTTGATTTTCATTGAAAAAGTAATTGCTTCTAAACTCATTCTATCCTCCTAATTTTAAGTTGAAATTTATATATAGCATAAGATACAAAATGGGGAAAGAATTTTTTTTACAAAATTTGTCCAAGAAATATTGCTTAAAAAATGGCAGATTTCTGGGACTTTTAAAAAAAAATAAAAAAAAGTGTATATATTAGTTGACAATTATTTCTAATAGTATATATTAATATACATAAGTTAATAATTAACCAACGGAGGATTAAATGACTAAATTAAATAAACAAATAACTTTCTTATCAGCAGGAGAAAATAAAACTCTTGAATTTACAATTAACAATGAGAAAACTTTAATTGCTAAAACAGTTAAAGAAGTTGCAAATATTCTTATTGCAAATCAAGGACAAGCTGATTTTTATTGCTCATCTAGTATGGATTTTGCTACGGAGTATGGATTCAAAACAAATGACGGAGCAGATAAAATGTTTGAAGCAGGAAGGAAACTAGCAATAGAAATGGTAAGGAAGGAAGCATAATGAAACAAATAATAAAAGATGCTTTTAACGTTCAAGAATTAATGATGCAATTTACAGAAACTGATGTAGCAGATAATTTGCATGACGGAACTATGCAAGGTGTATCTCTTGCTTATTCTGACGAAGCATTAATAAAAGAAGCATTACATCATCTTTCAACAGCAAGAATTAATATAGAAGAATTTGAGGATTTTCCAGATGACCTTAAACAATACAAAAAAGATGAAAAACAATTATCTAATTTCATTAAAAAATGGAGAGAGCATAATGACAAAGATTAAAGTTAAAAATGATTATACTATAGAAAGTCGTAATAGAATTTATATTGAAGAAGTTGGAAGGCAAAAAGCTATAATTGAAAATCAAAAAAAAGAAATTGAATTTTTGAGAAAAGAATTAGAAGCGACTACTAAACAAATGATAAATTATTTTTGTAACAATGGGGAGAAAAAATAATGGTTGAGTATTTTAGATTTAAAGAAATTTTGGAAGAGATAAAAGAAAAACATGAAAATGATTTTTATAATAAAGATGATATTTCAAATTTCATTCAAGAAAAAATAGACGAACAACAAGAAGAAATAAATAAATTTGAAAAACATATGGAAGGAGAATGCAATGCAAATACTTAAAATATTATTTGACGCAGTTATATTAATGTGTTTATGGATGGCAATTATAATTGCTATGTATGCTTTTATATAAAGAATTCTGTCTAGCAAATCCGAGATGCTTGAGAGTGTGTCTAAAAAGAAATAGTTAGCTAGACGGAGTAGCTAGTAATCTGATTACAAGCTGAATCATTTGACTATTTCTTAACTCTGATTAACTTATAAAGTGAAAGGGTTAGTTTAATCCACTAACCCTTTTTTATTGCTTATGAATAAATTTGCCCCATCTTTTCATTTTTTGTTTTTTTACCCACTTGTCTAAGGCATAATCAATTAAAGCATTAACATATCTACAAGCTAAAAAACCACAAATAGCAGATAGCAAATACGCATAAGGAGAATCCCAATAACAGAAAGTAACCCCACCAAGCCAAAGACTTGACATTAGATTTTTCCAATTTATTTTTCTTTCTATAATCCAATTAAACATTCCTCCTAGTAAAGCACAAGCTAGGACTACTATATTAGCACCTAGTATTATCATTGACCTGCTAATGGGTTATTTAAGGCTTTTGTAAGCATATCTCTTAACCTATCTTCTAGTTCCTTTAACTTTACATCAAGAGCTTCTGCTCGTCTAGTAGCATCTGACTCTATAGCAGTTCTTTTTCCATCAAACCTATCTTCTGCGTGCTGTATTAAAGTACGAATATCATTCTCTGAATTTCTTATACTTGTTCTTATTTCTTGTTCGGTAGTTCTTGTTCTCTTATCTACGTCTGCAATATTATCCATGACTTCATTAATATCTTTACGCAATTCATTACGAATATCTCTAGCATCTCCTTGAGCAGATTGTACGAGTTCTAATGCAGTTGATATTTCTGATTGCAAAATTGTATTCATGTTTGTAATTTCATTTTCTAATTTAGTTTCTAGGTTTTGTATTTTTTCATTGGTAACATTTACAACAGTATCAAATTCACTTAATTGTTTTGTAAAACCGCTTAAATCTGGAGCAGTATAATTAGCTATCTGGTCCTCCATTGCTACCCAACGAGCATAACCTTCAAAGCCTGCCCATATTGCACCACCTATTGTACCTAATAATGGGAATATTAATAATAACTTACCCCCTTTTACTTTTATTCCTTTGTATTCTACTTCATTACTCATATTGCATATCAATCATTTTATTAAAGGTTAAACTATCACGTACCCCAAAATAATTACCTAAAGGGTCTGGTATAAGAGCATCTGAATAAATATCTTTTGGTTCATACCAAGTAGGAGCTTGAACAATAAGTTCTTGAGAATAGCTACTCATATTAGGGCCAAGAGCATTAACTAAAGCAAGCGTTGTTATCTGAGCTATAGCGTCATATTGACTATCAAAATTTGCCATTATCTTTTTAGCTTTTTCTTGTTTCTGCTCTTCTTTTTTTTCTTCTTTAGTTTGTTTTTGCTCTGGTTTTGCTTCTTCTTCTGTTTCTTTTTCAGCTACTTGTTTTTCTTCTGACTCTTCCTTTGGTTCTTCTTTAGCTTCTTTTTTAGGTTCTTCTTTTTGCTCCTCTTTCTGAGCTATTTCTTTTTTAGGCTCTTCTTCCTCTTGAGCTTCTTCTTTTGGCTCTTCAGCAGGCTCTTTTGGCTCTTCTTCGCCACCTCCACTTGCTGTTTCAGTTTCTTCTGGTTGTGATTCTTCTTTAGCTTCTTCTTGTACTTCTTCTGTTTCTGTTTTTTCTGTTACTTGATTATTTGATTCTACTTCTGAGCTTTCTTCATTATTCGGTGTTTCAGCAACCTCAGTTTCATTTTCATTTGAAGTTGAATCAGTATTAACCTCGTTTGTAGATTCACTTTCCACTTGGGTTGTTTCTGTCTCGACCTCTTGAATATTCTCTGTATTGGTGTTTTCATTTGTTCCTTCACTTTCTGAAGGAGCATTGACCGGTGGTGGTTCTATTTCATTACTTGTTTCAATATTATTAACTGCTACATCTGTAGCACCTGCATTATTATTTCCTGTGGACTCCTGTATGTCGCCTGTAGGTGTATTGTCTGTTGTTGTACTTGTTGTTGTATCTGTATTTGCTACGTCGGCTACCATTACTTGAATGTTTGAAATTTGTTCTGGGTCAATGTCCATTGTTATATTGTTAAACATTGTATCTACATTTGCTCCTGCACCACTATCTGTTGTCTGAGTTACTACAGGTGTAGATGTATCTATATTTGTAAAAACTTCTATTGTTGTGGTAGGCATATTATCTATCCCACCTAAATTATCATCAATACCTCCTGAATCACCGCCTGAATCATCAATCGGTGGTGGAGTGTCCTCAATTCCTAAATCAATAACTACAACATCTGTAGGAGGTAAAGTATTATTTGAATTATCTCCTCCACTATTATAATTATAATCTGGTATTGCTAAATTTGTATTATTTTGTATTTCTTGTTCAATTAAATTGTAAACTATTGTTTCTGCTATTGTTGTTTCTATTTGATTATAATAAATATCAAACCAAACAGAATCAAACATATACTCACCATATCCTCCGATATTGATATAAAGTGAGTCTAAACCATTAGCATAATCTACATTGCTATTTATATGACCATAAGGAGCAATGTAATTACCACTTGATGTACCAGAAGTGCTTAAAGCAAAAGTTGTTTTATCTACATTATATGTATCTGTCCATTGCAAAGCACCACCATCATAACCTTTTAATTCTACAAAAGCATTTTTATTAGCATCATTATACATGCTAGGTTCCATTCCAAATCGCATTTCCCATCTGACTTGTCCTCCGTCATCAATAGAAAACTGACTAAGGTCTACTGTTTGCCTCCAAGTAGTTAAGGAATCTAGTCGTGCAGAAGCACAAGTATTGCTACCTGTATATTCTCCTAGTTTTCCATTGCAAGAAGTATGCGAATAGATAGAACCTTGCCCACCCCAGTCTATGTCCATATCACCCTCGTATTTTTCTGCTACGATACCTGTTGATTCGCTACTTAATATTGCACCACTATTTTTATTTTCTATAACAGTAGTTGTTGTAACTGTTGTTACTTTTTCTATATCTCCTTGAATTTCCGAAGTAGTTTCTGTTTCAACAGTAGTACCTTCTTCTTGCATTTGAGCATTAGAGGAGAAGCAATAAAAGAAAAACGCTAAAAATACTAAAAGCACCTTCATCTGTTATAATCTCCTCTGTTTCTACTTTGTTAGCTTTTAACCATTCATCATAATCAGGTCTTTTTTCAGGATTATTCGCCCATTCTTTAGCGGCTTCTAGTCCAATCTTACCCATGTACGGACAGGGTGTACCTGCCATTTCCATAGCTGAAAACACTCTTTCGTCTTGGCACAGCAAAGCTACAGCACCAACCTTCATACCCATATGATTTAAAGCTCTAGATAATTTAAGTCTTTCACAATTTAAATCTCTTGACGTTGTTCCTCCTGCAATACCTAATATTTGACTTTGTATTGCCATAGAGCTTGCAACAGAACAAACATCTTGATTATTAATAACTACAGAAGGAGCAGACGCAGTAGAGGGTGTGCGGTCTACTGTTGTAGTACCACTTACTGTAGATGATGTTGATGAAACTGTATTTGTTTGAGCTACTGCTTGTTTGCCTATGCAAACCATCAATAATATAAGGAATATCCATAATCTCAAATAATTATCCTTATTAATATTATTGTCGACATTATGTTAGCAAGGAAAATAAAAAAATAAAAGCAAAAATTATACTTCTTTTATTTCTATAGGAGGTTTATAAGTTGCTAATATTTTTTTTCGTAACATATAATCTCTTGTTTTTGTTGCTTTACTTTTAACATCTTCAATAATAGTTTTTCCATTTACTTGGTATTTAAAATCTCCTGTGTATCTTCCTATCTTAATTCCATTAACCATTAATGGGATAACAGGTTGTATTTCTAGATTTGAAATTATATTACCTAATTGTAATAATTTTAAATCTTGATACCTTTGAGCTTCTTTTTTACTAGCAAAAGTTATTCCGTCTATGATTGTAGGGATATTTCTATACTTGCGATATGAAGTCATTAGGAGTTACATTTCCTTTTGTCGCATTTTTTATTTTAGATAGCTGTGCTTTTCTAGGAAATCTCTCTCCGTAAACCCATTTTTTTACTGCACCTACAGAAGCATCTACTTCTTTTGCAAACTTAGATTGCGTTTTGCCACTATAGTTTAAGTATTCTGATAAAGTCATCTCTCGTACTCCTTTAGACTATATATAGTATATTTCTATTTACAAATCAACACATTTAGTCTTGACTTTCCCCATTTTGTATCTATAATTTTAGAATAAAGTCGTCAAACGCAAGGAGAAAATAATGAATACAAACCATAGGGGTATTCCCCCCATTCCCACAAAAAGAAAAAGTAACTCACCATTTGATTGGCATAAAGTAGAACATCTATCAGTAAGCACAATTAATACTTGGGTTATGAATCCAAGCTCTATCCTTTATAAGATAGCAGGAGGTAAAGATGATGCAGGACCTTCAGCTTGGAGAGGTAATGCTACTGAAACTGCTTTATATCATGCAATGCAAGACCCAAATCAATTAGATGAAGTTTATCATAATATTGCATTAAATGATTTTGATAAGAGAACTAAAAAAGGACATGATTGGAGAAAAATAGATATTCAAAGAAAACATACTGTAGATTATGTTAATGCAGGATTATCTTTTTATAAAAAATTAGGAGTTCCTTCTGGTTATCAAAAAAGAATATTAGTTGAATTTGATGAGTTAGAAATACCTTTTGTCGGATATATAGATTTTGAATTTGGAGAGAAAGGAAAAAATCATCAGATAAGAGATTTAAAAACAAGTGTCCAAAAATTAAATAGATTAAGTGATGCAAATTGTAGGCAGTTAGCTTTATATCAAAAAGGTGCAGGAGATTCTGATACTGCTCTATGGATAGATAGTTGCAGTAGACATGAAATAATTAGCTTACGATTAAAAAATTCAGAACCTTATCTTAAAGATTTATTGCATAAAGCATTAGGTCTTAGAAAATTCTTATCTATTTCTTCTGACATCAATGAGTTATTACAAATGATTCAACCAGATTATGACCATTGGTTATGGAGCAATGCAGAAACAAAAAAACAAGCTAAAGTAATATGGGAGAAAAAAATTGACTAAACCACTAGATAAACACGCACAAAGTATTTTAGATGAACTTGGATTTAATCCAGATGATTGTCTATGGGATTGTAGAGGAACATGGGTAATGCTCCATAAGTATATAGAATTAGCAGGAGTACAAAAAGGAATAACAATGGATTCTTTAGATGTTATTGAATCTAATGCAGAAAAAGGAATAGCAGTTATAAAATGCGTAGCTTCTAAAGGAGATATAAAAGTTACATCTTTTGGAGAAGTTAATCCAAAAAATAATAGAAATTCTTATCCTATGGCTATGGCAGAAAAAAGAGCAATAGACAGAGCTTATCTTAAACTTTTAGGATTGCATGGATTTATTTATTCTGAAGAAGAAATGAAATTGACAGATGAAGATAAAGAAGAATTGCCTAAAAAAAAATCTAAAAGAATAGTTAGTCCAGATAGAGATTATGTCATATTTGATGAAGATGAAAATGAAATAGCTCGTTATAATTCTTTTCAAAGTTATGCTAAAGCAATTCAAGAAGCACATCTTAATGAAGCTAATGTCAAAGAAATTCGCAAACATATTGATTGGATTAAGAGTCCAGAATGTGTTTATGAAGAGAAAGCAAAAGAATCAGCTTTAAAACTTATAACCACCACAAGAACTCAACATATAATAGAAGGAGAAAATAATGCAGTATGATAATACAAATAAAGGAGCTTTATGGAAAATTAAAGATGATTACAAAGTTATTATGAACGGAAATATAAATATGGAAGGACATGATAGAAGAGTAATTGCTGTTTCTAGGAAAAATGCTCAAGGAGAACCTACTATAAGTCTATATGAAGAAATTGGTAATCTTAAAAAACATGAAAGCGAAAATGATAGAGCACCTTCAGCAAAAGGAGTTTTAGATGTTCGCAAACTTGAAAACACTAAATCTGTAGGAGCTTGGAAGAAAAACAAAAAAGACGGAGAAGAATTCTGGTCTATTTCTTTAGGAGATTATGTTTCTCAAACAAATGAAAAAACAGAAGATTTAGATAATACCGCTATAAGTGAAAGTTTAGAAGATGACATTCCGTTCTAGTTGTAAACATAACAGATTAAGAGGAAAAAGATTTCAAAGTCGTAAATATTTAGAATATATAACTTCTGAATTTGATTGTATCTTGTTTCCTTATGCTTGGTGCAAAAGACGACCTGTTCAAGCACATCATTTAATGAAACCTTTTTATAGTGTAAGAGGTATGGGATTAAGAGCAGGAGATAAAGATGTAGTACCTTTATGTTCTGATTGTCATAGAGAGCTTCATTTAAACGGAAATGAAGATAAATATTTTAAATTAATAACTGATAACGAAAATTTTGGCAGAGAAAAATGCCAAGAACTTTGGAAAGAGAGTCCTTATTATGAGGAAAGTTAAGAAAACAGAAAGAGCAAAAAGAGAAGGAACAGTATTAATTTGTCCAGATTATAAATGTTTAGGACATAATACAGTTTATCATTTTTCTTGGGTTGCAATGTGTTGCAATGTATGTGGAGAAGATATTAATAAATACGATTGGTGTATAGATGAAATAGGAGAAAACAATGAATAATACTCAAATAAAACAAATTTCAATCCATTTAAAAGTAAAAAAGAAAATTACTTCTTGGGAAGCTATAATGGAATATAAATGTACTAGACTCTCAGCAGTAATATATACACTAAGAAAAGATGGTTGGGAGATTAGAAGCGACCATAAGTTTAATAAAACTACTAAAAAAAATTTTACAGAATATGTATTGGAGGATTAAATGACAGATGCAGTAGTTAAAGGCACTTATTCTGATTTTAAATTAATTAAAACTAGAAATGTTGTTCAAATGATAATAGAAGTTCCGATTGAACAAGCAGAACAAATAACAACAAAGTTTGGTATGCCACAACCTCACGAAGAAAAATGGGTAGCAGTTGCATTATTAAATACTGAAAAAAAACCTATAGATAATTCTGTTTCTAGAGCTATTCAGCAAGCAGGAATATTAGGACAAGATATTACATTTGGAACTTGGTTAAAAAACACTAGACCAGAGTTAAGTGTAGAACCTAATAATATAGCTAGTATACAACAAGCAATACGCAGTATATGTGGAGTTAAGTCTAGGAGTGATTTTAAAATAGACACAAATGCCTTAAATACTTGGCAAAAACTGTACGATTCGTACCAATCTTCAAATAATAATTAATTTTTTTATTTTTTTTGTAAATTATTGTTGACTTGTGTATATAATAGTATATATTAATATACATAAGTTAATTAATAATAATATAAAGGATAAAAAAATGATAAACTTAGAAGTAGCAAACACAATAAGAAATCAAATCAATAGACAAATCTTAATGTATGCAGGAGCTAATAAATTTACTGCAATAGAACAAGGATTATATTTTACTATAAGAAATACAAGTAAATATAAATTTGCTCATGTTTATATTAAATTAAACGCATCTGATACTTACGATATTACAATCAAAAACAATAGATTAAATACAGTAAATGAAGTTAACGGAATTTATTGTGATGAACTTTCTTACACTCTAGACGGAATGTGGGAAACAGAAGAATATTTAAAACAATTTGGAGATGCTTAAAATGAGTAGAAATTGTAATTTAGAAATGGATTTATCAAAAAATATTAAGAATTGGAAACCTCAATTTCTTTTGAAATCTAGAGATAATTATAAACCAGATTCAAAAGAAGGAAAAATAATTGCTAAAGAAATAGCAAGAAGAAAAGCCTATTGGGCAAAACAAAGAATTATGGGAGTATAAAATGATAAACATTCAAGAAGGAAAAATTATACCTATCTATCCTAATAACGAAAAATACTATCGTTACAGAAGAATAACTGAAGATGGTTTAAACATGAACATAATGAACCATTATTTAAAAGGAACAGGATATAGAGTTAAACATATACCAAATAAACTTGGTGGTATATCAGCAATTCCTTATCAATTAGTACCTGTAAATAAAAATTATAAATGTTTAGGCAATAAAAGATTTTTTCAAACTCTTACTATTAAACAATATAGAGAAGGAGAAACTCTAAAATTTTGGAACGAACATATTAATAGAAAACTTAAACAAGCAGAAAGGTTAAATAAATGCAAAAGTTAATTATTATTATAAGTTTAATAGCTCTAGGAGCTTGCACAGCACAATGGAAACCTATTGTAGATGCAAGAGTAAGCAAAGACCCAAGAGAGCTTACTAGAGATATATTAGAATGCCGAGAACTTACTGCCGAAATAGTTGGAAGTAAATTTAGTTGTTGGGATAAACCTTATTGGCAATGCGATAAAGACTCTGCACCAATACGACAATGTTTAATTGGAAGAGGACATAGTGTTCTTAACTAAAGTGTAAAAATTTAAAAAAAAGTATACAAAATGGGGAAAGTTTTAAAAAAATATGCTATAAGTAATTATAATTTAAAACTTTAATTTAAAAGGAGAGTCTAATGAGAAAAGTTAAAACAAAAACAGTACCATTAAAAGCAATGGATTTTATTCAAGATGCTTATGATATTAAAAATTATATTTTATATAATGAAGAAGATAGAAAACAGAATTTTGCACCTAATGAAGTTGAAAATAAAGTACAAAGTTTTGTTAGGAAAATTGAATACATAGCTACAATGGTTAATTTAAATAATGTATTTGAAATTGGTGGTTATACAAAAGAAATACCAATCAAATATAAACAAAGCATTAAATGGAAATTTGATACTTTAGATACAAAAGAATCTAATCCAAAAATTATTACAAAGAGGTTATAATGGCAAAAGCATCTAACCAAACTAAAATAGAAACTTATCCTAAAAAGACAAGCATAGGTAATAGCAATAGAAGTCGACCACTCAATAAACATAAACGCAGACAACATAAAAAATATAGAGGACAAGGAAAATGAAAAAAGAAATAATAAACGATATTATAGAATTTGAAACTCCAACAGAAATAGAAGGAAGAACATGGGAACAAAGAATAGATAACTGCATAGAAGCTAGAGAAAATGCAGAATGTCCAGAATTTAAAAATCTTTGGAATCAAATTTTATTACAAGTGTTAGCTAAAGCAAAAAAACAAATATTATTTAATTAATAGTTGACATTAATATCCTTTAGTATATATTAATATACATAAGTTAATATAAACAATTAAATTAAAGGATAGAAAAATGACAAAACAAGAACAACAAACATTTAAAAATTTTACTGACGAATGTGTTAATAAAATGGCTTCTCATATGAATATGACTCCTCATCAAGTAAAAGTAGCTTCTTGTCATAACAAAGAAGTAGCAGAACAAGTTTTTAATTTTGTTTTTAAAAAATGGAATGAATGGAAGTCTAAACAACAATAGATAAAAGGATAAAAAAATGGAAATTTCATTAGAAGAAGTAGAAAATGCCAAGCAAAATATGATTGAGTGCAAACTTGACTATTGTATTGAATGTTTAAGCAAAGATATAACAATAAAACAAGAACTGCAAACAATAGAAGAAAACAGAAAAATAGTTTTTTATATGCCTTATGTTTATTGTAATTCTTGTGGAGAAAAAACTTTACCTATTGAATCACATGAATTTTTTGAAGAGATGCAATGGAAGGCAGGAGATGTTCTATTGCCAAGAGAAATTAAAAAAGTTAGAAAAAATTTACCAAAAAAATATAATCAAACTAATTTTGCAAAATTATGTGGAGTTAGTTTAGCAAGTATTAGTAGGTGGGAACTTGGAAAAGAAAGACCTAATAGTGCATATTCTAGTTTAATAATAGCATTAAGAGATATTAAAGGAGTTTATGAATTATTATATAATAGAAATATGAAGGAAATATAATGTATACAGATAAACAAAAAGCAAAATTTAGAAGATGGGTATTTACCGAAGTAAAAAAAGAAAGACTTGATAAAGATATAGCAAGAGCTATGATTAGTGAAGAGTGTTTTGAAAATGGAGTATTAAATTATCTTGATACCTATCAATTTTTTACCCCAGAACAAAAAACTTTCATTATGGATTTTGACAAATGAATTTATTTTATTTAGACCAAAACCCAAAAGTAAATGCTCAATACCATTGCGATAAGCATGTAGTTAAAATGATATTAGAAACTGCACAGATGCTATCTACTAGCCACTATGTAAATAAGAATAAAGGTTATCATTCTTCTGAAAATCTTTATAAACCATGCTTCTTTCATCACCCTACTACGCAATGGGTTTGCCATACTTCTGGAAATTATGAGTATGCAAGTAAACTATTAGGCTATCTATTAGATGAATATAGCTCTAGATGGCACAAAAAGCACTCTACAGAGCGATTAAGACAAGCTCTGCTAGTAACCCCTCGCTTTATAGAAGAAGGCGATTTCTATGACCCTCCTCAATGTATGCCAGATGAATATAAAAAATCTAGAACATCAGATGATTTTACTGTACGAGCTTATAGAGATTATTATATAGGAGAAAAAAAATATTTTGCTGAATGGAAATATTCAGAAAAACCATATTGGTTTAAATAAAAGTTTACAATTATATTTATTTGTATATATTAGTTATGAAATGGAGATAAAATATGTCTGAAGAATTACTAGCAAAACAACCAATTACTACACCAAGAGATTTTAAACTCTGGAGAGAGTTTGATATGGGTATGACACAAGACCAGATAGCAGGATTATTAGGATATAAGAGTAGACAAAGTGTTGCTAAATTAGAAACAGGTAAAGCTAAAATTACAACAAGAATTTCAAAAGCAATAGAATTAATTACTAGAGAAAAGTTTGGTAATATATGAATCTAGCTATACCACCTATTTTAGGAGGTTCTCATGGAGTTTCTAAAGTAGATACTTTAAAAAGTAAAACCTGCAAAAGTATAATAGATTTACACAAAACATCAATACATACAAAAGGCAAAGTACAAGTATCTGATAGCGATACAGAAGAAAAAATAGTTTCTATAAGACAAGTTGACGCATGGAGAATACATCAAAAAGAAACATGGGTTGATGAATTATTAGTATCACACATAAGAATAATCAATGAAGAGTTATATGAATACAATTTATCTGGATTAATAGAAAGACCACAATTATTACGTTATAATGCAGGTTCTATTGGGTATGATTGGCATGTTGATATAGGAAACGGAGATGCAAGTAACCGCAAACTCAGTTTATCTATAATATTAAATACAGATTATGAAGGTGGTAAATTACAGTTCTTTGGAAATGGAATACAAGATTTTACTTTTGCTAAAGGAGATATAGTTGCTTTCTCTAGTTTTATTCCTCATAGAGTAACACAAATAACTAAAGGTGAAAGATGGGCATTAGTTGCTTGGTTTAGTGGTCCACAATTTAGGTAGTCATCATAAGTCATCATAAGTCATCATAAGCTAGATATAACTATAGTAACTCAAGGTATATCACTTTGTTTTTTTTATTTGAAATATAATTTTTTTTAATTATTCTAAAATAGACTACCATAGTCAATGCGGTAGTAGAGTTGAAAAGAGAAACATCGTTAATATACTACTACCGCATTTTTTAAAAGAGTTTATTTTATTTAATCTTGTTCTTCTGCTTCTCTATTTATAATACCCATTATATTAGACAATCTTTCTATCTCATTAACTCCTTTATCAGATAGCTTCAAATCACCATGACCATTTGTGTCTGCATAACCTTCTGTTTGTAACTTTTCTTTAACATCTTCCGAAAGTTGAGCAACATTTTCAGCACCATGAACTCTAACTAAAGCTGTTAACCTTTTCATTTGAGTATGACTTAATCTAGGCATTATTCTGCTTCTTTTTGTGCTTTCTTAGGTGCTACTGCTTTTTGTCCTTTTACTTCTCTAATTGCTCCGATTGCACCTTTGCCTACACGATAACCAAAACTAGCACTTATAGAAATATAAATACAATGAGCAAACCAATCTGGCGTACTTTCATCTAAGAATATAAATCCTTTCTGTACTGCATCTTGAGTGAAAGGTAAGAAACAACAAGCTAAGACTGCTATAAAAAATATAGTCCATGCTTCATCTTTCCAAGAACCTCCCATTTGCTCTGTAAGAGATTTCTCCATATCTAATTCGCCTGTAGCCTGTTTTTCATAAACAGTAGCTTCTGCTTTAGCTTTAGCGACTTTAATCTCTGTTTGAGCTTTCTTTTCTTCCATTTTGCCTTTTACCCATGTTCCTGCTATATCGCCTACAGAACTAAGTAAACCGCCTATTAAAGGTAATGCCATTAAACTATCAATCCTTTCTGGTAACTCTTACCATCATAAGTTAATATTTCTTTTCGATTTCCTTCTGCATTATAAGATACATGAACCCAACCAGAAGTTGGTTCGCCTTTCTTATAAAATTCTAAAATTAATTGGTCCCATTCTAAGTTGTCTATAATCCATTGAGCTAGTGTAGCATTATCTACAGTTGGAATTTCTATATCGGCCGCTTGTCCTCTGGAGTGTTGAGAGGTTTTTGAACCTCCTATCGCTTCATTTAGGGCATCTGAGCGAAACCCAGAGGACGGCGTATAAGGTATATCATAATGCTCCCTAATAGGTTGCAATATATTAACTGCTAAGTTTGTTAAAGACTCTAGGATAGAGGGAGAGTCAGCAGTATTATCTATACCCCTTCTCACAGCGGTCTGTGATTTACATAGTTCTGCAAGAGAAAAGTTTGGAGAAAGTTTCATTGTGCAAAACCTTTCATTATAGTAAATAATTTAAAATAATCAGCTATTACAAAGCCTATAAATGTGTATGTAATGCGTTCTAATCTTTTTAGCCTAGCATTTACTCCTAATCTATACATAGCACACTCAGCAGTATGCTTTTCTATCTCTATTAAGGCTTTAGTAGCAACATCACTCATTATTCTGGCATTCCGTCTGGTTTACTTGGAAAATTATATAAAGGAGCAGGAGCTGTCAGAATACCTGAAGAATTATATGTTGCATCAAATAAAGCAGAAATAGCATCAAAATCAGAAGCATCTGTTATTTTTGTTTGCATAGTTGTTGCCGCACTTCTTATACCATCTCTCCAAGTAGTAACAGTAGATGGGATTGCAGTTCCTTTCTCTGCTTTTCTTACTATCCATTTATCAGTTAAAGCTAATAAAGATGATTGTTGACTTTTTACTTCTTTTGTTAATAGAGTTTTCAATCCATATTTTACTCTCTGATTACCATCTTCATCAAGTTTTGGGTCATTTGCTTTTTTCCCAGAAGGTGCAGAGCCATCATCTATTTCTGCTTTTGTCCATACCTCATTTACGTCATTAAGAGATTTAGCAGTAGCAGTATATGTTCTTTCTATATTTTTATTTGCTGATTTCCATGCAAAAGTTTCTTCTACATCATAATATAAAAATGATTTAACAGGCATACTATTTTTATTAACAACAGGATAAACATTAAAAGTTTCTAATTTTGTATTATCTTGAAAATAACTTTTAGGATGAACAGTTCCTTTTGCATCTACTAAATTGACAGGATTATTATAAAGCTCTTTAATTTTATTTGCTTCTATTTTTCCCCACATTTTTTATTTCTCCTTTATTTATTAATTACCGAGCTGTTGCGTATTTGAATGGGTTATGTGCCATTGCTAAGTATACAATAACATACCCACTACCATTCAAACCTTCCCATGTTGTTCTAGGTTTGAAACCATTACTTAAAAAATCAATATCATAAGTTGAACCACTTGATTCTGCATATTCATTATTAGCTCTTAAATTTTTATTAGTAGGATTATAACCATCTCGTTTATTATCTAACATAACCCATGATTCTCCAGAGCCTAAATATTTTACCATAACAAAAGCCGGTCTAAATCCTGTATAAACGAATGTTCCATCGGCATTCGCATTGCCAACGTATGTACCTGATTTAATATAACCTTCACAATTTGCAAAACAATAAACAATTATACTTTCACTTGCACCATTATTATTATTACCATCTACTGTAAATACAGTTGAAGTAGGCATAACACCACCCCAACCTTTATATGATTGATTTGTATAAAGTGGGTCACCAGTATTTAAAACTAATGAATTAGAAGCAGGATTTGAACCACCTATAGAATAATCTCCATAATCACTAAAAAATACAGACCATTCATCGGTTTTATCATAATTTTTTAATATCATACAAGTTGGAGCAGAACTTAACCCATGTCCTATAGTTTCTGGATTACCCCATGAGTCGTTTTGTCCTTCAAATTTTACAATAGAAAAATGTCCAGATGGGTCTACTTGTACTGTAGAATCTGTTGAACCATTACTATTTGTAGATGTTGTTCCACCATTTGCTCTCCATGTCCAAGCTAGATGTAAACCACCAGAATTTGTATCATTAGTATATAAGTTACTACTTGCACCTAAAGTAAAACCATCACTACCTACTGCTGATATATCTTGTCCACTAGATGTTTTATCTAATTGTGCACCAGTTGTATTTGAAGATAATCTATATCCTCCATTAGATGTTATACCTCTTGTTGTATCATATAATCTATGAGAAAAAGCACTACTTCTAGCTTTAAACCATACCCAATCTGGTTGAAATCCTAATCCTGTAATAGCACGACCAGTAGAACCATCACCTGTCCATATAGTAGCACCAAACAATTTCTGTGGATAATTGTCGTCAGTTTGTGCAGGGTCAACTGCATCTGCTACTGGTTGATTACCAGAACATATTGCTAAAAAACCTGTAGGTACAGTATACTTAAAGTTCCCATAGCCTGTGCCATCACTATATCCACCTGCTGTAACGTTTCCTGCAAAAGTTCCTTCTTGACCAAAATTAAGAATTGTACTACATGGACCACTTCCTCCTGTATAACCCATATAACAAAAGAACTCTTCATCAAGACTAGATATACTTATAGTTCCTTGTCCTGCACCATTTTTATAAAACTGTAGAGTATCAGCATCTCTATCAACAGCAATACTTATAATATCACCTGTAGTAAAAGTTGCACCATAAGACGACCTAGTACCTTTTAATATACTATTTCCATTAATAGAATAATAAACAAGTCCTAAATCATTTTGTTCTTGATTAATAGTAAGGTCAGTATTTGCTGGCATAACTCCTACATATACTCCATGGTCTGAAGCTATATTATCAATATCAATTTCCCAATACCATTTACCTGTTATTGGAACTTGCCAATTAGTCATAATTCCATTATCATCTGAAGTTAGCGTAGCTTTTAAATTACCTTCTGAAAGAGCTAAACCACTAGGTGGTTTTAATAAAGGATTATATGTAGGAAAATTACCACCATTAGAATCAGAGTTGAAAGTAGGAGTATCAGTCATTTGGTCATGTGATGCAAAATTTGCTACAGTAAAATCATTGTCATTACCACTAAAATCTTCGCCAAGATTACTACTATTTGTAAACTTTAACCAATATCCATTATTTCCAAATGTTAAAGATGAAGGGTCTTTAGGAATCCATACACCATTTTTTGTTTCACCTAGTTCAGAATAATAAGCTTGTCCATCAAAAAACATTACATCAGCTAGTGATAAATCAGCACCTTCAGTACCATGACCTTTTCCAGATAATCCACCAAATGCTTGAACAATACCACTTTGATTTATAAATGAAAAATCTTCAGATGAACCTATATTGCCATGCATTGAATCTTGTGCAAAACTTGTTATTCGTTCTCCATTTACATAGATTTTTAATCTGTCATTTTCTGCACTTTGTGTGCTATCAAATACAAGAATATGATGATACCAAGCCGAAGTATCACGATAAGCCGCACTTGTTTGCAAATAACTTGTACTCCAATTTCCACCTGCACCTTCAAAAAATAAATCAAGACCTAAAGATATATAAAAATATGTTCCTCCACCTGTGCCTGTAACAAATATATTATTAGCGGCATCATCTGTAGAAGTAGTTTGTCTTTTAACCCAATAAGCCATAGTAAATGTATCAGCACTTGTAGGTGTTCCTGCTGTAAATTTTAAAGTTCTATCATCATCAGCACTACCTCGTATAGAGTTTGCTATTTGATACTCATAAAAACCTGCTGAAGGTGTTGCTCCTGTAGCTCCACTTGCACCTGCTCTTGGACTTGCTTCTTGTAACTGACTCATCTTATCTCCTACGAAGGCGTTTTAATATCTTTAGTTAATACAAGTTGAATAGAAGTTGTTGTTCTACATATATAATCTATTCTATCTATAGAGTTTGCCGCAGTTGAAAGAGTTATTGCTGTTCCTCCTGCTAAATCAAAATTAGAACCATAAGCTAAAGTTCTTCCACCTGTTCCATCTTGTACCACAAATATACTACCACTTTGTCCTGCTACTACATTTGTAGGATTTGCAAGAGTATAAGCACCAGAGTTATCTGCCGCTAAAGTTCCATTTCCTGCATTATCAGATAATATAAAATGATTATTTAAAGACATATCAGGAGTAATAGTACCATTTGCCGCACTATTTACAGTAGTTATACTTCCTCTCTGAGCCTTACTAAAAGTCTGTGCAGTAGCAAGGAAAGCTAAATCTGTTATATTACTTGCTTGAGTAAATGTAGCTATAGTAATCCACGCATTATTTGCCGCATTTCTCATTTTTAAAATATTATTTCCTGTATCATACCACCATTGATAAGCATAAGTAGTGGAAGGTGAAGAACCATTACTATTATTTGATACTATGGCCGCTAAAGCTGAATTTATATCTGCTCTAACTGTAGCACCATCTCCGTTTGCAATTACATAATCATGTGTTGCCATTAAATCCTCCTATATCGTTGCATTTGTAACTGATAAAGCACTAACTTGAATATTATAGGCTGTATCATTAGTTGATAATTCTGCTTTAAACTTAAATCCTCTTGCAAATGCTTCATTAGATTGCAATAACTTCCAAGCAGACCAAGTAGCACCTCCACTCGCAGGGTCATCATTTGTACTTGCATAATAAGTTTCAACATTACAAACTGCCGCATCTCCTGTACCATCAAAATCAGCCCATGTATCAATATTAGCCGCTCTTGAATCAATTTTATCTAATATATTAATAATAGCTGAAGTAACGCTTGCTTGCAATCGTATTCTTGTCGCTGAACTTTTATCAAGTTTAGTTGCGAATTCATAAGTACCAGAAGTATTTACATTTCCTAAGAAATCAAAGTCTGCAATTAAATCAAAATTTGCAACATCATCTAGTTGAACAGAAGAAGTTAATTGCAATTTATTACTAGAAACCATTGTATTTGTTTTAGTTCCTGCAAAACCGGGACTTTCAGTTATAGTTCCTGCATTAGTATACGCTAAGATAGTTTCATTCTCTGATACCACTCCTGCGGCAGTTGCAGAATAATTCCCACTACTATCAAAAAATTTAGCTAAATAAGTTCCTTGTCTTAAAGGAAGAGTTTTAGTTGTAGCTGAACCTGCTACTCTATCATCTACTAATATAGAAGTAATCCATGTTGCTCCACTTGTAGCAGGAGTCCACCTAATTTCTACTCCACCACCGATTGTAACATCTAAGTCTGTAGATTTAGTCCAAGTTAAAACTCCTAAACCTCCCCCTGTCATAAGAGTTAAATTAGTAACATTTGAAGGTATTGCAGATAATCCAGATAAAGAGAAAGTAGTTGACACATAATCTGAAGATTTGCCTAATATATTTACAGCTCTAACTCTAATATCATAAACTCCTGCAGGTAAATCTAATACTTCTGCTTCTGTTGCTGTTGTATTTCCTGCTGAAATATAAACACTATCACTTGTGAGCTTATATTGTGTTTGATATTCTACTACTTGCACATCATTAGCCGCTACCCAAGTTATTTTCATTCTTGATGCTACTCTTGCATTATCTCTAGTAGTAAATAAAGTTTCTGAAATATTTAAATTAGTTGGAGGTTGTACTACAAAAGCACTTGGTAAATTAGTATTCGGTGCATCTGCCATAGCTTGTTCTTCAGTTGTAGACCATGAATAACTGCTTGCCGCATACTCTGTTAAACCCATATTAATTAATAATCCGTTTGGAGTAGTAGCAAAACCCCAAGAAGTAACAATAAATTCTTTATTAGTCCAACCATAACGAGTATTTGATATTTTAATTACATCATTAATATCAGCTATAAAACAAGTACATTTAAATACTCCTTGAATATGAACAGGTTGTCTTGCCGAATATAACTGAATTTTTGCTATTCTTTGAGCCATTGCAGAAGAAGTTGTAAAAGGCAAACTAAAATCTCTATAAATAGTTTCTCCATTATCTTCTGCTATAAAACTTGCGACTTCTAAAGCAGGATAGTCTGTTTCTTCCCAATCTGATTCTGCTGAAATAAATGTTCCTTTGATTGCATTAAAAGTATCTCTTCGTGATAATCTTGATTGAACAGTAAGCTCTCCTACTATATCGCTCTCATTAATAGAAAGAATAGAAGTTCTTGTACTTGCCGCGAATATTTTATAAAAACCATTACTATAAGACATAACTCCTGACATTGAAGTTAATAATTCATTTAATATTTCTCTTGGTTTTGATTCTGTACTATACATTCCATGTGCTTCATATCTATTTTCTGTTCCTCCTCCAGATAAAGCAACATCTTCATCACAAATATTTGCGGCAGTAACTACTGTAGAATTATCAATTACTCCTGCATTTACATTCATTCCTAAATCACTTGTTAAATAATCTCTAATAATCATGGCAGGATTTGAAGAATAAGCTATAACTCCTGTTCTTGTATCTAATATTTTCTTTCCTTTTATAACAGCTTTTACAGAAGGAACTCCAGAATATAAATTAGTATCAAATCTAAATCTAAAATAAATATATGCCATACCAGATAAAGTATGATTTGAAGTCCATTTTCCGTCTGATTCTGAAATTAAATCTGCATTAGCTAATTGTGTATCTGTTCCTGTTGCTGTTTGAATTCTTAAATATGGATAATTTGTATTATCATCTATTGCTTTATAATATTCACTACCACCTGTTGCTGTTATATTTCCATTAGCGTCTAGCATATTAGGGGTAATTAAATTACCATTTACATAAAATTCTTCAAAAGATTCTATTTCATGCGAAGCTACAACCATAACCATGTGCAAATAAGTATTTATAGCTGAATCATTTAAAACACCATCACCTGCTGAAGTTTCTAAAAATACTATAGGACCTCCTACTTGTATTTGTCCATATACTACTTTTCTTGCAGTAATTGGTTGTCTAAAGTTTTGTTTTCTATCTTGAGCAGTAACAGAGAAATTAGGAGCATCTGGTTTTTTAGGTCTTGGTGCTAAAGCCATAGAAGCAAAAGCTAGAGCAACAGAAATTACCATACCGGGAATTCCTCCTGATATATAACCTGTAACTGCGGCTACTACAATATTAAGTACATCTCCGGCACTACCCATTACTTATACACTCCAAGCCATTTGACATTTTTCTCTTGGTATATCTAAATATCCTTTATTTGTAATAAAACGAGCATCATCTCCCATTAATATACCTATACTTAAATTTTGTCCTTGACTAGAAACATCTTCATATTCAATAGATAAAGTTCCTACTATATCTCCTCTTTGAGCAAAATTTATATGTATGCTTGGAAAATGATAATTCCAAAAATTCATAATATAATTATTTAAAGTATCTTTAGGCTTATAAGAAATATTGTGTTTTTTAAAATATTTAATACCATATTTGTAACCACTTAGTGCATTTTTATACTTTCCTATATGATTGTTACCAAATTTTTTATCTGTATATTTAGAAACAACATCTACTCCAAAGCAAATACAATCATTTACTCCCCATTTGAATTTTCTTGGTTTATCTAATTCTTCAAATAAAGTAATCTGCCAATTCTCTAATTTGTGCGTGTTTCGTTTCCCCATAATATCTCATCATCTTGTAAAGACGCTACATATTCTAATCCTTTATCATTTGGAAAAGAAATAGCTTGGTCTTGTGGCGTATATCTTTTTATTTTTGGATTTTCTAAAGTTATTAATTCATTTTCGCACTTAACAGTAACAGTAGCAGTATCTCCACTATCTTTTACTAATAATACATCCATAAATCCTGAAAAAATTGTATATGGGTCATTAACAATAATACTTGGATTATCTGCTACACTACCACCCATTCCAGAATGAGCAGTACAATAATAATATAATGTAGGAATAGTTGCAGGTGCTACCCAAGTTGCTGTTGCTCCTGCTGTACCTGAAGTTCCTGATTCTGTCCAAGAAGCTGAAGTATATTGTGAACCTCCTCCATGAACGCCGTCTGAAGTTGTTGATAATCTAAATTGATGTGTGTCCATACTAGAATCACTTACATCAAAAATATATTTATTTCCTGCGTATATTTGAATTTCTGGTTGCAATAAATCTTCTATGTAAAATTTACCACCACTTGCTGTTACTTTAAAAGTAGTTGCTACTTCTGGTTCTGGAACCATAAATGCTGTTTTTACTCTGATTGGTCTACCATTATAGGCTTCTGATAATGCTATTGATATTATTTCACTACTAATACCACTTAATGTTATAGCAAACCCATTAGCTCTCATTTCTAAACTTTCTGCTGATTGGTCTACATTCATTAATGTTCCTGCTCCTGTATAAGTCGTTCCTCTTACAGTTATATTGCCATATCCTGTCCAAAGATTAATAGAACCACTTGTAAAATCAGCTTCTACTAATAATGCTGAACGCAAAGTAGATGCTCTTGCATAAGCTCTAAAAGATGCTGTTGTAGTTCTATAAGCCATTATAAAACCTCTCTTACAGCAAAAGTAATTCCATAAGTAGAAACAGCATTTGTGTCCCAATTAGTTTCGTTTGTTGCTAATCTAAAAACACCTTTTGTATTTGATACTGTTATTGCTAAATTATTAGCAGGACTTTCTCTTAATGCAGGTTCAATAGTTAAAGTAAAATTTCCAGAACCATCTGAATTAGAATCTGCTACTACCATATGTAATCTTGATGAGCTTCCTGAACCTAATTGTATGTAATCTCCTGCTTTTAAATATCCTGTTTTGCTATTAGGTGCTCCATCACAGACAAGAGTATTTCCTGTTTGGTCTGCTCCATTAACTAATGGCGTTCCTGCACTTGTTCCTGCTGTTCCTAAAGGAGTTCTGCAATCCCAATCACCTAAATACATACTTCCATACTGTCCTCTAAGGCTTACTAGAAAAGCGACAAATGCTCTAGCATTAGCAGTACGCATTGGAGGCATAGTTACCTCGCACTCCCACCATTCTCCTGTATATTGATAAACTTGTTGCTCTCCTGTAAATACACTCTGAGAGCTTCCTATAATTCTTTTGATTCTCCAAGTAGTTGAGCTTGGAGCTATTGTTGCAGGTATTGTAACCGGATATGTTGTCATGAGAATGTATCGGCCATTTGACCGCCTCTTTTCTTGGCGTCCATTACTGCATTAACAGACTCCTGTTTAATTTGTGGTAATAATGAAATCATCTCTGCTCTTACAGTTTGAGATACTCCTGTTTCAATATTTATAACTTGTTGAATATTTACTCCTCCTCCTGCATTATTTTTTATACTTCTATTTGTAAATATACCACCAGAAGTATGAGGAACAAATAACTCTGGTCCTTGCTCTCCTACAATCGAAGGTTGATTAGGTCCTAAATAACCACCATTAGCATTAAATTTTACTCCTCCATAACCTGCTCCAAGATTACTATATGAACCTCCACTACTTCCTCCAAAGAAAGAACTTCCTATTGATAGAATATCTCCTAAACCAAATCCACTTCCTCCTCCACTACCTCCACCAAAAGTTTTCATTATAGCTTGTTGTGCTTGTAGTTTTAAGTATTGTGAAATAATATCTCTTATTATATCTTTTAAGGAATCTCTAAATCCTTTCCAACCTTCTTCTGCTCCTGTTAAAGCATCTGCCATTCCATCAAACAGTAAATCTTGTACTCTTTCAAATCCTTCTATTGCAATTTTGCCTTCTTCTGTAGATTCAAGAAGAATCATTTTAAGTTTTCTTAAACCTTCTCCATATTGCTCCAAAGTTATTAAATTATCAGCAAGAGCTTCATCTAACATATCTACTGAATCTTGATAATCTTGTTGAGCATTATCTAATAAACCTAAATCATCTATTAAGTCTAATACAGCTTGGTCATCATCTTCTTTTTTCTTTGTAGCCGCTTCTTCGGTTTCTTCTTTAGTTGCTAGTTGGTCTTTTAACTCTTGATTTTTTGCTATTAATTTTTCTAATTCTTCAATCTGTTCTTTTGTAGCTTCTGTATTTGCTTGTCTCATTGCCATTTGTAGTAATTCTGTTTCTGTAGCATTAAGTATTTCAGCATTCAATAAAGCATTTTCATCTTTTAAATCTTTAACTGCATCTGCATGATTTTCTAATAATTTTTCAGCTTCAGCATCTTCTTTTTGTTTTTTGATAGTAGCTTCTGTTTCTTCCATTAAAGTTTTTAAGAGAGCTAATCTTTCTTTAACTTGTAATGATGTTAAACTAATATTTTCTTCTTGTGATAATTTATATTTTGCTAATTCAAAAGCTGATAATGTAAGTGCCGCTTGATTGTCTTTTTCTGCTTGTATTAATTTATCTAAAGAATCTGTAGTATTATCAATAACTTTAACTCTTTCTTTGTTCTCTTTTATTGCTTTATCTACATCACCAAACTCGTCTACCCCCTCTGGTCTTTGATTATTTTCATAAAATTTATTCATTTGTTCTATGATTGCCTGTTTTTCTTCAAGCAATTTTTGTTCTTCTGTTGTAGCTTTATTAGTTTCTTTGACTGCTTCTGTTAATTCTGATTGATTGCCTGCTAATTTTTTTAAACCAATTCCTATAGCTCCTAGAGCAGTTACAAGAGCCATTCCTGCCATAACATAAGGATTTTTTAATACTGCAAGATTAAAACTTTTTTGAGCTAATGTTGCTATACCTAAAGCTCCTGCTAAAGTTTTTAAGGCTATGACTACTTTACTTAAAAATATTGCTACTTTTAAACCTATAATTACTAATAATACATTTTTTAAAAGAGTAAAATTTTCTACAACAAATACTACAGCATCTCTAACCGCTTGCATTGCTTTTACTAAACCTTCGCTTAATTGCATAGCAAACTCAGCAATTTCTGCTTGATTTTCGTCTATTTCTGTTTTTAAATTTTGGAAATGTTCTGTTAAACTAGAAAAGAATCCTGCATCATTAACAGTTCTTTGAAAAGTAAATATTGAATCTCCTAACATACTTAAAGTACCAGAAAAAGTATTTGCTAATTTATCTGTAATACCATCATTATCTTTTGCAAATTTTTCTAATGCTTCTCTTGTTTCTTTTACTGATACTTGAGTTCCTGCTTTAAATCCAAGCATTGCAGTAACACCTCTATCTCTAAAGAGGTCTGCCGCTCCGATTCCTGCACTTAATGACCTTTGTATCTGTTCTGATGCAGTTCTAAAGTCTAATCCAGTTGCGGCCGCTATTGTGCCTGTCATTTCTAATAATTTGCCTAATTCTTCTGCATCACTCGCAACAGCTAATAAACTTCCAGAACCTGCTTGTATTTGTTGCAAGCTAAATGGAACTCTACTTGCAAACCTAGCCATAGTATCGAAGGCTTTTGCTCCTTCTTCTGCTGAACCAAATAAAGTTTCAAATCGTATTTGTAAGCTCTCAACCTCATTACCTACATTAATTAAACTTTTAAGTCCTGCTCCTACTCCTAAAGCTACTAAAGCTCCTTTTAGACTAAATATAGTTCTACCTACTCCTCCTACTGAACTTTTAAGTTGAGCAAAACTTTTCTTCATCTTATCTGTTGATTGTTTAGTCGCTTTTTCTGAAGCCTTTAACTTAGACTTCAAGTCTTTCATATCAGCTTCTATGCGAACTATGAGTTTATCTACAGTAGCCATTAGTCTGGATATACCTCCATTAAGTCTTTAAGGTCATCTGATTGCATAGGTGCTTCTTTAGCTCCATTGAGTTCTTGGAAACCTCGTATAGCAAGATTTATCTCAGTTAAGCTCATGTTCCAAAACTCCGTTGGAGGAATATGAAGCATACCCAAGCCGATTTCTATAAAGCGGTGCCAATCTAACCGGTCTGTTTTGACACCACTTCTTCGTTTTTTTCAGGTTCCTCATCGTCTTTGTTCCCACCTGTTATTGTATTAGCAAGGATTTCTCCTGTAACTCTCAAGGCTTCAGTAAGACCTGCTTCATAAGCAAGTTCTCCTATTTCTTTTTGTGTCATATTATTACCACCACCTCTTATAGCTTGTGATAATACTACTACACAATCAGTTACAGAAAGATTACTATTCATTAGCTCTGTCGCTAGTTTTAGAATAGGTCTGCCTGTTGCCTGCTCAATTCTCATGATACCATCTAATGTTAGTCTAGTATCATAATCCTTGTTATTTAGATTTACCTTTAGTTCTCCTCGAAATTTGTTGGTCATTTTTTGCTCCTAATGTTAAAGTTTCATTTCTATCGCCTACATTAACGATACTATTTATAATGAAATCTTTGCTATCAGCAGTAATAGTTGAACCAATTTCTAAATCTTCAACAAAAGGTATTTCTATTTCTACAGTATCGTCGGACATATTTATTTGTCCTTCTACAGTTTCTCCTGAAACAACGATTTCACATTTACTCCATGCCATTTTTTATGCTCCTATATTATACAGTTGCAAATGTAATAGCACCTGAACTTTCAAAAGTGAAAGAATAGGTTACTTCTCCATTATACTCACCTGCATATTCTAATGATGTTAGTTGAAAAGCTCCTGTATAAGTACCAAAGTCTGGTATTAGGAATTGATAGTTAGTCAATGTCGCTTGATTCATGTCGCCTTGAAGTGTTGCTTCTGAAGCTGAATCAGTAAATACTCCTGAACCACTAACACTCATTGATAGAATACCACCATTCGCTAATAAAGTTCTAGCTGTACCACTATCTTTGTTTGTTATATCAACAGTTTCATCATTAATAGATATACTTGTTGACCTCATTCCTCCTATAGTAGTGAATGTTTCAGGTGAACCTGAATTCCCTAGTTTCATTAAGAGGGCTCTGCCTTTTTGTGCCGCCATAATATTTTACTCCTTGTTATTATGTGTCAGTTATAAATGCTCTAAATCGCATTATGCCATGCCTCGTTACACCATCTCCTTCTATTACTTGAGTTGTGAACTCGCACCTCAAGTCTATCAGATTAGCTCCCGAAACGCTAAGAGAAAATTCATGCAATAAAGCATAAACTTGCTTCATTATGTTTTTGATTTCTTTCATGCCAGAATAAGCACTCCAGACATCAATATTAAAAACATAATCTCGTGCATCTAATGTCTTTGTTCCGTCATCTGTAGTTGTTCCTGTGCCTATAACAACAGCAGGTAAAACTGTATCTTCTGGAACTGCATCATACACTCCTGTAACTAAGCTACCTAAAGTTCCATCTCCGTTTAAACGAGAGTATAGAGCTTCTTGTAATGCGAATGCGTGTAATGCCATTAGATTAAAACCTTTGCTATATCTTTGTTTTTGCCAATAACTCTTCCGACTACATATTCATTATTCATATGAGAACCTACTGCAATAATATTTTTATCTATATTATTTGATTTTCCATATACATAATCACCAATCATATAATCCTCCGAATACATTTGTACCCAATAAATACCATGTGTTCTTACTTCAACAGGCTTTACTGAATCATCAACAATTACAAAAACTCTGGCTTTATCTATAGTATCTGACAAATCTCCATTCATATCGAATGCCATGAGTCTATGTATTTTTATTTCTTTTCTCCTTTAAAGAAACCTACTGCACCACATAATCCACAACCGATTAAAGCAACATTCTGCCATAAATCATTTGGAATTATTACTCCTGCCATAGCTAATACACCACTAAGTGCCGCATATGATGAAGGTTCTTTAAATCTTTCTATTATTTTATCCATTTTTTCCTCCTCTTATTTCAAGCCATCTTTGATAGCTTTAGTTAGTTTTTGTTCGTACTTTTTTCTTGAATCTTCGGCCGCAGGTTGCATAAAAGGTCTTGCCGCCATTTTTAAAGTACCAAACTCTAATGCTTCACTATAGTCGGCATTACTAATAATGTCAGCACCTAATTGGTCTGCATCTATTTTGACTACGATTTGTGAAGCTAAATACCCTGTATCACTTGCAGGAGGGTCGCCTGCTTTTGAAACTCGTATTGTTCTTTTAGGATTATATCTAGTTGAATCTCCTCCTGCTCTTGCATTTTGCAGAATAGATTTAACTGCTGTATTTCTTATATTTACAGCAATATTATTAATAACACCCACAACATTTCTATGAACTCCTTTATCTTGTGATTTCAAACGAGATTCAAATTGCTTCATATTCTTAACTTTTAAGCTAATACCTGTCATTATAAATCAGAATCTCCTCCTTCGGTACAACGGAACAACAACCACCTATCTCTTTCTTCTAAAGTATATACATATTTAACTGCAAGGATTCGTGTTGTTCCGTAATCATTCCAAGAGATACGCATTTGTCCACCATTAGCTTTATAATTAATATTACTATAATACCTAGTATAAACATCATGCGTTAATGTGTGGTCAATTCTACCACCTTTATAAGCATTATCTCCTGTAATAGGTTTAACTGAAGCGAATAAAGTACGAGTAGTACCCCAAGAAGAAGTAAATCCTCCTCCTGTATCTGTGCTTCTGCTTCTATTTTGTAAGGTTACAGAGAATTGTAAATCTCCTACTGCTATTGATTGCTTTGCCATTAGCTGAATCCAATACCGAACCTACTCACTCTGTATGGTCTTAGTAATGATTCTATTACTCCAGATACTCTTGTTGCTGATTCTCCTTTAAGTAATGGCTCTGGATTTTCAAAATAATGTACTGCTAAAGATGTTATAGCTGTTTTCAATGGTTGTGGCACATCACTTGCCGCAGTTCCATATCCTGCTACATAAGTTACTTCTATAGCATTAGCTACTCTTAACAAATTATCCCAAGTTTCTCCTGTTCTTAGAATAACTCTTGGTATTGGTGATTGTAAATCTACATAGTATTTAGATGAAGCTATAGTAGTTGCTGTATCATCATCATCATATGTTTTGACATGCGTTACACTAGATACAGGAGGTCTAGGTAAATAAATTGCATTTCCTATTCTTTGCATATAAGGACCTACTGTTAATCCTTCTGTATTAGGCAGAGAATTATCATCATAAAAACCATATCCATAAGGATAAGCGTCTAATCCTAACTTTAGCGTTTCTTGCGTCAAAGTTCTTTGCGTTAGCTCCATAACTATTTTTGTTGCCGCACTTCTGCAAGTTCCTATTAATGTATCATGTGTGCTATCAGATGTTGGAATCCTCAAAGCTATTTTCACATCATTATCAGTAACAGGTAAAGCTGTATATGCAGTTACTGTAGTTAAACCAGACATTGCTTATTCCTTATGATTTCTTTTTAGTCTTTTTCTTTGGAGCATCTGTTTCAGCTTGAGTTTCAGTTGGTTCTACAACCTTTTTCTCTTTTCCACTTACTGCTTTTGCTCCTTCTACTTCAATAAATGCGTTTGCTATATCTTGTTGCCAATCTTCTGACATATCATAAGTTTCACCTTCTTGATAAGTCATACTTATATTTCCAAGTTTACTATTAGCTCCTTGCATACTTCTTAACATAACTATCTTCATAAAAATTCTCCTTCAAAAATAGAGGGGAGCAAAATAACCCCCCTCTAAATTAACATTAGCCAGTTGGCGAACCATCATTTCCACCTGATTCAGGTAAATGAATTTTGGTTGTAAGGGCATTTATAGCTAAAGGCGTTCCACTTGAGTGGTTGCCTGCCGCTACTATGTTAACTCTTACATATCTTTTTCCACCGACATATCCGATTTGATAATTAGCGTCATCTTCTGCTCCATCATCAACAGTTGCAAAAATACCAGAGCTGTCTACTGTGCCATAAGTTACATCTGAAGCAGATGTTACATCTGCAAATCCAGAACCAGAAGTATCTGAATGTTGCAATACAAAATCATACTTTAGTGAACCAGACAAAGTATCAGCAGATGTACCTACACAAACTTGCAACATAATACCTTGAGTTGACGCAGTGTCATGCTCTGAGCTATTTACAGTTGCCGCATTTGATGTATTAACTTGTGGTTTATACAACTGAAAGGACTTAATATTGTTTGCTAAATCTTTTTTAGACATTATTTATGCTCCTCTCTATGCTGACACTTTTTGTTTACGGATAGCTTCTGCTAATACTACTTGACCACCTACTCTTTTACGAGCAATGTAACGGATTGAACCTGTACTTGCTTGTGTATAAGGGTCTCGAAGTATTGACAATGCTATTCTGTCAACAATAGTGTATGCTCTACGGAAATCTCCGAAAGCGATTGGGAAATTGCCTGCACCTACGTTTGGCATATCTGATGCTTCAACATAAGGCTGACCTAGAATTGTGTTAGGAACTCCTGTTTGAAGAGAGAATCCTGCTTGGAACACATAAGAACCACCTGTACCTGTGTTTAATTGTCTGATAGCACTTAAAGTAGAACGATTAAATACGAATGTTCCATTTCTTGCATAATCAGATTTTACAGCACCATAAAGGTCTAAAAGACCATCTATTTGAAGTGTGCTTGCATGTCCAGATACTGTTTCTCCTACTGAGCTATTAACCATGAATCCTTCTGGTTGTCCTGCCGCAGTTCCGTTCACAAATGAAGTACCCTCTGCAACAGCAAACTGAGTAGAGAATTCTTCTGCTAACATAGCTTGCATGTCAAAAACTGGGTCCTCAACATCTTGCTCTGAAATATCTACAAGAGCATATAACTCATGTGCCGCAATTTCTTCTAGCCCAAAAGTTAATCCTGTAGTTTCGCTTCTTGTTCCTACTTCTGAAGTCCAAGCCGCAGAGAAAACACCTGTTCTTGAAGGTATTTGTACGCTACGATTTGTTGTGCTTCTTACTCTAGCAACAGTTCTAATTGGCGAAAATTCAGTTACTTTTTTGATAATTTCTCTTACATACTCTGGTGGAGCTAAATAACCGCCTGAAGTATCGTTAGATACTGTAAGCACTTTTAGTTCCATTTCGTCTAAAGAGTCTTTACCTTTTCTTAACATTTTTTCAAATGCCATACCTTTTGCATCTATATCTGAAGTAGTTAAACCTGAATCTGGTCGTTTCATTGCAGTTTCAAGTTTTTCTAATTTTTCAGATACATTCTTTTGCTCCATAGCAATACGAGTAGCTTTTTGATTAATGTCCTCGTATGCGTCAAGAGTGCTTTCTATTTTACTCAGCTTTTCCTCTGTTAAAGGGTCTGCTTCGCCTTTCTTCTCAATTTGAGCTAGTTTTTCTTGATGTGCACTTTTAAATTCTTCAAATGCTTTACCAATGCCTTCTACTGTCTCTTTGAGTTCAGACTGAGTAATTTTTTCTTCTTTAACATCACTCATAGAATGTTCCTCCATTAAGATTGAAATTTGTTAATTAACTCTTTCATAGAATTAATCAACGGCTCATTATTATCTGCATTTTCAACATCCCATTGACTATTCAGACTGTTGTTGACTGCCTTAGCGGCAATCTTCGCTTCAGACCGAGATAAATCACCTTCCTCTCGAAGAAATTTCTCCCAATCTCTTATAGTTCTGTCAATTCCTTTAACTGCTTGAATCGTTGCTTTAGGATTCATTGGGAATGTAACAAGACTAATCTCCATAAGGTCTACTTCCTTTAAATGCCTTTTTCTTCTTCTATCATCATAGTATTGCTTTGCAGGGTCAGCTTTGTAACCGATAGATAAACCATCAATAGCTCCCATTTTAAGCAATTCATAAGCATCTCTTCCTCCTTGAGTACCAAGAGCAAGTCGACCTGAAACTTTTAAACCATCTCCGTCTTCTGAGATTCTATCATATACACCGATTGGCATATCTGTTTTGTGTTGCCAAAGCATTTTAACTTGTTTTGCTTTTCTTCTTCTTAAACTTTTAACAAAAGCTCCTTCTTCTACAACATCTCCACCTAAATCTTTATTTCCGAATATAGAAGCATATCCACTAAAAGTACCATCTTCTGCATCAGCTTTTAAACTTAACTCTGCTGAAACTTCTAATGATTTTTGTTGCATTTCTTCTTCGTCATTTTTTATAGGAGATTCCATATCTTCATCAAACATATTAGACATCCTCACATAGTATCTGTTAATTACATTAGTTATCTTAGCTCTATCAGCACTTGGAAGGTCTACACCTCCTCTAGAGCCCTGCATAGCTCCTGCGGCCGAAAATAAAGCTCTAGGGATAGCTACAAGTTTTCCATCTACGACATCAGCTATAGGTAATTTATATCCACCAAAATTATCTTCTTCTTCTGGATTATAATATAAAAATGCTCGTTTATAGCTTGCTGATGGTTTATCTGTGCTTTTAGTAAAAGTTCTAACTCTGCCTATTGCTGAATCAGAATCCCAAGCTCTTGTTCTATCATCTAGAACAGGCAAAAGACTTGTATTGGTTGCTTTTTCTAAATTACTCATATATTTATCCCACTTTTTGATACCATTTGCTATCTTACAACCCATGTGGGTAAACATAAAGTAACATGGTATATTTTTGTTTGCAAGTGTTAATTAAAACACTATTTTATCTTCTTCATATAATTTTTCTTTTTTAATTGGCTTCTTATCTTCTATAGCATCTATTATTTCTTCAATAGGAAACTCTCCCCAATTACTAGCAGTAATAGGAGGTTCTTCATCAAACATATCAATATATAATTGAACATAATCTTTATTATCTTCTGCTTTATCTAATCTTTTTTCTATTTCTGTATTAGTTAGCAAGTTCTGCCATCCTTTCATCAAAAACTTTAACTGTATTAGGTATTATTTTTCTCAATATGTCCATTGATTGTTTGTCATTTTGTAAAGCAAATAAATTCGCAAAAGTTTCTTTTTCTTTTGCTCCTGCTCTTCTGTAGTAACTTTTTCCATGACCATGAGCATAAAAATTAGTATAAAACTTTCCATTTGATAAAGCATCAATAATATCAGAAACATTCCCATATCCTTCATTTTTTGGAACTTGTCTTGTAAAATGTATTGTGCTTCCTGTTCTTGAAGTTCTAGTTCCTTTTTCTGTTGTAAATAATAAACTTTTCCAACCAGATAATTTATCATCAGTTAAAGGTAAATTTCTTTTATCTAAGCGAAATGCGTTTATAAATTCTTCATTTGATTCACTCCAAGCAGTAAAAGGTACTTTGCTTTTACTTGTAGCATAATCAATATGATGACCATACTCATGTGTTAAAGTTTTTCCTGATAATGTCGAAACTACTTTATTTTCACTTGGTCTATAATATCCTTTTGTTCCTTCTGCTGTAACAAGTTTTGGTAATGGAGTATTATTAAAAACTTTTTCTGTAGTAGGAGTTAATTCTGATTTTAATTTTTTATCATACATATCAGCAATTTCTTTATCTGTTTTACCTCTTAGTTCTCCTGATTTTCTCCTGACACTAACAACTGAAGCTAATGATGCTACATTTAAAGGAGGTTTATCTATTATAGGTGCAGGATTAGGCAATGGTGGTGGAGTAATTGGTGGTGGTCTATCATCATATACATCTGTATCTGGTTCAATATAAATTACTGCACATCTGCAATTTATAATATTAGCGGCACCACCATTTGGGTCGCCTGTATATTCCATTGCTCTACCGCCTACTATAAATGGTTCATCCATTGAAACTATTTGTCCATTAGCAATTCTATGAGCTTCTCTTGTTCTGTCATCATTACTTGCAATCCATTGCTTTTTAATATCTGGTTGTGTTCTTGCATAATGTAAACCTACTTGATGATTTGCAAATGATGCGGCACTATGTGTTTCTGTTCTTGCTATAGTTGCTGACCTACTTCTAGAAAATTTAGGAGAATATCTATCTTCTATATTTCTAGCTATTTGTGGAAGTGGTAACCCATCTTTCTGTCCATTTAATAATACTCTTCTTAATTGTTTACGACTTGTATCATCTATATCTGAAATATGATTAGCTCCTACTCTCATTATAAATTTTTCAAGAAGCTCTTGATAAAAACCATTATATAGTTCTTTTCTTAATATATAATTTTCTGCTCTATCGCTAAAAGTTTTAATAACATCATACCAATGAGGTTCTAATATTCTAGCAACTTTAGGTCTTGTTTCTGCCATATAAACATCAAAACCCATAGTTCCTGTTTCAGTTAGAGCTTTTGATGCTCCTTTTGACAAACTACTAAAATAATTAATAAATTTTCTAGTTAATCCTCTTTCAAATCCTAATCGAATTCTGTCTTGTGCTTGAGCTTCTCGCCTAGCATTGATTCTTTTTCTTGCTCGCTTATAAGCTAACTGCATTAATCTTTAGACCTCATAGGGTGTCCTTCTGGAAGTAAGTCTGTATCAAATTTACCTCCTCTAAATCTCCCTGTTCTTACTGCAAATAAGAAAGCATTAACTCTAGCAAAAGCCCATTGGTCTGGACCTGTAACATTAGGTCTTACACTTTGAGGATTAGTTCTATAAGCACCTACTCCTCTAACAAAAACTTTCTCTAACATTCCAAGAGTAACTTTTTTGCCTTTCTTTTCTCCATGCTTATCATTATGGTCTTTTACTTTATTTTTTAATGCTGTTCTTACTTTTTCTGATAATTTTTTTAATTCTATATCATTATCTAGTAATTTATCATCTCTGTTTATTTCATCTACTTTACGTTTACTCCAAGCAAAACCTGCATCTCCACCCCATAAAGCCCAAGCGATTCTACCTGCTGATGGATAGCCTTTCTCTCCTTGCCTAAATCCTTCTGCTCTTTTATCTACTTCATGTCTGGCAAAAAATGATTTCATTCTTTTTACTGTATCTGGTGATAAGTTTTCTCTAGCTATTAGTTGTCTTGCTCTTCCTGCTCCAATGCTAGTACCACCTCTATTGAATTTCTCTCTCCAATCTATACCTCTTTGAGCTTCTTTAGCCATTTCTTCTGTAGGTCTTAGATTTATCTCTTTCGGTTCTAAGCTAGTTATTTGATGATATTCTTCATGGTCTTTGCAAGGCATATAATAAGTAACACCATTAACAACATGAGTATGGCTTCCTACACAACCAATCTGACTTGCTCTTGCTTCTGCTTGCTCTCTATTTTCGTGTAGCTCCATTGCTTTTAGATTTTTTTTTTCACCATATACCTCTTCATATATTTTTTCTGCATCATCTTCATCTTGAGGTTGTGGTGGATTAGGAACAGGGCTTCCAAGTGGAAATAGATTTGAAGGTATATAAACTTCATCACCACCAGAAATAGGTTCTAATCCTAATCTTTCTCTAGCTTCATTTCTTGTCAATACTCCTTCATTAACTGCTCTTAGTATATTATCTGTTACTAATCTTCTTCTTTCTGAAATTGCAGGAATGCTGTCAATATCATATTGTAAAGTTAAATCCTCACCAAACAAAGGTACTAACCATTCATTTAAATCAGATTCAATATGTCTTAATAAAGGAATAATAGTTTCTTCATATAAAGCTAATCTAGCTTCTGCCATATTATTATATGTTTGAGTATCTGAAGCTCCAATTAGTTGAGCAGGAACACCAAACACTAAAGCAATATCTTTAGCTGACATAGATTTCATATTAGCAAAATCCATATCTTTAGGTGATAATCCCATTTCTTTATAATCAAAATCACCTTCTAATATCATAGTACGCCCTGTATTATTCGTTCCATTAAATCTTGCCGCTAAGTCTTGTCTTAGTTGTTCTCTTTGAGAATCAGTAAGCATTGTCATTGCTCCTACTTCATCTCTAGGTTTATATACTACTGCACCACTTGGTCTTGCTCCATTGATTAATAAGTGAGTATTATGTTTACCTCCTAAATTATGTTGGTCAATATCTCCGGCCGCAGGCATAATTGGGCTTTGTCCTAAATAATCATCTACAGGATTAAAAAATTTAATTTGTTTTACTTCTGATTGCCCTGTTATTTGGTCAATATCATATCTAGCTTTTACTTGTCCATCTACAACATAATGATAAGATAAAGGCATAAATCCATTTTTATTTGTTTTTATTTCTATTCTATCTGGTCGTAAGCAATATAACTCGGCAGGCATTCCATTATCTGTGCCTACTCTTAACATATAACTATTACCTGATATTAATAAATAACTAATTACTTTTTGAAAATACTCACTCTGCGACATAGTAGGATTTGGTCTTTGTAGTAAATCTAATAAAGGACTATCATCTATTGGTTGGTCGCCACGCATCAATTTAAAAGGAACTGCGGCCGCTCCATTTGCAATTTCATTTATACATCTATAAACTATTGCATTTTCTGTATAACCATCTCTTGCTAAATCTTGAAATCCATCTCTTGAAGTTGGATTGCTATATCCTGTTTGATGATATGATATTGTTGCTCCTGAACCATAACCTTTATTTTGATTAGGTTGATTTAATAATGCTTTCCATGCGTCTTTAAAACCCATTAGCTTATCCTCCATTGTGCTGTCATGCTTGATTTACTTAATTCTGTCATAGCCCAAACCATAGCATCAAGTCTATCAGGAGAAGCTCCTGCTTGACCTGTAAAACTACACATCTGGTCTTCCAATTTAGTAAATGTACCAACATGAGATACTCGTTTTTGTTCATATAAAGCTGAAATCGGTTCTGCTCTGATAATTTTTCCTCTACTTGCATGTACTTTCATATAAGGAATATTTTTATCTATTGTTCTAATTAACCGTTCCACTAAGTCGCCTCCGTTATTTACTTCTGCTATAATTCTTGACGCTTTGTGTTCATAATACGCATTAATGGCAGTTTTAGCCCAAGCATCTGCACTCATTTTTCCAGATACATCATCTATTATATAATACCTATCGTCAAGTCCTAAACCACATACGACAATTCCTGTTTCATCACTTTCATCATTATTTGTAACAGCAGGGTCTACTCCTACCACTACTCTCTTCATTTCTGGCATCTCTCTCACTCGGCTTTCTTCAATCATACTATATGTCCATAAAGCACCCTCTACTTCATCTAAAATCTCTGCATAAAGCTCTTGTCTACCTAGTCTTGTTCCTTCATATCTTTCTTTAAATAGCTCTAATGCTGATTGTGCAAGATTAGCTTCATTTTCAAACGTACTGCCTGTTGTTACAATACAATCTTTCCTATCATGCAGTAATCTTATAAGAGGAGTTGGTCTTGGAGTTGTTGTTATTATTGTTTGTGGATTTTTGCCTAATCTCATTCCAAATTGTAATTGGTCCCAAGCATCACTGTATCTCCAAGCCGCTAATTCGTCGCACCAAGCTCTATGATATTGTGGTCCTCTCATTCTATCTGGTTCGCTTGCCGCATATCCTGTTATTAAACTCCCATTAAATAATTGTATTTCAACAGCACTTCTATTATAACCGCTTTTCTTTTTTCCATTAGCATAAAGCTCTTCTGATAGTAAAGATACAATACCGCTTGAACCTTCAAAACATACTCTTCTTAAATCTCCAAAAGTAGGTGCTACTACTGCACATCTAACATTTTCATTTCTACAAGCATAAGAAACTATATCTTGGGCTCCTGTTCTAGTTTTACCCCAACCTCTTCCTGCTAAAATTAACCAGACATTCCAATTTCCTATAGGTGCTATTTGTTTATCTCTAGCAGTTTGTAGCCACTTAATTGAGAGTTCCACTTCCTTTGCGTTTTGCTTCGGTAAGCTCATCAATGAATTCGTGAACTGTTCTAATCGCTGATTCTTGACTAATGGTTCCATTTACTTGAGTATTCTCCGTTGTTTCACCTAAAGCTAATCTTCCAATTTTTTGAATTGACATAACTGCTCCTGCTAATCTTTCTAATGCAACAGGAGAAAATGGTCGTCTTAATTCATTTTCTTGTATTTCTTGTGCCGCCAATCTTATAAGATGTGTTACTTGTCCTTGCATAGCTTTGGCAATATTTAAATTACGACTATCAAACTCTACAGATTCTTTTACAAGATTCTCTACTCTCTGTGCATCTTTTTCTTTTGCTAATCTTTGTTCAAATAAAGCTCTTTGTCCTTTCCAATCTTCTGAAGAGGATTTTCTAAATAAAGTTACTTTTGCTACATTGTGGTCTTTAGCTAATTGTTCAATAGAAGGATATTGTCTATTCCCATTTACATCTTGAATACCTTGAACATATAACTCTCTTAATTCCTCTTTTAGAGTAGCATCTATAGGTTTCGGTTTATTTTTATTATCGGACATGACACATTTGTAACCTATTATTGCTTTATTTTCAATTATTTTTATTTTTTTTGCATTTTGTTGTTGACTTATGTATATAAATGCTTATACTAATATACATAAGTTAATTAATGGATTAAAAATAAAGGATTATAAAATGATAAATAGAAAATTTGGAATCGAAATAGAATTTGTAAATGCAGATAGAAATACTTTAATTAGTAATCTTAGAACTGCAAACATAGAAGTTGAGTATGAAGGCTATACTCATAGAACTACTAATCATTGGAAGATAGTTACTGATGCTACAGTAAGAGGAGGATATGAATTAGTTTCACCTCCTTTACAAGGTGAGCAAGGATTAGCAGAAGTTAAAAAAGTTTTAAATATCTTACATGAATCTAAAAGAAATTCTGATATGGAAATGACAAACAGAAGTTGTGGATTGCATATTCATTTAGATGCTCATGATTTGGATGGTACAGATATTTATTGGATAGTAAAAAGATATAGAGATAATGAAACTACAATAGATAATTTTATGCCACCTAGCAGAAGAGGAAACTATCAATGGTGTTCAAGTATTGATTCATCTTGGAGAATGAGAATGTTAAAAGAATTAAATACTATTGAAGCAAATGCTAGACAACAAATGAGAAGAGCTTGTAAAGTAAATGTTGCTTATGCTTATGCTAGGCATAAAACTATAGAATTCAGACATCACTCTGGAACTACAGATTATAATAAAATTGCTAATTGGATTGAATTCTTACAATATTTTGTTGCTCAATCTATAAAGATAAAACAAGCTATAAAAATTTCTCATAATTATAAACCTAGAAAAAAGAATGTTCAATTTCCTCATATAAGAGAACAAGTTGCTTCTTTAGGAGGTAGATTATTTTGGAACAACAGAGATTGGATTTTAGTTGATGGAGAAGGAGCAAGCCATAAATTAGATTGTAATTATTTAGTTTCTTTATACACAACAATTAGAGAAAATAAATTTGGACAGTTAAATAAAGATAGATTTAATGATTTCATTGAAGATTATTTTCCAAACACTAATAGTGAAGATGCAGACGAATCATTATTCGCAGGAATACCTCATTATGTTCAAGAATTTTTCAGAATGAGAACTGCACAATTACAAGGAGCTTAAACAATGCTATACCTCGCTTACGGAAGTAACTTAAATATAAAACAAATGAAAATAAGATGTCCTTATGCTAAACCTTGTGGAACATTCTATATGCCTAATTATAGATTAGTATTTAGAAGAGTTGCCGACATTACTAAATCAGAAGGAGATAAAGTTCCTATTGGAGTTTGGAAAATAACTAAACAATGTGAAATAGCTTTAGATAGATACGAAGGTTATCCTACACTCTATCGAAAAGAATTTATTACTATAAAACAAAATGATAAAAGAGTTACTGCTATGTTTTATATTATGAATGATGAAAGCTATGAGTATATGCCAAACATAGGTTATTTGAAAACTATAGAACAAGGCTATAAAGATTTTAAACTTAACTTGGAGTACCTAAACAATGCTGAAAAAAATAGTCGTAAACATTCTGATGATTATTTTAATGAATTGTTCCCTAGCTATCGCAGATAATATTCCAGACAAATACGATAGAGATAGAGATAATGACGGAATACGAGATAAGTATGATGATGATTGGGACAATGATGGTATTAAGAATAAATGGGACAGAGATATGGACAATGATGGTATAAAAGATAAATGGGATAGAGATAACGATAATGATGGTATTTCTGATAAATGGGATAAAAATACAGATTTTGAGTAAATTAATCGGTCATAAATCGCCTCTGAGTAGCCTTTAACGATACCTCTGCTATGTTACTATGCCTTGTTTTTATACTCTTTCTCATATAAAATTTGTTGCTTAGTTTTCCAAGATTTCTTATAATCTGCATTTTCAAACAGTTTTGAAAAACCTGTTATATGCTTTAACCTTAACAATTCATCTGGTTCCATTCCAAGCTCTTGACATATCTTTTCATCTGAACAACCTTCATCTAACATACTAAATACTAGATTAGACATTCCAGATACAGAGTGTTTACCTCTTGCTCTATTATGTCTTACAGTTGATGCCATTCTTTCTGACATATTTTTATTTAATACTACTATTGGTAGTTTATTATCTGTTCTTGCTGAAATATCTTTATTGCCTTTTAAAACAGAATATCTATGAAACCCATCTATGATAATATATTTTTTCACTTTTTCATCATAAATTGTTACTACAGGTTGCGTATAACCATCTTGCAATATTGAAGTATATAATAAACGCATCTCTGCTTTTGCTACTGAATTAGGGTTATAATTATTAGCTTCTATTTCATTTACATCTACCCATAGAACTTTGCTTATTGGTTGGTCATCATACATCATCTTTACTCCATATATATCTATTCCATTGAGCATGGCTAGCATGAGATTTGCCTGCCATAGTTTTTCTAAATGCGACCATATTAGTATTGTGTTGCGTAAAGTTTTCTAGTCTAACAAATTCATGGTCATTACATAAGATTGATATGATTTGTTTTTTATATAAATCCTTTATATTTTTCATTGAACGATATTTAACATCATCTTTTAAAAATCTTTTTTTAAATTTATCTTGATGCTCTGGTATAGTAATTAATTTTTCTGTTAAGTAATCTCTATATTCTTTCCAATCTTTAAACATATATGGAAGAGTTTTAACTCTAAACATTTCATCTTGGGATAAATGCTTTGTTTGATTTATGCCTTTTAGCCTTGATGTTAGCTTTACCCAAGTATTTGGTTCTACTTCATGTAAAAAAAATAACGCATGAACTGCTGTTTCATGATGCAAATTTGACACTCTCATTTTCATTGGACTAATACCATGCTGATACAATGTGTCATAATGAGTACAATACTCCCAATTATTATTATGTATAGCTTTCCAAACATCTGATGTTGTCCAATCATATAAAGGAGAAAATGAATAATGAGCAAAACCTTGCTTATCAAATTTCTTTTTTTCTGTATATCTCCTACCCCATGTTACATCTTTATAAGTTAATTGATTTGTTAATGCGGCCACTCTAGCGGTACTTTCTTCACATCTCATTCCTACTAAATAAACTGCTGATTCATTAGGGTACCTCTCTTCTAAAATTTTAGGAAAAGATGCGTGAAATCTATCAGTACCATAAGTATTTTCTTTGATAGCTATAGGTTCTTTATCACGCATCCAATCTCCTCCCTCTTCCCAACACATTAACCATGGGTTATCCATTGAAGTTGCATTAAATAATTTAATTGGTACTTGATACCATAAAGGCTCTATTTCTTCTGAATACATTACTTGCTTGGTATAATCTATAACACTCTGCCACTCTGCTTCTTGGTCTAGGAAAAGGACTTTTAAAGGTAATCTTTTTTTCTTTCTTGCTACTTCTAATGCTAGATTTAAAATTACTGTACTATCTTTTCCTCCAGAAAAAGAAACAATAACATTTTTAAACTCATCAAATATAAAATTTATTCTCTCTATAGCTGAATCATAAACATTTTTATTTAAATATATTTTCATTTCAAATCATCATATACTGTTTT
>VTLG01003484.1_pt1 | contig 47513 bp, 60 predicted proteins | sample 4694571 | NCBI WGS metagenome assembly VTLG01 (sample SAMN12604809, study PRJNA352737) | marine metagenome | biome: ENVO:00000447; feature: ENVO:00000209|ENVO:00000569|ENVO:01000036; material: ENVO:00002151; isolation source: viral sequences binned using virsorter ... | reverse complement strand
TACTCAGTACGGGGAACTTTTAATTACTGATGAAGCCTCTGCTACTAAACCTTTTTATTTTAAAATGACAGGTACAGGAGCATTAAGCAACAGAACTTATTTTGCTAAAGAAGTTACGGTAAGCGGCACTGTATATCCTATTACAGGTGTAATTCACGATAAACATTATGTTGTAGCTGGAGATTCTAATAACCCTAATACTATTTACTATAGTGGAACTAATGATATAGATGACTTTACTTCTACAGGTTCTGGAAATATAAAACTTGATGATAAAGTTATAGGCGTAAAATCTTTCCGAGATGACCTTATTATCTTTTGTAAAAACAGTATTTATAAATTAGTAAACATAAATGATTCTTCTAATATAGCTGTAGTACCTGTAACTAAAAACGTAGGTTGTTTGGATAATCATAGTATTCAGGAAATTGCTGGTGACTTGGTATTTCTGAGTCCTGATGGAGTTAGAACTATTGCTGGTACTGCGCGTATCGGTGACGTAGAGTTAGGAACAGTAAGCAGGCAGATAGTCTCTATAACAGAAACTATTGCTAATGGTATTGACTCTTATGTAGTATCTAGTGTAGTGCTAAGACAGAAATCTCAATACAGGTTATTTTATACTACCTCAGGTGCTGGGTCTTCTCAAGCTAAAGGAGTTATTGGTTCTATAACATCTGAAGGATTTCAATGGTCAGAAACTAGAGGAATTCAAGCTACTGCCATAACTTCAGGTTTTAACAGTAACGGAGTAGAAAAAACATATCATGGTGATGATGATGGTTATGTATATATCCATGATTCTGGAAATACTTTTTACCATGAAGGATCTTCTTCAAATATGAGAGCTACCTACGAAACTCCTAACTATGACTTTGGAGATTTTGGAACAAGAAAAAATATTAATTATCTTAAAATTTCTATAACTCCAGAAGGTACGGCACAGCCTGTTTTAAGAGTCCGCTATAATTATGCAGATCCAGATCATCCTCAACCAAATGACTATACTCTTACTTCGGTTCCTTTACCAGCTATCTTCGGAGAATCTCTTTTAGGTACAGGTGTCTTTGGAGCATCTAACGATCCTATGGTAAGACAAGCTGTACAGGGAGGAGGACACACTACTAATTTTAGATTAAGAACAGAGGATTCTAATCCACCTTATGCAATTAATGGCATGTATATAGATTATACACCATCTAATAGGAGATAATATGGCAGGCACTAGCTACACAAGACAGAGCAGTTTTTCTGATGGAGACACAATTAGTGCTTCATTATTTAATAATGAGTATAATAAGCTTGTAAATGCTTTTTCTTATGCTTCTTCTGGTACTACTGGTCACAGACATGATGGAACTGCTGCTGAAGGCGGTAATATTCATACTATCGGAGACCAAGATTTTCTTAATAAGATTGTAGCAGATAGTACTAATAACCGCTGGGGCTTTTTTGTACAGGTCTCCAGCAGTGCTGTAGAGCAGATTAGGATTCAAGATGGTGCAATTGTACCTGTAACAGATAATGATATTGATCTTGGTACATCATCTTTAGAATTTAAAGATGCTTACTTTGATGGTACTCTTTATGCAGATGCTATAAATTTTAACGGTACTTCTATTTCAGCAACAGCCGCTGAATTAAATATTTTAGATGGTGTAACAAGTACTGCAGCAGAGTTAAATATTTTAGATGGCGTAACAGCTACAGCAGCGGAACTTAATTATAGTGATACTGGATCTTCAGTAGGGACAGTAGTAGCAAGCAAAGTAGTTACAGTAGATTCTAATAAAGACGTAGCAAGTTTTAGAAATATAACACTTACAGGTGAGCTTGATGCAGGTTCTTTAGATATTTCTGGTGATGCTGACATTGATGGTACTACTAATTTAGATGCCGTAGATATTGATGGTGCAGTTCAAGTAGATGGGACTATTACTGTAGGTGTTGATGATACCGGCTACGACGTTAAGTTTTTTGGAGCTACCGCTAGTTCTTATATGTTATGGGATGAATCTGCAGATGATCTTATTCTGGCAGGTTCAGGTAGAGTAGTTGTACCTGCTAGTGGTTTAGTTATAGGAAGCACCGCTGTAACTTCTACAGCCGCAGAGTTAAACATCTTAGACGGCGTTACAAGTACTGCTGCAGAATTAAATATCCTTGATGGTGTTACCAGTACTGCTGCTGAATTAAACATTCTAGATGGTGTTACAAGTACTACAGCAGAATTAAATATTCTTGACGGTGTAACAAGCACAACAGCAGAACTTAATATCTTAGACGGTGTAACAGCTACAACAGCAGAATTAAATATTCTTGACGGTGTAACAAGCACAACAGCAGAACTTAATATCTTAGACGGTGTAACAGCTACAACAGCAGAACTAAATATTCTTGACGGTGTAACAAGCACAACAGCAGAACTTAATATCTTAGACGGTGTAACAGTAACAGCGGCTGAGATTAATACCTTAGATGGTATAACAGCCGTACTAGGTGAACTAAATGCCTTAGACTTAGGAAGTACTGCTGTAGGTACTGCTGTAGCTTCTAAAGCAGTTATTCTTGATTCTAACAAAGACTACACAGGTATTCGCAACTTTACGATTACTGGTGAGTTAGATGCTGCTACGTTGGATATTTCTGGTGATGCTGACATTGATGGAACTACAAACCTTGATGTAGTAGATATTGATGGTGCTGTAGATATGGCGTCTACACTGGCTGTTGGTGGTGTAGTTACTGCAAACGCGGGTGTAGTTGTAGACAACATTACAATTGATGGTACTGAAATTGATCTTTCTTCTGGTGATTTAACTCTTGATGTTGCAGGAGACATTATCTTTGATGCAGATGGTGGAAACTTTTATTTTAATGATGGTTCTGTAGGTAATTTTTTAGATATTCAACAAGACTCAAATAGTGTTGAGTTAATTTCAAGAATATCTGATGCAGATTTTAGAATCAGAGGAAATGATGGCGGTTCTACAATCAACGCTCTTGTTTTTGATATGTCAGCAGCAGGTGCCGCAACATTTAATGACAAAATTATTGCAACTGAGTTAGACATAAGCGGCAACGTCGATATTGATGGAACTACAAACCTTGATGTAGTAGATATTGACGGTGCCGTAGACATGGCATCTACCTTAGTCGTTAGCGGTGCGGTAGGCATAGACACAGCCGTTCCTTCTGATACACACGGCACATGGGGTCAGCTATTTTTAGGAACAAAAGGTTCCATGATTTCTAGCTCTGGTGCTGGCGGTCTTGATGGAACTTGGTTAACGGACAACATGTATGTTGATTCGGACACAGGTGCATTTGCGTATCGGACAACCAACGAAAGTAGTGCTTACCTCCAAGAAGGAGGAGTGCATAAATTCTATACACAGGCAAGCGGTAGTGCAGGGGCAGGGGTTACGCTTGCAGAAAAAATGCGTATGGACTCAAGCGGCAATGTTGGCGTAGGCAGCGGTGCTATTAGTTTAGGTAGCACTGACATTGCTTTACAGGTTGGCAGTAGCTCACATAGTACTCCAACAATTCAGATTCGCTCAGGCACCAGTGGAAAGGGGCAATTGTGGTTCGGGGATAACTCTGGAACTGATGTCGGTCGTTATGACGGGTATATTGAATATGACCAATCAGGTCAAGACTTCCGAATTGGTACTGCCTCCACGGAACGCATGAGGCTAAACGCCACTGGCTTGGGCATAGGTACAACATCTCCTTCCAGTCTTCTTCATTTAGAAGCGGCGGGAAGTCCTACCGTGAGACTTGTAGATACAACGAATAGCGCCACTTTGTTAGCTTATGCTCAGAATACTGACGGAGTAGTTGGCACTTATTCTGCTCATAATATGTTGTTGGCCAGTAACAGCACGGTCGCAATGACTATAGATACATCTCAAAATGTTGGCATAGGCAGTACTGCTCCTGCCGCAACTTTGGATCTTGGTAGTGGAACAGGTAACAGAGGCATTGCTTGGGGCGGAACATCGTCAAACGCTCATTACACGACTATATGGTCAGAATATGGCACTGCATCTCTTATTCTGGGCGCAGGTCTAAAACCTGCAAGTGGTGCGGCATCGTTTGTTAACCCATACACAGGTACTTACGGCTACGCAGGTATAGAACTGGATAGCTGGTCAGATGACGGAATAAAGTTTTACGTTGGTGCGGATGCCAGCAGGACCAAAGACGCCGCTATTACTCCCACCGAGGCCATGAGAATAACCACAGCGGGTAACGTGGGTATAGGTGTTACAAGCACCGGGCACGCCTTGGAAGTGAGGCAAGATGGCGTAGATGTCACCCCTTTTATGGTAACCAACAGAAATGGGGCAGACGACGACACCACTACTCTTGGCTTTAAGAACGACGATGCAGGCTCTGGCTATGTTCCTGTTTATTTAGGCACAAGAGCAACTGACGCTTCAGAGCGGGTAAATTATTTTTTCATTGCTGTTGCTGATACAGATAACGCCAATGTTGACACAGACATGAGGCTAATTGTTGATTCGACGGGTTATGTTGGGATTAATGAGCCTAGCCCAGATGTACCTCTTCACATCAATTTAGGCGCTGAACCTCCTGCTGCGGGGATGTTAATCCTTGAGGCAAATTCTGCTGGTCGCCAACTCCGCATTCAGCCACCAACCGACTCAGATAATGGCTTCATAGACTATCGTGGTGGGAACCTGACCTTCCTTGATGACGGAGTGGAGGTAGCTCGGTTTCAAGCCGCAACATCATTCAACCTGAACAACAAGTTGCAGCTATATACGACCGACGATAAGGCGCACTATTACGCCTTCTATACTCATACCGATGACACGCTAAGAATCAACTATGACAACTCCGGCAATGATGAGTTTCTAATGAACTCGTCCGGCGACCTATCAACTACAGGGACTATTACCGCAAGCCAGTCTAATTCAGACATTCGGTTAAAAGAGAATATACAGGTAATTCCTGACGCGGTATCAAAGGTTAAATCCCTTCGTGGCGTTACGTTTAATTTCAAAGAAAGCGGTGAAAAAAGTACTGGACTTATAGCCCAAGAAGTACAAGAAGTTCTACCAGAAGCTGTTTATACCGCACCTGCTTTTAAAGAAGGAGATGACTTTCTTGCATTGCACTATGGAAATACAGTTGGATTGTTGGTTGAAGCAATTAAAGAACAACAAACACAAATTGAATCTCTTACGAAGCGTATAAAGGAACTGGAGGATTAAATAATGGCTACTACATGGCAAATTGGAACTTTAGAGTACACGAACAATTCCGACAAGATCGTTACAAATGTACATTGGCGATGCTTTGACTCTAAAGAAGCGAACGGTGAGTTACATACCGCAGACAATTATGGTTCTGTCGAGCTTGACGAGATAGCGGCGGACGCAGCGGGGTTTATTGCTTATAGCGACTTGACTGAAGCAAAGTGTTTAGAGTGGTTATATACAAAAGTAAATAAAGCTGAGATTGAAGAGGGAATAGAAGAATCAATAGCTGCAAAAGTAAGTCCCTCTGTAAAATCTGGCACACCTTGGTAAAATGAGTGAATTATCTTCCAGTGAACTCGCTATGCAAGCTCTCCAGAAAATCGCAGAACACGAGAAAGAATGTGGTGAAAGATGGATGGAGGCAACCCATGAGTTACGAGAGCTTAGAAAGCAGACTGACTCGCATGCAGCCCGTTGGGAGCGCGTGGCATGGTTACTTATTGGCACGGTCCTCACTACCTCAGGGGCTATAGTAGTTACATTATTTAAGGATTTAATATGAGTAAGAAAAGATCTCAGAGAAATACTAAAAGCTTTAAAAAATCTAGAGCGCGTGCTGGTATTCCCAGACAGGATCTGAGGTCTGGTGGGCGTGTTGGTTTTCATGAAGGCGGTACACATGAAAAAATAGAAGATGACTATGTTACAGTATGGAGGGGCGATGATGGTTTTACACATACTACAAAACCAGCAGGATCGGGTTCTAGTGGAGACGGAGATAAAGGAAACGGTGGAGAAGCTTCCCCTCTTCCTGTTGGAGATGATCCTGCAGATGAAGTAATAAATCCCAATCCTATAAAGCCTGATGTTCCTAAAGCTGATGTAGCTAAGACAGATCCTAACATACGCACTTGGAAATCTAAAATAGAAGATATTACAACAGATGAAGATGCTGTAGATACTCCTGATACTATTGTACCTGAAGAAGGTGTAGCACAGGCAGGAGAAGCTGTAGTAGCTGATGCAGGATTAGGCAAAGAATTTACTCCTGAACAAATGCAAGAAAACTGGAAAGCTAGTGATGAGTATCAAGTAGCTGTTGAAAAACATACACCTGAAGCTGTAGGACGTATCGAAGATAAACTTAAAAAATTAAAAGAAGATTATGATAAAAATAAATCAAGATTAGGTAGATCTGGCTTAGCTAATTATGCAAAAAATAAAGCTAAATTAAAAAAACAACTTGAAAAATATCAAGACAGAGCTGATGAAGCTTTACAAAAATCTTTTGAAGAATGGTCAAAATCAGCAGCTAAATCTGAAGGAGATATTCCTACAGAAACTTACGAAGCTTCTAAAGCTGAAGATCTAGATCCTACAGAAGCTGCTCAGATTGATAAAACAACTTTAACTGAAGCAGAAGCAGCGTCAGCAGATCTTACAGAAACCGAGGCTGCTACAAGAGATGCTGATCAAGAAAAAGAAGCTCAAGCAGATACAAGTGAGTTTGATATTGATGAAGATGCTTTTGTAGATGATGTAACTTTTAGAGAAGATGTTAATGTTTCTCCTACTAAAGAAGCAGAAAAGCAAACAAGAGAAGCTATTACAGATACACCCGCTACTGGTACAGAAGCTCAGATTACAGAAAAAATAGGCTATGAAGCTTTTCAACGTAGAAAAATAAAAGGCACAGCGGCTACAGAAGCTGCAGCTTCTATGATAGCTCAAACCTCTGATCTTCCTCCTGATATTTCTGCAGCAATTGTAGAAGATCCTGCTAAGGTGACGGCACAGTTAGATGAGCAGCCTGTAGAAGTTAGGGCTGCTATCGCTGCTTTACCTACAGAAGCTTTAATGTCTACTCAGATAGAGACTCTTCTGGTAGGTATGGAAGAAGGTAAGACACCTTTATGGGCAAGACCGGCAGTAGCTGCTGTAGAACAGATGATGGCTAAAAGAGGTTTATCTGCTTCATCTGTAGGCCGAGATGCTTTATTTAATTCTATTATTCAAAGTGCTTTACCTATAGCTCAGAACAATGCTCAAGCTTTGCAGCAAAGAGCAGCACAGAATTTAAGTAATGAGCAACAGGCTAACTTAGAAGAGTCTAGGCAAGATATGCAAAGACGTATGGCTAACTTAGCTAACCGTCAAACCTCTGAATCTCAAACGGCTCAGAATGCTCAGCAGATGTCTGTTCTTCAAAGTCAGTTTAAACAACAAGCTGTTATGGCTACGGCAGATCAACAGCAACAGACAAGAATGCAGAATCTTCAGAATAGGCAACAAGCTTCCTTAGTTGACGCTCAGAATCAACAACAAATGAATTTAGCAAATCTTGCTAATGAACAGCAGATGGAAGTTTTAAATCTTCAAGTAGAAGCTGAAAGATTAAAAGATAATCAGTCGGCAGTAAACCAAGAAAGATTAGCAGAGTTTCAAGTAGCTGCTGATTTTATGGCTAAGAATGCTGGATTTAAACAGCAAATGGAGCTTGCAAATCTTTCTAATGATCAACAGATGCGCCTAGCTAATTTAAGTGCTTTAAATCAAAGAGAAGCCGATAATCTTAATGCAGCTCAGCAAACAGAACTAGCAAACTTAAATTCAAGATTACAGACTAATCTTCTTCAGGGTCAGATTGCTGAAAGAATGGGAGTAGCTCAGTTAAATGTAGATCAGCAAAGAGCAGTCCAGAATGCTGCTATGGTTGCTAATGTAGACATGGCTAAGTTTAATGATGCTCAACAAGTTGAATTAACTAATAGTAAATTTATGCAGTCTATGACCATGAAAGATTTAGATAATAGACAACAGGCTGTTCTTCAAGATGCTACTACTTTAGCATCTATGGATATGCAAGCTGCTGATGCTTTAACTAAAGTATCTATAGAGAATGCTAGAAACTTTTTACAAGCAGACATGGCTAATTTAAATAATGAACAGCAGGGTGTTGTCCTAGATCAACAGCTTGAGCAGCAAAGGATTCTTTCTAATCAGTCTGCAGATAATGCTGCAAAGCAATTTAATGCTTCCTCTATTAATCAGAAGGAGCAGTTTATGGCTAACTTAGGTTCTCAGATGGCTCAGTTTAACGCTTCTCAAGCTAACGCTATGACACAGTTTAATACTGCAGAAGCTAATAGAATGGAAGCTCAGAACGTAGGCAATCAGTTACAAGCTGATCAGATTAATAATCAGATGGCTATCCAAGTAGATCAGATAAATGCTCAAGATGATCTAAGAAGAGATCAATGGAGTGCTGCTAATGCTCAAGCTGTAGAGCAAGCTAATATTGCTTGGAAAAGACAAGCTAATACTATTAATACAGCAGCACAAAATCAATCTAATGCAATGGCTGCACAACAAGGTTATAATTTAGATATGAGAGAAATGGATCAGCTTTGGCAACAACTCAGAGATGAAGCTAGTTACCTAAGACAAAGTTTTCAAAACGATCAACAACGTAAGGTTGCTTTAATAGCTACGGCATTAGGCAACCCTACTACTTCTAAGGCTAGTACTCTTAGTACAAGTAAGTTAAAAGACATTATAAATTTATTGGGGGCTTAAATGGGATTCTTTAAAAAAATATTTAAAGGTATTAAAAAAGTAGTTAAAAAAATAGGCAAAGGTATTAAAAAAGTAGCTGCTAAGGTTGGGAAGTTTGTAGGAAAGCTAGGCATCGTAGGCCAAATAGGTATGTTTTTTATCGCGCCTCATCTAGGTGCATGGCTTATGAAAGGGCTAGGAGGAGCGGCTAACTTTTTAACAGGTATAGCAGGGAAAGGCTTAGGCTCTACATTGGCTAGAGGATTTGGTCATGTATTAAAGGGCGCTCATAATTTTGTTACAGTAGCAAAAAATACCTTTGGTACTATTACTGAGGGTGTTGGTCAGTTTGCTAAAACTACTCTTAATAAAATACCCGGCGTAAATATAGATGGAGCAGCTACAAATTATTTTGGAAATGATAGTGCTTGGTCTAGGACTATGAAAAAAGGCAGTACTATTCTTGATCCTTTTAAGAATCAAATTACTGCTACAGGAAAGAAAACTGTAGCTGAATTAGCTAGATCTGCAGGAGTTTCTGAAAAGCAATTTTTAGACTTAAATCCTGACTTAGCAAACATTACTGAAGGAGGTAAAGTACCTGAAGGTGTTTATAAAACTTTTGCAGATAAAAGTGTTGTAGTTCCTGATGTTACAACTTCAGCTTCTGTTGCTACACCCCCCGCGGTTGCTCCTGATCCAATTAAAAGCCATGGTGCAGCTCCCGGTAAGGACTCAGAGTTACCTATTTTTGATTCAAAAGGCCCAGCGGGAGCCATGCCCTATAGTTCTGTTGAGACAACAGCTATTCCAGCTACCCCAAAAGGGTGGTTTAATACGGAAGCTATTGGAAAAGGAGTTCAGCGTGCGGGTAGGTCATTATTAGACCGCTATAGTGGTCAGTCTGTATTAGCTACAGCAGAACGAGTTAAATCAGATCTTAATCGCTTTAGACAACTTACAGATAAAACACCAGAACAAGAACAAGAAGAGTTTTTCTCAGGATCTGGATCTATGGCTCATCTTGGAGCAGAGGCTTCGATTGGTTATAGCCCTCAGATTAACCTACCCTCCCCTACCAGCCTGATGCCGGGGATATTTGGTAATGCTCGGGTACAAGCAATACAAAGTAATTACGCTCTTCCCTCTGGAGTTTAAGTAATATGAACGAAGATTTATTAAAGTATAGTACTACAGGGAGTCGGCCTATGCCGGGTCAGTCTTTAACTGATGATCCTGAAAATCCTAATGCTTGGGAAAAACCTCCTCAATTTACAAGTATTGATAAAGCAACTGAATATCTTTTTGAATTTATGATTGAAGAAGAAAGATATATGACCTTGATAGATGCCTTAGAAGAAGGAATGTCTATTATGGATCTTACGCAGTTAGTTTTATTTGAAGGGTTTAGGAACGGTAAATGGAATCCTGATCTTATGATGCTTCTTATCGAACCTGTAGCTTATACTTTAATGGCGCTGGCCGAAAGAGTTAATGTTGATTACGAAGTTGATGAAGATGATGAGGAAGATCAAGAAATGCTTATCAGAACTAAACTATCTAAAACTAAAGCAGAAAATATACAAAAAGCTCAAGGCCAAGCTAAGGATAAAGTACCTGAAAATTTAAAAGAAAAAATAGAACAAATTCCTCAAGCTAGTTTAATGGAGAGAAGATAATGGAAGATGCTGTAGACTTAGGACTTAAGCTTCTTAGTGATCGTGAATCTCAAGCAAGAAGATTTAGAAAAAGAGAAGAACGAGATCAGAGAAAGCAAGCGCTTCTTGGCTTTGGTTTAGATTTATTTAATCAGCACTTAGCTAACAAGGCTGACTCGTATATGGAAAACGAGGAAGTATATGCAGCTAGAGCTAATCAACAAAGAAACTATGATGCGGCTCAGTTTTCTATAAAAGAACGTCAGCTTGCTGATGCGGCTGAAGGAGGTAGAGATTCTTATTATATAAATAAAATCTATGAAAATATTATTAAGAAATCACAGGTAGACTACCCTGACTTAGAAATGAATAGATTTAAAAGCCAGACAAATGAAGTAGCAATGTCTGAAGCTAGAAGGATATACGAAGAGCAAAAACCTTTATTAGAAGAGGAGTATGAAGCAGCTAAAAAAATTAGAACTGTTGATACTTTTGATAAATTAGTAAAACAAGGTACTCCTCCTAGAACAGCTAAAAAATGGCTTCTTGATAAAATTACTGGTGTTTTTAGTAATGATGCTGATGTTCGTAAAGATCAAGAAATAGAAGCTATTATTCAAGTTTCTGATCTTAACTATAAAAATTTTGAAGATGCTAGAAGTGCTTTAGGTGATGCTGGTGTATATGATCTTAGAGAGTATGCAGAAAAAATTAGAAATATTGATCAGATTGACTTTACAGACTGGACACCGACAGGATCAAAATCTGCTTCTCGTGATGTATATAAAGGAGATGGAAAGAAAGTTACTATATCAGGAAACTTAGTTACATATGTTAACCCTACAGATAAAACGCAGACACAAGAAATATTTGAAGCTCTTACTCCATCAGGTAAAAAAGCTCTTGAAGGACATACTACTATTATTCGTGATGAAGAAATAAGTACTATGTATGGTGGAAAATATACAAACCAAGTAAAGTGTGGTGTAGAGAATGGAGTTGAATTAACAGGAACTTGTGAAGTTATCTCAACTCCTGAAATTCCAGAAATAAACCCTAAAAATGAACAATATCGGTCTGATATAGATAGCGCCCTTGCTGCTATTACTGATGATGAATTTACAGACAAAGAAAGCAAAATCTTAAAGGCAATTTATAGAGGTAATCAAGGTGCATATACAGAGAATAGGTTTTCTTATCTAGCAGATGTTCTTGAAGTATTTAATGGCCCTGAGTATGGTTCAATGAGTACGCGAGAAAAAAACAATCTTACCGCAGCGATCTGGAAGCAGCATGTTAATGGGCATTTTACAGAGGGTGATATTGATACAGCAAAAGCAGGTTTTCCTCATCAAAGGTTTAAAGAAAATGCAGATTTATATATTTTAGATGCTATCTGGTCAGAGGGAGCACATAACTTTATTTCTAGAGATATGTCAAAAGCCAGTACTAAGGCTTTATTAAAGAATTCTTTTAGAGATTTTACATCTTTGTCAGAAGGACAACAAAATAAACTGATTGCTTCTTTAACTGAAAGCGCAAAAAATCCTAAGAATGAACCGCTGCATTATGAAGGTGTAAGTTTTATTGATGCTTTAAAAGCTTATAAAGAAGCACCAGAAGCAACTACAAACTTAGATGATTATTTAGAACAAGCGAAACCTACAGGTACTGGAGGTGATGCAGGTACTGGAGGTGATGCAGATGCTACAGGTACTAAAGATGTTGGAGATAAACCTGAAGATGCAGCAGCTAAGTTACCTGATGATTTATCTATTAAAGTTAATGACGATAAAGAAGGTTTAGTTATTTCAGTTGTTGGTACTGCAGGTGTTGGTACTAAAGGTCTTACTAAAGGGATGCCTAAACCTTTTAAAGGTGATTGGTTTGATGAAAACTTTAGTTTAAATATGTTTGAAGGCGATGAAAAACAACGTGTCCAAGCATCTATAGATAGTAGAGCAACTAAAATAGAAACGCTTGAAGCTGCTATTTTAAAAGCTAATCCCGGTATTGAAAGGGAAAATATATTTAAAAATAAAAACAGTATTTTAAGAAACCCCAAAACTGCACAAGCTTATAGTGATCTAGATAGTATTTTAAGAACTACTGATCTTCCGGGGGTGGAATTTGGAAGTGAAAAAGAACGACAGGCTAAGATGCGAGATTTTTACATGAAACATAGAAGTCGTGTAGTACCGGGAAGTCTTTTAAATCCAGAAGGTGACCAGCCTTTAGTTGAAGATCCAGTACCTGAGGAAAAAAAAAAGAATTGGTTGAATGAGTCTGAAATAAAGCGAAACACACCATATGAAAATAAAAGAATTATTTCAGAAGTTTCTGCATTATTTGAAAACCCTGAAAATGCAGAAACTTACTTAAGTGGTATTGCTTCTACAGAATCTAATTTTGGAAGAACTAAAGGTTCTTATACCCCAACCAGAGATAAAGAAGGAAATGCAATAGGGTCAGTAGGTATATTTCAAATAGATAAAATAGCTTTCGATGAAGTACAAAAAAGAGCAACTACTCCAAATGAATTTAAAAAGTTTAAAAAGAATGTTGCTATTGCTGATGAGTATCTTAAAGAGACTATAGGTGTACCTTTACGAGAGCTTACTTATTCAGATTTACAAGATGATAGAGCAAGTGCTGTGGTTGCTAGGCTTCTTCTTTCTCTTGATCCTGAACCCATTCCTGATACTAAAGAAGAAAGAGCAAAGCACTGGAAAAAGTTTTGGAATACTGAGGCAGGAGCAGGTACACCTGAAGACTACTTAGAAAGAAGCGGAGAATAATATGCCATTATTTGGTGAAGAACTTTATCCTGAAAAGGATGTAAATTTAGACGATTATTTGAGTGCTGTTAAAAATAACAGAGATTCTTTTAAATCTCTGTCGCCTACTACTTTATCTGAACTTAGAAATGATTCTTCTTTTTATGAAGAGGCCAAGCCTTTTTTAAATTATTTATATGGAGATGATGAAAGACCTGATGTTATAGAAAAATTAAGAAACGAAGACTATAAAATATTAGATCTTTATACGGTAGGTAATGCTATGAAGGATGCTCCTGAAGAGGTTTTAGAATCTTATAGGAGAACTAGACAGCGTTTTGATTCTGTAGATGTAGAAACTGTTTCAGAGTTTATAAGAGCCGCGAAAGAGATAGGTACAGATATAGTTACTGATCCTGTTAACTTAGCTTTTATAGCTGCTGCTCCTTTTACTTTCGGCGCAGGTAGTGCAGTAGCCCGTGGTGCTACTCAGGCGGCTGCAAAGCAAGCTGGAAAAGCTTTAGTAAAAGAGGCTGTTAAAGAAACTGGCGATACAGCTTACAAAAGAATACTGACTGAAGGCACTATAGGTTTTGTCGAAGGATCTTCTTTTGGAGCTTTAGAGAATTATTATACACAAAGTAGAGATATTGCTGTAAAACTACAGGATACTACAGAAGTAGATAAAAATATTGTTTTAGGAACAGCCTTAGGCACTGGTGTTTTAGGTGCTGGGGCTGCAGTTGGTATAGGAGCAGCTTTAAATAAATTAAGAAGCTCCAGAAACAATCTTGTTAATAATGAAGAGCTATCGTCTTTAGAAAACTCTTCTAATCCTAATACCTTAAATTCTAAAGATTTTAATGATCATACAGGTTCTATGGATGAAGATGTAGAAGATTTAATTGACGGTATTTTTGAAGGTAAACAAAGAAGAGATTTACCGGGTCTTCCAGCTAGAATTAGTGATACCTTTGAAGCTGAATGGGAAGATGTAACTGATATAGTAGAAAGTTTTGCATCTAAGAAAGGCTTAAGTGCTGACGGAACAGCGGCTTTAAAAGAAGAGTTAGAAATAGAGTTTAAGAAAAAGACTACTACAAGAACAGGTATTATATCAGCTTTATCTAATATTGTCGATAAAAGCTTTGCGTTACCTGCTTACTACGGAGGTAGAATATCTTCATTACTAGATCCTCACGCTAAAAAATCTAAAACAATTAAAGAACTTCAGAAAAGATTCAGGTACGATTCTAATCGTGCTTGGGTAGGCGAAAGAGAAACAGAGTTTTCAGATTACTCTGAATCTTTTAATAGTATCTTTGGAGATTATCATGTTCGTATGAAATATGCCTTAGATCCTATTCTAAAAGTAACTACTGGTAAAGCTAGAGATGAGGCTTACGTTTCTTTAATAAAGGCTATAAGAGGAGAAGCTTCTAAAGATGATATTATTAATGCGGCTGCTTTAACAATAAGAAAAGATTTAGATTCTATCGCTAAAAGACTTAGAGATAATAAGCTTTTAGATCTTTCTAAGCAGATTGAAAATTATTTTCCTAGAGTATGGAATAGAGACGCTATTAAGAATAACCAAGATGACTTTATTGATCTTTTAGTTGAGGCAGGAGAAGCTAAAAACTACGGAGAAGGTAGAGATATTTGGAGAGAGATGTTAGAGAAACAGAATCAGTACGGAGATACTCCCGGCACTGGTGCTACTTTCTTGGCAAAAAGACAATTTACTAAACTTAAAGATTCTGACTTTACTAAGTTTTTAGATACTAATCCTCAAAATGTTTTAAATGCTTATTATGCACAAGCTAGTAGACAGCTTGCACGTAAACGTATGTTCGGTGCTTCTAGTTGGGAAAAGTTTAGAAAAAAATATCGTAAAAGAATTTACAATGAGTTAGGAGATGTTCAAGGACTTAAAGCTATGAAAGACCTTCAGACGGTCTGGAGACAACAGACTGGTGAGGGTGCAGCAGAAAGTAACTTAGCTATAGATAGTATATCCAGCTTTCAAAGATTCTCTCTTTTACCTCTAGCTACCTTAAGCAGTATTACTGAGCTATTCATTAACATGAACAGAGGCGGTTTTGTTAATACAATTAAGAATTTTGGTAAAGCCTCTAAAGCCGCTAAGGATGCTGTTACTTATAATGTAGTTAATGGTCTTAAAAATGATCATAATTTATCTACGCCTGAAGCTTTTAGGCATATGCAAAGATTTGGAATTGCTTTAGATTTAGCAGCTACAGATCAAGTAGATAGGTTATCTGGTGAAATGATAGGGAATAAAACATTAGCTAGAGGAAATCAACTTTTCTTTAGGTACGGTACTTTACTTGAGCCTTGGACAAAATTAGTACAGTTGACTAGCTTTAACGTAGGTCGAGATATTATTACAGATAATTTAAAGGCTGTTGAAAAATTTAGAACTTTAGGTAAAGATCCTTCTGCGCGTATACAAAGAAAAATAGATGAGTTAAAGGAACTTAATGTAGATGTAGAAGTAGGGTTAGATTGGCTTAAAAGAACTAAAGGTGATATGACAATAAAAGATCCTTTTAATTATATTGTTGATAGAGGGGCTGCTCGCTATACTAACGAAATAGTTTTAAATACTTCTAGAGAAGCAGGTTTAAAATCTTTAGCTTTAACGGCTAATCCTTTTACAAGTCTATTGTTCCAGCTTTCTGCTTATCCGGCGGCTTTTACTAACACAGTATTAAAAGATATGGTTAGGAGGGTTGCAAGGACATCCTTAAATGGAGATATTACAGGAGCTACTAAAATAGTAGGGGCTGCTCTTACTTTACAGGGAGTAGCTAACTTTACTAACTATGCCAGAAATGCTGCATTTACACAAAACCCAGAGTTTGAAGATAAAAGTTTCTGGGAATCTCAAAGAGATGCTTTAGGCCGTTGGGGCGGTCAAGGCTTAATGCTAGATATTTATTCTAGAATGCAACAGACTGAAGAATACTATGGTCCTACTATTGCAGCAGGGGCTGCTTTTGGACCTACAGCTAGTGATGTTGCTATTACTTTACGTACCGATGATTACGGAAGAATGGGAGCTAAACTTATTCCGTATTATAATGCAATGTCTCAAGAGACTCGGAAAGACATAAGAGGATTCTTTAGAGATCTATTTAAACCAGAGCCTTCTTTAAGAAGCTTTAGTAAAGGAGGAGAGGTTGCTATAGATAGGGCTGCTAAAGAGCCTGATGAACGTATAGATAAAATGACAGGAGTTCCTTACGATCAACAGGCAGGTACAGCTTTTGTAGATGTAGAAGATCCTTTAAGACGCTTAGGTTTTGGTAAAGGAGGGGAAGTAGATCCTTTAGAAAGGTTAGGTTTAGTGATAGGGGGTTTTGTAGCAAGAGGAATTAAAAAGTTTTTATCTCCAGAAGAAGAAATTGCTGAAATTATTAAAACTTATTCTAAAGCACCTGTAAGTGCTCGGGATGCTGAAAAATCTGCTAAAGAAATTTTAGCGCCTCATACAGATGAGGTTGATATGCCTTCTGAGTTTGAAGATCCAGTAGTTTTTAAATTTATAAAATTAGAAACTAAGGCTCTTTTAGAAGAAAAAAATGATCTTTCTTTACCAGAGCTACAAGAAAAATTTCCTGAACATTTTAAAGATGGTGTACTTCAGCCGGGCACAGAGTTTAGTATAGCTAGGGGTTATACAGATGATGAAATAAAAACCTTTCAGGAGGCAAATGAAGTAGGTTTTGAAATTTCTAACCGTGCAGATATTACATATAATATTAGCAATGTCTTAAAAGAAAATAAATTAGTTGAAGAAAATATTTCTGATGCTGAATGGGATACACGAATCAATAGAGTACCAGAAGAAGGAATAGATGATGTCGAAGATATTAAAAAATATTTAGATCTTCCTGATAAATCTGTTGCAGAAAGACAAGCTGACGCAGATGCTTTAAACTTTGATCCTACAATATATTATCATGGCACTGGAGCTAATATTCGTAATCCACGAAAGGGTACTTTCTTTTCAAAAGATCCTAAGGTATCTACTGCTTATGCTGTAAGTCGGCCATACAATGATCCAGACGGTGGGGCTTCTCTTTATCCTGTACGTTTAAATAAAACAGATTATATTCAAATAACGCCTGATAGAGATAGTCGTTGGGAAGAAATACATTTACCTACAGCAAAAGTTACGTATAAAGGTAAAGAATGGGGTAATGCTAAAGAATGGCTTCAAAAAAGAGGTATCAAGTTTAGGGCGCTTGAGGATAATATGACAGATACTGACAGCTTAGTTGAAATGATAGCAGTTGGTTTAAACTTAAAAAAGAAACCTAAGGGAGTTATTATAAATAAACTCTGGGATAAACCAGAGTCTCCCATAGAAGTACAGCTTATATTGAAAGACTGGTTAAAAGAAAATTATAATATAGATTATGTTGTAAACGCAGAAATTGAATCTTTAGATATTGAATCTGGAATTCTAGATCATGTTGTTGTAGCTTCTGATCGAGGTGAAATGGACTTAATTGATTTAGACATTTTAAACGAAGGTATATATTTAGCGCGTGAAGCTGCGGAGCTTGATGATAAACCCGGTGATGTCGTAGTAGCTATTGATCCTTCTACTGTTAGATCTGTAAATGCAAGGTTTGACCCAGAGAATAAAGATTCTTCAAGGCTACTAGCTACTCAGGGTGGTAAAGTTTTAAAAGCTTTAAGGAGACAAAATGTATAAATACTTTACAGTAGATGAGCTTCATTGTCAACACTGTGGCGATGACGGGATGAACCAAGTCTTCATGCAGCGTGTTGAAGCTTTACGAGAAAAGGTAGGCTTTCCGTTTATTATAAGCTCTGCCTATCGCTGCCCAGACCACCCCATAGAAGCCCGTAAAAGCTCTCCAGGGGCACATGCGTCAGGTAAAGCTCTTGATATTACCTGCAGCGGAACTAATGCCTACGAGCTTCTGAAGGCGTCTCTGGCGATGGACTTCACAGGTATCGGGGTAAATCAAACAGGAACTTCCAGATTCATTCATCTTGATATTTTAGAAGACGCAGCAGGGAGACCCAGACCTAGAGTCTGGAGCTACTAATGTTTGGCATTGGGGAAGCAGCAGCAATTGGAGCAGTTATATCAACTCTCAAATCTCTTAATGATGCTTTATCCACCGTAAAAGAAACTGGCGGTCATGCCTCTGATATGGCTAATCTAGTAGGTAAATACTCAGAAGTAGAACAAAGGATACAAGAAGTAGAGACGGCCAAAGGAGGCATACTGGATGTAAAACAATCTATGCAGCTACAACTTGCAAAGCGTCAGGCTGAAAGCTTTAATAGAGCCTTAAAAGATAGTTTATTAATGAGTGGTCAAGGCTCACAATATACTGAGATAATGACAAGGGTAGAAGAGTCTAAAGAAAAACATAAGAAGGCCATAGCTGAGTTAAAAAGAGCTAAAGCAAAAAGAAATAAAATGATTAAAGAAGTTTTAACTTATTTTGCTGCAGGTTTAATAGCTTTTGCAGTCTGTATGGCAGGACTATTTCTTTTCCTCTGGTCACAATGATTATTAATTTAAATTCTTATAGATACTCTAGAAGTAAACAGGCTGAGTTAGAGGTTTATAACTCAGAGCTTAGAAATAATCTTCTTCAGAGGCAGCAAATAGATACTAATATAGCCGTCATTGAAGAAATTATAAAAATTATTGAAAAAGAGATTGAGGAAGATCAGGATTAGGGAGATAAAAATGGTTATCTATACAAGATTTGCTAAAATCCTCAGCGGCGGGAGAAAAGGAATAGCTTTATGGCCTTTTGCTTTTATAGTTCCAGAATTTAAAGACGATACAGACATGGTAGCTCACGAAAAAATACATTTAGCTCAGCAACAAGAACTGTGGGTCATCCCTTTCTATGTTCTATATGTATTGTTCTGGATAAAAGGGTTGGTAAAAAGGGAAAACGCTTACTTGTCTATTCCGTTTGAAAAAGAAGCTTACGCCAATGAAAAAGATGAAACCTATTTAGAAAATAGAAAAAGTTTTTCTTGGGTTAACTATATATAGAGGCGAGGGAATGCTAAAAGAACTAATAGGTGGTTTAGGTGGGAAGGTAGTAGATGCTGTTTCTGCTCGTGGTGAACGTAAACATGAGGAGAAGGTTAAGAAGCTTGAGATAGAAGCTGCCAGACATAAAACTAAATTAGAAATGGCTATGAAAGGCCAGCAGATGGACAACTCTTGGGAACTTGAGCAAATCAGGAACTCAGGCTGGAAGGATGAATTTGTTTTATTAATTCTTAGTATCCCTTTAATCCTAAGCTTTATTCCCGGTACTGTCAGCTACGTAGAAGACGGCTTCAGAGCATTGAGCCAAACCCCTGATTGGTATCAGTGGCTCATCCTTGCAGTATTTGCTGCAATCTACGGTATACGCATATGGAGAAGAAAATAAATGGCTCACGAAGATCGTAAATCAAGAATGTTAAAGAAGTACAGACTGAAGGGAGTAAACAAACCTAAGAGAACTCCTGACCACGCTAAGAAGTCACATGTTGTTTTAGCTCAAGAAGGACACAAGCTCAAGCTTATAAGATTTGGAGAGCAGGGTGCTAAGACCGCAGGTAAGCCTAAGAAGGGTGAGTCTGACAGGATGAAGAAGAAGCGTAAAAGCTTTAAGGCTAGGCATGCTAAGAACATTGCCAAAGGAAAGATGAGCGCAGCCTACTGGGCTGATAAGGCTAAGTGGTGATACCTCCTGTTTCAAGTATACCAGTTTCTACTTGGTCTAAAAGTAGTCAGATAGAGTACGTGACTGAGAATAAAAAACTGGGGGAGGAGCATAGACTTTCTAGAGTTTTTCGGACTATCTTCTATGAATTTCAAGACGGCTCAGTTAAACTACAAGACTACACATCTGACAGATCAACTGTAAATATAGAGGTATAATATGGAAAACATTGAGTTTATTGAGTCGCCTGAGTCGGCTGTTTTAAGAATTAATGCAGAGACAGTATCTTACTTAGGTAATGTCTTAAGTGAAATTCTCCAGTACGACGACTTAGAAACAAAAAAGACTGTTATAGATTTGCTCAATAAACATAGTGATTTTATATTAGATACAAGTGATAAGATTGTTGCTAGGCAAAAATTAAATATTAAAGCTGTTAGTTAAGAGCCTGTATATTAGACTCAAGAAGATTGTGAAGATCATCAAGCTTTAAATGGCACTCCCTGAGAATAGTTTTTACATAAGCCTGCATATAGGTATCAGTAAAAATATTTTTTATTTCATTCTCAGGGAATGCCGAAAGCTCTGTCATTAAATTTCCTTTACTATCAAAGAAAACCTGAAAGGAAATTATATTCCCTCTCATAGTTCACACACCCCTGATACGCAAGCAAGTGTCTGTACCCCTTCCGTATTATCCTCATCTTCTTCAAGATCCCAGTCCATAGCTAAGGGCATCTTTTCATTAAGAGTTTTGTAATCTTCTAGGCTTATCTTCTGATAAGGAGCCTGCTTATATACATGCTCTGACTCTGGAAGAAAGCTGATGCCACTAACGCTATCAAAGTTTTCCCAGATCCACTGACATACTGCAAAAAATGAATCATCATTGTAGTAACATGTCATTGAAGGTTTATGCTCGCACCAGTTATCCTGATAGATCTTCCAGAGTTTGAGCTGTTCTAAAGAACTAAGACTATCTACCGTCAGAGAACCTTCAGGAGACTTCTGAGGAAACGAGAATACCCAGTTAGAGTTATTCATTACGTCTTCTTCATGGGGAAATCCAAAGGAGATCATAGCTGTAGCTAAAGGATCTTTCTTATCTGCACGTACAGTCCTAATGTAGTAGTCACTAAACCTTGGATGAATACCAGAAGCACTGTCAGTTAGCTGAGATACCGTACCAGATGGTTTAACACAGGTTACAGCAGTAGATTGGTTAATACCAAGCTCCTTAGCCATAACTTTATTAGTCTCTACAGCAATCTCCCGCAACTCAGATAAGAATCTAGCGGTAGCTACTTCTCCTGCACTGCCGTTGGTAATAGGACAATCCATAATACCTGTTAGGGAAACTCCAAGCAAAGCCTCCTCTTCAGTATTACGCTTCCAGATGTTACGAAGGTATCTAAAATCTGTCAAGGTAGCCTGTAAAGTTCCTAGAACTGTAGCACGCTGCACTTTAACCCTTAGAGTCTGCTTCGTATCTGTAGATCTTACTACAACTTCTGAAAGATTACAGAACTGATACGGCCTGAGAATGATTTCAGAGCAAGGATTAGTACCAAACTTGTGATCCGTATCTCTTCTACCATTTCTAGCAGCCACATTCTTAGCTGCTACACGGCTAAAGATACCACGCTCTCCTGATTTACTTTCATAGAGACGCTTCATTTCACCTACGTAAGTATCAAAGTCTGGCTTTTCAGAATAAACAGCACTGTTATTAGCCAAGGCTCGTTGACCGTTAGTCAAATACCACTCACCATTCTTAGCATTAGACATACGGTTGTCTGTGACATTGCTCAAGCTAATCAAAGCAGACCTACGTACTCCTCCTACTACAACAATGTCAGCTATCTTACATACAAGATCATGGCACTCAAGAGACGTAAGCTTCCTACCAGCAGCAACTTTGAATAGATCTACTGTAAAGTTAAATAGATCTGCCAAAGGCTCTGGTCCTGAGGCACGACCACCAAAAGTCTTTAACCTAGCTCCTGCTGGACGTACTCTAGTTAAATCGCACTTAGGTACTTTTCCAGCGTACAGAAGGCTAATAAGTTCTCTGAAAGCAGAGGCCCAGCCAATCTTACTATCGGATACAATAATAGTTGATTCGGTTTCGTGGAAACTGTCAGCAACTACTGGTAGCTGAGTAACGTAGTCTCTTTCTACGCTGAAACCAACTCCTGTACCATTTAGAAGGATATACATTAGCTCATCGAAGGAGCGAGGATTGTCAATAGGAAGATAAGAACAGTTATATCCTGCTACGTTATCGCGGTTAAGAGCATCCCCTGCCGTCATCATGCAGCGCATAGAAGGCATAATATCGTGACTATGTATAGAAGCATAAAGATCATCCCAATCAATTTCAAACTGATCAGGATTCCTTTCTTTAAAGAAATTAATATATCTTTCTACAGTTTCTTTCCAAGTTTCTCGGCGCTTCTCATCATCTAAGTAACGTGCGTACCTGCTTTTGTGAATATAGTGTTGGTATTGATCCATTAATCTACGTCCTTCATATCTTCTTGAGCTTCTAATTCTTGAATTTGACGGGTCTTTAAACGTTTAAAATTTTTATTAGCTTTTAAAGGCTTGCCCTTAAATTGTTTACGGTTGTATCGTTCTCGGCGCTCCTCTTTACGGTCCAATTTCTTTTTCACTGTAAAGCTCCAATAACTTTTTTTCGTACCACGCAGCCTTATTTAAATCCTCTACGCCATTTTTATAGGGATACCTCCAACGGTACTTCAGAGAGTTCCCGCGAAGGTATCCAATATACTCTTCTTCAGAGAGCATAGCTTTAATACCGTCAATACATTCTATATCACCTTTATTATAGTGGGGAGGTTTGTTAACCATATCATAGTTATGGTGTAGAGGGGCTTTACCGTAATCGTTTCTCAATGAATCCCATTCTACGGGTTTAATATTATCAATACTCATTCCTGTTCCTCAGGGTAATCAGGGTTTTCTTCTATTACTGCTTTGTCATCTATCCATTTCTTAGGTATATTATGCACACTATACCATTTAAAACCATTAGCATCTGCCCATTCAGCATGAGACCTCTTAGTCCCATCTTTTCTTCTTTTAGCCGCAGGCATGGGGGCCGCAGGATTAGCAAATAAAAATACTAATTCTACATTTTTAGGTAAAGCTTTTTTAATCCATACATATTTATTGTGTTCTGCATAATCCCAGAATCTTCCTTTTGCTTCTAAATAAATTTTCTTATTACCAAAGCTTCGTATGAAATCTGGGTGGTAAGTATGCTCTACTATATAGTCAGACTGTTCTGTATGCACAACCCAATCTTTTAGTATTCCTGTATGTAACTCATACTCCCAATTAGAATCATAGCCTTTAACTACATTTTTTTCTACGGGTCTCTTAGCCCTCCTTTTTCTCACACCTGATTTAATTCTTGGAGACATCTAATATCCTTTATGTTTTTAAGAGGCATACCCTGCTTATACAGCTTTTTGATTTTCCTCTTAGCCCATTTAAAGGTAAAGAAAGAATTTCTCCTAGTTCTTTTCCGTACAAAATAAGGAGCTTCCGGCAGGAAGGTTTTGTAATTGCCCTCATTAATTTTATCTTTGTCTTCTTCAGGTACAATACTTTTTAACCATTTTATCAGAACTTCTTCTGCCTTCTTATTCAATTTCTTAACCTGCTTTTTGTTCATAGATTTCGTCTACCTTAGGTTCTTTTTTAATTTTAGTGAAGTGGACTAGACCCCTAGAATATTTAAAGGTTCTCAGACCTTCACCATTATTAGCGTCCTTATGGCAGACATATTTATGAGGGCAATACACACAGTTTCTATGAAGCTTCATATTACCTGATTTGCCTTCAGGTACTGGAGCATAGCATAGTTCTGGTGGAGAAGCAAGCTTAAGTTTATGCTTAAGATCTTTTATTCTTTCTTTTATATTAGGCTTATCAAGTTCTTCAGGCTGATAAAAACATAACTCCCCGGTCTCTTTATTGATAACCAAGAAACCACCATTGTCTGTCCCTTCATGTTCTTCATATCCAGTAAGCTGGGATATATAACCGAAGGGGTCATCCTCTGGGAGGATACCTTTAGAGAATTTACTAAAAGCAAACCCAGAGGCTGATTTTATGTCAACTACTTCCCCGTCTATCTTACAATCTATATGTCCTTTTATACCATCGACTACAACTTCTTTCTGTTCATCTGTTACTTTATGTCCAGACATACGAACAAGCATAAGAAGAAGTTCTTCTAGGATATGACCATATAAAAATTTGATTTGCAAAGAAGAAGACTGAGTAGACGACTTATTATAAAGATTGTCAAACCATAACTGACGGGCAGGTTTGCCTATATTAGACATCCTTAAACCTTTAGTTTGCTTATGAGGAGAAGACCAAGCTCTAAGGGCTTCTTTAATTTTTTCCCCGAAATCATCTATGACTTTTTCAGGGATCTTTAAATCCTCTCCACTAGCTAAGGGAGCTATCTTTTTATATATGTCCTCTACTATAGACATAGTTTACTTTTCGCTATAAAAATCAGCGACCTTTCTGATCTGATCAGGAGTAGCTTGATTTTTAATAGTGTTTGCCATCATACAAACAACAATAACATTGTCTGATTCGTACCCTCTGTTGTTATCAATTCGATCTAAAGAGGGAGAGTTCTGCCAGTTATCCATACCTACTTCAAATTTAAGACCTAAGATAGGACAGTGTGTACCTATTTTAATATCTTCTAGGTTTAGATCAAAGAAAATGTTACGTCTACGCGCTCTCTTTTTAGCCATACGTAACATATGAAGACGATAGTCCTTACCCTGAGGATTCTTTTCTACAGTCTCATACCTTGTCTTCCTATCCATAGGCAATTCTTTTTGTTCAGGGGTATTGTAAAATAAATCTTTTTGAATATTTACTAGTTTCATAGTGTCTCCTAAAATGTATTAATGAGTTTCAGCCCAGTTGTTACCAACATTATATTCACCATCTAGGGGGCATTTAAGTTCTAAAGCCTCTCCCGCTTCTCTTATAGCTTCCACACCTAGCTGACCAACTAAGTCAGCAATATCTTCTTTAACTTCTATCTGCCACTCATCATGTACATTAGCAACAAAATGAGCATCTTTGTCTTTAAGCTTATCAGCAAGTATTACCAAAGCTTTCTTCATTACAATAGCTCCAGCACCTTGCAGTAAAGAGTTAAGAGCAGAATGCTCGGACCTTATAAATATCTTACGCCCGTCTAATCCTTTAAGGTATCCTTTTTTGCACGCTCTTGCAACTCTATTCTTGAGAGCCTTAAATGATGGTAGATTATCGACAAAATGCTTTCTAAGTCTTTTACCAGCTTCTCTGCCTCCTCCTGCCACTGTTCCAATTTTTTCATCTCCTGCTCCGTAGAGGAGCGCATAGATGAAAGTTTTAGCCTGACTTCTTGATTTAAGTCCTGCAAGCTTTTGGTTAGCGGTGTGTATGTCTCCGTTAAGAATTTCATTAGTGTACTCCTCATCATTCATGTAATGAGCAAGCATCCTAAGCTCTAAAGCACTGGCATCTATACCAACAAGTTTATATCCCTCCGGTACAGACCAGCACTCTCTACATTCTTTTCCGTAAGAAGAAGATATGCTCGGTATCTGAGCCATATTAGGACTTCTGTGTGTCATTCTACCAGTGATAGTACCGTTATGGTTTACATAAGCATGTACCCTACCTGTCTGCTCATGTGCTACTTTTAGCCAAGAGTCTATTTGAGCTATACGTTTTTGTAACATAAGGTATTTAGCAATAGATGCTGCTTCTTTAATATTTTTAATTTTAGATAATATCTTTTCGTCTACCTTGGCCTGTCCCGTAGCTGTAAACTCTTTAGGTTTCCAGCCAAACTCTTGAAGATATTCTCCTATTTGTTTCCTAGACCCCGGATTAAACTCTTCAGAATAATACCTAGTTATATAGGGTTTATTTGAAAGCTCTTTCCACTCCTCTTCGTTTAGGCGAACTCCTTTATTACTTGTATCTTTACCTATACGGGACAAGCTTCCGTCAGCTTTAAATTTAGGATATATCTTACGCTTGGTTTTCCGAGGAATAAAAACCTTTTTAACTTCCTTTTCAGTAAGGAACTGCTCAGAATTTAATTCTCCTAAGAGCATAGTTGCTCTTTCTATATCTAAAAGAAAACCAAAATCTCTTTGAATATTGAGAATATTATAAACCCTATGTTCTAAGTCAACACTATCTTTTGAAAATCCTTTAGATTCTTTTTTAAGAGCTTCGTATACTTTATAATTTAAGTATACATCTTGCTCACAATACTTAAGCATTTCGCTAGAATAGCGATCATATTCTTCAAACTCAATTTTAGGAGATCCTAAAGCATAGCCCCACCTTTCCAAGCCGTGATTACCTTCACGTACAGGATTAAATAAACGGGATAATACTAAAGTATCTACAAGGGTCTTATCATATAGATCTATACCTGTTAGCCTTTTGATAACAGGGACATCAAAGCCAACTATATTATGGCCTATCAGTTTGTCAGCAGACATAAGTTCTTCTAGACCTTCCGATAATTCGGAAGGTCCAAAAGATTTCTGCTTTTCTGTATCAACATCTAACAGAGACATACACCATATTTTAGTGGCGTCAACACCGTCTGTTTCAATATCGAATACTAAGGACTTCAAAGTTCCTCCTCTTCTTCCTTGTATATCTCAGATAACCTGCCTGTATCTTTGTCGTAGTATAAGGCAGAGGCTGGGCCTACATCGCCTGTATACCTAGACTTAAGAATTCTTAGCTGGGTTGTCTGAGCTTCCATAGGATCGTCAGATTGCTGGTTACGTTCTAATGCTATCACACAATCAGATATATGTGCAATACCTCCAGAGCCTCTTAAGTGACTTAGGCTTACCTCGACACCATTTTCATGGCCCCTATTACCATCCAGTCTTTTAAGATGGGACACCAATATAAGACCAGCCCCAGTCTGCTCTGCAATCTTTCTAAGCTGGGTCATAATACGATCTATTAACATCCTTTCATTGCTTTCGTCTGAGGCTGACACAAGCATATGTAGATGATCTACAATGATCCACTTACAATCGCAGCCTACGATCATGTATCTAATCCTAGACATGATCTCTTCTACATCACTAGCACCGAAGTGAGAATAAATCCAGAGCTTATCTTTGTTTCTGGTACTGTAATCTCTACTGATATTAAGATACTCGGCACTATCTTCCTCACGTACCTGATCAATATAATATCTTTTATTACCCTCAATAGAAATAATACCATCGACGGTACGTTCCCAACTTTCTTCAAGTGCAATAATACCTACACCATCCTCAGTTTTATCTAAGAGCCAGTGTTCTATCTCTCGTGTAATACTAGATTTACCTAAGCCTGTTCCGCCTGTAAGAGTAACTATCTCTCCTTGACGCAAGCCATAGAGTTTCTCGTTGAGACCATCCCAAGGGTAGGGAACACTTTCTTTCTTTTCTCTGTTAGAAAGTCTATCAATGTTATCAGAAACATTAATGACACCGGAGGGTGTATAAACTTTAGAAGACCACCACGCAGTCATAAAAGCTTCATGCTGACCTTTCCTAAGCATCTCATTAGGATCTTTAAAGTCAGCGGGAAGATTTATGATCTTAGCTTTACCGGGGGTAAGAAGCTTAGCTGCTTTCTTAGCCGCCTCCTTACCGGGAGCATCATTATCAAACGCAATGACAACAGTATCAAAAGATTCAAGATACTCGATGTTTTTCTTTATATCTTTAACAGCACCCGAAGCTCCGTTCTTTAGAGATACGGCAGGCCACTTAGAACCCATAAGCTCAAAGGTTGCCATCGCATCACACTCACCCTCAGTGATAGTAATATATTTACCACCATCCTGAAAGGCTTGTTGTCCGAATAAGCCAGAACTTTGAGAGTCTCCTTTCCAAGAGAATATCTTACCGGGTTCTCTTACCTTATAGCCTGAAATTTCATTGATGTTATAGTAAGGATAATAGTGTCGAACTATATCACCCGCACTGTTTTTAAGTGCTTTAACACCATACTTCTTTGCAGTGTTAACACTTATATTTCTGTCAGTTAAATCTAAAAAATCTCCTTCTACGTCATTCATAGAATTTGTCTTATAAGTTTTAAACTCTTTTACATTCTCACCTTTCATGGAACTTTCATAGTCCTTAAAGAAAGTATTACAACTAAAACATTTGGCGCTTCCGTTTTCATTAACGGATACAGGATCACTGCCGCCACATTTTGGACAAGGTAAATGATATTTTACAAATGCCATAAGAAAAGGGGGCTACTCGCCCCCAGAATCCTCCTCAATTATAGCTGAGTCATCTAAATGATTTCTAACAGACTCGTTTAGTTTAATAGCTGCGGCCTCTAAAATAGCAAGCCTACGCCTTATAGCTCTAACTTCTTGATCATTATTGACAATCAATTCTACTAAAGCTTGTGCTTCTTCAGGCAACTTATCAACAGCATAAGTATGCTCTTCTGTTTTATAAGTCCAGCCCTCACTCATAGTACATCTTCCTCCTCAATGACATCGAACTCATCTTCATCACCAAAAGGTATTAGGTCTACTACCTGTACTTTACAAAGCTCAAGACCCTTAAAGAGTTCTCCTTGCCTATTGACTTCCCAAGGTCGGTACTGAACTCTAACTTTAGAGCCGTTGCCTACCTGACAATCTATAAGATTTTTGCTTCTATCCATAAGCACTGGAGCTTCTCTTACCATACCATTGGGGCCATTAACTTTGCGTTTAATCTGAAGAGTTGGTCCCTCTTCTTTATCCATTACAGTATAGCCTTTAGACCTAAAGGTATCCGCAGTATCCTCATCAACTACTAAATTGATTGTATACTTAGGTTCAAATTTAGTGTTGGGCTGAGTAATACTAGCCCAGTAAGCTACTCCATCAACAACTGGCATATAGTTCTCCTATAAAAAATTTATTAAAGTTTAAAAGGTTTTTAAAGTTTAACGCACCTCTCCCTCCTTTAAAAGGAAATATAAAAAATCAGGAAACAAATCAATGAAGTCCTGTTCATCTGCTTGCTTCATATGAGAACACATCGGGGTGATGAAGTCAAGAAAAGAATCTCTAACTTTAGGATGAGGCTGTTTTATTCCTAAATTTAAAGCAAACATACGCGCCCAAGCGTCATCAAAAGTTTCAAAAAAACTTGTAAGCTCTTCTGTTTCACTCATAAGATTCTTCCAAGTAACTAATAGCATCCAGTTTTTCTTGAGCCTGTGCAAGATCAGAGATTAAAGAATCAATAGATTTAAGAACATCTGGATGTTCTGCAACTCCTACAGCATTATCCATATAAATAGATATATTAGCTTTAGCTGTAGCTATCTGAGCTTCATATGTAAGCTTAAGAGCATCTATGTATTGGAACATGTTAATACCTCCCACGATATTTTAAAGTTTTCAGTTTTCTTTACCTCTTCACTTATAAGTTGAGCAACCTCCTGACATTCTTTCTGTGCATCAGGATGATCTCTTAGCTTTACTACCCTAGCAAAAGCTGCAAGAGATCCTGTCCAAATCCACTCTGTCATCATGCTCTGGGGCAGAACCATTCTAGCTTGCTCGGGGGCTGCTCCCTTTTCAAGTAATATATCATACAACAGTTCTGAAGCTTTTAAAAGCTTTTCGTAGTTAGAAAACAGAAGATCATCTTGTACAATAATGTCATCAGATGATCCTTGTTTCTTATTCTCTGCTTTCTTTCTCCATACCTGAGGGGTATGGAAAGAGACACCAGAGTCTACGTACCTTCTACTAACTTCATTCCAGACCAATCCTACCTGATGCTTGCCTAATTGTCTAGCAACAAATACCGGGGCTGAAATCCTGAACGATAGTTGAGCATGTCCAAAGGGAGTCCAGTGTCCGTGTTTAGCTAGATAAGCTATAAGTTTTTTGTCAGACTCCCGAAGCTTTGTAATTTTTTTATTAAAAGATACTCGGGCTGCATTAACAACCGCTACATCGCTACCCATTTTATGTATTAGTTCTACTCTAGACAAGGATAAACACCATGACAGATAAAATAAATAAAAAGAAAGCTACTAAAATAACTTGTTCTTTTTCAGTTGAAAATCCAAAGTAAATATCTACAAATATATCTTCAAAGAAACTCTTTAAAAGAGCTATGAATTTTAACATATTTAAAACCTCCTGTCAATGAATTATAGGATTTTCAACTTTAGGTAGAATTAATTCTAAATCAAAATTATATGAATCTCCTTCGTCATTTAATCTAGCAACGGTATTTAAAGGTACAAAAGAAACCTCCAGAGAACCCTCACACCAGATAGCTAAGAAAGTATTATAAAATATTTCAGCAGCTTCTTGTGTGGGGAATTCTCCGAAGCATACTATAGAACCTTCCGCTGGTTCTTTAACTAGTATGGCCCAATGATTCATGCAGCCAACAAATTTAAATTGTTTTGAACAGAATCAAATCTATTTTGCCTAAGCTTAAGTATATTATTCTCATTGGTTTTCTTACCAAAGCTACCGTGGGTAGCCCAATGAGTCATTGCATTATATACAGCCCAGTGATTAGAACCTAAGGTATCTCTTTCAGTTGTGTACTGATTCCAAAGATTATTAAAGGCTCTGTTTCTCCTGACTTCTGTCTCAGCAAAGATTTCGTTAGGGGTTTTATCAGGATTCTCTAAAACAAATTTACAACTAGAGACTTTTGCAAAGACTTTAATTGCTTCTTTATCTGTAATAGAGTTTTCTTTCCATCGAGACCATCTATCAGCTTCTTTGTGGTAAGCTACAATACACTCTTTCATTTTCTCTTTAGCTCTACCAAGATTTAAATTCTTAGTATGCCTTCCAGAATAGAAAGAGACTGTATCCACAAACACTTGTTTGTTAGTACAGACTGCTCTATTACCTCCGAAGATATATTTAACGGGCCAAGAACCATCAAAACTATTTAGCGCAGTAAGCTCTAGAGATGTGGTATCACCTCTACCAGTCTCTACAGTTTCACTGGGAAAAGTAAATCCAATATAACCCCTTGCTCCATCAGGAGACATAGCTGAATGTACTTCAACGCCTCTGCAATTAATACCTGAAGCTTTACAAATATCTACAAGGGTATTATAGACATCTTTGTACTGCGCCCCTTCAAAGTTATATGTACTTCTACATACATTGATAGCTTTGTTTTTTCCTACAACGTGTATAGCTTGCCACTTGTCTGCTAAATCATGCCAACCTTCGCCATAACTATAGACAGGACGAGACTCTACAATTGTATCTACAATTTCTGGAGGTTCCAGATTATCTAACGGATGATTAAAAGAAAGTATGTTCATAGTTTTCCTAGTGAAAAAAAGTTAAGTTTAAATATCCTCCCTTAGTTGAGATAAATATATACCAGCTACAACTAGACATATGCCGGGAAAGGCTATTATAAATCCTATAACCAGCAATGTCCAGACTGAACACGATATTAGTTTATTCATTAGCCTTGCGCCGAGCGTGGACTTCATCCATATCTGACTCTACGGCGTTTAAAATTTCACCAAGGATGTAAACTATATCTTCACGAGACACGGACTGACGGTTTAAACTAGCTAATTTTACAGCGTTCCATATTACCTCACCGAAATAATCAGCTTCAGCACTAACCCATGACTCTCCGGGGGTAGTTTGTTCTACAAAATCTTGCCAAGTATTGAAGCGTCTAACTTGCATATATACTCCTTTAAGTATGGTCTCTCCGGTAGGACTTGAACCTACAACCCTTAGCTTAGAAGGCTAATGCTCTATCCAATTGAGCTACGGAGAGTAGAAGACATGATTATCTATCTGTGTTACTTTAGTTTTAGTTTTGGCCCAGTAAGGATTAACGCTAGTACTATGATACCATAGGCTACCCTCAGTAATATCAGGCAAAGTTTTTAAGAGTACTCGCATGGCTACATTTACAGCTAAGTCCCAAGCTTTCTTATCGTTTATACTTTCAGACTTGCCATCACAATACCAGCTAAATTGACATCGGTGCTTAACTGGCAGGATATTTCCTTTACTAGAAATGTATCTTGGGCCTTCAAAAATTACATCGCAGGGGGTGCTAGGAAAATGTTCAGACTGAACACGATTCATAACAACTTGGGCTACAGCTATCTGTCCTACAAAAGATTCTGAGGCTGCTTCAAAGTAGACATTCTGTGCCATACAATTTAAATCTCTATTAGCAAAAACCTCAAAAGAAATCGTTAACAGGCATAGCAAACTCAGCATTATTTTCAAGGACATATATCAGTACCTTTACATTGTCAATGAACATATTAAAATCTTCTTCTTGTTTTAAAAGTTTCCAGAACTTCTCGATGTCTTTAGTCATTACTAATGCCTTCTAAAACTATTTCAGCACCTTTTTTAATGTTGTTTATTTCTTCTAGAATCTCTTCAAGAACTTCTATCTTAGCCGCCAAGCGTATACGAGTATCTCTAGCTTCCTCAATCTCTGAATGTATATCTATGCTCATAATCATTCTCAAAGGGTGGTGCCCCGAGCCGGACTTGAACCGGCAAGACCATAAAGGCCGGGAGATTTTAAGTCTCCTGTGTTTACCAATTTCACCATCGGGGCGAGTGAGTTTATGCCGACTTGGCAGACTTAGTTACAACAAGAACATAAGAGCTTCGATTCTTTAGCTTAAGCAAACTATACCTGCTCTTGAGGTAGCTATTAGCCGCCGCTGAAGCTCTAGCATGAGCTTTCTCTGGGACTTCCATCCATTGTCCCACTTTCATTTGAGGCAATACATCTACCCATTTACCTTTGCTACGACCACGGCAAAGAGTTTCAGGAATAGGACCAGATTTAACTTTGTAGTAGTTGCTCATTGTAGCTCCTTTAGCTATCAGTTACAGTTGTATCCCAAACTTCATCAGTGATTCCAGTCTGAATAAACTCACGTTCAGATGCTGTTAAATTAGGCATGGCTTCTTGAATCACTGTTCCTTCATGCCAAATTCTAATTTGCTCTTCTGTTACATCAATCTCCTGTTTGTTTTGTACACCAGTGAATGGACATTTACGAATGATTATCATACAGAACTCCAATCAACATATTCCCAGCAGTCTGAATCGTATTCTTCTATTTCGTAACAATTGATTGATGATGATATGATATGATGTCCTATATTTTCTGCCTCCCCTGAAAGATAATCTTCAATGTAATCTTCCCAGTCTTCATCTTCAGCTACATTAAAAAGTTCACGAATTTCTTGAGGATTTACCTCAATGGTTTCCTCTATACGCTGTTTAACATTTCTTTCAATTGTTACAACAATTTTCATATCATTTCTCAATAGTAATTAAGAAGTTCCCTGTTGCAAAGATGCCTAAGTTTTCTTCTATAGAGTATCTCCCTTTAATGTATTTATTTAATGACGCAATGATTTTATCTTTGTCTCCCTGTATGAGTGTCCACTCTCCGGGTTTTAATCCTACTAACTCTGAATGAGTTTTAAAGTTATGGTACTTAAGAATACTTACGAACATAGATCAACCTTCTCGGTTACATCAAAGACAGTAGCCATAGACTGAGGGTCTAGCTGAATCTCTCTAGCTTTCTCAGCAGCTTCAACACTAGACTCTGCCGAGACCTCAATTGTCCATGTCACTTTGTATTCCTGCATTATACTTAGCCTCCACTTGAATCTTCTTATTAAGCTGTGAAATGAAAGAACTCTCTGGCCTCTCAGAAGAAAAAATTATGTTAGGATTTGCCGGGATATTACAATTAAGATAGATATAATCGTCCTCTGATTTAAATATAAAACCTATCCTCCCTTCTGAATTCTCAGTTATAAAAATAGAATTTACATCTTCAATTGAAATTGAACTATCCATTTTCATCAATCCTTATGAAAAAAGCTACGAGTGAACCTGAGACTGCTAGGAATAAACATATTAGATAATCACATAATGGTATTATTCCTGAATAAAACCCATATGTGCATAGTACTAACATTAACAGGGAGAACCACAGGATAAACATTAGATTGTCGTTCATTTTATGAGCTTAGATCCGTCTGAAAAAAGTATATGTATCTTAAAGTTTCTAGTAAATAAAGAAGCTTTGTTATCAAACTCACATACTAAGTCTTCAATCTTTTCAGTACTAGATATTTCTTTAGAGATCCAATAATTAAAGAGGTCAGAAAGATTCATTGCAGATACTCCAAGTGTACTAGAGATACATGAGAAGAATCTTGCCAGCGTTCGGGCTGCTTCTTAGCTATTAAAGAACACCAAGTATTCCATAGCCAAGAACATTTCCTTTTACTGCAAGCATCTATATAACTTTTAATTCTTCTCTCTTTAGTTTTATCTGTAGCATTCTTATTAAATTTCAAGATGTTAGGAGATATATTTAATCTCCTTATGTTGTGTATATCTATACAGCCTACACATCCAGCAAATAACTGACAACAAAAACCTGCTTTAGGTAGACCTAAACCGGGAACCCTTAAGAATACTTTCATTAGCCTAAGAGATTTGTTTTTATAGTTAAACTCTAAACACTCTAGAGCATCTCTATAAAGTTCTTCTTTATGTTTCTCTAAGAACTTTAGAGTTCTAAGTTTATTACCCCATACATACTTTGAAGAAGAACCCTTTAATCTGTAGTCTTGTATCTGTTTACCCACAGAATGCCAAGGTTGTTGGATAGATAACACTACTAGCATTATCATATCTTGGAAATTATCAGGAGATTTTTGAGACCATTTGTTTATTGCAGGGTTGTGCTTTGTGAAATTGCTCACGTTCTTTTAATATCCTCATCATGCAGTAACAGCAAATTAAAGCATCGCTGCGTCTAAACATCTTCACATAGACAGTTTGTTTACCACAGTAATCGCAAGACCCTTTTCTTTTTTCTATCACATGCCCACCTTTGCAATATGATTCTCAATAAGATCATCAATAAGCTGCGGAGTATAGTTAATATGCTCAGCACAGACATTGATATAATGGTTGCATGTTATTTTATCAAAGTGCATATGCCCATGAATGTTATAATCCCAACGTATCTTTAGCTCTTGAAGAGCTATAGGTATATGAGTTAAAACAATTGAGTATCTATGCAGTGGAGAATAAGTTTCCTTAGCTCCATAAACTTCATTGAAGTAAGGAATAATATTAGACTCATCATGGTTCCCCATAATAAGAATCTTTCTTCCCGGCCAGTTTTTAAAGTCTACAGTATCCAGATGCTTAGCTTTATGCATAGTTACATCACCTAATACATAAACTTTATCTTCAGGCTTAACTACAGAAAACCAATTCTCTTTTATCTTTTCGTCATGCTCCTCAATAGAATTAAATTTCCTAGAAGACAGAACATTCTTATGTCCTAGATGAAGATCACTGATAATATACTTAGCCATTAAAGCATCCAAATAATGAACAGGAGACCAAAGATAACTACCAAGACAGTCTCAGGATCATTCTTGATAGCTTCTTTCAAAGTCAATTTTTTCATTTCATATAGGCAGGACCAGTCCATTTAACCCAACTGAAATCTTTATCTATGACATTACCTCGTGCCATATCAAAAGAAGGACTCTTCCATCCCTTAGCTCTCAGTATATCTCCTCTTTTAAAATTAGAATGATTCTTAACTACAAAACCCCAAGCTTTCTGCTCACTCAAATCTTGTCTGGCTCCTGTACGTGTAAATATTTTGAGATAGTTAGGAGATTCATAACAAAATAAAACATCCCTAAAATTTTTGAGGGTTTGAGGGAGGACCAAATGATCCCCCCTGTTATAGTCCTCTGCAATTTTATCCATGAGAACAGCTATGTTTTCTTTCAAGATCGCGTTGCTCCTGCGGCAACCAAATCCTCTAGCCGATCTTCAAGATATGAAAGGATGCTGGTTTTATTTACAGTGAAGTAAGACCTGTTCTCTTCCCCATAAAAAATTCTAGAGCCGTGATCGTAAATAGAAACTTTTATAATACAGCTTCTGTCGTTGTCTCCGTAAGTTTCCTCAAAGACATTAACGATGTACTTCAGAGAAGTAGTCGCAGCATACATAGTTATGTTCCGACATTCGCTTTTGATGAGGGAAGATTTGGTTTCGTTGTAATCAATGATTTCCATTTATTTTACCTTTGTGATGATGCCATTTTCGAGGGTTACTTCAGCAAAAAACTCTCTTTTGTGTCCAGTTATATGAGGTCTGTTGCAGCCTACAAGCTCTCCAGTCTCTACATACTCAGGACCAAACATAGAGGTCTCTTGATATATAAGCCTACTGCCGATGTTCTCCTTAAGATTTTTCTTTGAGGGGTAGTCAAATATAAGCATCGCTTCTCCTTCGGGACCAAGGGTCTCTAAAAACTCTGGAATCACTTCGTTCTTCCAGAGTTTTTAGAGACCCTTGGTCACTCCTTATATACTCGGTAGGTCACAAGCTGCAATATAATACCCAGAATTATATAGAGAAAGGGTATAAAATATGCAAACACTTTGTCTCTCAGGGTTACAGTACCTCCCCATTCTACTATTGAGTGAGCAGCTACAGCAGTCTCGGTGATTAAAAGAACACCAGATATTATACAGTAAGTACTGGCGAGTGCTACTAAACTAATAATTATATATCTGATCATTCTTGTAATCCTTGAATTAATTCTTGCTGAGATTCCAACAAACCATTTACATCTATCAATGTATTTCTCCTTCTTCTTCTATGACAAAGCCCCCTTCTTTACAAAGGGCAAGAAACATTTCCATAGAGTCAATTTTACTTAATACCTCTGACTCCGCTAACCATATCTCTGTTAATTTTGGGCCTTGTTGCTTTAAAGTCTCAAGAATATTCTCTTTGAATCTTACCTCACAAAACTTTAAAGAAAAAAGTACTTGAGTAGGAAAAAGATTTTCTTCTATTGCTTTGCAAAAAAGATCCCAAAGCTCAATTTGAAACTCTTGTTCTGTCATACATACTCCCAAATTTTAGAAGGAACTGTGTCCATTTCAAAATAAATCTGGACTTCATCTTGTGTTATGTATCCATGCTTATAAGTATATCTCCTTAAAGCACGACGGAACTTTCTACAAAGATACTCCTGTTCGTTAGAAGTTTCTGGTTTCATCAGGGCAGCAAAGTGACTAGCGACTGCACTGAATTGCCGGTGGCTTACGGGTCTCAGTAAATCCATTCAGACTCCTCTAAAATCTCTAGAATCACTTCGTTCTTCTAGAGATTTTAGAGGAGCCAAGGACCAGCCTCTATAACTATAAAATCTATTTCCTCCTTTGTAAATATATAATCAGGATACCTACTTTGACCTCGACATTCCATGCATATATAAAGACCTCTTATATGTTCCCAAGGAATATCAATACCTCCAGAGTGAAGCCCTAAATCATTGAAATACATATTAAATCTCGCCTTCGTGGATTGCTTGACCCGTGTGCCTCCCGTCATCAAATCCCCCGTGATACTTATTACATAACGTCCAATTTGCCATTTCTTTTATGGTCCGTCTTACATAAACCTCAAGGGCAGAGTCCCTTGAAATATTCGGATAATAATCTCCTCCCGAATCAACAATTGCATGGTAGGGTAAATCTTCATCAGAATAAGTACAAAACTCATACTCATCGTACATTTTTCCTCTAACCTCAGAAATAAAAGTATCCAGCACATCGTCGGATACAACACCATTGCCGTCATAGTAAAATTTAGTTTTACTCAGGACGTGTTTAATTTCTGGAACAGACAGTATTATCTCGTACATATTAAAACCTCAGGCTAAAAACTAAAAGGAAAATTGCTCGCGTAAAAAAAAATGAGCAGTTTATAGCCATGCTCAGGGCTGGGTGTCACATATCGTTCAGGAGTGTCTGCAAGGCGTCCAGTTGTGCCTGCAATTTCGCGATTTTCGCATCACGAGGGTCAGCTTTAGGCTTCGCAGCCTTCGGCTTTTTAGCCTTGGCAGCCTTCGGCTTCGCCTTAGCCTTTGGCTTCGCTTCAGCTTTCGCTTCAGCTTGCAGCAGCTTCATCAGCGGAGCTGGAACCTTATCGGCCTTGAGCGCCTTTTGGACATCACCCATCGTTAAAAAGCCGTTGGCTTTTGTATGGATCGCCAAAGCTTTACGAAAAGCCCGGTAAAGCTCGTAGCGGGTCTTATCCTTCTCGGGACGCAGCAGAGCTGCATAACGATGGCAAACGGCGTTGAACTGCTTGAACGTGGCCTGCTTGCTTGGGTCTACGGTGAAGTTGGTCGCCATATATTCTCTCTCTCTCTTGGGTGTCTTTTAAATCTCTTTCACTTGTTCAAGAGATTTAAAAGACACCCAAGAGATAGAGAGAAAAAATTTTTGGGTTCAAAATTTTCTAAAATTCCTCCTAAGATCTCTAGAGATCTTAGGAGGAATTTTAGAAAATTTCTACATGTACGCTCGTATACGCACGAGAATTTCTGGATAATTTAAAATTTGCTACCCTTCTTCACTTTTAAAGATCTAGATCTTTAAAAGTGAAGAAGGGTAGCAAATTTCTGGATGTCCTCTAAAGTATTATGAGTTTTTTAAAATCTTCAGGGAAGATTATTAAAAACTTATAATACTACTTAAATATTTAAAAACTCTAGAGTTTTTAAATAAAAATACAGACTCTAGAATATTCTAGAATATTTTAGAGTCTGTCAAGTTTTGAGGCCAGCCTCTGGAATCTCAAAAGATTTCTGGAAATCTTTTGAGATTCCAGAGGCTGCTTCCCCTCAGAGATTCAAAAGATTTATGAAATCTTTTGAATCTCTGAGGGGGCTGGGCAGGAGGCCATGCCGGGGCTGGGGTATATATACTAATATACATACATTTCTAGAACTTTTGAGGTGTCAACCTATAAGAAATCGCGGGTATTCTAAAATCTCGGGTATTCTAGAGTATCTCTAAAGATATACAAACCGCCGGGGGTGGTTATGCCAGTATATAGTTGAAAATTAGTTTTGTCAATACTTGACAGAACTAAATATAGAACCTATAATAAGCCCCATGAATAAAGAATTAACACAAAAACAACAATCTTTTCTAAACCACCTAGTGGAGCAAGGAGGTGATCCTAAGAAAGCAGCGGTGTTGGCGGGGTATAATAGTGGTCATTATCAGGTTGTCAAATCATTAAAAAAAGAAATATTAGATATAGCTGAAGGAATCCTTGCTCAGTCAGCACCACAAGCTGCTCTAAAACTAGTAGAAGTTATGAATTCAGATAGACCTATACCTCAGGTTAATACTAGAATTCAGGCTGCTCAGACTATCTTGGACAGGGTAGGTTTAGGAAAAACAGAACGCTTAGATGTTAATCATAAATCTGAGGGTGGTCTCTTTGTATTACCTTCTAAAAAAGAAGTTGTTATAGAGGCAGAATACGATGAAGTTTAGAGGCCCTGTACCTTTCGGTTATAAGAAAGAAAATGGTATAGTGGTAGAAATACCAGAAGAGCTAGAAGCTTTAGAAGAAATTAAAGATCTTATAAAAGATAAATCTATTAGTTTACGTGAAGGTTCCGCATGGTTAGAGTTTAGAACAGGACGTAAGCTTAGCTACCAAGGACTTAAAAATAAGATAGATAAAGATGCAAGACTGGGAAATTAATCCTGATAATTACCTTAAAGATTCTGAAGGTTCTTTTGTTTTAAAGAAGGACGGTACTCCTAGACGTAAAGGAGGAAGACCTAAAGGCTCTAAAGGAAAAGGATATAATTATCATAGTAAAACTAAAGCTACTATGCAGGCCAATAAGTCTATAAGAGAAAAACAAAAGAAGATTAAGAAGACAGCTTCCAAGCTAGAAGCTTATAAAAAATCTCTAGAAAATAATAAAAAGACTTTAAAGAAAATAGAGGGTTCTGAAGCTTCTGTAACTTCTCCAGAAGACTTAGAAGGAGTCCCTAAAGCTTTAAAAGAAGAAGCTGAGATTTTATTTCAGCCTAATGAAGGTCCACAGACAGACTTCTTAGCAGCTTCAGAAACTGATGTTCTTTACGGAGGTGCAGCAGGCGGTGGTAAATCCTATGCTATGCTCGTAGATCCTTTAAGGTACTGCCATAGGCCAGCCCACAGGGCTTTAATCCTTAGGAGGTCTATGCCAGAACTTCGGGAACTTATAGATAAATCCCGTGAGTTATACCCTAAAGCTTTTCCGGGTTGCAAATTCAGGGAAGTAGAGAAAATATGGAACTTCCCTAGCGGAGCTAAACTAGAGTTTGGTTTCCTTGAAAGAGATGCAGATGTTTATAGGTATCAGGGCCAAGCCTACTCTTGGATAGGTTTTGACGAGATTACTCATCTACCTACAGAATTTCCTTGGAATTACTTGGCATCACGTCTAAGGACTACAGATTCTGAGATAACGCCTTACATGCGTTGTACTGCTAACCCCGGTGGCGTAGGAGCGCACTGGGTTAAAAAAAGATATTTAGATGATAAGCCTAATGAAAGCTTTATAGGTAAAGATGGACTTACAAGAAAATTTATACCAGCTCGTCTAGAAGATAATCCTTATCTGGCAGAAGATGGTCGCTATGAGCAAATGCTTAAAGCTTTACCAGATGTACAGAGAAAACAACTTCTAGAAGGTAACTGGGATGTTAACGAAGGAGCAGCTTTCACGGAGTTTGATTTAGATGTCCATGTAATAACTCCTTTTGAGGTTCCTGTAAGCTGGGAAAGAATAAAAGGTATTGATTATGGGTACGCTTCAGAAAGTGCCTGTGTATGGGGAACTATAGATCCCTCAGACAATACTTTAATAATTTATAGAGAACTTTATCGTAAAGGTTTGACAGGACAGGATTTAGGCGCTATAATAACGCAGATGGAACTAGAAGATCCTTATAGTGTCCAAGGGGTTCTAGATACTGCAGCATGGGCACGTACAGGTACTACCGGCCCTACAGTAGGCGAAAGTCTCCAGAAAGAGGGACATAAACTTCGTAGAGCAGATAAAAATAGAATCCAAGGAAAGATACAGATTCACGAATACTTGAGGTTACAGCAAAGCGGAAGGCCACGCTTACAAATATTTAATAGTTGCCCTAACCTGATACGCGAGCTTCAAAGTATTCCTTTGGATAAAAGCAACCCAGAAGACGTGAATACTCATGCTCCTGACCATGCTTACGATGCTTTAAGATATTTAATTATGTCTAGACCTAAAGTAAATGATATTTATAAGCAGTTCAGAACTTTAAGACTAGAGCAAGCTTATACACCAGCGGATGCTGATTTTGGATATTAAAGGAGATATAAATGGCAAATCCTGTTTTTGAAATTAGAGATACCGGACGTAATTCTGCCCGTGCAGGAGATGTCCAAGAACTGGCTGATCATATTTGTAATTCATGGACTTCTGTAACTACGGGTACTATCGCAGTAACTGATGATACTAATACAGATGTTTCATTTACTCAACCAGCAGATACTATTATACGAAATTTAATTGCTATTCCAGCAGGTAACATTGTTACAGGTGGTAGTAGTGGCAATGACTTAGACTTTTCACTAGGTACTTCTTCTGGCGGTACTCAGATTATTGCAACAGAAGCTATTCTTGATGATGGAGGTTCTGCCGTTACATGGACTGCTAATGCACCCTTGTACATTATCCAGAACTCTCATGGTCATGCAGCTAACGCATTTGTCAGTACAAGCGTAACTGCTGGTGTCGTAGGTGGCCCTGCTACTTCAGAAGCTATTGTAATTGCAGGAACTCTTTATACAGCAGCCGCAAGAACTTTATACGGAAGACTCACTCCAATCGGAGCAGACCTAGCTACAGCAGCAACCACGGTTACGTTCTTGGTTGAGTTCCTTCACCTTGGCGTATTACCTGACTAAAGATTATGGCAGAAGAAAATACATTAACGGCCAATGAGATTTACTTTGAGCAAGTTGAAGATGAACAAGGTCTTCAACTTACTCTAGAAGAAAATCTTCGTAAGAATCTCGTTGGTCTTATTAACGATAGATTTACTTCTGCCGAGTCTGCTAGAGACCTCGATGAAAGTAGATGGTTAAATGCTTATCATAACTACAGAGGTCTTTACGCTAAAAATGTAAAGTTCAGAGAATCTGAAAAGTCCAGAGTATTTATTAAAGTAACTAAGACTAAAGTTTTAGCTGCTTTTGGACAGCTTGTAGAAGTTATCTTTGGTTCCGGTAAATTTCCTATCGGCGTATCAGAAACTAAAGTTCCTGAAGGAGTAGCAGAACATGCCCACTTGGATATTAACAATCCTGCGCCGGGTCTTGAAACGACTGCTGGAGAAACTGAAACGGAAAACCCTTTTGATGTAGGCTTTGCAGGAGACGGTAAAACTTTAAAACCCGGAGCTACTTATGGCTCTGGTAAATTTGAAGTTGTTCCTCCTGTAGATATACAGGCACAAGAAGCAGGAGTAAAAGAAAACCTTACTCCTATTGCAGAAGCTCTTGAACTGAATCCGGCTCAGAAAGCTGCAAGAAGGATGGAAAAACTTATACATGATCAGATAGAGGAGTCTAACGGAGCCAGTGAAATACGTAATGCGCTTTTTGAGGCCGCACTTTTTGGGACTGGTATTATTAAAGGTCCATTTAACTTTAACAAGACGTTACATCGTTGGGAAGATGTCGAAGGCGAGAGACAATATTCTCCTGTTGATGTTCGTGTTCCTCGTATTGAGTTTGTCAGTCTTTGGGATTTTTTCCCAGACCCAAACGCTACCAGTCTATCCGAATGTGAATATGTTTTACATAGGCACAGACTTAACAGGACACAGCTACGAGCCTTAGGAAAGATGCCTTACTTTGATAAGGATGCTATTAGGAACTGTCTCCAGATGGGACCAAACTATATAGAGAAAGGTTACGAGAATGAATTAAGAGATAACCCTACTTCTGAAGAGTCTGGTCAGTTTGAAGTAATAGAGTACTGGGGTGTTATGGATGCTGAGTACTGCCGTCAGGTAGGTATGGAACTCTCAGAAGAAATAGATGATTTAGATGAAGTACAAATTAATGCTTGGATCTGTAACGGAGAACTTTTAAGAACTGTAGTAAATCCTTTTACACCTTTTAGAATCCCTTACCAAGCTTTCAGTTACGAAAAGAACCCTTACAGTTTCTTTGGTATCGGTGTAGCAGAGAACATGGATGACTCTCAAAAGATTATGAATGGTCATGCAAGAATGGCTATTGATAATTTAGCTTTATCAGGATCTCTTGTATTTGATGTAGACGAGACTGCTTTAGTAGGTGGTCAGTCTATGGAGATCTATCCCGGTAAAGTTTTTAGAAGACAAGCAGGTGTACCGGGAACTGCTATCAATGGTTTGAAGTTTCCTAATACATCACAAGAAAACATGATGATGTTTGATAAGTTCCGTCAGCTTGCTGATGAACAAACAGGTATTCCTAGTTATAGTCATGGTCAGACGGGTGTACAGAGTATGACCAGAACTGCTTCCGGCATGTCTATGTTGTTAGGAGCAGCTTCATTAAACATTAAAACCGTTATTAAGAACCTTGATGACTTTCTTTTAAAACCTTTAGGAGAAGCTTACTTCCAATGGAACATGCAATTCCTAGAAGGTAAATTAGATGTACAAGGAGATTTAGAAGTAAAAGCTACAGGTACTAATAGCCTGATGCAAAAAGAGGTGAGGAGTCAAAGACTGACTACATTCTTACAGACCGTACAGAATCCAGCAGTAGCTCCTTTTGTCAAAATTAACAAGCTTATTAGCGAGCTTGCTTATAGCTTGGATCTAGACCCAGATGAACTTCTGAATGATCCTGAAGAAGCCGCTATCATGGCACAAATTATAGGGATGCAGAATGCTGGACAAAACGCTGGCCCGGAAGCTGGCCCCGGTGGTCAAGAACCCGGAGGTATGGGAGCCGCTGAAGGAGTACCTGAAGGCGCTCAAGACCTTGGAGCTACAGGTACTGGTGGGGGCAACATCGGAACTGGAGGTGTACCGCAGCCAGGGGAGGGTGAGTTCGCTGGAACGCCTAGAGCAGTTGAAGGTTAATGTTGAACAAATGATGGAGTCTAGAGAATGAGTATTCTTAACCCCCCAGAAAGAAAACCTTTTGTTTTAGGAAAGTTAGCTTCAAAAGCAATTAAAAAACTTTTTCATGGCGCAGTTGCAGATTTTGATTCTTTTAACTCTGATTTTGCACAAGAAACAGCCTTTGGAAAAGGTTTTTCTTTTACTCCTGAAAAAAAAATAGCTGAAGGTTATGCAAATATTACACCTAAAGAAGTAAAAAAACTATGGGGTAAAGACTATGTAGAAAAAGCTTTAAAACGTAAGGAGGGAGGTACTCCTATCCTATATGAAGTAGAGGCAAATATAGAACCCGGCGAATTATTATTATCAGGTAAAAATTTTTTAAATCAAAATAAAAAAATTCAAGATAAAATTAATAAATTAATAAAAGAAGAAAATATAGATAGAGAGTCTTTAAATTTAGATAGTGCAAAATTTTGGAGACAGTTATTAAAAATAACAGGAAAAAATGCAGATGAGTTGTTTTCTAAATATAAAATTAAAGCTATTTTAAAAGATGCTAGAGGTTCTTCTTTAGAAGATATAGTAGTAGGCGGAAAGGTAGAATATACAGTTTTTGACCCTAAATCTTTAAATATTGTAAATAAAAAATTTTTAAATAAAGGTAAAGATATGCCCAGAGATAAAAAAATGCTTGGTTCTTTAATATCTAAACCACGTATAAAGTTTAACCAAGGTTCTGAAAGTTCCTATGTACGGCTTGCTCTTCAATATGAAAAAGAACTAGAAAGAGCTAAAACTCCTGAAGCAAGACAACAGGTACGAAAAAACTATAATAAAATTATGGGAAATTTCTCTGATGAAGAAAGAGTAGAGGGACAAAAACAACTAGAGATTATGAGGAGAGAGGAGCCAATGGACAGAAAAAATGAAGGATCTTTAATGGTTCCTCCTGAAATGCCTTTAAATATGGAGGCATCTGAAATTCCTGTAGATACTTATACGCCTGAAGATCAGGCAAATGCAGAAGAAACACAGCTTCCTGATGATGTAATGGAAGAAGAACATATTGATTTTGTTGTTTCAGAATCTTTACTGCCTGAAGAACAAGATTATTTAGTGAATGCTTTAGAGGCAGATCCACAGCTTAGTCAGATCTTTGACAAAGTTGTATCGACTGCTTCTGAGTTTACCGGCTCTGGAGAAGTAGAAGGGCCGGGAACGGGAGTATCAGATTCTATCCCCGCTAGACTTAGTGACGGAGAATTTGTTATGACCAGAAAGGCCACTGATCAGATTGGTGCGGACAATCTCCAACGAATGATGGATGATGCTGAACGTGCCTACGACGGTGGGTTACAAAAGATGAACTTAGGAGGCTATATGGAGCCAGAAGAAACTGAAGTAGAAGAATCTACTGATGATGAAGTTGAAAGACTTATGATGGCTTCCAATAGGATTCCTAGCGTTCGATAATTTTTACGGCTACCTTGATAAGACAAGCCCCATATCTTTTATAGGCCAAATAAAAGAACTATGGCTACCTTGCAAGACACAAGCCCCGTGAAGGAGAAAGAGTATGTCAGAACAACCTAACCCATATAATGCTAAGAAAGCTTGGCATAGACCAGATAAACCTAGCATGGGAAGTGCAGACGGATTATTTTTTGAACCTGAGGCCACCTCGGAAGAAGCCCCTCAGGAAGAACCGTCGCATGATTATAAAAAAAGATACGATGATCTAAAAAAACATTATGATAATAAGGTTTCTGAGTTTAAACAAAAGGAACAGGAATTGGTAGCTCAAGCTAGAGCCGCTGAACCTCAGTACGAACCTCCCAGAACTATTGAAGATCTGGAGGAGTTTAAACAACAGTATCCTGATTTGTATAATACAGTTGAAACTGTAGCTCATTTACAAAGTAAACGCCAAGTATCAGAACTTGAAGCTCAGTTGCAGTCTATCAGACAGCGTGAGTCTGAAGTTCTTCAAAGAGAAGCAGAGACTTCTTTAAGGGAAAGACATCCTGACTTTGAAGATATAAGAGGCGATGATAACTTTCATGGGTGGGCTAAAGAACAGCCTGAACAAATACAAGATTGGATTTATAATAATCCTGATAATGTTGCTTTAGCTTCAAAAGCTATTGATCTTTATAAAATGGAAAATGGCATATCTCAAACACAGCCCAGACGGCAGCAGCCGCAAGGTTCGGCAGCAGATATGGTATCAACTAAAACAACTTCTGTAGATGCTCGACAACCTAAAATCTGGACTGAACGGGAAATTGCTGCTATGTCCCTTGATCAGTTTGATAGATATGAAGAAGAAATTAATCAAGCAATGATTGAAGGTCGCGTAGTAGCCTAACTTATGTTTTTATAGGAGTACATAACAATGGCTTATAACCAATCCGACCAGTTCTTTGAGCCTAGCACAGATACTAATGCTAACTTTGGTAACTCTGTATCAGGCCAAACGAACTCATTCTTCCTGCCCAAGGTTTATTCTAAGCAGGTACTTAACTTTTTTCGTAAGGCTTCTGTAGCAGAGGCTATTACGAATACTGACTATGCTGGTGAAATTGCAGCGTTTGGTGATAGTGTACGCATTATCAAAGAACCTGAAATCACCGTTTACCAGTATGAAAGAGGACAAGATGTAACGGCTACCAAGCTGACGGACCAAGAGGTTACGTTGGTTGTGGATACGGCTAACGCTTTCAAGTTCATCGTTGATGATATTGAAACGAATATGTCGCATGTAAACTTCCGTGACGTTGCAACTTCTTCTGCTGCTTACGCTCTGCGTGATGCTTTTGATGAAGGTGTAATTGCTACGATGTTTGCTGGTGTATCTGCATCTAGTCCCAACCATGTCTTAGGTTCTGATGATGCAACTGACCTTGCAGCAGGAACTTTTGATGGTACTGGTAACTTGGACATTGGCTTTGCTGGCAGTGAACATGATCCTATTGACGTTCTGTCTCACATGGCACGTCTTTTAGATGAGCAGAATGTTCCTGAAGAAGGACGCTGGTTCTTGGCTAACCCCGAGTTCTATGAAGTCCTTGTACAAAGCTCTTCTAAGCTCTTGTCAGTTGACTATAACGCTGGTCAGGGTTCCATCCGTAATGGCTTGGTAAGCTCTGGCAAGCTCCGTGGTTTTGATATGTACAAGACCAATAACATTGCCTCTACGTCAGCCGCAGCAGGTAAGTGTATTGGTGGTCATATGAGTTCTACGGCAACTGCACAAACTATCACCAACTCTGAGGTTATTCGTGATCCTGATAGCTTTGGTGATATTGTTCGTGGTCTGCATGTCTACGGAGCCAAAGTCCTTCGCGGCGAAGCTCTCGTATCTGCCTTCTACGGTATTGACTAAACTAACCGGGGGCTGCTTC
>VTLG01002240.1_pt1 | contig 47525 bp, 67 predicted proteins | sample 4694571 | NCBI WGS metagenome assembly VTLG01 (sample SAMN12604809, study PRJNA352737) | marine metagenome | biome: ENVO:00000447; feature: ENVO:00000209|ENVO:00000569|ENVO:01000036; material: ENVO:00002151; isolation source: viral sequences binned using virsorter ... | reverse complement strand
GGCTAAAAAGATTTCACTCAATAGTGCATACGGCGCTATCGGCAATGTGTGGTTTAGGTATTACAATCTTTTGGTTGCCGAAGCGATTACTACAAGTGGTCAACTTGCTATTCGCTATATTGAACACAGTCTTAACAAGTATCTTAATAAAATACTTAATACCAGAGGAGAGGACTATATTATTGCGAGCGATACGGATTCGGTCTATATCACATTTGATAAGTTGGTTAGTAAAGTCTTCGTACCAGACACAGACAACAATAAAATCGTGGAGTTTTTGGACACAGTTGCTAAAGAGAAAATTGAACCTTTTATTGATAAAAGTTATCAAGAACTCGCTGAGTATGTAAATGCATACGAACAAAAAATGCAAATGAAAAGAGAAGTGATTGCAGACAAAGGTATTTGGGTTGCAAAGAAAAGATATATTTTAAATGCACATGATGTTGAGGGTGTTCGTTATAAAGAACCTAAACTAAAAATTATGGGTGTTGAGGCAGTCAAGTCATCTACCCCAGCTGCATGTCGTGAAAAGATTAAAGAAGCATTAACTATTATTATGAACGAAGATGATAAAGTATTAAATAGTTTCATACAAGATTTTAGAACAGAGTTTATGAACTTAAAACCAGAGTTAATTGCTTATCCTCGTTCTGTAAATGGATTAAACAAGTGGACTGAATCACATAATCTATTTAAGAAAGGAGCACCAATACATTGTAAAGGTGCAATATTATATAATCATCTTTTGCAAGATAAAAAATTACAAGGTAAATATCCATATATACAAGAGGGAGATAAGATTAAATTTTTACATATGAAAACACCAAATGTTTATCAGTCGACATCAATATCTTTTATGACTAAGTTACCTAATGAATTAAACTTACATAACTTTATTGATTATGATATGCAGTTTGAAAAGTCATTTGTAGAACCTTTAAAATTTATTACTAATATTATAAAGTGGCAGATAGATGGTAGTTATGGAACACAAGGAACACTAGAGGGGTTTTTCTAATGGCAGGAAAAGGAGATAAAAGAAGACCGAGAGAAGTTGATGAAAAGACTTTTGAAGATAATTGGGATAGGATATTCAAAAAAGAAAAAGAAAATCCTTTACCATTTACTGATTCAAAACCAAATGAAAATATGTTTGATTATTTAAATTTACAAAATACTAGGGAAACAGGAGATAATGATGAATGACTTTTTAAAAGATGTGATTAAAGAAACAGGAAATGAATATGCCGCTGTCGTTTCAGAAGGTGTAGAGGCAGGAGATGTAGAAAATTTTATTGATACAGGCTCTTACATATTCAATGGATTGATTTCTGGTTCAATGTATGGTGGACTTCCACAGAATAAAATAACTGCTCTTGCTGGAGAAAGTGCAACAGGAAAAACTTTCTTTCTTATGGGAATGGTTAAAAACTTCTTAGACCAAAATCCAAATGCTGGTGTTGTTTACTTTGAATCAGAAAGTGCGATAACAAAACAAATGGTTATTGATAGAGGTATAGATGCAGATAGAATGGTAATACTTCCTGTAACAACTGTACAAGAGTTTAGACATCAAGCATTAAAAGTATTAGATAGATATATGCAACAAGATGTAGATATACGCAGACCATTGTTTATATGTTTAGATTCGCTTGGTATGTTATCAACTACAAAAGAAGTAGAAGATACAGAGGCAGGAAAAGAAACTAGAGATATGACTAGAGCACAAATACTAAAAGCTGCATTTAGAGTTTTAACTTTAAAACTTGGAAAAGCAAAAGTGCCAATGGTGGTAACAAACCATACTTATGATGTTGTAGGTTCTATGTTCCCAACAAAAGAAATGGGTGGTGGTTCTGGATTGAAGTATGCTGCTTCAAGTATTATCTATCTTTCAAAGAAAAAATTTAAAGATGGTACAGAAGTTGTTGGTAACATAATTCATTGTAAGAATCATAAATCAAGATTGACTATGGAAAATAAAATGGTTGATGTGTTATTAACTTATGATAAAGGACTTGATAAGTATTATGGATTACTTGAATTAGCAGTTGCACATGGAATATTTAAACAAGTATCAACTCGTATTGAGTTACCAGATGGAACTAAACAGTATGGTAAAACAATTAACAATGACCCAGAAAAATATTTTACAGAAGATGTAATGAAACAATTAGAAGACGCTGTAAAGAAAGAGTTTATGTATGGCAACGATAGTAAATAATTGTTGCACACCATTATTTTTAGATTTCATTAAACATCAAGTTACGAAATCTACTAAGTGGAATTTTAATTATCCAATGGGTAAACCATTCGAAGATAAACATGCAAAGATTGATGTGATACAAGGAACAACAATCCATGATAAGTTTTTGGCTGGTGTGTCTATGAGTTTGTTAATGATGATTCATGAGAAAGCAAAACAAAGTAATGTTGATGTTCCCCTAGACTTATTGTTTTGTGGTATCTCTATGAAAGATAAACATAGAGAAGATAATCTGCATACAGACCATGAAAAAGATGAACTGAAAGATACACCAATCATTAAAGTATTAGGTATAATTAATTCAGATTGGAAAGATAGTGATGGTGGTGGATTCCAACATGATGGAACAGTACACAAGTTATCGCCTGGCGATTTTATAGTTTTTAATCCACGACTACCACATAAGGCAGAAGATATTATAACAGACAAAAAAAGAATAGCAATAGATTGGACAATAAGAAATGGATAATTTAATTAAAACATATGATGATGTAATAGATAAAAGAACTTGCAAAAATCTTATTGATAAGTTTGAACAGTTTCAAACTCAACATGAAGAATTTGATGTTGGTGGTATGTGTTTTACACAATTAAATATGACAAAATCATCTCAGATGTGGAGTAAGGAGATAGAAGAATTTACAAATCTCTTTCAATCATATCTTTTAACTTACTTAAAAGATACAGGAGTTACCCCACAACAAATGCCAAGTAAATATATTTGGGAGCCTATTCGTTTAAAAAGATACATGCCAAATGACCATGATGAATTTAAACCACATGTAGATGTAAATTCAAAACAAACATCTACAAGATTTTTAGTTTTCTTTGTTTATCTTTCAGATAATGAAGAAGGTAAAACTACTTTTCCACAATTAGATAAGTATGCTGAATGTAAGAAAGGTAGTATGTTAATGTTTCCACCAATGTGGCCTTGGTTACATGCTGGAACAAAACCAATAAATGAACCAAAATATATAATGCAAACTTATTTACACTATGTCTAATATTAAAGAATCATATGTTTATGTAGAAAGTAAAACACAAGACCAAACTTGTATTGGTATCAAGGGTGGTAAGTTTGCTGGTGTCATTTATAAGTATGGAAATGTTTCACTAGGTGAAGAAACGAAAGATGGCAATATGCCATTTAAATTTGAATTTGATATCGTAGATAATAATGCAGTACCGAAAGAAGACTTTGGGGAAGATTTTATGAATCTTATAGGTGATATTTTGGTAGATATAATTGAGGAGCAATATGCAGAACCAGACAATAGAAAGGACAACTCTAACTAATCTTTTAAACAACGAAGAATATACAAGAAAGGTTTTACCATTTATAAAACCAGAATACTTTGATGTAAAAGAAGAAAGAATAATTTTTGATGAGATACAAAAATTTGTAGACAAATATAATAAGATGCCAACTCAAACATCATTAGAGATTGAGGTTGGTGCAAGAAAAGATTTAAATGATACTGAACATAAAAAGATTGTAGAGATAATTAAAACTCTTAAAAAAGAAGTTATAGATTTTGATTGGTTAGTAGATACTACAGAAAAGTTTGTTAAAGATAAAGCAATCTATAATGCAATCGTAGAGGGTGTTGGTATTATAGATGGTAGGTCAAAAGATAAGACACCAGATTCTATTCCAAGTATTTTAACAGATGCTCTTGCAGTATCATTTGATAATTCTGTAGGTCATGATTATCTAGAAGATTCAGAATCTAGATTTGATTATTATCATCACAAAGAAGAAAGAATACCATTTGATTTAGAGTTCTTTAATAAGATTACTAAGGGTGGACTTCCACCTAAGACTTTGAATATTGCACTTGCTGGAACAGGTGTTGGTAAATCATTATTCATGTGTCATCAAGCTGCAAATTGTTTATCACAAGGAAAGAATGTGTTGTATATTTCGTTAGAGATGGCAGAAGAAAGAATCGCAGAAAGAATAGATGCTAATATGATGAATATTAGTATTCCAGATTTACATGATTTACCTAAGAAAATGTTTGATGATAAGATTACAAGATTGCAAAAGAAAGCAAAAGGTAAATTAATCATTAAAGAATATCCTACTGCATCTGCTCATAGTGGACACTTTAGAGGATTACTCAAAGAACTTGCAGTTAAGAAATCTTTTAAACCAGATATTATCTTTATTGATTATCTAAACATTTGTGCATCAAGTAGATTCAAAGCAGGAAGTTCTATGAACTCTTACACTATCATCAAGTCTATCGCAGAAGAACTTCGTGGACTTGCAGTAGAAACTAATGTTCCTATTATGTCGGCAACTCAAACAACTAGAAGTGGTTTCTCTAATACAGATGTTGGACTTGAAGATACCTCAGAAAGTTTTGGACTACCAGCAACTGCTGACTTGATGTTTGCATTGATATCTACAGAGGAACTAGAAGAACTCAATCAAATCTGTGTTAAACAGTTGAAAAATAGATATAATGACCCTACCATGAACAAGAGATTCATTATAGGGATTGATAGAAACAAGATGAAACTGTTTGATGTAGAACTCAAAGCACAAGATGAACTTGTAGACCATGGCCAAAGTGAAGTTCCTGTCGCTGATAATGGACAAGGGTTCGGTAAGGGAGAGGAAAAAGACCTATACGACAAGTTCTCTAAGTTAAAAGTTTGATAAATAACACATATAACTATATTTAAATGGAGAAATTGAATGTCGCTAAGACGCTCTATGGAGCAGTTAAGACCTGCTCGTACTCAAAAAGTAGACTTATTAGAAAAATCACAGATTCTTTTACAAGAAGCTAAAGGTTTAGATATTGGCGAATTACAAAAGATTCGTGGTGGTAAACCTAGATTTTATACTTTAGTAGATGTTATCAATAACGGCACTAAGGTAGATACTACACAAGGTAAAACATCTTTAAAATGGGCAAATAAATCAGATAGACTTTCATTTGAAGGTGGTGATATGATATCAGCATTTACTGTTGGGAGAAGATATAAACCTGTATTCGTTACTTCAAAAGGTACAATAATTAAACTAAATGATATTTTAAAAACAGATATATTTGGTGGTGGAAAAGGTTCTGGTGGTGGAACTAAAAATACAGCAACAACAGAGTGTGCTCAATGTGTCTATGCAGCTGCTATATTCGGTGGAGAAAAACTAAAAGTTGGTGATGCATTAGATGAAAGTTTATATGGAAGTTATTCTGATAAATTTGAAATTGATGTAGCATTAGATAAAATAGCAAAAGACATGACAGATGATTGGGTGGAATCTTCTATCCTGATTGCAAATCAAATGAAAAAAGATTTAAAAGGAACAAAGTATACATTTCATAGAGGTTCACCTTTTGTAGATGAGATAGAAAATAAATTTAAAGAATTAAACAAAGCATCAAAACCAAAATTATTTTCTAACCTTAATAAATGGAGCCCAGCAGATATCTATGCTGTAAAAGATAGTGCAAAATTTGATTTTTCTCAGTATGCAACTTTAGGTGCGTTTACTAATGAACTAAAAGAATTTTATGATAATAAAACATTAGTTGGCATATCTTTAAAAAAGGTAAGTGGCACAGTAAGTAAAGTAGAAAATAATACAACTGGCTTTATTCGTTTACCAGTAAAGTATGCTGGATTTCAAAAAATAAAGAATGTTTTTAGTTCAAAAGATATGTATGTTTTTTTAGGTAAAGAGAAGATAAAAATGCAACTAAGAACTTTTGATGAGGGTAAAGGTTGGCAGGGAGAAATTAAAGGAAAGGGTGCATCTGCCGGTAAAATAGGTGGTGGTATATTAGAATCAATTGCAATTAGAAATAGCACACTAACAAAGTTCCCATATACAAATAGTCAGTTATTAACATTAGCTAAAAAACCAACACCAATTTTTTTAAATGAATTATATGAATTACATCTTTCATGTGGTGGTACAGAAGATAAAGATACTTTTATAAAAAAAGCAGGAGCAAAAGGAAAAATAGGTTTAGTGTCATCATTTGATTGGAGATTCTCAAAATATTTAAGTATGTTTTATGTCGCACATTTAGAATCAAATAAAAATTCTGCGAATAAAATATGTGATAACATAGCATCATATTCAATGTCTTTATCAACTGAATCAGCTCCACATGTGGTATATAAATAATGAACAATCTTGCAGAACAATTATTGTTTGAAGATAAAGGTGGAAAGAACCTTCATCTAGAACACATAGAAGATGAGATACTAAACTATGGTATTGATGGTGGTCGTGCATCTATAAACTTTGTTCGTTCACTAAGAGATATGTTTGCTGGTGCAACTCGTTCATCTATTAATATGACAGTTAAATGGGATGGTGCTCCTGCTATCTTCGCTGGTATTGACCCAGAAGATGGTAAGTTTTTTGTAGGAAAGAAATCTGTATTTAATGTAGAACCACAACTCTATAAAACAAACGCAGACATAGACAAGTATACATCTGGTGATTTAAACGCAAAATTTAAAGTTGCCTTATCAGAGTTTCCAAAATTAGGTATTAAAGGAGTTTTACAAGGTGACTTAATGTTTACAAATGATGTATCTACTGATAATATAGATGGAGAAAAGGTTTATACATTCCAACCAAACACAATTGTATATGCAGTACCTGTTGATTCAGATTTTGGAAGACAGATTAAAAAAGCAAAGATTGGTGTGGTTTGGCACACAACATATACAGGAAAAGATTTACAAAGTATGAAAGCTTCATTTGGAGTAAACATATCAGGTCTTAAAAATGTATCTAATGTGTGGATGGATGACGCTACATTTAAAGATGTATCTGGTAGTGCAACATTTACACAATCAGAAACAGATGCAATCACTAAAGAGTTATCTATTGCTGGTAGTACATTCCAGACAATTAACTCACCTATGTTAACTAAGTTTTTAAATTTACAAAACAGTTTTACAGGTGCATTACTTGGTGCATCACTAAAGACATATAACAATATTAATGTCAGACAAGGTAAACCAATTACAAATCCTAATGCACATGCAATAGGTTATGTTAAACATGTAGAAATGAAGTTACAAGAAATGATTGACAAATCAAAAAGTCCTAAAGGAAAAGATAAATATAAGAACTTACAGAAAGAATATAAAAGAGAAATGTTAAAACATGTTAAAAATTTAACACAAATAATTACATTTCAAAATGCGATTGTCAATGCTAAAATGTTAGTGGTTAAAAAATTAAATCGCATTAGAAGTATTGGAACATTTATTAAAACAAGTAATGGATTTCAAGTATCAAATCCAGAAGGATATGTCGCAATAGATAGAGTAAGTGGAAATGCAGTTAAACTAGTAGACCGAATGGAGTTTAGTTTTAATAACTTTACTGCCATCAAGGCATGGGATAAGTAGATGAAAACATTTAAAGAGTTTAGAACAGTAACAGGTAAGGGCATCAAATACGACAATAAGAAACAAGGTTGGTTTGATGATAAAGGTAAAAGATTTTATCTAAGTAAAGGTGATGCCATAAAACTAATGACAAGAGATATAAAAAGAAAACAAAGAACTGGTGATTGGGTTACACCAATGGATTTATCAAAACTATGAAAAAATTTATAGACATAGCAGAGGCACCTAAAACAGTTGCAATGACTTATGGTAGATTCAATCCACCAACGATTGGTCATGAGAAGTTAATTACTAAACTTTCGACTGTTCGTGCAGATGATTATAAAGTGTATGCTTCACATTCACAGAATCCTAAAAGAGACCCACTTCAATATGCAAAGAAAATTGCATACATGAAAAAGTCATTTCCTAAACACAAAAAAAATATTGTAGTATCAGAAGCAAGAACTATCTTTGATATACTAACAGAGTTAAATAAAACATATCAAAATATAGTAATAGTTGCTGGTTCTGATAGAGTAACAGAATTTAAAACATTGTCAAATAAATATAATGGTGTTGAATCAAAACATGGATATTATAAGTTTGATAACATACAAGTAATTAGTGCTGGAGAAAGAGACCCAGATGCTGAAGGTGCAACAGGAATGTCTGCATCTAAAATGAGAGCTGCCGCTCAAGATAATGATTTTGATTCTTTCAAACAAGGAACACCATTACCTGATGCACAAGCAAAAAAATTATACTTTGATGTTCGTAAGTCTATGGGTATCAGAGAAGAATTAGATATGAATGACCCAGAAGTATTAAGAGATTTATATTTGTCAGAACAGATTTGGAATGTTGGTGAACTAGTTACAGCAGATGATAAACCATATGAGATTATTCGTAAGGGTACAAACTATGTAACTGTTATAGATGAAACTTATAAGACATATAAGTTTTGGTTACACGAAATTTCTATGTATGAAATGAGTGGAACTGCTCTAAAGAAAATATCACAAGACTTTAAAGATAAAAGTAAAGATATTACACATGGAAGACAGTTTGCATTTTTAGCAGGATTAATGAAAAATATTAATCACAGACGACTAGCAAAAGATTTAAAAAGTTTTTTAACTAGAAATAGAGAAATAAAAAGTGATATTATAAAAGTATTATCCAAACATCTACAACCATATGAAGTTAAAGCTCTTACAGAAAAGAAAGCAGAAGACGAAGCACCTAAGAAAACAAAACAAGACAAAGATATTAAAGATAGAGAAGGTACACAACCTGCTAAGTATTATGCAAAAGATACTGAGGGTGATGCCATGGCAAAATCTACTAAACAAGCAAGAGCAAGACACTTTGCAAAGTATGGTAAGAAAGACCCAGATTCAGATGCTGCTTATAAACCTGCTCCAGGCGATAAAGGTGGAACAACTAAACCATCAAAACATACTAAGAAATTTAAACAGATGTTTGGTGAAGAACCTAGAGTTCCTAGAAAGAAAGGACAACCAGCAAAGAGTGATAAACATTCAGACTTATATACAGATGAAGACCCAAGAGGAACAATACATGGTTTAGGATTTAAAGATGTTGAAACTGCAAAGGCAAGTGTTTCTAAAATTGAAAGGTCAGACAGAACACATGCACACAAAATACAGGCTGCCGTTGCAATGGAACAAAGAGCAAAAGAAATGGGTAAGAAAGCAGAAGCATCAATCTATCGCACCTATATTAACAAGATGAAAGAAAAGACTAAGAAAATGAATGAAGGTCTTTGGGATAACATTAGAAAGAAAAAAGAAAGAATCAAAAGAGGTTCTGGTGAAAAAATGAGAAAGAAAGGTGAAAAGGGTGCTCCAACATCTGCACAAATGAAAAGGGCACAAGAAGAAGCACCAGATACAACAGATGCAATGAAAAGATATAAATCTGGTAAAGCAGGATTTACTGATATTGCACACCTAAAAGCAAAAGGATTAATTAAAAGAGCAGATGGTACAAAAAGAAAGTCAGACAAATATGAAATGACAGAGGAGTTTAAATTTTACCCAGATGATTTAAAAGATTTTATCAAGATACCAGATTTTCCTAGAGATGATATGCAAAGAGAAATGGGAATTATTAGAAAGTTTATATCAACAAGAACAGATAAAGATGAGGAAAGTGTTGCAAACAATGATAGAGATTCGTTCTATTCAATTAAACAATATTTGAAAAAAATGAAAGTAGAATTTCATGAAAATGAATTAAGAGATATTGTTCAACAAGCAGTACCTACAATTAGACATTTTAAAAACAAGTTTAATCGTAAAAGACCTTTTGAAATAGATGGTAATCTAGATGTGTTAGGAAGTACAACAAATAAAACTAGGTCATATCCTAGTGGTCATTCTACTCAGGCAATGATTGTTGCGTTATATGTGGCACAAAAATTCCCAGAACATAAAGATGGTCTTATGGAAGCTGCAAAGGAAGTTGGTATTGGTAGAGTAAAAGCAGGATTTCATTTCTTGTCAGACCATGTTGCTGGTCAAATGTTAGGAACAAAGATGTTTGAACAAATGAATAAAGGAGATTATGGTGATTCTTTAAGGGAATATTATCTATTAGGAACACCAGAATATGATGAGTATTTAAGAAAGTTAACGCCAGGCGAAAAGGTAAAAGAAAATATTAATGAATGGGGTGAAATAGATGAAGATGCTGAGTATCAAGGAAAGAAAGTCAAACTAAATAACCCTGTTAGAGGTGGTAATAAGAAGTTCTATGTATATGTAAAGAATGATAAAGGTAATGTGGTTAAAGTTTCTTTTGGTGATACTACAGGATTAAGTATCAAAAGAGATGACCCAGAAAGAAGAAAAGCATTTAGAGCAAGACACAATTGCGACCAGAAAAAAGACAAGACTACGCCAGGATATTGGTCATGTAAGTTCTGGGAAAAAGGTAAATCAGTCACAGACTTAATGAAAGGATAAATACTACAATGGATATATTAAACGAAAAAATTAAAGGGTTAGTTACAAAAGCAGACAAATCTGGTATGCCTTATAATATACTTAAAAAGGTATACGATAGGGGTATGGCGGCGTGGAAAACAGGACATAGACCTGGCACAACACCACAGCAATGGGCATTTGCACGAGTAAATTCTTTTGTAACTAAATCATCTGGTACATGGGGTAAGGCAGACAAAGACCTTGCAGATAAAGTCAGAGGTGCAAAAAAAGAAGAAATAGAAAACCCTAAAAAAGCAAAAGATATAGTAGGACAAGTTAAAGAGAAACTAGGTAAAGACGCTGACGCTGGAGATTATGTAAAAGATTTTAAAAAATCAGATGCACCACAATTCAAAGGAAAGTCAGATAAGAAGAAAGAGAAAATGGCAGTTGCTGCTTATCTAGATTCCAAAGAAGAAGTTGAAGTTAAAGAGGGAACATGGGAGTTGCCTAAAACATCTAAACAAAAAGCTGGACTTAAACATGCAATGAAAATACCTATCAAGTTAGGTAAAGAGGGCCAAAATGCTAGAAATGTTATAGGGCCGTTTATTGGTGATGATGTGTTATTTGATGATTTAATGGATGCTGGTGATAAAAATCCGAGAGGTGATGCAAGACCTATAATCAAAAAAGCAATGAAGCGTCTTGGTATCAAAGAAGAAGTCAAAGAGGAAAATTGTCCAAAGTGTGATGATGACCCATGTAAATGTGAGAACATACAAGAATCAGGACATACAGATGTTGCATCTATGAAAACACAAGTTCAGATTGCTACAGATGCATTACAAAAAATGAATACAGAATTAGGAAAACTAGGTGATGAAGATGACTTACCTACATGGTGGACTAATAAAGTCGCAACAGCAGTTAATAAATTAGATGGTATGGCAGATTACATAGATGCTATGCACGACAGGGGAAAAGAAATGAATGAAGATAATATACAAGAAAAAGAAAGAACATACACAGTTATTCATATTAAAAAAGGTAAAGAAATTATCAAAACTTCAAAAGGCACATATGACGCCGCTAAAAAATATGCAAAGATGAAAGGTTTAAGAAGTACAGCAGGTGTTGATGTACACCTTATGGAAGATAACATAACAGAAGAAACTGTATTTGTAGTAAGATTTGAAAAAGAGGGTATGAGATTTGCTGTGCCATTTCGTGATATGAAAATGGCAAAAGATGGTGAGAAGATATTGAAAAAGTCAGCTGGTGTTAGTGGACTTAGTATAACAAAAGATGTACTAAAACCAGGCATCAAATTTTCTAGAAAAGAAGGAAGAATAGTAAAAGAAGAAAACTTAATGGAAATTGATGGTACTATTTTCATTAATACTAGAAATTCTAATATATCAAAACAACTTGCTTATCATTTAAGATATGACTTACCTAGTGAATTTAGAGATATCCCATTAGAGCTTGATGGTGGAGAACAAGGTGACACACGCTTCATTATGCAGCCTGATATGGATACTAGAGATGTAAAGAAATTTGCGGCATATTTAAAGAAAAAATATAGAAATGGAATAGAACTAGAATTAGAGGGTGTTGAACAAGAAGAATGGATGCTAGATGAAAACAGTTTAGCGACACAAGCAAGTAGAGTGATATCTCAAACTGCAATCAAAGAAAAGAAAGACCCTGCTGATATAGATTTTACTGCAACAGACTTAGATAGAAAAGCTGCCGATAAGAATATCTTCGTTCAGTTAAAAAGAGCTCAGGATATGAAAGGAAAAGGAGATGTTGAGTTCCTAGATAAGAAGAAAAAGAAAGTAGATATAAGAATTATAAATAAAGCAATTGATATGATGATGAAAATGAAACCTGCTGATAGAGCAAAAATGCAAACAGCAATTGGTAAATCATATAAAGATTTGCTTAAAACTGTACAACGAGGAAAAGTATAATGAAATATTTAGATACAAAACAAGGTAGTGTGGAAGAAGCAATTTCTCAAGCTATGGGTGGAGTTGTTGCTAAAGACTTATTAGAAGCAGGTGGTAAATACTTAAAGTACTCAGACTTACTTCTACAAAAAGGTAGACTAATGGCAAAAGGTGCAAATACTGCTATGATTGATAAAGAGATTTCTAAAGAAATGAAGAAACTAGGTATCAAAGAAAGTAAAGACGAATACGAAAAGTTCTTTAATTCTGCTCTTAAAAAATTCAAAATAGATAGTCCTGCTGATTTAAAAACTGACGCTAAGAAAAAAGAGTTCTTTAACTATGTGGATAAAAACTACAAAGGAAAAGAAGAAGAAACTAATCTTGAAGAAGGTAAAATGAAAGAACTTGCTGGTAGGGTTGCCAATGTTGTTATGAAGATGAAAAAAGATAGAGATATGAAGGGATTTGCAGATAAATTTAAAAAGGATGTAATGAAATCTATGGATATAGATAAATCTTTAAATAAAGTATTACCTGATTATATTGCTGGAAAAGATATTGCTGCATTGATGAAAGAAGATACAATGAATAAAAATGTAGATGAAACTCTAGATAAAATCAGAGAAGCAAATGTTGCAAAACAAAAATCTATGAGAGAAATACTTGCTGACATTTGGAATATGGGTGAAGGTAAAAATGTTTTTGAAAAAACAGTAAAGGAATCACCATTTGATTCTAAAAGACAATTAAAAGACCCAAAAAAAGAAACTATGGTAATGATGAAAAAGGGTAACTACAAAGGTAAAGTTTTCGTTATTGATAAAAAAGATTTACCTAAGTTTGAAAGACAAGGTGCTATACAAGTAGAAAACAAAGAAGAAGGTTTTGCTAGTGATGCACAAAGAAGAGCTGCCTTTGCAAGTGGATACAAAGAAAAAGGTAAGAAGAAAAAAGAAGAAGTAGAAAAAGATGGTAAGACTGCTACTGGTCAGAAACCAACTAAAGTTGAAATAGAACCAGAAGTAAAGTAAATGAAAAATGTTAGAGAACTTTTAAAAGTAAACGAAGAAAGTTTACCTAAACTGTATTGTGATTTAGACCAAGTTCTTTGTGCGTTTTTAGATGGCGCTAAGTTTGTCTTAGGACAAGATTTTGTGAAATCAGATAGGGAAACTCGTTGGAAGAAGATTGCAAACTTTAAAGGATTTTGGGATAACTTACAATGGATGCCAGGTTCTAAAAAACTCTATCAAAGAATTGCAAAGTACGACCCATACATATTATCTGCATATTCAGCAAGAGATGCAAATTCTAGAACAGGGAAACACAAATGGATTGCAAAGAATACTAGAGTACCTAAATCACGAGTGTTACTTGTGAAAAGGGCTCAGAAACAGTCATATGCGACTGATAAAGGTGAACCTAGTGTGTTGATTGATGATTACATCAAGAACATAAAAGAATGGGAAAGTAAGGGTGGTATTGGAATACACCACACAAATGTAAGTAAAACATTAAAAGAACTCTCTAATTTAGGGTTTAAATAATTATAAATACTGATAACAAAGAGATTTGGATAATATTAATTTAGGAGAAGAAAATGGCACTATGGGGAAAATCAACCAACTCTGAAAGCAGGCCAAAATTTTTGCCAGTAGATTCTAACGCTTCAGGTTCTATGGGTGCTAGAGAAAACTGCATTGCACAACCTGGCGGTTGGGCTCTATCAGCAGGACTTGCTTCAAGTGGTAACGACAACACAGATGCTCAACCAGAAATACTAGTATGTATTCGTGGATTGGGTACATCAACATTACAAGGCGCTAATGTAATGTCAATAGATTGGACAGACGGCGCTTATGCTGATGCTGCTACTTTTGACATCACAGTTACTTTTGATGAAAAAGTTACAGTAACATCTGCTACTGCAACATCTAACCAAACAGTTACAAACAAAGCATACATTCTATTATCTAGAGTGGGTGCAACAGATATGGTACAAGACAACACAATCGCTGCTCAATACTATTCTGGTTCAGGAACTAACCAAATAACATTTAGAGGTGTGCTACAAGCTGCCGCAGCTGGATTTATTTCATTTAGCGGATTAGGTCAAGATGCTGGTGACGACCATGTTGCTATCGTATTAAATGGTAGTGCAACAATCGTTGAAGAAGGTGGAGATAACATTTGTAAACTACGCCAAGAATCAGGTACAGCAGAATCTTCTGATGTAGGAATGGGTGGTGATGGTATAATACTAAATGGTTCATCTGGTGCAGTCGCAACAGTTAATGGAGCCGTTTCTGATAGTGCAACAATTACAGTAGATGGTGTTTCTGGTACAATCGCAACAGGTCAAGTAGTAACAGTACAAGATACTTCTTCACTTGACATTTCTGATAATGGCGGAGATACAGGTATATCTACAGATAACTCATTGACAATCACAGCAGTTGCTTCACAAACTTCATTTACAGTTAGTGAAAACATCACAGTTGGAAATGATAAAGTATTATTGTTAATGGCTGATGGTGGTGAAGATATGTTAACTGAATCACTAGAAATGAAATTTGAAGGCGTGGATAACGCAACTGATGTCACAGGTCTAACAAGAACTGGTGATGATTCAGAAGTAGTAATGTTACTAGAAGATGCATCAAATGACACAGGTAGAGATACAATCATACTTAATGGTACAGATGGTTCATCTACAAATGCAAATGATAACATTCTAGTTGAGGATAAAGTATCTGATATCGCAATGTACTCACAAGTGGGTACATCTACAGGTACAGCAAATGTCCTTGCTGGTGTAACAACTACATAATTGAGATAATATCGAGGGAACTTTTTGTTCCCTCAAATATCTTGTATAAATAGTTAAATAATATAACATAATTGGAGTATATAATGGGTGAAGTAGTAACAATTGAATTGGAAAATTTAGAAAATAAGATTAAAGTTTTAGATGAAGACATTCAAAAAGTTAATGATAGAATAGTCGAACTAGAACGAGATAAAGTTAAAACAATTGCAACAATGAATGCCTTACAAGGTGCAAAACAGCAATGTATTAACTTAGTAAAAGAATTACATAATGATGAAGACCAGCTATCTGGTTCTAGTGATGACAGTTAAATACTGTCAGTAACATTCCCCTAATACATATGGGGTTTATATAACGAGACATTAGTCTCACAACAGGAGAAGCCAAATGGCAGATAAAAAAATAACAGCACTTACTGATTTAAGTACAGGAGTTGCTGGTGCTGATTTACTTCATGTAGTAGATGACCCAACAGGAACACCTATTAACAAAAAAGTATCAGTTACAAACTTAGTCAACAACCTACCTTCATTTATCGGTTTTAGTAATTCAACAGAAGATATTTCTTCTGCTACTCAAACTGCTATATCTGTTGCAACAGCTGTAACATTCCTAGAAACAACAGGAACAAACGCTGCTACAACATTAGCTGATGGTACAGTTGTAGGTCAAATCAAAATTATCGTACATGATACAGCTGGGGGTACATCTGAGATGACACCTGCTGACCCATTAGGATTTATTGATGCTGACTTTGTTACTGTTGGTGATACAGCTACATTAATGTGGACAGGAACAAAATGGGTTGCTTTAGCATCTCATGCTGCTGCTGCTGACACAGGATGTATCGAGGTAACAGCGACTGACTAATAATCAGTAAGTTATCGCATCACAATAGTGCGTACAAGATTTGGGGGGGTTCGCCCCCCTAGATTTTACTTTAGAGAAGGAAAAGAATTATGAAAACATTTAAAGGATTTATAAAAGAAGCAAGTGGTTTTCCAACAGGTCCTGTTGGTGAAAACCCTAATAATTTAGCAGGTGAAGTCACAGATACTTTAGGTTCTGATGTATTTAACCCAGATAATTTAAAAAGAATCAATGCTATTATTGGTGCTATTTCTAATATGGAATACCTTTTACCAGAACATGCAATCGCAAGACTAAGAGGTTCACTTGACAAAATACACTTGACTTTCCCTAAAGTACCTACAATGGAAGGTTCTAGTGGTGAATTTGACTTACCACTAACTTTGTTTGGTGGAAGATATGGTAAAACAGGAACAGAAGCACCAGACGAAATAACAAATGATGATGGTATTTCACATATGGTTGAAGGTGGATTATCACTTAAATTAAGATATGAAATGATGCCTAATAACAACTCTTGTAAAGTATTCGCCAAGATTGAGTAAAAATGTACGAAAAGATAACACCTCAGAATGTTGTCATGTACGCTATAAGAAATTACGACAATCCACAATGTGAGGGTGAAAAAGAGTTTGAAGATGATTTAAAAAGATTTAAGTATATCAAAAGATTACTTAGACGATATTATGAAACAGGTGTCTTAAAAGAAAGGTTACTACTAAATCATCTCATAGTTTTAAACAATGTGTTCAGTATAGAAGCTGCAACCACATTGCTCCTATATAAGATACAACCATCTTATTGGCCTGCACTTAAATCATTTCTAATATACCTAAATAGCATAGAAGAACAAGACTTAACCGATATAGAACACGACACAAATGTTCTAGAAACATTAGGAAAGATATAATGGGTAGTGCAATAGACTTATTCGTAACATATAGATTTTTAAAGTTGTTAACAACAGACTTTAAAAAAACTGATGCCTATAAATTTGGAATCATTGATGAAAAAGGAAATAGAATCAGAAAGGAAAAGTCTACGAAACCAGCCGTAGAGTTATCCACATCCCAATTAAAAAACTCATATACCATACTACACAAACTAGTATTCAATATTAAGAAACTATTTAATAAGGTGCCAGGTTTAAGAACAAAGGTAGGTACATATGCAGCTGCATTATTCTTACTCAAAGATACATTTAAAGAATCTGTTCAAGACCCAGATATGTTTGAAAAAGAATTGGTTAAGTATTTGAAAGAAAACAATATAGAGTTTGATAACTCTATATCTGAGGAAGTTGTTGGATTTGGAGAGATTTTACCCAAAGGTAACTATGTGCTAGTCAACGATATACTAAATAAAGAAGATGAAGCAATAACTGCTACAAAAGGGGATTTGGTTATGACATTTGAAGACCAATCGCCTGTAGATACAATACTAGGAATAGATATATTCCCTGTAATACATATTGCATCTGGAGAAAAAATATTTGTATCGTTAGAGGATATTAAAGATGAGTAAATGGAAAGAAATAGAATCATATGTGGATAGTAAATCTATGCATGAAAGTAAATTTAATATTAATAAAAAGCAAGCACAATTGATTCTAGATTTAAAAAAAGATGAACTCAAAAAAATGAGATTTCTTGCTATGTTAGATATAGATAAAGATGAACTTAAACAGTTAGCAAAAAAAGACCCAACTATTGTAAAAGCAATAGGAAAACAAGGTGGAAGTTTTAGAACATCACTTGTAAGAAAAAGAGCAAATGAAGAAGTCAAAGAAGATGCACCAACTAATTCAGTTGCATCTGGTGGAGTAGATATGAATCCAACAGGAATGTCTATTAAAAAGAAAAAAGAATTAGATGCTAGAACAAAAGAATATAAATTACACAGAAGAAAGTTAAAAATGCAAAGGGAAAAAAGAATGAACAAAAAGAAAATTCTAAAAGGTAGTTTCACAAAAGGTATTAAAGAGAGTATGAATAACTTTGCTAGAGAAAAATTTATTGTAGAAGTTTTTAGTTCTGGTATGATGGATAAACTTAAAAAATCATATGAACCTTTAAGAGGTAAAAAAATTAGTCCATCAGCTGGTGATAAACTAATGAAGATTATGGACAAGGTTGATAAAAATAAAAATGCTTTAATTCAATTATTTAAAGCAGATATACCTTTTGTTAGTCAACTTGCTGCTACAAGACTTATCTCAAAACATAATATGAAAGGTAAAGATATTAACAAACTTAAATAATATGAAAACTTATAGACAATTCACAGAGGACTATGTAGATTCGTATGCTCTACACAGAACAAGTACAGGGCCTGGTATCAATAGTTATGTTCCTGTTGCAAATTTAAATGCACAGAGAGCAAAACAAGCAGTTGCTGGTGGTAAGGTTCAGAAATTTGTTACTGCACATGGTTTGAAATTTAAAGGTAAAGTCTATAAAGAAATAGATATGGAGTTAGTAAAGATTAATAACTCTACTCAAATGGTTAAATTTAAAATTATCGCTCCAAAAGAATTAGTTGGTAACGAAACTAATATTCATTTTAAACCATTGAGAAGGGGCCCATTTATGGCAACTGTTACTTCTAAGCCATAGTCAAGAATTTACTATGAATAAGCGAATCAAATAAATCAACAAAGGAGTAAACTTATGTTTGATATGTTAATAGAAACAGTAAAAGAAAAACTAGGCGAATTATCGTCATGGTCTGGTGGTGCTTTTATTGGAATAGGAGTACTAATCATGGTTGGTAGTCCGATACTATCTATAGTTGCATATGCAGCTATTGCCTATGGTGCTTATTTAATTTATAAAGAAGGATAAGGTGATTTATGTTTGGTAGTGTTAGAGTGATAATCATGGCAGTTTTATTTTTCGGCATCGCTGGTGCTGGAGTATATGTCATGAAACTACGCTCTGACAATGCCATTCTGAAAGCAAATCAAGTTCTATTAGAACAGTCAGTAGAATCACAAAAACAAGTTATTCAAAAACAACAACAAGATTTTAGTCAGATTCTAGAATCAAATAAAAAAATGAATACTCTTATTAATGGTTTGCAAAAAGATATAGATGCATTAGATAAAAGATTTAATAAAGGTGCAAGAGATTTTGGAAAAATTGCATTAGAAAAATATAAACTTGTAGAAAAAATTATTAACAAAGGAAGTGATAGGGCAACAAGATGTGTTGAGATTGCTGGTGGTTCACCACTAACAGAAAAAGAAATCAATGCAACAAAGAAAAGTGAAATCAATACCGAGTGTCCATCAATAGCGAACCCAAATTATGAATCGTATTAGTATAATATTAATTGCTGTGTTATTATTATCTGGTTGTAGTTCAATCAAGAAACTAGATATCTTCACTATGGAAGTGGAAAGGCAACCTCTTGCCTTAGAAAAACCTATTATAAAAGAATTAGAAAAATTAAATTGGATAATCATAACCTCAGAAAATGCTGAAGAAGTTTTCAAAAAACTAGAAGAACAAGGAGTTGACCCTGTAATCTTTGGATTGAGTGATAATGACTTTCAATTACTTGCCAAAAACTTTGCACATATCAGAGCTCATATGATGAAACAGAATGTGATGATAGATGAGTATAAGAATTATTACGAAGCAGATATTATAAATAATAACAAAAAAGAGGATAAAAAATAATGGGTTCTTTCAATGATTTTTTAGATGCAGAATTTAGACCACCAAGAAATTGGTCGTTAAATGCACCACTTAAATTTAAATCAGAAACTCTTACTAGAGAAGAAAGAGAGTTATTGGTGGAGTGTGGTGTTCAAGTTACTAAAACAACAAGTACAATTACAGTTCCTAAAGGATACATTACAGATTTAGCATCTGTACCAAGAGTTTGTTGGGCATTTATTGCACCTTTTGATTGTGCAAGAGCAGCAGTAGTCCATGATATTATGTATGAAAAAATAAATGGTGCTTTCAAAAAAGGAATTATAGAAAGTAAAGCAGAAAGAGAAATATATAGAAAAATTGCAGACGATATGTTTTTAGAAGGTATGCAATCTGCTGAACCACCTGTGCCAGTATGGAAACAACAAGCTGCATATAGAGCAGTAAGAGCATTTGGTCGTTGGGCGATTAATAGTTCAGCACCAAGAGGTTAAGTTATGTGGGAAATCATAGAACGAATGGCGAGTGACCGCCTTTGGATTTACACAGGTATTACAGGAGCATTGTTCGGTGCTGCTTTTCTCATGTATTTCAAAGACACTAGATTAGGTCTATGGTGTTACTCAAAGTTTGATGCAACTCTAGACTTCTTAGTTGAAAGGTGGGGTTGGACATGGTTACAACAACCAGAAGATGCATGGCGTAAAAGATATCCTAAGATTACTAAAAAGATTGATTCACTAGAAAGTGAAATACAAAGTATAAAAAGAGAAATGAGGAAAGGATAACATGGCAATGACTGACATAGAATTAGATGTAGAACTTCTTAAAAAAGAAGTATCGGACATGAAAGAAATTCATGGTCGTTTAGATACTGCTATCACAAAGATAACAGATGTATCTAACTGTATTAATCGTATGTTGGCAGTTCATGAAGAAAAGATATCTCAACAAGAGGAAGTGCATATTCGTGATGCACAAACTTTTGCTAATGATGTAAAAGAATTACATTCTAGAATCACTACAAGTACAAAAGAGATGACAGAGTTAATGACTAAACAACACATTGAGGCAGAGGTAGAAATTAGAAGATTAAGAGAAGACATTACTAATAGAGTTGGCGTCTTAGAAAGGTGGAAATATCTCATAATTGGTGGTTCTATAGTCGTTGGATTTGTAATAAATGCATATATGAAACATATCATGTAACCCTTGACAAACCTTGTTTGGGCCTGTTATTATACCGAACATGTATTATATTGACCAGAAGTATCTATTATTAGTATCACCACAGCTAAAACAGTTCAAGAAAAAGAGTGATGGACTGTACAACTTTCGTTGTCCATACTGTGGAGATTCTCAAAAGTCGCAGACTAAAGCAAGAGGATTCATCTTTCGTAAAGAGAATTCTATGATATATAAGTGTCATAACTGTGGCGTTGGTGCAAGTTTTAAGAACTTTTTAAAACAAGTAGATTCAAAAATTCATAATGAATATATACTTGAAAGATACAAAAAGAAAGAAGTAGAACCAGACATAAGTCAGTTCAAACAGACTAGAATTTTGTTAGGAGATTCATCATTAAAATCTCTTATCAAAGTTTCAACATTGGAGCATACACACCCTGTAAAAAAATTTGTAGATGATAGACAGATACCAAGTCATACTCATCATCAATTATTTTTTGCTCCAAAGTTTTATGAATGGGTTAATTCTTTAGTACCAAATAAATTTCCTAACTTAGATGGTGACCATCCAAGATTAGTGATACCATTTTTTGATGAACAGAATAAAATGTTTGCTTTTCAAGGAAGAGCATTTGGAAAAGAAAATCCTAAATACATAACTATTATTCTTGATTCAAAAAAAGATAAAGTTTATGGTCTTAATAATGTAGATTGGAATAAAAAAGTTTATGTTGTTGAAGGCCCAATTGATAGTTTGTTTTTAGAAAATTGTATTGCAACTGCTCAGTCAGATTTAAGAATTAAAAATAAAAAAGATAATGTAATTCTTATTCCTGATAATGAACCTCGTAATAAAGAAATTGTAAAACAGATTAAAAAATTTATAGATGATGGTTACTCGGTTGTGTTATGGCCAGAGTATGTGAAAGAAAAAGATATAAATGAAATGGTGTTGTCTGGTAGAACAGACACAGAAATTAAAACAATTATAAATGAACATGTGTATTCTGGTATTCAAGCGAAAACACAATTCGTATTTTGGAAAAAGGTAGAATTAAAAAATGAAAAAAACTTATCTAGGAATCAGTATAGACACAGATAAAGATGAATTACTTTCAACACAAGCAGAAAAATTACTAAAAGAATATTATTGTATAGAGGGAGAAGATTCACCTCAAATGGCATTTGCTCGTGCCGCTAAAGCATATTGTTATGGTGATACAAAACTTGCTCAAAGAATTTATAATTATGTTTCTAATAAATGGTTTATGTTTGCATCACCTGTATTATCAAATGCACCTAAACCAAATGGTAAAGTAAAAGCATTACCTATTTCATGTTTCCTATCTTATGTACCAGATACTCTTGAGGGTTTAATAGACCACACATCAGAGTTAAGGTGGTTGTCAGTTAAAGGTGGGGGTGTTGGTGGTCATTGGTCAGATGTTCGTTCAGTATCAGACATCGCTCCAGGCCCTGTTCCATTCCTACATACAGTAGATGCAGATATGACTGCATATCGTCAAGGAAAGACCAGAAAGGGGTCTTATGCCGCTTATATGGAAGTCTCACACCCTGATATACTAGAGTTTCTAACTATTAGGATACCTACAGGGGATGTAGGTAGAAAGTGTCTTAATATCCACCATGCAGTCAATGTGAGCGATGAATTCATGACTGCTGTAGAAGATGATGAAGATTGGAATCTACTAGACCCAAATGATGATACAGTCAGAGAAACACATAAAGCTCGTAAGATATGGGAAGCAATATTAGAAACTAGATTTAGAACAGGTGAACCATATGTTAATTTTATTGATACTGCAAATCGTTATTTACCAAAACCTATGAAACGAAAAGGATTAAGAATTCATGGTTCAAATTTATGTAATGAAATACATCTTCCAACTAACGAAGAAAGAACAGCAGTTTGTTGTTTATCATCTTTGAATTTAGAATTGTATGATGAATGGAAAGATACAGATATTGTAAAGGATTTAATTACATTCTTAGATAATGTATTACAATTTTTTATAGACCATGCACCAGATGAAATTAGTCGTGCAAGATACTCTGCTGAAATGGAAAGGTCATTAGGATTAGGTGCAATGGGTTTACATTCATTATATCAAAAACATAGAATACCTTTTGATTCTGTTGATGCAAAAGAATTAAATGTAGAAATTTTTACAAAAATAAAAAGTGATGCAGTAGAACAAACAAAAATATTAGGAAAAGAAAAAGGTGAGTGTCCAGATATGAAAGGAACAGGAAAAAGAAATGCACATCTACTTGCCATTGCTCCAAATGCAAACAGTTCTATGATTACAGGTTGTTCACCATCTATTGAACCACATAAAGCAAATGCATATACACATAGAACAAGAGCAGGTTCGCATTTAATAAAAAACAAATACTTAAAAGAAGAATTAAAAAATATAAATATGAACACACCAGAGGTATGGACATCAATCATAACTAATGGTGGTTCGGTTCAACATTTAGATTTTATAAATGATAGTATCAAAGAAGTTTTTAAAACTGCAATAGAAATAGACCAAAGGGTCATAATAGAGCAAGGTGGCGATAGACAACAATATTTGTGTCAAGGTCAATCACTCAACATATTCTTTCCGGCAGGTGCTTCAAAAAGATATTTACATGATGTACACATGAAAGCATGGAAACATGAATGTAAAGGATTATATTATTTAAGAACAGAAACTTCTCATAAAGCAGAGAATGTTGCTGAAAAAGTTAAATTAAACAAATTAAAAGATTACTCAGAAGCAGAACAGTCAGAAGAAGATTGTGAAGCTTGTCAAGGATAAGGAGAGAATAATGGAAGTACAAGTATACACCAAAACAGATTGTCCATTTTGTGTTCAAGCAAAACAATGGTTCAAAGAATTTAATATAGATATTATTGAACATTGTATGGATAACGAAGAAGATAGATTAGCATTTTTTCAAAGAATAAATCACAACCAAGAACAACTAGGGGTTAAACTTCCACAGATTAATACAGTTCCACAAATCTTTGTAGATGGTAATCGTATCGGTGGATACGCAGAGTTACTTAAAAAACAAGAAACAATTTTAAAAAACAGAGGTGGTTCTCTTACAAAATTATCAGAAACTTATAAACCATTTTATTATCCATTTGCTGTTGACTTAACAATCAAACATGAGAAGGCACATTGGATTGAAGATGAAGTTGATTTATCAGAAGACATTACAGATTGGAAAATGAATAAGATAACACAAGTAGAAAAAGATTACATTACAAATATTTTAAGACTGTTTACTCAATCAGATGTTGCAGTCGGTCAAAACTATTACGACCAATTCATTCCTAAATTTAAAAATAATGAAGTTCGTAATATGTTAGGTTCTTTTGCAAGTCGTGAAGGTGTACATCAAAGAGCATATGCATTACTCAATGATACATTAGGATTACCAGATAGTGAGTACCATGCATTTTTAGAATACAAAGAGATGGCAGATAAACTAGAGTTTATGCAAAAGTCAGACAACACTACTCATAGAGGTCTTGCACTTGCACTTGCAAAATCTGTATTTAATGAAGGTGTAGCTTTGTTTGCATCATTTGTTATGTTACTTAACTTCCAAAGATTTGGTAAGATGAAAGGAATGGGTAAAGTAGTTGAATGGTCTATTCGTGATGAATCTATGCATGTAGAAGGTAACTCAAATTTATTTAAATCATTTTGTGCAGAACATCCTAAACTTGTAGATGATGAATTTAAAAAAGAAATATATTTAATGGCAAGAGAAATTGTAAAGTTAGAAGATAAATTTATTGACCTAGCATATAGTCTAGGTGATATTGAGGGTCTATCTGCTGAAGATGTTAAACAATATATCAGATATATAACAGATAGAAGGTTGTTACAGTTAGGATTAAAAACAACATTTAAAGTAAAAGAAAATCCTTTGTCATGGTTAGAATGGATTTTAAATGGTGCAGACCATACCAACTTCTTTGAGAATCGTGTAACTGAATATGAAGTTGCTGGATTATCTGGAACATGGGAAACTGCATATAAACAGTAGGGATACTTATGGCAACTAAAGAAGTAGTATGTGAATCATGCTTAGCATCATTTACAATAGAATATGAATTATTAGATACGCAATACTTAGTAAAGTTTTGTCCATTTTGCTCGGAAGAACTAGACGAAGAATTGGTGATACAGGAAATAACTGATGACGAAGAACCCTACGATATTTGAGCCAGTAATATTAAAAAATGTATGTTCCAAAACCTACCTAGATATGTTTATGCATATGATACCTAGTGTTGAATTGTGGGAAAATACAGAAGAAAATGATGTTAATTATCAAAAAATTAATCTAACAAAATTAAATGTTGTAACTCATGGTAAATATGATAGTCCATTACTTGCTGGAGTTGCAATAGGATTACTTGCACAAATATATGATGCTGGTGGTAAAGACTACATTGAACCAGCAATGCATTTTTGTGCCATAAGTTTGAAAGATAAAACAACACCAACAAACTTTCATACTGATAATTGGGGTGAGGGTAAACTTAAAGTATTAGGAATACTAAATTCAGATTGGAGTAGTGAGAAAGATGGTGGTGGATTTATATGTAATGATGTAGCATATAAATTAGAACCTACAGATTTTTTAATCTTTGATTCAAACCAAACACATTCAAACGATTTAATTATTAGTGATAAAGGTAGATATGCAATAGACTTTATGTTAACTGCAAAATAAATTATGAAAACATCAAGTGCAAAAGCAAAAGGTAGAAAACTACAACAATGGATGCGAAATCTTCTCATTGAAAAATTAGAAGTACACCCAGAAGATATTGAATCAAGAAGTATGGGTGCTGGTGGAGAAGACTTAATTATGGCAAGAGCTGCTAGAGAAAAGTTTCCTATGTCTATTGAATGTAAAAATCAAGAAAAAGTAAATGTGTGGGAAGCATACAAACAGGCAGAAGATAATTCTGGTAAATATGAACCTGTGGTAATAATCAAAAGAAACAAATCAAAACCATTAGTTGTAGTAGATGCAGAATACTTTGTTTCTTTGTTTGATAAATAATAGACTATGAATATGTTTTTACAAATACTTGCAGAGTTTGGACTACCTGTTGCCGCTGCTTCAGTTATGGGTTTCTTTATATATTTAATTATTAAATATATTTTAGAATCAGTTGTCGGTCAAGTTAAAAGTATGCATGGTATTATTATGGCACTTGACAACAGAGTTAAAACTATGAATCACGATATGATAAAATTAGATTTATTAATATCACACTCACTAGATTTAAAACCAGATGAAGAAAGAATATCTAGAGCAGATGGTAAGAAAGATGCGAGGCGTGATTAATGACTACTAGTTCTATCATAGATATTCTAAATCAGTATGGATTCGCCACCATTGCATCAATCGGTATGGGGTGGTTTATCTATTTCATCTACAAATATGTTACAACAGAAATCAAAAAGAAACTAGGCGAAATGAGTACAGTCCTCATAGCACTTATTGATAGGGTCAGAATGTTAGATAATGACATTATTAGACTTAGAACTAAAGTAAATACTGCACTTGATTTGAGAGAAAAACAAAAAAAGAAGACCTCCAAATAAGTCATTTCTTATAAATACATATATGATAACACTAGAATACAGAAAAATAGTGTTAGTATCATTTCTATTATGTATATCCTTGACCAATACTAGCACAGCAAGTGAGTTAACTCACAAGTTTGGTAATCCATCTTTTAGTAAAGAGGGTTACTCTCAACATGCGTTATCTATAGAACAGTTACAATATACTAGAGAAAATGACAGAGTAAAAGATTCAAAATCTGCTATAGCACAAGCAGAGAGAGATGAGAAAAACAAAACCATTAACAAATTTATTGCTAATGTGGAAAGTCGTATCTATGCAAACTTGTCTAAACAATTAGTGGATAATATGTTTGGTACAAGTTGTACATCTAATTGTGCAACAAGTGGAACGGCAGATGTTGAAGGTTCTACAATTTATTGGGTAAAAGATTCTTCAACAGATATTATAAGTTTAACAATAACAGACCCAACAGGAACAGTATCAACATTATCTGTGCCAGTTGGAGATTTTACTTTTTAGGGTATGTATGAATAATGCGTTACATATTAACTACAATAATAGGACTGATATTTTTGTCAGGTTGTGCTACAACCCACAACCACTATTCTGAATTTTCAGAAAAACCTTTTGTAGAATCACCTGTAACATCTGAATTATTACATTCAATACCTGATTTAGACCAACCTAAAATTACAATTGCTGTTTATAGTTTTCCTGATAGAACAGGACAAAGAAAACCTAGTCAAAAGTTTTCACAATTAAGTACAGCAATTACACAAGGGCCAGAAGTCTATTTGATTTCTGCTCTTAAAAAAGTAAGTGGTGGAGATTGGTTTACAGTAGTAGAAAGAGCAGGATTAAATAGTCTTGTTAAAGAAAGACAGTTAATTAGGTCAACAAGAGAGTTGTATGATGGTGAACAGAAAGCACTTAATGTATTAAAACCATTAGTGTTTGCTGGACTTATTATAGAGGGTGGAGTTGTTAGTTACGATTCCAATGTAAAAAGTGGGGGAGAAGGTGCAAGAGTATTTGGTATCGGTGTATCACAACAATATCGTACCGACCAAGTAACTGTTGCAATGAGATTGATTGCAGTACAAACAGGAGAGGTATTGATGACTGTATCTGCAACAAAAACTATCGCCAGTTTTCAGACAGGTGCTGATGTCTTTAGATTCTTTGATATGAGAACTAAAGCATTAGAGATTGAATCTGGAGCTGCGATAAACGAACCAACTAACTATGCTATTCGCTCTGCAATAGAATTTGCAGTTTTACAAATGATAGAAAAGGGTGAAGTGCAAAGTTTATGGAAGTATAAGAAAGAGGAGAAAAAATGAAAAAAATAATCACATTTGTTATGTTGATGTTTATTTCGTTATCGGTATATGCCAATGATATTTACATCACACAATCTGGTAATGCACTAGATTTAGATGTAACACAAGATGGTCAGAACAACACAGTTGGTAATAGTACCACAGCATCTAGTGTAGTTGGTGCAACAACAAACTTGGCAATTACACAAGTTGGTAATACTAATGTCATGACTTTTGATGTTAATGGTGCAACCTATACAGGAACATTTTCTGTAACAGGGGATTCAAACAATATAGATTTTAATTGTGATAGTACAGCTGGTAACTCATCTTGTGGTACTGCAACTGCATCTATTGTTTGGGTAGGTTCAAGTAACGACCTTGATATTGACATAGGAGAAACTGCATCTGCTACAGGTGCTACAGTATCTATTACAGGTGCAAGTGGTAGTGATAGTAACACAGTCTTAGGTACAATAGATGGCAACTCTGTAATCTTAACATTATCAATCAATGGAGATACAAATAACTTCTTAGTTGATATAGATGGTAATGGTGATAGTGTTGGTCATACTTATGTTCATACACATACAGGTTCTATTGCTGATGTAGATATAACTCAAAGTGGTATCTATGATAACATGGTAACATTAACAACATCTGGCGATAACGCTGACATAGATATAACACAAACAGACTAACATGAAAATAATTTTGATTATGTTATTGTTATTCAGTACGAATGCTTTTGGTAAAGTAATCGGTGATGTAATATTACAAGAAGGTAATAGTGTTGTAGAAAGAAAAGAGGGAGATGAGTTTAATAGTAAAATAGATTTAGATATATTTTCTTATGATACAGTTAAAACAGGAAAAGGTAAAACTGCCATAGAATTTATAGATGAAACTAGAGTAGATGTTACTCAACATTCTAAATTAGTTATTGATGAGTTTGTTTATGACCCAAATACAAAGACAGGTGCTTTATCCCTCAAAGCATCTTTGGGTACAGTAAGATATGCATCTGGACAGATTGCAAAAAACTCAAAACAAAATGTAAAAATAAAAACACCAACTGCAACAATCGGTGTTCGTGGAACAGACTTTACAATGACCATAGATGAAACAGGAAGTTCTACAATTATATTGTTGCCATCTTGTGATACAAATGGTAATTGTTATGTTGGTGAAATTGATGTAACATCTGATGCTGGACAAGTCATATTGAATCAAGCATTTCAAGCTACAGTTGTTGAAACAGTTGCAAGTAATCCTATGAAACCTGTTATTTTAGATTTAGATGAAAATCTAATTAATAATTTATTAATTATATCTAAACCAAAAGAAATAGCAGAACAACAAAGTAAAGAAGATTATATAAAAGTTGCAGATGCATTAGATATAGATTTTTTAGAATTTGATGATTTAGAAATAGATTATCTAGAAGAAGAAACAGATAATTGGGTAACAGGATTAGATATAGATTTTTTAGAACAAAATTTTTTAGTAAATATTCTAGACCAAATCAACGCAGAATTAGCAAAGTCAATGAGAAATGAATTTGATAAAGGTCAAGATGGTATAAGATTAGGTAAAGACCCAGAAACAGGTATCACTTTATTAGATGAAGACCCACAATGGGTGTGGAGTAGAGAGGATGCTGCTGGTAATTATATTATACTAAGACTAGATAAAGAATATGGTTATATTTTAAATGTTGTACAAGGTGATTATGAAATCATAGACTATGAATTGGGGGGAGTAGAAAATGCGATTAGAATTTATCAAGCTCAGTAGTTTACTATTTCTATTATTGTTTAGTGTAAATGTTTTTGCAAGTGATACTGCTTTAATTATGCACTCATCATATTCAGACGCTCACACAAATGTTAAATCACAATTAGAAGAAGATGGTTATACAGTAACACTTCAAACTTCTGGTGTAGTACCAGATAATTTAATTAGTAATTATGATGTAGTATTTGATATGAAATATAATAATAATATTGGTAGTAATGGTAAAACAAGATATCAAAATTTTGTACAAGCAGGTGGTACTTTAATCGTTGTAGGTGAAAACTCTGGTAGTTATTCAAATGATAACAATACAATTAGAGCATTGATACAAAATAAATTTGGTGGCACACTAACTTTTCAAGGAAACACAGGTGGCACATTTTGTGGTAATGATTGTAACATGACACAAACAAATACTGCTGCTGGAGTTTCAAGTTATAGTGATGTTGGGGTTTATCCTTATGGTGCTTATTTTACAGGTGATGGCACATGGGTTGTTAAAAGTACAAGTGGAAAAATATTGTGGATGAAATGGTCAGGCAATCAATTGCCAAGTGGATATACAGGTGCAGTTTATGTTACATTTGACATAAACCAATTTACATCAACCTATGATAGTGCAAGTACAGATGAATTTATTGGAGAGTTATATACTACAACAACGCCACAGTCTGGTATAACATCTACACAACAAACAACAGTTACCAATACAAAGAATACTACAAGCACAGACAATAGAATTAGTATAACTCAAAGTGGTAGTGGTATAGATTTAGACATTACACAAGATGGTAATAATAATTTAGTTATAGGAACAGACTTAACAAATCCTGCTAGTATCACAGGTGATAATAATACAGTATCAATTACACAAAATAATGATAACAATGTTTTAGGACTTGACATAAATGGTGCAAGTAATACACTTTCAATTACACAAGATAAAGACCAAAGAGCTTTAGTTAATATAGTAGGTGGGTCAAATCAATTAAATCTTGACCAATTACATTTATTAAATGTTGGCGACCATTTCTCATCTATAGATATTCAAGGTAATAGTAATATTTTAGATATAGACCAAAAAGAATCTGGTGATAAGATTTTATTTTTAGATATAGATAGTAGTAATAATGTAACCATATTACAAGAGGGAACAGGTAATCATTTTTTAGATATAGATTTAACAAATAATCATACAATAAACATAACACAAGATGGCATAGGTAGTCATGATGCCACAGTAAACTTATCTGGTAATTCATCAACAGTAAATTTAACACAAGATAGTGCCACAGACCAAAATTACCATCTAGAACAAAACTGTGCTAGTGTTTCTTGTAGTGCAACAGTAACACAACAATAAGTATATTATTATTATCTTATAAATAATTATGATGAAAAAATTTATAACACATTGGACATTCTCGTTCATTACTTTGATTGCTCTGACCTTTATTGGTTTACAAGACCCCTATGTCAAAGAAATACTAAGACTTAAATCATTTGATATTCTCATACAACAAGAACCAAAAGAAGTATCATCAGATATTGGTATTGTTACAATTGATGAAAAATCAATTGAAAAGTATGGACAATGGCCTTGGAAAAGAGATACACTTGCACAAATCATATATGATTTAAGACAAGCAGGTGCTGGTATTATTATGATACCTATATTATTTTCAGAGGAAGATAGATTAGGTGGTGATGATGAACTTGCAAAAGCACTCAAAGACAATGGAGTTGTAATCGCACAAGTTGGAACATCACAGATAGATAGAAATGCAGTTCCTAGAGGGGTTGCAAAAATAGGTAATCCATTGCCGTATCTTTTTGAATGGGAAGGTATGTTAGGCCCAATACAAAAATTAGGTGAAAGTGCTGATGGTGTTGGGGTAATTAATACTGCACCAGAGATAGATGGTGTTGTGAGAAGAATACCATTAATAATGAAGATAGAAAGATTTTTAGGATATAGTGGTGGCAGAAGATTAGGACAATCATCACCAATAGTAGAAGAAGCAACTTATCCTACTATGGCAGTAGAAGTTATTAGAGTTGCAACAGGAGCTCCAAGTTATCAAATTAAATCTGGTCAGAGTGGAATTATTGCAGTAAGAGTGCCAGGATATTCTATTATACACACAGACCCAAACGCCAGAATATGGTTACATTGGAACAAAGAGTTTGAAACTATCTCTGCATCTGAAAGTGATTTTTCAAAGTTTGAAGGTCGTAGTGTAATCATTGCACCTACTGCTGAGGGTGTAGGTAATATTATTGCAACGCCAGTTGGTGAAAAATATTCTTATGAACTATCTGCATCTACTTTACAAACTGTCATAGATGGTAAACAAATTAATCGTTATGATATAAGTTTGTTTGTTGAATTAGTTGCATCAGTTTTATTAGGTATTCTAGTTATTCTGATTGCAAGATTTACACCATATTGGTTTGTTGGAACAAGTATTATAATATTGTATGTTGCTAGTTTGATGGTTGCATGTTATCTTTTTAATAAACATTTAATACTATCTGATATCAGTTGGGTAATTATTGTAATTACTATCGTTGGTATGCATAGTATCTTTAATAGATTTATTTTAGAGTTTAAATTAAAACAACAAATAAGAAAACAATTTGAAACTTATCTAGACCCAAGACAAGTTGCCGAATTACAAAAAGACCCTAGTAAATTAAGACTAGGTGGTGAAAGAAAAGAGATGAGTTTTCTGTTCATGGACATTGTAGGATTTACACCAATATCAGAATACTATAAAAACAAAGATGACCCAGAGGGATTAGTTGAAGTTATCAACGACTATCTAAATCGTATGACTAAGATTGTTCTAGAGAATGGTGGCACAGTTGACAAGTACATGGGTGATTGTATCATGGCATTCTGGAACGCACCACTAGATTGTGAGAACCATGCAGAGATGGCAGTCAAAACATCTATAGAATGTGCCATAGAAACAGACAGATTAAAGAAAGACTTCAAAGAAAGAGGACTACCAGACATCAACATAGGTTCTGGTGTCAATACTGGCACTTGTATCGTGGGTAATATGGGTAGTGATACCAGATTTGACTACTCAGTCATAGGAGATGCTGTAAATCTTGCTGCTAGACTAGAGGCAGCTACCAGAAACTACAAAGATAATAAGGGTAATATTGTACCAACTCTATATTCATCATATACTATGAAACAGTTGAAAACCATAAAATCAGTAGAAGTAGACAAAATCAAGGTCAAAGGTAAGGAAGAATTGGTTACAATCTACAAACCGCTCTAAATTAATTTACTTTTCTTAATAAAATCAATGACTTATACCCTTGACAAAGGGTGTTTGATGCTGTTATAATAGGTACATAAATTGAGAAAAGAGAGGTAAATTATGAAATCAGTAAAACCGGCAACTACCCTAGAGGAAGGTGCTAAAAATATGGTTGAAGCAATGATAGAGGACTATAACGAAACAGGTTATGGTACAGATACCCCAGATAATTACAAAGTTACAGAGGGTAGAAAGTATTTCAAAGTTGTAAGAGAAAATTCTGTTACTGCTTTTGTACTTAAAGAAGATTACAAACATTTCAAAAAAGGTGATGTATTGAAAGCTGCTAGTTGGAATGCTCCAGCACTAAACAGAGCCAGAGGAAATGTATTTGAGGGATTATACCCAATGCAATGGACAGGTCCACTCTATTTAAATTAGGGGTTGACAATATATGTTTGGAGCTGTTATACTACTTAAATGATGAATAAATGAGGTATGAGATATGAATAAAACACTAATGAAAGAAATGAAGAAACTAGATAATCGTGAGTTAAATGAGGTTATGGATTTTGCTCGTGAGTTAATGGTTATGAATGGTAAATTAGAATTTACGCCAGGCACTAAAGTTTATGTGGTACAGAAAACTAAGAAAACGCCAGGCACAGTTAGAAAAGTCCTACTAAAAAATGCTGTAGTTGATATGGATAATGGTAGGTCATACAGAGTTCCAATGTCAATGTTGGAGGCGGCGTAGTTGAAAACAAGTTCAAATAAACCTAGACAAAATTTTCAAGTTCGTAATGAACAGAAAAAAAAGTTTAAGAAAAAACCTATTAAAGAAGATAAGTCTACAGGTTTAAGTGTAAAAGTAGGTGATGATTTTAACAAAGCAATGCGATTGTTTAAAAAGAAAGTTTTAAATGACGGCAGATTAAATGAAATACACGAAAGACAATTTCACACAAAAAGAAGTGAAAAGAAAAGACTGGCAAAAGCTGCTGGTAAACAAAGGTGGTTGAGAAAGTTTGCAGAAACACCAGGCCCACATCAACCGAAAAAAAGAACTAATCAAAGAAAAAGGATATCGTAATGGAAGTAAAATTATTAAGACTAACCACAGGTGAAGATATAGTTGCAGAAGTAACATTTTCAGATGATACAATAACTACAATATCAAAACCTTTTGTACTAATTCCAATGGCACAAAATCCAGGCTCTAGTGCAGAAACTAAATTATACTTTTCACCCTTTATTCCTTTTGCAGATAATGAAGAAATGAATATTAAGGAAAGTAATATTATTGTTATTAATGAACCTAAACCAGAGATAAAAGAAAACTATTTAAATTACATTGGTGCAGTTGTGCCAGTTGAGAATAAAATTATAACATGACAGACAAAAAAGATACAGATATGGATAATGTTATTTATGGGCCGTGGGGTAGCGACCCTGTTACACAAGATAAGAAAACTTCAAATTGGATTAAACAGAAGTATGATAGAGAATTAGATAAGAATAATTCTCAGTTACAAATGAAAGAAAAACTTGCTAAGATTGATATAATAACTGAGAATATTATGGTACAAATGATACACACTTTAAGTGAAAATGGTTATGACATTGCAGATGAACAATTTATATTAGATGTAGGTTTTTTATCAGAAGTAATTAAAGGTGCTTTATCAAGACAAGTGGGTTTACCACATATTATACAAGGATTTATTGAACAGATAATGTCACCAGAAAAAAAAGAAACAGAAGATGGCGTAGACTTACATTATTCTAGATTCGATTCACCACTTTTAGGAGATATTATAGAAATAGTTAGTGAGATTACAGAGAGTGATGATGAAGTTGAGGTAGAGTTTAAATCAGATATGGAAGAAGATAAAGATACTTTACATAATAAAAGAAATAAAGAACTTATTAAAGAGGAAGATAAAGATGATGACTGAGGAAAAGAATGAAGCGTTATTAGAATTGTTTGCTGAACTCGTAGTCTATCTTAACTTAGAGGAAATGATAGAACATTGGATAGATGAAGAAACAGTTGACCTTAGTAAAGACGAGTTTAGAAATTTTTTAAAACACAAAAGAATTACGATACATTAGTAATTGCCGATATGACTATTCGAGGCATAAAATTAGTTAATTTTAAATTTAATAATCATAGGAGATTATAATCATGGGTAGAAAGAAACTATCAAAAACACAAAGAGTAATTAATGCATTTACAAGAGGTGATACAATTACTTGGAAAACATTAAGAAATACATTTGACCTAACTTCACCACAAGCAATGGTGGACAAACTAAGAAGCCAAGGTTTTATGATTTACATAAACAAAGATTCTAAAGGTACTTCGTATAGAATGGGTACACCTTCAAAAGCAATTATTGCTGCTGGTGTCGGTGAAGTATTGATGAATGGTGGTGCAGATAAAGCAATTGTTGCCGCTGGAATCAAAGCACTTTATGGAAATGGCGTAGGATACGCTTCTTAATTAATTAAGAATTAGTTTTGGGTGGCCTACCAATAAGTGCCACCCTTTCTATAGGGATTTAATATGATATTAGTTGACATGAATCAAATCACGATTGCATCTGTAATGATGCATTTGAGAATGAATGACAATCAGTTAGATGAAGAAATGGTCAGACATATGATATTAAATTCAGTAAGATTATATCGCACCATGTTCAATGAAAAATATGGTGAGATAGTATTAACATATGATTCTATAAACTGTTGGCGTAGAGATGTGTTCCCACAGTATAAAGCAGGTCGTAGAAAAAATAGAAAATCAGATGATAATGATTGGGAAAAGATTTTTGGATTACTCAATGACATCAAATCAGAAGTCAATGAGTTTTTACCATACAAAGTTATAGAAACTTATAGTGCTGAAGCAGATGATATTATTGCTGTACTATGTAAAAAGTATCAAGACGAAAAAATTATGATTGTATCTGGTGATAAGGACTTTATTCAGTTGCATAAATATAGTAATGTACGACAGTATAGTCCTATTACAAAGAAACATGTAAATGGGGTTGACCCTGTTGTATATATAAAAGAACATATACTTAAAGGCGATAGGTCAGATGGAATACCTAATGTATTATCACCAGACCATACATTTACAGATGAACTAAGGCAAAGACCTTTAACATCTAAAAGAATTGAAAGTATATTAGCTCAAGAAATTGACGAACTAGATGATGAAGTGAAACGAAATTATCAAAGAAATAATAGACTGATTAATCTGGATAATGTTCCAGAAGAATTAGAAGAAAAGATTCTAGATGATTTTAATGTCGCCACTTGTGGTGATAGAAGTAAGTTATTAAATTATTTTATAGATAAAAGACTGAAAAGTCTAACTGAACAAATTGGAGAATTTTAAAATGGCATATTCACATACACTATTGTTTTCAGATGTACTTGATAAAGTACACAAAGCAAAAACAAAAGTAGAAAAAGTAGCAACACTAATAACAAATGATACACCAGCATTAAGAATGTTGTTGAAGGCATCTTTTGACCCTACAAAAGAATGGGTAATACCAGAGGGTGAAGTACCTTATACACCAAATGAAGCACCAGAGGGAACAGAACATACAGTTCTTGCTCAAGAATCAAAAAAACTTTGGCACTTCATTAAAGGTGCAGACAATGATACACCACAAGCACAGAAAGAAAAAATGTTTATACAGATGTGTGAGGGTTTGTGTCATTCTGAAGCAAAACTATTAATTGCTGCCAAAGATAAAAAATTACATCAAGTTTACAAAGGTTTATCAAAAGATGTAGTGAAAGAAGCATTCGGCTGGGGTGATGATTTTATGCAAGAACCAGCACCTGTATACCCACAAGCGCCTGGTAGTGCTTCTGGAGTATAAAAAACTTGACAAAATATGTTGAGTGCTGTTATACTGTTTTAGATGATGAGGATATAGTAAAAGTTACGCTATCACCAACTCACTCTCTCTCTCGACCTCATCAAAGAGTTGGTGTTAGCACTTATTGAGGAATTTGCGTATGTGGTATAAAAGTATTACACTTGGTTTCCAACTAAGAGAAGATTGGGCAGTACAATCCATACGCTCCATTAATTATGAGTAGACAAGTCAAAAAAATACCATACAAGTTTGTCCATGTTTTTTGGATTGATATTGTATCTGATAGTGCTTGGAGAAGTATAGAGGAAGTTAAAGAGAGTAAATGTCCTAGATGTTTAAGCACAGGATTTCTTATAAGTGATGAAGAAGATTATGTTAGATTGGTGAGTGATTTTAATTTTAATGAAGATGGTAGTATTGATGAATGTGGTAATTCTACAATTATACCTAGACATAATGTATATGATATAAAAGAGGTTTCGTAATGACTATGAAAGATATAAAAATAATAGTAGTAGTTTCACTATTAGTAATAGGATATGAAGCATATGGAGATGATAAAAAATGTTTAACAGAAAACATTTATTTTGAAGCAAGAGGTCAAGGTCAAGCTGGTTGGTTAGCAGTTGCACAAGTTACACAAAATCGTGTAGATGATAGAAGATTTCCAAACACAATATGTGAAGTTGTTAAACAAGGTTTAACATATGCAAGTGGCGACCCTATTCGAAACAAGTGTCAGTTCAGTTGGTACTGTGATGGTAAATCAGACAAACCTAAAAATACAAAAGTTTATAATGAGATATCTGAATTAGTAAATTATATCTATGATGTAAAAGGTCAACCAAACCATGAGTTACTTGATATTACAGATGGTGCAACACATTATCATGCAGATTATGTAAGACCATCTTGGGCAAAAACAAAAACAAAAACCATAGAAATCGAGGACCATATATTTTATCGTTGGGAGAAGTGATGTTAGAACATATAATCAGAACGCCGTTTGATATGAAACCTGTTTTCAAACCTTGTGAACGACCAACATTTAATGCAAACCATACTGATATATTCATACAAGCACAAAAAAGAATTGAGTTAGATAATTTAGGTAGAAACATTTGGTTCGAAACACCACTTGCAGTAGAAGAAGAATTAGCATTTAAGACAGCACAAAAACTAGGATTGTTTAATCAGAAAAGTGATTACAGAGTTTTAATTGATTGTGATAATATACAACAGTTAGGATTAGCGATTGAAGATGATGTTGTTATTATGCACGAGGGTAAATTAGAGGCGTGTATGGTTGCATTTCCATCTTCTTGGAATGCTGGTGAGAAAATGGGTAAAACTCTTGCAGAATTACATGAACCTATTGCAGACAATGAAACACTAGTTCGTGCATCTAATGGTATCATGAGAGCTATGACAAGTGGACAATCATTTGAAAGATATACATGGGGTATAACATCACTAGATGGATATAGTAATCACCCATTGTATGAGAAACCAGACTTTGATAGTTTAGATGATTTAACCTTTAGAGTTGAACATGAAAGGACTATGACAGTCATTAAAGACACGACAGCAGTCTTCTTGATACATGTAGACATATACCCTCTAAAAGAGGTCTTAAAGACCGATTTTGGACTGATTAAGGGGTCTATTGACAGTATGAGTTCCAATGTGTTACAATACAAAAACCTAGTAAAAGTAAAGGAATTAATGAATGAATATATTTTACCTACATGAAGACCCAATAGAGAATATCAAAATGCATGTTGATAAACATGTAGTTAAGATGGCAACTGAATATGCACAATTATTATCTACAGCACACAGAGTGTTAGATGGTGAATTGTACGAAGGTAGAACTAAAAATAATCATAGAATCAAAAGATGGAAAATGCCTGACGATAGAGAAAGTATATTGTACAAGGCAAGTCATGTGAATCATCCTTGTAATGTGTGGGTGCGTGAAAGTAAATCAAATTATCGTTTGATGTATAAGATTTATGTGGCTTGTCTTGCAGAGTATACTTATAGATATGGAAAAATACATGGTGCATCTAAACCATCATTATTTTTATTAAAGGCACCAGACAATATTAAAGACATTGGTTTGACAGAAGTACCTCAAGCAATGCCAGAGTATTGTAAAGTAGTTGGTAATCCTATAGAGGCATATAAGAACTACTATATAAATGAAAAGAATGGATTTGCCACTTGGAAAAACAGAACAAAACCAGAATGGTACAAGGAAAAAAATGCCAACATACACATTTAAAAATAAAGATACAGGTGAAGTCTTCGATAAGATAATGAAGATTGCAGAAAAACCAGAGTATCTAAAAGACAATCCAAATATAGAAGCAGTATTAACTGCTCCTAATTTTGTAGGCGACCATATCGTTAAAAAAATGGATGGTGGCATGAAAGAAACTTTACAGAAGATTGCAGAGAAAAGTCCTAATACGCCATTGGCAGATAGGTTTACTAGTAAGACTGCAAAACAAAACCAAAAAGATAAGGTGGTAAATAAATATAATCTCAAAGACACTCTACTTTGATAAATACTATTGTGTTATAATAAATTTAACAATAGATTATACACAGGGGGTTGACTGAGGGAATAGTTGACCCCTACTTCTTATATTATAATATGTTAATATTGAACAAACAAGATGCTATATATTCTGCTACGAAGTTAATTAAATACTTCAAGGACTTCAATCGTATTGATGATTACTTTCGTGCTAGAAAGATAGAACGAGTAAAGAATATACCACAAGCATTGCCAGGCATGGGTCTAGAAGATGATATGTTTCAAGCATATGATATGCACCCAGAGGATATGAACTTTCAAGTTGTACAAATGCAATCACAAACATTTGATACAATGTTGGAAATGGTTGCATCATTTTCACCAGACCAAGCGCCCGGCAAAGAAATGAAACTAATTGTTAAAGAAACAAATACAAATACTATTGTTGGTTTTATTAAATTAGGTTCACCATTAATTAATTCTAAACCTAGAAATGATTTCTTAGGTGGTGTGCCAGATTTACCTATCTTTAACAAACATGCTATTATGGGTTTCAATATTGTTCCTGTTCAACCATTTGGATATAATTATCTTGGTGGTAAGTTGATGGCAGCTATTTGCTGTTCTCATGCAGTTCGTAGAATGTTAAATCAAAAATACGATACAGAGTTTTGTTTATTTGAAACTACATCTTTGTATGGTAATATTAAAGGTATGTCAATGTATGATGGTATGAAACCATATCTAAGATATAAAGGTGATACACAATCTAAGTTTTTATTAACACTTGGTGAAGAAATATATTTTGAAATGAGAGATTGGTTTACAGAAAAAAATGGTGGTGAAGATTTAATTCACAAAGGTGCATCATCAAGAAAATTAAAAATGCAAACTAAAATGGTTGGTGTCATTAAGGCAAGTTTGAAACAACATGATAGTAAAGCATATGAAATGTTTAATAAAGAAATGGCAAAAGCAGGAGATGTAACCACACAGAAAAGATTTTACAGTAGTTGCTATGGATATTCAAATGTAAAAGATTTACTACTTGGAAAGACAGATACTCTAACAAAGGCAGAAAACTTTGATAGATTTGAATTAGAAAATGTTATTGATTGGTGGAAGAACAAAGCTTCCAGAAGATATGATAAGATGATTGCAGAGAACAAAGTTCGTACAGAACTAGAAGTTTGGAATCAAGATACTATGAACAAGATTGATATAATAAGATGAACCTATTTGAAGTTGACAAAGAAGATAAGTTACAAAAAACTGTTAGAGTTTTGGTGTATCCAAATATAACATTTCAAGCTGACTTAGAAAAAGATAGTTATATACAAGTTATTAAGAAACAGATTTCTTTATTGAATGAGATTCGTGATGACTTATGGTTCTATCTTATTTTACCTTGTAGTGTGCCTTCTTTACAGTTTGAAAATGTAACTCAATATGTTGTGCCAATGCCAACATATCCACCTACAATGCGTTCTCATTTTGATGTATCTAAAATAAATGAAGTGTTAAGTAGAGATTTAGATTTTGATTTAGTAATGACACATTTACCAGAACATACACATGCACTTAAAAATGTAATGTATAATATAACACATCATCAACCAAAGTTTTTTGGATATTGTCATTGGTTTGATGTTAAAGATGTAGTCGCTTGGTCTAAAGATAGTTTCTTACAAAACATTACAGGCTTGTTAGAGTATGAAAGATGTTATCTTAACACACAACATCAAAAAGATTTAGTAATGAATCAGGCAAAAGAAACATTTAATGATGATACAATTATAAAATTAAATGATATACTTACACCACAACATTTAGGTGTTGATGAAAAAGATATCGTAGATGAAATAAATGAAACACCAGAGAAGATTATTGTATTTAATCATAGACCAGATACTTACAAACATTTTAAAGAGTTTATTGCCGTGTGTGATGAATTATATGAAATGCGACAAGACTTTAAAGTATGGGTGCCATTATTACCTAATCCAACTCGTGAGTATATGGTAACTACAAAAGGTGATAAAGAATGGTATTATAAAGAATTACAAAAGTGTTATGTTGGATTTTCACCTAAACAATCATATGGTGGTTGGAGTGTATCAACAACAGATGGTATGATGAATGGAGTTCCATATATCATGTATGATGATACTTACTATCACGAACTAAATGAGATGGGTGATTTTTTTGAAGATGACCATACGGCACTTCAATTATTAAACACATACTTAGATGACCCAGAGTATAGAAATGAGGAGGCGTCTAAGGCACTTGATTGGATGAGAAATAAACTTGTGTATAAAAACAAGATGATGGAAATGTCTATGTATATGGATAGACTTGTAATGGAAACTCGTGCAGTCAAAGATACTGATAAATTTAAGGAAATAGTAAGTTGGATTAAAGATGCCGGCAAACAATCTAAGGCAGACATTGTAGACAGACTAGGTTGGGGTAGAGGAATTAAGTGGACACCATATCGTAGAGCCCTTATGAACCACCCTAATATATTTGATGTCAATGGTTCAACGCCATATTATTATTATAAATATTAAGATTATGAGAAATTTTGTAGCAAAACATCTTCGCAAATTCTGTAAGGCAACAGTAGAAAAAGACAGAAAGAAAGAAGACAAGAAAGGTTATGTTAAGCATAAAGCTGTACTATCGGAGAAAAATTATGGCACTAGAAGTTAATGGTAAAAGTTATGAAGTAGATGAAGAAGGATATCTAGCAGATTTAAATGTATGGGATGCAGATGTTGCTGAAGAAATGGCAAAAATAGATGGCGCTCCATTAGATGAAAATCATTGGGAAGTAATTAATTTTCTTCGTGAGTATTATGAAGAATATCAAGTTGCACCAGCAGTTAGAGTTCTCACTAAAAAAATAGGAAAAAAATTAGGAAAAGACAAAGGTAACAGTAAATATCTATATGAGTTATTTCCATACGGACCTGCAAAACAAGCATGTAAGTATGCTGGATTACCTAAACCAACAGGATGTGTATAAATGTCAAAGAAGAAAGAAATTAGTTCTGCTGAATTGGTCAAAATAGAACCAATTACAGATAATCAAAAATTAGTATTTGAAGGTCATAAGGCAAATAAGAATGGTTTTTATTTTGGGTGTGCTGGTACAGGGAAAACATTTGTATCACTATACCTTGCACTAAAAGATGTTTTAAATAATGAAACACCTTTTGATAGGGTTGTAATTGTTCGTTCACTCATACCGACAAGAGAGATAGGTTTCTTGCCAGGCGATGAAGAAGACAAAGCTGCATTGTATCAAGTTCCATATGCGAACATGGTACAGTTCATGTTCAAACAACCAAACGAAGATGCATTTAGAGCATTATATGATGCACTTAAAAGACAAGGAAGTTTACACTTTGTATCTACTTCTTTTCTTAGAGGTTTAACATTTGATAACTCAATTATAATTGTTGATGAATGTCAAAACTTAAACTTTCATGAACTAGATACTATCATTACAAGAGTAGGACAAGATTCAAAAATATTCTTCTGTGGTGATTTTAGTCAAACAGATTTGACAAAGACGAATGAGAGAAATGGGTTACACGATTTTTTAAGAGTTCTAGAAAATATGGATGAATTTAATTGTGTAGAATTTGACATTCCAGATATTGTAAGGTCTGGTTTTGTGAGAAGTTATCTCATAGAAAAAACTAAACAAGGTATAGGAGTTGATTTATGAAATGTAGTCAAGAGGGATTAGCCCTGATTAAGAAATTTGAAGGTTGTAGATTAGAATCATACAGATGTTCTGCAAATGTATTGACAATAGGTTATGGTCATACAGGTGGAGTATTAGAAACTGATGTGATTACACAAGATGTTGCTGATGAATTATTAAAAGAAGACATTGCAAAGTTTGAAAAATATGTAAGTGATAATGTAATGGTTGAGTTAAATCAAAGTCAGTTTGATGCTTTAGTTGCATGGACATTTAATTTAGGTGTTGGTAATTTAAGAAGTTCAACTATGTTGAAAAAATTAAATGAAGCAGACTATAATTCAGTTCCCTCTGAAATGAACAGATGGAATAAAGCAGGTGGTAAAACACTAGATGGTTTGATTAGAAGAAGAAAAGCAGAAGGTTTATTATTTGAAGGAAAGGAGTGGCATACAATATAATGATTGATAATTTAGATTTTCCTGTTTTAAAAACAAAAACAGTTGATAGAAAGAGATTTTATGTAACACCAGAAGGTAATGAGTATCCATCTATTACCACAGTATTATCACCCAGAAATAAAGAGGGTTTAATGAAGTGGAGAAAAAGAGTTGGAAATGATGTTGCAAATCATATTGCAAGTAAAGCTGCCGTCAGAGGAACAAAAGTACATAAAATGTGTGAAGATTGGTTGAATGAAGATTTTAGTCAAGAAACTTGGGAAAAACATAAGAAAGATTTTTTACCATATACTTTATTCAATGAATTGAAAAATAAAAAGTTTGAATTTATAACAGATGTATACGCACAAGAGGCGTGTTTATATTCTGATAAATATAAGGTAGCAGGTAGAGTAGATTTGATAGCAAATTATCAACATCAACTCTCAATCGTAGATTTTAAAACATCTACCAATGAAAGAAAGGATTCTTATAATGAAAATTACTATATTCAAACAGCAGCATATGCTGAAATGTTTGAGGAGATGACAGGAACACCTATCAATCAAATAGTAATTTTAGTTGTGACAGAGAATGGTACAGTACAAGATTTTGTTAAAGATAAAGACGAATACTTACCATTGTTAGAGGAAACACTAGAGGAGTGGTACAACTAATGGAAATGATATTTACAGAGAGTGCAGCTAACCAAGCAAAAGTAATCTTGGCAAGTGAAGAAGATGGTCTTCAACTTCGTTGTTTTATACAAGGGGGTGGGTGTTCAGGCTTTCAATATGGATTCACCTTAGACAAACAAAAAGATGAGGATTGGGTATTTGAAACCAATGGTGTAAAACTTTTGATAGACCCAATGAGTGGTGTTTATTTTGAAGGTGCCACTATTGACTATACAGATGACCCACTAAATGGTAGTGCATTTCATATTAGTAATCCTAATGCGAAATCTACTTGTGGTTGTGGTTCTAGTGCAGCTTTTTAATAATTAAAAAAAACTTGACAATACATGTTTAGGGCTAGTATAATAGTGAAAATTTAGGAGTATATTATGGATTTAAATAGAGATGGTGATGGATTTCTTATCAATATAGATGATTGGTCAGAGGAAGTTATGTATCAAATGGCAGAATCTGATAGTTTTGAAATCACAGACGAAATTAAAACATACATTGACAAAGCAAGAGAAATGTATGGTGAAACAGGAACAGTTCCTGCTGTAAGAAATTTTGCAAAAGAATTTAATATGGACAGAAAGGCAAGTAAACTTTACGAAGTCTTTCAATCAGGCCCTATGAAGAAGATTGCAAAGTATGGTGGACTACCAAAACCTACAGGTTGTGTCTAATGACAGACACGACAGTTCATACCCCCAAAAGTTTTTCGTTAGAAATAGAGAAGATTGCTTTTCATAAAAGAGTTACACACTTGGAAGCAATATCTATTTACTGCGAACAAATGGGTATAGAACCTGTAAGTACCGCCAAACTTTTAACAAAATCGTTAAAAGAAAAGGTAGAAAGTAATGCAAGAGATTTAAATTATTTGCCGAAATCGGCAAAACTACCTGTGTGAATAACCAATATTGACCTTTCACACAAAACAAAAGGGGTGTCAACCTCTTTCAACAGAGGCACTATGCCAGGAGAACTAAAAATGACAATAAAGATAAATATCATAACAGAAAATGATGATAAACCAAAAGAGTATACTGACTTAGTACACAGTTTTACTTTATTTCACGAACACTTTGATAATGAACGATTATCAAACTTGCCCGATTGGAATGATGATACTAATTACTCAAAACACCCATCTTTAAATGAACTACTATCACATAAATCACATCATGGTAAGATAGACCCATTTAACTCAGAAGAATTTTATTTTGTAAGGGTGCCAATTGATACTTACTTTTCATCAGAAAAGTCCAAAGGTGGTGGTGATAGACCACTTTCTCAAGTAACTAAAGGAATTGCAAAAGCAAAAGAAAATCTTAACTCACCAGAACTAGATTATGAAAAAGGTTACAATTCTGAGGATGCAGATACTTTTGGCGGATTTTTTAGAATAGTAAAATATTCCGATACTGAGGTTACAGTAGTTCTAGTGAAACACAAAGGAAATGGTAGAACTAACATGAAACTAATGGCACATAGAGGTGAAAGCACAGATGTTATGATGAAAGTTTCATTTCACAATAAAGATGCAACTTTAGAGCAAATGATAGAATACGAATCTGAAAGACACACTACTGACGCTGGAGATAGAGTTTCTGAAAATGAGGCTGCTGCTTTTGCTTCAGGATTGAAAGCAAAACATAAAAAAGCTGTAAATTGTTATGACTTCATGAAAGAAAAAGGATTTAATTACATTAAAGAAGAAACTAATATCATGAAACTAAATAATGTTGAGGGTCATGAAAATTTCATTCCATTAAAATCTTTATCAGGAATTAAAGAGGGTAGTGGTAATGGAATATTTAAAACTTATGGAAACGATAATGTTAACTTTGCAGTTGATTCTATTAAAGTTTGTTTAGCAATATCAAATGAACAAAAAGAAGCAGAAAGTAAAAGTAAATCTTGGGTTTTAAATACAACAGATATAGATTCTTGGGCATACTTATATAAAATATGGACAAAAATTGGGCCAAAAGGACCTGTTACTAAAACAATAAAACCATACTTTACTGTAGTGGAACTTGATAGATTTTTAAAAGAAAGGTTTCTTTATGATTATGATGCTAAAAGAAAATCTGATTACTTTGGTAGAAATGCAAAACCTATAAGAGTAAATGATTTTTCTAAAACAGCTAATGTTAAAAACATTCCATATCTTGTACATAGAAAATTACTTCATTGGATAAATGAGGCTTATATGAGTAAAAATAATTTAAGTCAAGGTATTGGAGTAAATAGTCCTGCTATCAAACAAATATTTCAAGATATAGGTAATGATGACAGTTTAAAGAAAGAACTCAGGAGTATACTTGAAAATAAAAACTAATGCAACCTATTGATGCGTATTTAATGTATTGTGCCATGAAGGCACACTTTGATAAAAGTGATTATGATTTTGTTAAATATAATGGTAAATCAAAGGTATCAAGAGATTCATTTTATAAAAGAAACGATAGAATTTTCTTTGTTAAATTAACTCGTAAATATAAAAGTAAACAAGATATACAAGACTATTTACTTGCTAACTTCTTAAAATATCCTAAAGGGTGGGTTGGGAAGTTTGATGAAGAAAACTTTGTAGAATGGAAAAAGAAAATACAAAGTCTGACATATACATTTAAGTCAGAGATAGAACCAATACTAGATAAACATTTAGTTGCAGTTTCTAAAAATACACATCCTAGATTGTTAAAGGAGTATTTGGGTAAAAGAGTATCACTAGAAAGTTTAGTGATACTCAACTCAATACTAAAGTTTGATAAGGTATGGAATACAAAACTTGTTGATGATTATGTTTGGAAAGATGTTTATAAACTTATGAATGATTATAAATCTTTTCTTAAATTTGACACTAATAATTTTAAGTTAATATTAAAAGGACTAATGTGAAGAAAATAAGACAACTAGACATGGAGTTAGCAGGTGGCTGTAACTATGCGTGTCAGATGTGTCCACAAGGCTTTGAGGGTGGTAGAGAGAAAGAATTTAAGAAAGTATTAAAATGGGATAATTTTGTAAAGATTGTAGATAATGCTATGGAACATGGTGTTGAATCTGTAAGTATACATGGTG
>VTLG01000592.1_pt1 | contig 47534 bp, 73 predicted proteins | sample 4694571 | NCBI WGS metagenome assembly VTLG01 (sample SAMN12604809, study PRJNA352737) | marine metagenome | biome: ENVO:00000447; feature: ENVO:00000209|ENVO:00000569|ENVO:01000036; material: ENVO:00002151; isolation source: viral sequences binned using virsorter ... | reverse complement strand
TGTAAACTCTTTACGTACCCAACATTTAAAATGTGGGATATTTGATATTAAATAAGACATTTATTTTTTAGCATCTCCATCTTCTTCTAGCTTGTCTTAACCTACTGTTAGGATTCTTAGCAGCCTTAGGAAACTTCTTCATTTGCCCTGCAGATCTAGCACAATATGATTTACGTCTTGCTGCACGTTTACCAGTAGGTTTTTTTTCAGTAACAGCAGTTTGTAATTTAGAACCGGGATTCTGTCTGCGATACTTGGCTACACCTTTTTTAGTCATGCCAGCACCAGCCTTGGTAGGACGCTTCATGCCCCGACCAATGGTGATCCCTTTCATATTACTTTTTCTGCGTTTTACTGCCATATGTATACTTATACTTTTCTTTTAAATAATGCGTAAGTTCTTCCCAATAATCATCAAAACAATTAAAATTTTCTTTTAAAGGTTTAACACAACTATAATCTATTAAACTATAATCATCTTCTCCTGTTTCTACAGATTGTTCATATCGTTTTAAAAACTCTGCACTAATCATTAAAATCCTCTAAGAGCCGCACCGTATCCACGTAGGGCAGCACGTTTACGTGGTGCAGTTGTTTTACGTTTAACTTTAGTTTTTAAAACTTTACCACCTTTTTTCCTTCTAGTTATAGATTTTAAAAATGCTTTTCTTTCAGTAGGAGTTAAAGATTCAATATTTACTTTTTTTCTATTAGTTGCACGTTCATATGCCATTTCTCCTTCATCTGTTGCTTTATTAATTCTATTTAATTGTTTAGAAGTTGGTTTACTTTTAAATATTTGTTTTTTAATTGGTTTAGTTTTTTTAACTTTTGTAGTAGATGTTTGTGTAGCAGATTTAGTTTTTTTCTTAGTTTTTTTAACAGAAGCTTTTCGTGCTTTTACTTTTTCAGCTATGTCTCTTCCCGGTATAAAACTTAACTCTAATTGACCATTTTTTTTAGTAGGTTTTTTAGTTTTTCGTTTAAAAAATTTTTTATCTTGTTGTGTTACACCTGTAACATCTTTTTGTTTTTTTATAGCAGCTTTACCTATAATACCAGCTTTTATAGCTAATCTTTGTATTTGAGGAGAAGCATTTTGTAGATTCTTAATTATTTGTTTATATTTTCGTGGTTTTACTTTTCTTTTTAATAAGTTTTCTAAAGGATTTCTTTTTTTGGATGCAATATACTTTTCAGGATTTATATTAGATTTTACATTTGCTATTTCTCCTGTTAATCGTGCATCAGCTTCTGTATCTGTAGTTCTTTCTATAGATTTAACATCTGTTCCTGAAGCTCCCATTAATTCTCTTAACTGTGCTGGAGTATAACGACCTACAAGTTTTTTTAATTGTGTTTCAGTTCTTTGTTGTTTTATAAAATTAGGATCAGCTAAAAGATTAATAACTTTATCACTAAGATTATTTAATTCATTATATTGTTTTCTTAGTCTTGCAATTTTAGATTTTTCAATCCTAGAAACTTTTTTTTTCGGTTTAAAAGGAGGTTTATCGCCTCTATATTGAAATGCTCTTGGATCAGGCGGTCCTTTATCTAATTCTTTTTTAGCTTTAGATACAATTTGTTTTTTTTGTTTATCTACAGGTGTAGGTTTCTTTGGTTGTTTAAATGATCCAGCTTCACCTTCTAGTGTTTTTTTCGGTTTATAACCATAATACTTTTCAAAAAAATATTTTTTTATTGCTTCATCATCTTTTTTAGAACGACCTTTTTTAAATGGTACAGACCTGTCACCTTTAATAGTTAATTCTCGTGATTTTTGAGCATAACCTTTTCTTCCAGTATCTCTACCCTCTGATACTACTTTAGAAACTGGTTCATCTTCTGGTCTAAAAGGAGTAGTACCTTTTGAATAAGAATCTTCACCAGCCCCTATTGATCGTGAGGGTACATCACCCATATCCATAACAGGTATTCTATCTTTTGCTGGTGATAAAGGAGAAAAATATTCTTTTATTTCTTTATAATCGTTTCTTAATTTCATTATTACTTTTGGATTAGGTGGCCCTTCTTTATTAAATTCTTTATTAACTTTAGTTACAATTTTTTTTAATAGTTTAGATTCCTGTGTCTCTTTACTTAGTTTTTCTAATGCTTCTTTTTCAGATTTAGTTAAATTTTTATTAACTTTTTTAGGATCTGATGAAGTTCGTAACTTTTTTTGTGCTTCTACTTTAGCTAAAGCTTTCCAAGCCCTATATTCATCAATTTTTTCTTTAACTCTTTCATTAAAATCAGTATTTGTTTCTTTATAATCGTTTCTTAATTTGTTTATTACTTTTGGATCAGGTGGCCCTTCTTTATTAAATTCTTTATTAGCTTTAGTTACAATTCTTTTTAATTGTTTAGCTAACTGTGATGCAGTTTTACCTATTACAGATGATACCATTTTAAAATCCCCTTAAAGCTTTGCCATATCCACGAAGGGCGGCACGTTTCTTTACTTTAGTTTTAGCTTTCTTTTTCTTCATGTTCTTTTTAATGCTACCACCTTTTTTCATACCTTCATCAGGATCTTCAGGATACTCATATGTAAGTTGCATATCTTTACCTGTAAAAGGATTCTTAACTATTTGATCTTTTGCTGAAAAATCACCAGTTTTTATTGGATCACCCAACATAGCATCAAAAAGACTTTTACGTTTTTTATCAGTTGTTAAAGTACTTTTTTCTGATGCTGTACCAAGAGGTGCACCCTCATCATCTTGATATCTAATAGGTTCAGGTTTTTTAGTAACAACATTTCTATAAATAGGATCTTTTGCTTTTACAGATTTTGGACCCAATGCAGTTACTGTAGGAATAACAGCTTTTCCTTTTATTATATTTGGAGTTGTTGCTCTCTTACGTGCAGCAGAAACTATTCGGGTACGTAAAGGTTTTTTAGTAGTTTTTGTAGAAGGTTTTTTAGTAATTTTTGTAGGAGGTTTTGTAGTAATTTTTGTAGGAGGTCTTGTAGTAATTACTTTAGGAGGTTTTATTCCTTTTACAGATGGACCTAAAGGTTTTTTAGTAGTTTTTGTAGAAGGTTTTTTAGGAGTAGGAGGTATTTTAGTAGTTGTTTTAGGAGGTTTTGATTTAAAACTTTCTATAGCTTTATTTAATTTATTTTGTAAATTTTGAGATAATTTTTCTCCAGTACCTAAAGCTTTAATACTTCTTAAAAGTGGAGCAAATTTTCCTGATAATGCAGCACCGGGAATAGAACCAATAACAGCTAATGCTGCTGCTTTTGATTGTTTTGCACGAGGTACTTCTGTTGTTGTTTTTTTAATTTGTCGAGCTTTTTTATCCATTGTTTTTCTTGCTCTTTGAGCAGAAGTAGGTTTCTTATCAAAAATTGCTTCTGTTTCTACTACTTTAGGTTGACCTTTTTGTAGACGTTTTAAACGTGTTTGTAATCTTTTTATTTGTTTTTCAGCATTTCGCCTTCCAATTGTATTTGGTCCTGTATTTTTTAAATTTCTTTTATAAACATCTATTTGACCTTTAATACTTCTAACAGTCATTGAATCAGCCATAGTATTAATCCTCTATTTTAAAAGCTTTGCCTTGTTGATAATCTTCATCAACTATAACATCTTGGGGTGGACCTTTTACATTCGGTCCTTTTCGTGCTGCCCCATACCCTTGTCCTGTAGGTCTTCCTACAATCTCATCGAGGTTATGAGGACGTTTAATAAGAGTGTGGGGTCCAGCCATTTTATTTCTCCTTCTTGTATTTTCTATAAATAACCCATGCACCTATACAAATAGCTGCAATAATTGCTATACCTATTCCAAGACTACTATCCTCTTGTACAGGTTTTGTTTCTACTTTAGCAGGTTGTTCTACAACTGCTACGGTTTTTTTATCCATTATGATTTCCTCTTTCTACCTTTCTTTGCCATTGATGCCATTTTCTTAGGACCATATTTCTTACGACCTATAAATGCAGCAAGTGCTTTAGGATTTTTCGCTCCACCTTTTTTTAATTTCTTTGTTAAAGACTTAAATCTAGCTCCACTTCCTAGTTTTGGTTTACGTGCTTTCATAACTTGTTGCCTTGCACTTGATCTATTAATCATAGATCATCTTTGTAATGTCGTTACCATTTAATACTTTACCACCAATACTACGATACTTTACTTTACCACCAGCTTTAGCAAATCCCATTTTATTACGAACTGAAGTAGGAAGTTTAGCTAAACCGGGATTTTTATCAACATCAACAGATTTTAAAGAACCACCACGAAATTTATTAATTTTTTTATTAGAAGGTGGTTTTGATCCTTTTACTCTTTTTTTCATAAATTCTTCTTCTTCTTTTCTAAGATCTTTAAATTCAATATCACTAGGATTATAACCGCCTGTAATTGGTTCTTCAGGTATTTTCTTTTTTATTTTCTTTTTAGCCATTATGGTGTCCCCTGTTGTAAAGTATCAGGACCACCAGCAGGTGATGCAGCAACTGCCATATCATCTTGACGTGTCCTTCTAGCTTGGTTTCTAAGTGTAATTATTGCTGCTTCATATTGTTGTTGCCATGCAGGAATATTACTCCAATCCTTCATATACATTGTTGCTTCCATCATTGATGCATAGAATAAAGCATCATAACAATAATTACTAAAATAGTTTTGTGTTGTAACACTTGTTCCTGTAGCTGAAGCAAGAGCTAAAGGTTGTGAAGCTGTTTGTATTTCTCCTGTTACAGTAGATGCAGGAGTTGGCACAATAAATATAGAAGTATTATTTTTACGTGCATAGTAACGAGGTGTACCTGTAGAAGCACTTACAGGCCAGTAGTCATTACAATATTCGATTGTTCTTTGTAACAAATTTGTTTTAATACTGGAGGCACTGGTTGTAAAGTTTACATTACGAACTATACGTACCCTATCTCCAAGACTTACAACTGCATTACCAGCCGTAAGCGTAATAGCAGTATACTCATCCAGACCAGCATCATCAATGTCTTTGGTCAGACGTATTTCTGCCCTGCTAATGAAATTAGGTATCTCATTAGTAAATTCTGTACCATCATTTTCACTTGTATTAATAATGGCTGATTTTAAATCTGCATAAGTTGACATGATTAGCCTAAAAATGCAGTTAAGACACATCCATCAGTAGGACCAGAAACACTAACAACACCATAAACAGGAACACCAAGTTCTCCCATGTAAATGTCAGTTGCTTCATTGGCAGCTACTTGAAATTTAATTGCAGTACCTTCTGCTGTTTTATTGGTAATCTGCCTTTGTCCTTTAATTGAGTAAGAACCAGCAGCACTTGCTACAGCATGTACAGCCAAGATACGAGTAGTTGACGGTATAGGATTATCTCCTGTACCATTACTACCTACAGTCGTATCATCTTCTACATATGTAAGAACTGCATCTGCTGTTGCAATCCCAACTTTAATATTTGTTGTCATAATAACTCCCTTATAAGTATGAGAGGAGTAGCATTATACTACCCCTCTCTACTGTTACATTAGCCAGCGGAACCGAACCACCCACGCCAATCAGAAACACCGAAGCTATAACGCTCCCTTGCCTTGAAACGAAGGTTTCCAGTATCAAAATCAGGCTCCATTTTAGTCTGAAGTGGAGAACGAACAAACATCTTTGTTCCATTCGGCACATCAGTTTTTACAAACCACGCATCAGTATCAGTGAAACGACGGTTAATGTAATAGCCTTCTGGCACCATACCCATATGTCGAGTAGCGTTGATAGCATTCGTATTAGGGTTAGCATCGGCTGCACTCGTTTGAGTGTTACCGGGGCTGCTCATAACACGATCTGCTACTGCCCAATAATCAACAGGGATATGTAGAGAAACAGCACTGGCACCAATCAGAATACCACGATCATCTTTGATCTTCTGAATAGATGTTAATGCAGTTTCAAGAGTTGCTTCTGATAGGTCAGACGCAGCCAAAAGGTTGGACTGATTACCATCAGAAATAGTTGGGTGAGCCGCAGAGAAGAATGCAGCACCATCACCAATGGTATCAGAGAAACCATTGTTGTAGATGTTTGCAGCTTTCACCTGTTTGGTATTTGCCATTGCTCGTGCAAGACCTTTCGCACGAAGTTTAGCAAACGTATCATACAGGTTATCTTCCATTGCTTCTTCAGTGACAGCAAAGGCAAGAGCTACAGTCTCAGCCGTATAACGTGCTGTGTAGCTTTCCTGTGCGTCATCATAAGAAACTGCGGAACCCTCACCTTTAGTAGGTGCAGTACCGAAACCAGTGAAGAGTACTTCTTCTTCAAAGGCACGATCTGAGTTCTCGACTTCAAAAAGAGGCTCATGCTCATTGTTCACCTCTCCATACTCCATTCCAAATACGGCATTAAGACCGGGAAGGAGTTCTTTACTAATACTAGCTCTATTTATAGCCATAATAAATCCTCCCTATTATGCCGAAGAAGCCGTAGCCGTTACATAGCGATCACGGTGCATATTCAACCAGACCTCTACGATAGGATAAGCATCAGAATCCTTTTCATCAGGATACTTGGCTTTACCAACGACTCGTACTTGTTTTTCGGATTCAGCACCACTTGCACCATCAAGGTAATAACTGGATTGACCAGTAGTTGTATTACCAGATGAAGCAGTAGAACTGACGGTTACGTTATAGTTCTTGACAATTGCCAACTCTGCAGCCGACAATGACAAGGATGCTTGAATGTAATAAGTCTGATCAGGATCAGTTATTACAAAAAATTTAATATCTGTGGCACTCACTCCGCCGTTCCAATAACGAGCGAATTTCTGTTCGCCATTTTCAACATATTGACATCCCATGAAAACACCAGAAGGTTTAAGAGTACCTGCAACATATGGTGAAATAGTTGCAAAGTTAGCTCCCGGTAAAACCACAGGATCGCCAGTAAAAATGCTGTTGGTGGGTGAACCTGTCATGCCAGTTGAAGTCAACGTGATCATGTCGGTTACAGCCTCATTATTATAGGCACCACCTTTTTTACGAGCAGGAATGAAACCACGAAATGCTTTAGTAGTAGACATTGTTTCATCTCCTTAGTTATGAAGAAGACTAATTCTGAAAAGAAGGTCGCCTTCCTCTTGTTGTTACTGATTTACTTGTGTTGGAGATAGGCATACGAGAATCAGAGTTTTTCATGAGTTGTGCATTTACAGCATCCATCATGTCATTCGCTTTATTCTCATAGAACTTTCTCCTAGCCTTTACCTTACCTGCTGGCATCTTTGCCAAAGCTAAGTCTCCACGACAGACTGTACCAAGGTATCGGCCCTCGTCCCTCACGAAGGACGTAACAGCCATTTCAGGAACTTCATCAGGAGTTACAAAAACCCAACCTGCTTGTTGTTTCTTACCAACATTAGCAATGTCATCTTGACCTTTTAACGATATACGTATCCAACGAAGGGCCATGCCTTCATTATCAAAACGTGCTTGTACCACATCTGGTATGGTGAGGGCATCGGGTTCCTCAAAGGTCCATTCTTCTTCTCTTGTATTCTGTTCTCTCAAACTGTCACTACGTGTTTCATTTCGTGTTGTATTCATTTTATTCTCCCACGCTACTTATTATAAACATCTGTATACTCACCATCAGCTTTTGTTACTTTAAGCTTTTGGGCAGCATATGTTTCAAGGGGTATATTCCATTTCTCAGCTAATCTCATGTCTTCTTGCGTGAGCTTAACTTTGTTTTTAGAACTCGGAGAGGAGCGAGTACTCCCCGACACCACTTGAGCAGGACTTGACGTAGTTTCCTGCACACGTTCTTGAACTTCTCCAAACTTGTGTGGAAAAGTATTTTTAATTCTATTATCAATTTCTTGATAAAATTCATTATCATTAGGACTAAAACCTTCTTCCTTTAATTCTGCATCTATAGCTAATGCAGCAGCAGTCATAATATTATCTTTACCAAACCACTCATTATTAGAAGCCCATTCTTCTGCTCTGGGATCAGTTACAGGAGCAGATGCTGTTTGTGGCTGTACTTGTTGAGCTTCAGGTACTTGTTGCTGTGCTTGTCTTTCATAATTTGCTTTAGCACTATTAACTGCTTTTAAATCTACTTGTGCTTCATTAAGCATTTTTTGAGCATTAAGTACTTTTTGGTTATCTCCTTCTTCAAATGCTTCAAGATAAACTGTTTCAGCTAATTGTAGTTTATCATTTAATTGTTTTTCAGAAAGATCAAGTGTTCTTTTACTAATATTTTGAACTTCACTTTCTTTACTTTGAAGCTTTTGAGTTAATTCTTCATTTTGCTGCATTACAGCAGCTAACTGTTCTTCTCTTTCTTTTCGTTGTCGAACAAGTTGTCTAATTCTTTTTTGCGCTCCAGAAGTTTCAATTCCTTCAAGTTCTTTAGGTTCTTCTTCTTTAACCTCTGGTTTTGGTTCTTCTTCTTGAGCTACTTGTTCAGTAGCTTTTTCTTCTTCAATTTCATATTCAACTTTATCTTCATTCTGAGTATCAGGTATTTCTACCGTACCCCAATTATCTTCTTCTGCCATTATATTCTCCGTTGTTTACGAGACAAACGCCTTACGTATAAATTAATTGCTACACTATTATACCATACTTTTTACTATAATGCAAGTTAGACTGAGCCTTTTCCTAAATTAAATGTAGGATCAAGATCTTTAGGATCATCTATTCGCATTATTATTTGATCATCAAAGAGTAATATTAAACGTACACCTTGATAAAAAAGTTTTGTACCAGCATGTTTTCCATAACATACATAGTCTCCTATATCACACCAAGGTCCATTAGGAAATTTATCTATATCTTTATAGGCTAACTCACCTAATCCTATTACTTCACCTACTGTTGTAAGATAACTAATATCATCCTTGGTAGAATCTGGTATAAATATACCACCTTTTGTTTTACTTTTTACTGATATTGGTTTTATTAAAACATGAAAGCCCGGTAAATGTGGTAAACTTTCAATATCTTTCTCCTCTGCGTCAATCCACTCATCGTTTTTTAACGCATTACCCATCTGCACCTGTCTCATTTAATCCTCTTCATACATCCTTTTCTTAATAATTTCAGTTAAATTTTCTCTAGCCCACTCTAAACTAGATATAGAACCTACAATTTGTCTATAATGGGCATAGTCTTCTGCTGCACCTTGTCCTAGAGATGTTCTTAATCTTTCAATTTCAGAATTAAACTCTTGGACTACTTCATCCCAAATTTCCATAAAAAATTATTTCTTTGTACCTTTTTTAGGTTTTGGCATTTCATAAGAAAAATCATCAAATTCATTAAGCGCACTTCTCATACTACGAGTACCCCAAACATCTTTCTTAAATGGATCTCCATAAGTCTTGGAAGTATCCTTTACATGATCAGGATATCCTTTACCTTTAGTCATCATTATTCTTCTCCTTTTTTTAGTTCTTCAACTGCCAAACGTGACAGAGTATTAAGTTTAGTATTTTCTGTATCTTTATCATCTTTCATTTCTTCTACTTTAATCTTAGCAAGATTATTCATTGCTGTCAATTCTTTTTTCGCTTCTCTATCAGCTTCAGATTTCTCACGTTTAAAGTTATCAGTAGCACCAGATTCAAGCATATCCAGTATTTGTTCATTCTCTTCAAGCTCAAGTTTCTTTGTTTTAAGTTCAAGTTCAGCAGCTTGTACTGCTGTATCTGCTTGTAGTTTTTGTTGTTGTAGTTTAACTTTTTCCTGTTCAAGAATAACAAGTTGTTGTTCTGGTGTTGGTAGTGGTGGTTGTTGATTGGCTTGCATAACCTGTTGTGCAGCCTGTGCCATTGCCATTTCAATAGCTTGTGGATTTTGTGATTGTTCTGGGGATGTTTGTTGCATCATTTGTTCTGTAACACCACTTACCTGTTCTTGATATTTTAATACAGAATGTTCTTGTATATTAGATTCAAGTACAGGTTTAATCCTTTCCATTATAGGATTAGCACCATTGGCAGGGTCTTGAAGATATGCCATCTTTACCTGTATATGGGCATCATGATTTTGACCCGGAAAAGCTGCAATAGGCAAACCCTTGGTTACTGCCATGATATCAGATACAGGGTCAAGCGGTTGTGGCTCAATCTTGGGTGGTAGTATCTGTTCTAGGTTAGGCATATTGGCTGCATTGAGAATAGTTCTATTCAGTTCCTCAATGTTAAACATTCCCGGTGGGGATTGCTGTGCCATTTGCAGAGCCATATTTGCCAACATCATACGATGGGCATTAGAAGGAATGTTAGGATCAGAGACAGGTATAATATCTACTCGTCCATCAAAATCAGTTTTAAAAATACTTCTATCTTCAAAAGGCACTTCATATGGATATTCATCTGGTAGATAATCATAATCTATCTGTGCCAGTATTCTAAATTCATCTTTCTGTGACTTGTGTAATCTTTTATGAATTGCAGAGAAAAACTTACTTGAAGCTTCCAGCAATGCCATTGTTGTTCCGACAGGTCCATAGGAGGCAGCATCAGAGATAACTTGCTCAGTACTATCCGCAAACTTCTGACCAGCAGCAGTTACGAACCCAAGCATCTGGAAGAGCGTTGAGGAAGGCTCTTTATAGGGCAGGGGAACTATAGCCCTAGATAAATCAATACCAGTTGCTTCGACCTCCTTGAACTCGCCGGGGGCGATTGGATCATTGTCTCCAACCATCCGTACTCCCTTTGCCTTGAATCCTCCCGGTAAATTAGCAAACTGTCCAGCGTCAATCAGGGAGCGCATCGCAGCAGTTGCCGACATGGTGAGATTACCGAGAAAATGGATCAGGCCCAATCCGTAGAATCCAAAGCCCGGTACAAACCTGTAATGAACGAAATGATTTCGTTTTTCTCTGTTTGGATCATCCTGCTTATAGTTTCTACGAATACTTAAAACTTCTCTTGACTGTTCTTCTACAGTCACAATATATGGAGATGGCATACCTTCTTCTTCAATATCCATATAACAATGTTGTTCCAATATAACATACTGTGGATCAGAATCATATGAAGGTGTAATTCCAAGAATATTATCAATTTTACTTGCAAAGCCACTTGCTGAAAGCTGTGACGGTGCTGGAAGATCAATATCCTTATAAACACCAGCCATCATATCCAGTTTCATATCCACTGGACTTTTATGTATTACATGTGTGTAGCGATCTGCATTTCTAAGATCAGTAGCATAGTAAGATACATAAAATTGATCTATTGGTACAAATTCTGATACAGGTCGCTTCAATGTTGAACTATAATAAATCTTTTTAAATGCCGAGCCTATGAGAGGAAGATGGAAAAGCATTCTTTCAAATTCATCAAAATATTCAGGCATCTGTTCAGTAAGTTGAAAGTTCATAAAGTTTTGAACTCTATTGGATTGCATTTCTTTATCTGGTGTTGAAGCACCAAGTATTTGTGCTTTAACAGGACCAGAAGAGGGAAATAATTCTTGCGTAGCTTTTGATTGAAACTTAACAGCCGATTCAATCAGAAGTGGATGTACAGCAGTACAGGCACCTTGAAATGGTTCTGAACCTTCTTCCAGCTTTAGACCAAGAAGGTCAAAGCCTCTTTCAAACATAGACTCCCATTCACCCCTGCTATCTTTATCTGCATTATAATTTTCAATAACATCAGCCGCTATTTCCTGTAATATTTCAGGATCTAATTCATCACAAAGATCACCATACCATTCACTGATTTCTTCTGAAGGTTCCATTATAGCTTCTTCTGAAGAAAAATCTACAATAACACCACCATCAGAAGGATCAACTTCAATAGATACATTGGATTGTTCTTCAGGAACCATTGCAATAACATTGGTTTCTGTTTCAGGAATCATATCAAAAGGATTACGTTCTGTTGCCATTATTTATTTTCCTTAATTAAAACTACCAAATGGTCTGGGACTTTGCATACCAAACATTCTTGATTGTGGTAAATTTTGTAAACCAGTTTGAGGTGGCCCTTGTAAGCTATATGTATATTGTGATGCTCTATTGGCATCAGGTGGTCCTACTCTTGTTATACTATAATTGGGATCAAGTTGTGGATTAACTCTGTACATTGTTTGTAAAAAGTTTTGTTCATCAAAATCTCCAAATATACCTCTAGGATCTTGTTCAATTGGATCATAAGTAGGATAAGCTTCTTTTTGATATCTACCTTGTTTAGCTCCCTCTGGATCTATTGTTACTACACCTGTTAAAGGATCTCTTACAAATCCAAAAGGTAAAGGTGTTGTTGGAATAGGATCAGTTTTTATTACTGGATCAGGGGCAGGTGTATCTGGTGTATCTGGTGGATCAAAGGGAGCAGGTGCAGGAGGAGCTACATAATTAAATCCAAAGTCTTCTTGTATATTACCCATTGCATCTCTGACTGCCCCTTCTTCATCTCTGTAAAAACCACCTCTAGCTTGTAATGCTTCACGCTCTGCTCTTGTTTGAGGAGCAGTACCTAGTTCTGCTATTTTTCTAGTCTGTAATTCTCTAGCACGTCTTTCTGCTTCTATTTCACGCACAGGATCATATATGGTTTTAGGAGGAGGAGGTGGTGGAAGCATTGGCTCAGTAGTTAGTGGTGGTAGACTAGCAGCACCACCAGTTTGCCTTTGAACTATATTAGACAATCCATCTTTACTTTGAACTTTTCCCCCTAAAGCTCTATAGAATATTTCATACATTGGTTTCATAATTTATTCCCCTTAAAACATAGTATCAAGTTCATCTTTTTCTTCTTCTGATAGACCTGTTGGATTACTTGGATCGCTTGGAGGCTCATCATCACTATGAACTGGAGCAGGAGGAGGTGTTGTATCTATAAAATCTTCAGGTTTTCCAATTTCATCATCACTAAAAGTTTCACCTTCTCTACCAAAATCTTCTCGTGTAAAACCTTCATATTCAGGACCAAACAATCCTTCAATATCACCACCTTTATCTATATTCCCTACATTATATAAATCTTCATATTTAGCCATTAAGTCAGGATCTGATATTCTACTAACAGGATTTCCGGGTACACCCATTAATGCTCCAACAAGATTTTCAAGACTTATACCTCTTTCTTTTGCTTTTTCTTTATCTGCGGCACTGACAACATCTTTACCAAAAAGTCCTTCTAATGCTTTTTGTTCTCTTTCCCTTGCTGCCTCATATGATCCTTTACCAGATCCCGGTATACCAGCAGCCATTCCAAAAAGTTCTCCTATACTATATCCCGGCCCTACTATATTAGCTATTGTTTCAGCCATTGGATCATTTGGATCAATAGCTGTTGGATCACCAAAATCACTTAGATCAGGATCTTCACTTTCATTTTCTTGAATTATTTCTTTTAATGTTTCTTTCTTTTCTTCTTGTTCTGGTGTACGTCCAAGGAGTCTATCAAAATAAGCTGTCATAGCACTTCTGCCTTCAGGAACTTCTTGTCTTACAGGTATAGTAGCACCTGCTCCTAAAGCTCTAAATGCTATATTATAGTTTTCCTGTGTAGGGGGTAATCCTGCCATTTCCAAATAAGTATTAGCAAGCTGTGCTAATCCACCAAACTGTTTAGCACGACTATATATTCCTCCTCTGGTTTCAGGATCACCAGAAGGATAGACACTTTCATTGAAAACATCCAAAGCTCTCTGTCCAGCTAATACATCGTATATACTTGTAGCCACTAATATTCCCCTAAAAAAAAAATTACTTACACTATTATACCATACTTTTACCCTAAATGCAAATCAGAAAGTCCAATAAGTTTTTTTCTTTTCTGTTACTTCATCATCATAGTGTGGATCATCGGGGTGTGTTAGGTGCCAAGACTCTTTCATATAGTGTATAGCCATTGTCATGGCATCCACTTGGTCATCATGAGCTGCATTGGGAAATCTTAGTAATTCTTCTATTAATTCATCTGACCATTTCTTATTATTGGGTATCCACATTCTACCAGCTTCTATGATGGGTGAGGCTGCATATACTCTGGATACCTTATCTCTATCTGGATTATATTCCAGTACAGGTAGACCACCCCTTCTCATATCCTGTATGAGAGACTGCCCACTGGCCTTCTTCTCCACCATACATACATCTGGCCTGTGTTCATTATAGAGTTTCTGTGCCAGCTTTCTTAGTTCTGGATATTCAAACCTGCCACGTATATTCCCCAATAATATCAGGTTAGGTGTAAAATCTTCTACACCACTTTCATCCTGATCATACATACAGAATATACCCCATGTCTGTATAACACTATAATCAGCCGTAGTCTTGGTAGAAAAAGCAGTATCATATGTTTGTATTATAAAATCACAGGTAGGTGGTTCTTCATAGTCCCAATGTTTAAGCCATCTTTTTTTTATAATACCTCCTTCTTCTGGTGTGGGGTCTTGCATGTAGAGAGCATTCCAGTATCGACTACCATTACTGGCTTTAATCTCACTCTCATCCATTCTCAGAACATCATCAGTTTTCCATTCTGGAAAGTAACTAGATCCTACAGGGAGGTTTAGCAATTGCGATGCTTCTTCGTCCAGCCATGCAGGTATTCTAATTACTTCCCAAGGGATCGTTTCAAACTCTCCCATATTCTCCTGTTGCTTTAAGAGCCAACCACAGAGATCATCATAATGATATCGTGTATTAATTATTACAATAGCACCATTAGGCATGATACGAGTTCTAAGACCAGCAGGATACCATTCCTTGATATACCGTCTACCTGATGCACTGATAGCATCATCTTCAGACATCACATCATCCAGTATAGCAATATGTGCGCCACGTCCAGCTATCTGTGAACGTACACCAGCAGCATAGTATGTACCATTTTTATTTGTCTTCCACTTACCTGCAGCCCTTACGTCACTTCTGAGGGAGACACCCCTGAATATCTTCTGAAATTCCTCTGTATTGACTACATCTCGTACAGATCGACCAAAGTCAGAAGACAACTGATCACTATGAGAGACAGTCAATATTTCATGTTCAGGATTTCTACCAATATACCAAGCAGGAAATAACTTAGAACAGATAACAGACTTTGATGATCGTGGAGGAAGAAAGACCATCAATCTTTTTAATTTACCAGATTCCAGATCTTTTAGTTTATCAGAGATAAGTTCAATATGACGACCCATTCTCCAATCAGACACCAACATAGGAGCCATCATTCTAACAAACGTAATGAAGTCAGAATTAGCTTCTTGGTTTACTTTTATTTCTAACAATCCTTTTAAATTAATAAATGGTTGTAGATACTCATTAGTATTCTCTATAATCTCCATAGATACTATTATACACTATAAAACTCTATTATGCAAATAAAAAAATAAAATAAATATAATCAAAGTAACTTTAAAGTAACTTTAATGATAGCCGATTGGTTTTTATTTTGAGGATAAACCCTTGATTTTTTGAGAATATTTGGCAGTGGTGTTTCATATATATACTAAGTAGTCTGATTTTTTCCTCTGGGTACCCATCGGACCTTTGAAATTCTTTCAAAGTCCTCCCGATGGGTTCCCTACGGAAAAAATCTGGCGTATAACGAGTATATACTAGAACATTTTCATCCACCTTATTCTTCATAAGGTGTATGAAAGAGGTGTTCTAGTATATACACATTTTATTTAAACCCTTGAAATACTTACATATTTCAAGGATACAAACGAGTTCTCGTCACCTATGGTGTATGAAGATACACCATAGTTTGTGACGAGTCAACACCTGAGTCAAGACGATCTCGTTACTTGTCCTAGCCGCCTCTACGAGGCTAGGACAATCAACTTACCATAGGAGGTAAACATGACAAACTTATTCTTAAACGATTCTACATCTGAAACTATTCTACCTGTTGTATCTAAGTCTGAGGTTATGTACAAAGTGTACATACCTAAAGACTTGGCCCATATGTTTAAAAAGGGTGAAGGCTTTCACTCATTGACAAAAGGTGGAGAGTATAATCCACCAGTGTTTCGAGCTTCTTTGGCAAAGGCAAAGAAGTTCGGACTCTGGACTTTCCGCTTTCATCCTAGCGGTAGTTACACTCCGTATACTAAAGGGTTGAAAGCTAACGCTCCTGAAGTAACCAACTTCAGCGTCAAGATTGCCAACGCTCAAGCTATATTCTAACCTAAGAGATGGTGGGGAGTCTCTGCGATCCCCACCATCACTTCTAACAACTATTGGAGGAATTAATGCAATTTAAACAAGCTTTAGATATTAGTTTAGAAATTGGTCTATCTACGGTAAATGAAGCGATAGACTTTATTGAAATCCATGCTGGTAACTTCTTCGTTTATGAAGAAGTTGAAGATGAACTTCAAGAACTGTATGAAACCTTTGAAAAGGTTGGATGCAGTTTTGAAGATACTATAGAAGCAGCTTTACGGCTGTGCAAATAAACCAAAGCGATGGTGAGGAGAATCTTCGATCCTCACCATCACTTCTAACAACCATTGGAGAAACGCCATGTAACGACAAGTGTTAATCCCAGATAAACCGTGAGTAGGTTCACCCATGTGAAACGAAAGCTATTGGGATCGGGAACTAAGTGGGAGAGACATGGGTACGATCAGTGACTATTTAAGTTACTGATCGTATTATATTTTAACTTTGGAGGAAACAATGGATACATTCGTTGATTATTTGTGGAAATATCTTGTTGCAACTTGCTTAATAATATTAGCAATATTTATTGAAGGATTACCATATCCTTCACCAGTATTGCAACTAACAGGATATGTAGTTGCATCCGTAGGTGCATGTGGGTTGGTATGGACGAGCTTTAAACTTTTAAAGTGAGTTCATATAACCCTTCCAAAACCCCAAGGGTCTTAATGACCTTGGGGTTTTGAAAGGAGGTGGTTGTCGTGGTTTTCCGTGTTGTTGTTGCTGGCAGTCGTGGCTTTGCCAATGCTGAGTTATTGGGCCGCAAGCTGTCGCATCTACTGGCAAATTATTCTGATATATGTATTATATCAGGATGTGCCAAAGGTGCAGACAGTTTGGGTGAACAATGGGCATTGGCAAACAGCCATAAAGTATTGCGTATGCCAGCCGAGTGGCATGTATATGGCAAGTCGGCTGGGTATAAACGCAATGTTGCAATGGCTGAAGCTGCCAATGCCTGTGTTGTATTCTGGGATGGTAAGTCACGAGGTTCACAGCATATGATAAATATCTGTGAAGAACGTGACATACCAGTGAGGGTCATCAAGTACTGATGATCCCCACCAATCCCAAGCCGCCTCTATGAGGCTTGGGATTGTTAGGAAGGAGTTCGTTATGTCTACTGAGCTTAAACTAATTCGCAATGGCGACTTGTTCACCAGCAGTTGTCAGGTAATTGTTAATCCTGTCAACTGTGTAGGTGTTATGGGTGCTGGATTAGCTAAGTCATTCAAGCATAGATATCCTGATATGTTTACAGCATATCAGTATCATTGCAGTAATGACTCAGATAATCCATTGAAGCCCGGTATGCTGCTTCTGTATACCAAATCTAATCCGTGGGTCTTGAACTTTCCCACCAAGTTACATTGGAGGGATAAGTCAAGACTCTGCGATATAGATGCAGGTATGCAGAAGCTGGTTCAATCGTATAAGCATAAGGGTATTAGATCTATAGCTTTCCCTATGCTTGGGTGTGGTCTTGGTGGACTATCCAGAGAGGATGTCCAGCAGATCATACATGATAGAGTATGTGAAGCTTCAGACCTTGAAGCTGAGCTATACATCTAACACTCGGTATTCCAAGCCGCCTCTATGAGGCTTGGAATACCTCACAGAACCCCATACTACCGGGGGATGACGGTAGAAATATAGAGAGAAATATTATGTCTTATGTAAATGTAAAAACTGATACTAAATGGCTTGCTTATAATCCTGAAACTTCTGATTGGGAAGCATTGCCTAGCGGCTTGGATAAAGCCGTTATGCAAAAGAACTATGCTGATGCAGTAGCTAAAGGTTGTGCTATTGTGAAAGTGTACTACGTTAAAGGCACTGACTTTAAAGTAGGACATGAGTGCCTGATGACTGAAGGTATCAGGAACTTACCTCAAGATTTTCCATTGAAAGATATGGAAAAACTTATTGTTGTTGGAACCAATAACAATACCAACTTTGTGAAACCAAAGTTTACTCCTGAAGTTGTAGCTCAGAAAGCTGCAGCTTCTAGCTCTGAAGCTCCCTTCTAAGTTCCTCCTGACTTAGATCAACTGTGAGTGAGTGCCTTCGGGTACTCACTCTTTTTTTTGGAGATGACTAATGACTGAGATTGATATGACTAAATCTATTCCTGCTAATGATAAAGAGTTCAAAGATTTTATGTTATCTGACTTTGATAACTCTGAAAAATATAATGAGGTAATGAGACAATGGGCATGTAAAACTAATTGTATGTGTCAACCGAATTATGTAGTTAAGATAGGAGATTAATATGTTTGACCAACTAAAAGAAATTAATAAGATTTATGAAGTTCATCCTGATACAAAGTTTAAACACTATGATAGTAACAGACCTGTATCTAAAATCAAAGTAAAAGAATTAGTATGTTCTTTAAAAGAATGTAATCTATTATCTATTAATCCTATTATAGTACGTGAAGTAAATGAAGATGGTGTCACCCATTATAAAATTGTAGATGGACAACACAGGAATGAAGCTGCTATACTAGCAGGAGTAACAAGATATTGTATTATAGATAAATCTATTGATGAACATCTTATGATTAAATTGAATACTCAAATGAGAAACTGGAGTTTAAAAGACTTCGCAAAGTATTGGTCTAGTATTCCTGAGACTGCTGAAGTATATAATAAATATTTAGAGTATAAAAATTGTTATGGTAAGTATACTACTGATAGTATTATATTAATGATCTGGAATAATACGAGAACAACCTATAAAGAATATACAAGAGATAATATAATGGGTGGTAATAAAAAGTTTAAAGATGGTAAACTAGAATTTAATAACAAGATTAAAAGAAGATTAGATAAATATCTTCCTATGTTTGAAGAAGTATATCGTGCTGCACATAATCCACCTTTACAAAAAGGTGCAGCAAAAAGACAACTCTTTCAAGAAGTATTAATGAATGCTACTAGAAAATCTAAATGTTTTAGTTATGATAAATTTATTAAGAAGTTATGTAAGTATCCTCATAAGTTTAATGAACTACGTTTACGTGTTGATCTTGAACAACACATGTATGAAATAGAAAGTTCATGATAATAATCTACATGATCCCCGAAGCCTCAATGATTCGGGGATCATGTAGAAAACAAAGGAGAATAAAATGTCTTGTATGTGGAATGAAGAAAGATTACTAAGATTTTGGGAAGAAGCATACGATGAATTAATAGGAAATGGTATGAGCAAAAGTGAAGCTGAACATGCAGCAACTGATATAGCATTAGCTAAATATGAAGAAGGAGATTAATATGAGTGATAGAACTATAGCAATTGAAGGTTGGGACCAATTTGAATGGTTAATGAGTGAGCGATGGGATATGACATTACAAGAAGCCCTACAATGTATGGTTGACAACAACCAAGACATGAGTTTTCTTAATGATATCAAAGGATTGTGGGTTATTAAAACTTCTAATAATAAAAGTAAGGAAATTTAAAAATGTATAGACGTAATCATACAAAAAAAACTAAACAAATAGTTATTGAATTACTTAAACAAAATTTATCTGCAAAAGAGATCGCAAGGCAAGCTAATAAATTATGTAAGTATGAATTAATACAACCTTTAACTCGTAATTCTGTAATAGGAATTAAAAAAAGAGCAGGGCTTTGTAAACCATGTTCAAGACCTTATATAACAAGAAAGAAAAGAACAAATTCTTATAATAAATCTCTTGCATATGAAGAGAAACCTGCTATACTATCATATGAAGAAGCTCGAAAAAAAAGATTAATAGCAGCATTAAAATGACTTGGATTATTAAAAATTATAAAGGAAAAGAAGTTGAGCATTAATATGGTAAAACAAATCACACTTAGTGATGGCTTTGATCGTGATGATCAACTAACTATTGGTGAAATAATATTAAAAAGATTGAAAGGAGTAAAAGAATTTAATCAATGTCAGATAGTTACATCTGATGAACCCATTAAAAGCGAATGGAAATGGAAAATAACAGTAACAAGGGATACATATAAATGACTTGGGTTATTGTAAAAGAATGTGAGGATTGTAATGGTGTTGGAAAACTTTACGGATACAAAACTATACCAGATCAATGTCGTGAATGTGAAGGCACTGGTAAGTTTGAATACTATGAACCAACATATCAATATGAAAATGAAAGTGAGGTAAAGCTTGACTATTCTAATACAATAAGTGTACAATTAGTTTGATAAACTTTAAATAAGGAATTTGATATGGATCTTAACTTTCACAAAGTAAAAGATATTATTCTTACAAAAGATCAGTACTCAGAGAAAGGTTGTAACTGGGTAGATGTTTCAATTATAACTGACAAAGGAGAAGAAATGAATTTGACTTGTTTTTATAGTAATGAAAGACCTGTTAGAATTATTAACCAAGAATGTCCGAAAGGAGAAGAAGATGTTTAATCGTGATGTATTAAATTTTCAAGTTGAGAAATTCCCTTTAGAGTTTGTAAATGAAACTCCTGAACATGTACTTTATAATGAAGAGATGAGTCCTGATATTGGTATGGGTCTTCGTCGTAAAGATACAAAAGAATTAATGGCTGTTGTTACCGAGAGCTATGAACCTGTACAATATCTTACGATTGTAGATCAGATTGAAGAAGCTTTAAACCTAGCTGGTCTGGATCTTACTGATGCAGAATTTCAAACCAATGTATATGATCGTGGAAATAAAATGGAATTGATTGCCAAGTTTCCAGCACATGCACAGAACATAGATGGTAAAGGTTTAGTTGTACCACAGTTTGTCTTTCGTACAAGTCATAACAGAACATGGGCGAACAATGGTATGATGGGTTTGTTTAGAGCTTTTTGTTTCAATACTTTAGTTAATGGTAATAAGTTAGCTTATGTATATGGCAGACATACCAAGAACTTTAGTCCTGTTTCTTTTGGTGCAAAGATAAAAGCAGCATCTGAATATATAGCAGGTGATGGTCTAAGTGAAATGAAACGATGGTATAATACTGAGCTTAGTAGAGATAAAGCTATATCTTTATTTACCAATACATTAGCTAAACGATTGGATAATGTTAAACGTAAGAATGTAGGTAATAAAATTGTATTATCTAATCTTATGAAGATCTTTGATAAAGAAAATCAACATGTACATGGTCGAGGACTATACGAAAAGTATGGTACACAAATGAAAGGTTCTTTGTGGACTGCATATCAAGCAGCAACTGCATGGTCAACCCATGTTGATGATGGCAAGAGAGAAAGTAAACAGCATAACAAAAGAGTTAATCGTGAAGATGCTGTAAGAAAAATGCTTGACTCTGATAATTGGAAAATGTTACAAGCAGCTTAATGAATATAGTATTAATTATTATTACAATAAATATTGTAGTATCTATTGTAGAGTAATCTATATGGTTCCCGAAGCCTCAATGATTCGGGAACCATATAGAAATTAAAAGGAAATTGATATGTCAATTACTTCTTCTAATGTAATAAGTGCTTTAATATCTTATAATAAAGATAGACTTGCAGATCTAAATAAAATGTTATATGTTGAGTTGCAAGATGGTAAATATTATGATATAATATATTTATATGCCAAAGATGGTAAATGTATATTAAAGATTAATGAAGAACCTGTAGCTGAAGATAAGCAAGAGAAATTATTATGACTCATTATAATTTTAAATCCTATGGAGATATACCTAAAATGTTAGCAGATTATGTAGTATCAGTAGTAACTTTTTCAGGTATCAAAGTAAATCAATTGACTGATATTAAACTATCTGATATAAATAGTTTTCTTAATGGTCTTGAAGAACAAGGAGATAAGTAATGTCTGTTATAATAGAAGTGTCTAAAGAAAATCAAACACCTGTATTGATTATGAAAAAAGAATATAACTCATTAGACTTTGCTGAAAAATTAAAATGTTTAGTTGCAATAAGAACAGCTATTGAAAAAGAAATATGTTTTACTGAAAGAGACATGGGTAAGTTTGTTCGCAGAAGAAGATTTAGAAAATGATTATTAAAATATTATTATTGTTATTATTTTTTAGTACATCTGTACTGGCACAGTCAGAATACATTCCAGAACAACGTAACTTAAATTCAGAAGAGTTATGTTTAGTTCAAACAATATACTTTGAAGCGAGAGGAGAAAGTTTTATAGGACAGATTGCTGTTGCTAATGTTGTAATGAAAAGATTAAATAGTAAATCATTTCCAAATACTATTTGTAATGTAGTAAGATCAGGTAAGTATTGGAAAGGTAATCCAGTAAAAAATAAATGTGCATTTAGTTATTGGTGTGATGGTAAGAGTGAAAAAATGTATGATATAATAGCTTATGAAGAAGCTATAGAAGTTGCTAACCTTGTATTAAAAGGTGCTGTAATAGAACCTGTAAAAGATGCAACACATTATCATGCTTTTTATGTTAAACCTTCTTGGTCTTTAAAATTAAAAAGAATAACTAGAATAGGTAAACATATATTTTATAGGTGAACAATGTTTATTATAGTACAAAATATTATGAACGAAGCTGATGAAGATATAGAAATTTTTGATAGATTTGATGTATTAACAAGTACTAAAGGATTTCCTATAAAATTTAATACTAAAGGAGAAGCTATAAAATTTTTAGGAGATCTTGGTATGTATATACCTGAAGATTCAGAAGAAGGAGAAATTCAAATTGACAGATTACATTAAAGAATATAATATTATTGTTAATCAATTAAATAAAAATATAAATTCTTTAAAAACAATAAATAAACGTCAATCAGAAACAATTAAAAAATTGAGAAAAGAATTATCTATAGAACGTAAAGAGAATAGTCCTAATAATTTATGGGCTGAAGTTAAAAATAATAAAGATATTTAATTGACTAAAAACTTTTGGGAAAAAGATAAAGAGGTATTATTTAAGAACCTTGTTAAACAATACAAGGAAGAAGGGTATAATATTAAAGAATCAAAACATTTTGCTAAGATAGAAATTAATCAGATCATGGAAGATAAAGAAGACTTTATTAATAATCTTTGGAAAGAGACGTTTGAAGATGATTAAATCTCCCGAAACCCCAACGATTCGGGAGATTTAATCATGTGGTTAGTTTCCTATAAAGATCAAGTAATTGAAAAGTTTAAAACAAAACATCAAGCAAAAAAATCTATTGAATACAGAGATAATTTATGTTATATGTTGAAATCAAATATATCCTTATATTCAATTAAAAAGGAGAAATTAAATGCGACCAAACGAATTAGGAAAGCATGGCCCATGTCCTGAATGTAATTCTTCAGATGCAAACTATACTTATCCTGATGGGCATACTTATTGTTTTAGTTGTAAAACTTATAAACCACCAAAGGAAAATGTTACTATGAATATGACCAATAAAAAAATTATTAGTATAGCCTCTGAAGTAGGAGGAAAAGTAAGCAATCCTAGAGATACAGATTCCAGTAAGCAATGTGAGTATAGTGAAATAGATAATAGAAAAATTGATGTAGCAACTGCTAAATTATATGGCACCATGATTAAGAAAAACTTAGGAGAAGTTACACATCATTGTTATAAATATTATGATAGAAATGGTGAACACATAGGTAACAAAATTCGTGGTGTTAAAGATAAAAAGTTTTGGTCTGAAGGTGGGTTATCAAAAGCAGGTCTGTTTGGAGAAAATGTATTTACTCAGAAAGGTAAGTACATAACAATATGCGAAGGCGAAATAGATGCCATGAGTGCATATCAAATGATGGGATCAAGATGGCCTTGTGTATCCCTGAAGAATGGGGCTGCATCTGCTGTTGCCAATTGTAAACAATCGTTTGAATATCTTGATCAATTTGATAATATAGTAATCTGTTTTGATAATGATAAAGCAGGTAAGCAAGCTGCTCAAGATCTTGTACAAATCTTTGAACCAAATAAATGTAAGATTATGTCTATGGATCTTAAAGATGCTAATGAATATCTTGTTGCTAATAGATCAGAAGATTTTATGAAAGCATGGTGGGCTTCTAAACCATTTACACCTGCTGGTATAATTAATTTACATGATCTTGGCGATAAACTTTATGATGAAAACTATTGTGAAACTTGTCTTTATCCTTGGCAAGGTCTTAATGAAAAGACTTATGGTATGCGTACTGGTGAGTTAATAACATTTACAAGTGGTGCTGGTATGGGTAAGTCCAGTATCATGCGTGAACTAATGCACCATCTCATGAGTGAAACATCAGATAACATTGGTGTCTTAGCAATGGAAGAAAGTGTACGCAATACTGCATTTAATATCATGAGTGTTGAAGCCAATGCTCGATTGTATATTAAAGAAGTACGTGATCAGTTTACACCTGAACAGCTACGTGAATGGCAAGATAAGACTATAGGAACTAAAAGGTTCTTTGCCTTTGATCACTTTGGTTCTATATCCAATGATGAAATACTATCTCGTGTTCGATACATGGCACGAGGGCTTGGATGTAAATGGATTATCCTAGATCATCTCTCTATCTTGGTATCAGGACAAGAAGACAATGGTGATGAACGTAAATCTATTGATATTCTTATGACCAAGTTACGTTCTCTTGTAGAAGAAACAGGTATCTCTCTGTTGCTTGTTAGTCATTTACGTAGACCAAGTGGTGATCGTGGGCATGAAGATGGACGTGAAGTATCTCTTTCACATCTACGTGGCTCTGCTTCTATTGCACATCTCTCTGATGCAGTCATAGCATTGGAACGTAATCAACAAGCCGATGATCCTATGGAAGCTAATACAACAACAATACGTATCCTTAAGAATAGATATACAGGTGATACAGGTGTTGCTTGCTACTTGAACTATAATAAAGATAGTGGTAGAATGAGTGAAGTTAATAATCCTTTTGAAGGAGAATGACCAATGAGATGGTTGTACACTTAATTAAAGCCTTGACAGTGGCTCCCGACTACTCCTTTAGATAGGGTGGCGTGAAGAAATCGGGTAACTGTCACTTATTTTTGTAAATTAGGAGAGTGACCAATGACTGATATAAAAAAGAAAAAAAACATCTATGCTAAGTCTTTACAGAATCCTAAGTACAGACAACGTGTAGTATTAAATAAAAAAAAATATAATCGCAAGGATAAAAACAATGAATGAAATAGGATCACGTAAAGTATTTGATAGAGGTCTTTACCAAGTAGCAGACAGAGATGCAAAACAAGCTACTCTTAAATACATTAAAGATATGAATTATACTACAATTGATACGTCTGAAAGAAAAGACTTTGATATTATTTGCAAAGCCATTACTGAGATTCATCATTTATATGAAGTAGAAATTAAATATTCTTGGAAAGGAACATGGCCTCCTACTTGGAAAGAAATCAGAATACCTTATCGAAAGAAAAGACTTATTGATAAGTGGAAAAAAGAATATCCTGATGCTTTATTTACATTCTTAGTATTTAGAAATGATTGTAAACAAGCATGGCACATTGACGCTAATATTTTAGTTGACTGTGAAGTTAAAGAAGTATCTAATAAAAACGTAAGAAAGGGTGAGAAGTTCTTTCATATTAATGTGGAGGATGCTTGTCTTATTGATATAAAATGACAACAGCTATAGTTGATATTGAAACAGATAGTTTAAATGCAACCAAGATACATTGTATTGTAGCAAGGAGTTATGAAAGTAACAAAGTTAAAGCGTGGGTAGGACAGGAGTGTTCGGAGTTTGCTAGTTGGTCGCAGCAGATAAATACCTTTGTAATGCACAATGGTATTAGCTTCGATGCTCCTGTCCTTAATCGCTTAACAGGTTCTAATATAAAATTAAATCAAATACGAGATACATTAATTGAATCTCAATTATATAATCCTATTAGAGAAGGAGGCCATTCTCTTGAAGCATGGGGTAATAAATTAGGATGTTCTAAAGGAGATTATAATGACTTCAAAGAATATAATGAAGACATGCTGGAGTATTGTAAGCGTGATACGGAACTTACTAGGCTGGTTGCTCTTGAATTGGAAAAAGAAGGAAAAGAATTTAATAAGAAAGCCTATGAATTAGAATGTAAAGTTCGTGCAATAATTGATAAGCAGCAGAATAATGGCTTCTCTTTCAAATTGCGAGAAGCCATGATTCTGCAAGCTCAACTACAGGATGAACTTAATGAGTTGGAAAGAAAAGCTCAAGAAGAATTTGAACCTACCATAGTAGAATTAAAAACTAAAACAAAAGAAATACCATTTAATATAGGAAGCAGACAACAAATAGCTGATCGTTTAATAAAACGTGGATGGGAGCCAAAACAATTTACAGATAAAGGTAATGTTATTGTTAATGAATCAGTATTATCAAAAATTAATATGCCTGAAGCAGAGATGTTTAACAGGTATTTCTTATTACAAAAAAGAACTGGACTATTAAAATCTTGGATTAATGAATGCCAAGAAGATGGTCGTGTACGTGGTAGGGTAATGACATTACGTACTATAACAGGAAGGATGGCACATGCAGTACCTAATATGGCACAAGTCCCTGCTGTCTATAGTCCTTACGGCAGAGAGTGCAGGGGCTTATGGACAGTGGATGATCAATCTAAATATCGCTTGGTAGGTGTAGATGCTAGTGGTCTTGAATTAAGATGCTTGGCACATTACATGAATGATGTTGCATTTACTAATGAAGTTGTTAGTGGTGATGTACATACAGCCAACATGCAAGCTGCTGGATTACAGACCAGAGATCAAGCAAAAACTTTTATCTATGCTTTTCTTTATGGTGCTGGTGCTACAAAGATAGGTAAGGTAGTTGGTGGTAGTTCTAAACAAGGACAGATATTAATTAATAAATTTTTAAGCAATATGCCAGCATTGAAAAGACTAAAAGAACATGTAATTATGTGGACTAAAGATGGCACCATACCTGCATTGGATGGTAGGCTATTACATATTAGGTCAGAACATGCGGCATTAAATACTTTACTTCAAGGTGCTGGTGCCATAATATGTAAGCAATGGCTTGTACATATTATGGAACGAGTCATGAAAGCTGCCCTAGATGTAAGGTTGGTTGCTTCAATTCATGATGAATATCAATTTGAAGTAGCTATACCACATATAAATAGGTTTTGTAATTTAACAAAGGAGGCAATGAAACAGACACAAAAAACATTAAAAGTTAAATGTGAATTAGACTGTGATTATAAAGTTGGAAATACATGGGCTGATACACATTAATTAGTTGACAATATAATTTAAATAGTGTATACTGTTTAAGTTGAAGTAGTAGATAAACATATCAACAGCTACGCTAGTGTAGCACTAAACACAAGGAGAAACATATGGCTATTCAACCACTATATTTAACTGGTAAATGTTATTGGGCTTCTGTTGTAGAACCCAATAGTACATTTGAACCTGCTTGGCAGGTAGATCTTTGTTTGGATTCTTCTAACAAAGCTCTAGTCGAAGAAGCTGGATTGAAAGTACGTAATAAAGAAGACGAGCGTGGAGAGTTCGTTACATTAAAACGTAAGGTGCAGGGTAAGAATGGCCCTCGTCAAGCACCTACTGTAGTAGATTCCCAAAATAATCCTTGGGATAAGAAACTTATTGGGAATGGTAGTGTAGTAACTGTTAAAGCACTTCCCTATGAGTGGAGCTATGCAGGTAAGTCTGGTATGTCAGCAGACCTTGCAGCAGTTCAAGTAGTTGAGTTAATTGAGTACGGTGATAAAGATTTTGATGTTGTTGAAGGAGGCTATGTTAATGAAGCATCCACTCAGATGTCAGATGATATTCCGTTTGGTAACTAAGTGAGGATGGGGTGCCGCATTAGGGTTAGTGTGGCACCCTATTTTTATTATGAAAAACATTGAAACATTAGTAGAAGATATCTATAATCTTTTTAATCTATCTCCTATAGAAAGGGATGAAAAAGAAGTAGATGAACTCATAGATAAGTTTGGAGATATGCTTAAAGTTCATATCAAAGAATTTATGTATAGTAAACCAAGAGAAGGTAGTCTTAGATTATCTGCTATTGGTAAACCAAACAGGCAGTTGTGGTATGACGTTAATACAAAAACAACTGAAGAAAGTTTACCACCAAGCACAAGGATTAAGTTTCTTTATGGTTATATATTAGAAGAGTTATTATTATTATGTGCTGAAGTTGCTGGTCATACAGTAGAAGCACAGCAGAAAGAAGTTTCAGTAGAAGGAGTACGTGGCCATCAGGATGCAATTATTGATGGGGTTTTGGTTGATTGTAAGTCTGCTTCTGGTAGAAGCTTTGAAAAATTTAAGTATAATAGTATAGCAGAAGATGATCCCTTTGGTTATATAGCACAGATATCTGCTTATGCTCAAGCCAATGGTATAGATAAAGCAGCTTTCCTTGCTATAGATAAATCTACAGGTAAGATTTGCTTAACACCTGTTCACTCAATGGAGATGATAAATGCTGGCGACAGGGTTAAGAAAATTAAAAAGATTGTGGCAGGAGATACTATACCTGATAGGTGTTATGATGCTGTACCTGATGGGAAGTCTGGTAATTATAAGCTATCTGTTGGCTGTGTTTATTGTAGACACAAGGAGTTGTGTTGGTCTGATGCTAATCAAGGGCAAGGCATTCGTACATTTAAGTATTCAAATGGTCAAAGACATTTGGTACAAGTTGCAAAGACTCCCGATGTGGAGGAAATAACTAAGTAACTATGCACTGGAAATATACTACTAAACCTGATCCAAAATCACATTTTGGATTTGTTTATCTTATAACAAATAAGAAAACAGGAAAGGCTTATGTAGGATGTAAACAATATTGGCATAGAATAAAAAGAAAAAAAGGCAGTTCAAAAACAACTAAGCGAGAAACTAATTGGATTACTTATATGGGATCTTCTAAATTATTATTAGAAGATATTAAGAAATTAGGTAAAAGAAATTTTAAGTTTGAAATTATAGCAGAGTTTAAAAATAAAAGAAGTTTAAAATATTATGAGTTATATTATCAAATGAAATATAATGTTTTATCTTCTAAATTAGAAGGCACAGATGAACCAGCTTACTATAATAATTATGTAGGTGGTAAATTCTACAGACCTGTGCAAGAATTTGAAAATGAACCAACAAGATTTAGATAATATAATAGAACTACAAAAAGAATCTAATTCAAGAGCAGATAATATCTTATTCATATCAGTTATATGTCAAGCTTTATTAGATGCTACTCGACCTAAAGTTAGCAACGAAAGAACAAGTATAACATTTATCAGGGAAGAAGCGACAGCTTGGTTCTTTGCATCTATTGGTGTAACAAGTCAGAACTTTGAATTTATATGTGATTATGCTGGTCTTAATCCTACCAAGGTTAGAGACTTTGCATCATATGTTATTAATTCAGATAATAAAGAAGAAGTTAGAAGTAAATTAAATCTCATATTAAAAAGGAAAAGGAATGAACAAGCATCTAAAAGAAATTAATATGACTTATTGGGAACATTTTTGGTTTGCATTAAGACTTGCATTAGAAGGTATTTGTATGATATCAATACTTATTATACATGCAATTATACCATGTACTTTTACAAATTATTTTTCAAAATGGATACAGTCCTGTCATGGAAGAATCAAGAGATAACTATATTTTAAGAAGATTAAAAGAAGATAGAGAACAAGTTGAATTAATAAAAAAAGAAACAGCATTAACCCGACAAATAGGTGGCAATCATTATAAAGATTGCAAAATACAACCCATAGAATATATTTATTCTAATGGGTTAGATTTTTTTGAGGGTAATGTTGTTAAATATATTACTCGACATCGAACCAAAGGTGATGGTGAAAAAGATATTCGTAAAGTTATTCACTATGCACAGATGATATTAGAAATGGAATATGGCAAAGGAGAATAATAAATGCCTCAAATGACCCATCTTGGTATTACAATTAATCCAGAAAGGGATAACTTATTTGATCAACTTGGAATAGCAAGATTGAAAGAATCTTATATGATGGATAACGAACTCTCTCCACAAGAGAGGTTTGCTTTTGTATCTAAAACTTTTTCTTCTAATAATGAACATGCACAGAGGTTATATGAATATGCCTCACGACATTGGTTATCTTATTCTACTCCAATACTTTCTTACGGAAGGTCAAAACGTGGCCTTCCTATTTCTTGTTATCTAAACTACATTGAAGATACAGCAGAAGGGTTGGTTAATAATCTATCAGAGACTAACTGGCTATCTATGTATGGTGGTGGCGTTGGTATTGGATTTGGCATTCGCTCTGCAGATGAGAAGTCTACAGGTATGATGCCACACCTCAAGATGTATGATGCTTCCAGCTTGGCATACAGGCAAGGTAAAACTCGTAGGGGTAGCTATGCTGCTTATCTTAATATTGATCATCCTGATATACTATTATTTTTAGAGATGCGTAAACCAACTGGTGATCAAAACTTTAGATGTCTTAATTTACATCATGGTATTAATATTAGTCATAAGTTTATGCAACTAGTTGAAGATTGTATGACTGATCCGAATAAAGATGATAGCTGGCAATTACGTGATCCTCATACAAAAGAAGTTAAAGAAACTGTATCAGTAAGAGATATGTGGCAACGTATATTGGAAATGCGTATGCAAACAGGAGAGCCTTATCTACATTTTATTGACACATCTAATGAGAAGCTACCTGTATGGCTCAAGCAAATGGGCTTGGAGATTAATCAATCTAATCTATGTTCAGAGATTATACTACCAACAAACAAAGAACGTACTGCTGTGTGTTGTCTCTCATCTCTTAACCTTGAGTACTTTGATGAGTGGTCGAAAGAAAAAGGTTTTCTTAAAGATGTATTGGAGATGCTGGATAATGTATTAACAATGTTTATTAATGAAGCACCTGATAGTATTGAACGTGCAAAATATTCTGCCATGCGTGAACGTAGTGTTGGTGTAGGTGCATTAGGATTTCATGCCTACCTGCAAAAGAAAGGAGTCCCTTTTGAATCTGCAATGGCAAAGTCTAGTAATATAAGAATATTTAAACATATTAGATCAGGTCTTGATTTAGCTAATCGTGAGCTTGGTTCTGAAAGAGGTTCTGCACCTGATGCCTTTGGTACTGGACTTAGGTGTAGTCATGTTATGGCTGTTGCACCTAATGCTTCTTCTTCTATTATCATGGGTAATACATCTCCATCTATTGAACCTTGGAGAGCCAACGCTTATAGGCAAGATACCCTGAGTGGTTCTTTTCTAAACAAGAATAAGTTCTTGGATAAACTTATAGAAAAGAAATGTCAAGACAATGAGAACCTTAACTATGATCGTATCTGGTCTTCTATTATAGCCAATGATGGTTCAGTACAACACCTAAGATGTCTAACAGATGAAGAAAAAGATTTATATAAAACAGCTATGGAGATTGACCAAAGGTGGGTCATTGAACATGCTGCTGATAGGCAAGAATATATTGACCAATCACAATCACTCAATGTATTCTTCAGGCCAGATGCAAACATAACTTATCTACATGCTGTACATTTCCTAGCATGGAAGAAAGGAGTAAAGACTATGTATTATTGTCGCTCTGAAAAGATTGGTAAGGCTGATAAGGTATCACGTAAGATTGAACGTGAGATTATCAAAGAGATTGATATTGAATCTCTTGCTTCTGGTGAAGAGTGTTTAGCGTGTGAGGGCTAGTATGATTTATAAATGGTATTGTCATCTAAGAAAAGAAGGCTACGGAATTTTTACAAGTTTATCCAGTGCTATCTGGAATAGTAAATATACTTTTGATCATGTTGAAGGTATACCTCGAAGATGGATTGATAACAGAGGAGAAAGACCCTATGGCGGATAAGTTAAAGTTACAGGATAAGCGTAATTACTTTAAACCTTTTCATTATCCTTGGGCTTATGATCTATGGCTAAAGCATGAGCAATCACATTGGTTGCATACTGAAGTACCTATGATTGAAGACATCAAGGATTGGAAGAACAACCTATCTACAGAGGAGAAGTACTTTCTTACTAATATCTTCAGGTTCTTTACGCAGTCTGACATTGATGTAGCTGGTGGGTATATAGACAATTACCTGCCTAACTTTCCACAACCTGAAGTACGTATGATGCTATCAGGGTTTGCTGCTAGAGAAGCACTACACATTGCAGCTTACTCGCACCTGATAGAATCTTTGGGTATGCCTGATACTACATACAATGAGTTTTTGGAATATGATGCTATGCGTGAGAAGCATGAATACTTTATGTCCAACGTAGATAACAAGAAGATATCCTTGCCAATAAAGATTGCTGCTATTAGTGCATTTACAGAAGGACTAGCATTATTCTCCAGCTTCATTATGCTTCTTAACTTTCCTCGACATGGTAAGATGAAGGGTATGGGGCAGATTGTTACATGGTCTATAGTAGATGAAACACAACATGCAGAAGGTATGATTAAATTATTTAGAACTTACATCGAAGAAAATATGAAAGAATGGAATGATGAAACCAAGTCAGCTATCTATAGTATAGCAGAAACAATGGTTGACCTAGAAGATAAGTTTGTGGATCTATCATTTAAGATGGGTAAGGTTGAGGGGCTACGTGATACTGAAGTAAAAGAGTACATTAGGTACATCGCAGATCGTAGACTTATTTCTATGGGAATGAAAGGTATCTTTAAAGTCAAACGTAATCCTCTGCCTTGGGTAGAAACTATGATCAATGCACCTACGCATACTAACTTCTTTGAGAATCACTCTACTGACTATGCCAAGGGTGCATTAACAGGTAGCTGGTCAGAAGTATGGGCAGAAAGTGCTTGACAGGAAATTAAATATATAATATAATGTTAAAATGACTGATCTTTATTTAAACACTGAGGAATGTCACATGGATACAAGCATTAGAGCATTGATGAATTACATGAATTTTCTTTTAGAAGAAATAAAAGTATTACGAAAAAGAATACAAACAAATAATACAGGTCATATTCATACAACTGTATCTGTTTTAGAAGGAAGAGTTAAAGAAATACAGGATAAGATTATAAATGAAAAAAGCACCTAATACAGTTTATATAGGCTATGATCCAAAAGAAGATGTAGCCTATGAAGTTTTAAAATTTACGATAGAAAGAATAGCTGTAGATAATGTACGTATTGTTCCTATAAAGCGTGATGTACTGGAGCGTATGGGAATGTATACAAGAAAGTATACTACTATAGACGGTCAAAATATTGATACCGTTGATGGCAAACCTTTTTCTAGTGAGTTTAGTTTTACTCGTTTTCTAGTGCCAGCCATGAATATGTATGAAGGTTGGGCATTGTATATGGACTGTGATATGTATCTCAGAACAGATATTAATGAATTATTTGAAGAATATAATACAGACTATTATCCATTGTATTGTGTCAAGCATAACTATCAGCCCGGCGATGGTTATAAAATGGACGGACGTAAGCAAGAGAACTATCGTAGAAAAAACTGGTCTAGTCTTATGCTATTCAACTGTGGTCATGAATTAAATAAACAACTAACACCAGAGATTGTTAATACACAAACAGGTGGTTGGCTACATGGTTTTGAATGGTTGCCTGATAAAGAAGGTGACATTGGTACGATACATCAAGAATGGAATTGGTTAGATGGACATTCTGATCCAGAACTTAAAGCAAAAAATGTTCATTTTACAACAGGTGGACCTTGGTTTAAAGATTGGAAATGTGGTCGAGATATTGATGGAATGTATGCTTCAGAATGGAATGGAGATTATACTTACTTAGTTGGACATGGTAAGTTAAATCCCTTAGAGTATAATAATGAAGTATAAATTTGTAACATGTTTTAATGAGGAATATCTACAAAAGATGACCTCTCAGCTACTGAAACTTATGAGTAGTTCTTGGGAGTCTTCTATTGATATTCATTGCTATTACTATGATATTGATATTAATAATTATTCTCTACCTAAAGCTGAGAATATTTATTATCATAACCTTGAAGAAATAGAAGACTTTAAAGCTTGTAGAGAACTTTGCAAGAAGCATGATGGTACAGAAGGTGGAGCAGTACAATACAATACTGCAATAGATGCCTATAACTTTGTACCAAAGGTCATAGCTCTGACAGAGACTGCATTTACTAATGGTAACTCTTGGTTGTTCTGGATAGATACAGACACAATGTCCAAGAAGCTTATTAGAGTTTCTGATATTGATAAACTTCTACCAGAAAAACAAGAGAAGTGTGATATAGTAACCTTGACCAATGAAGAAGGTGGTTATGAATTTTTTTTGCAGGGCTTCAATCTGTCACGTCAAACACCAGTGGATATGCTTGGCGATTTAAGAGGTGCTTACTTATCTAAAGAGTTTTTAAACTATCGTGAGTGGCATGATGGTTTTCTCATGAACAGGTTGATGACTATCTACATGGCTCATGGTATGAGAGTACATGAAGTCAGTTATGAAAACTCTATAGCTGGTGATATGTTTATTCACCTGCAGGGTAGCACTAATGTAGCTCTACGTGATACAGATGGCAATCGTATGTTTGAATTATCTGATGAAGAAGTATCACCTGATATACTTCCCAATAGATACAAGCAGCTTGCTGATGTCATACGCCTCTATAAACCAAAGACTATTCTTGAAACAGGCACATGGAATGGTGGACGTGCTATTGAAATGTCTTTGGCTGCATTGGAGAACAACGACTCAGTGCATTACATAGGCTATGACCTGTTTGAAGATGCGACTATGGAGACAGATGAAGAAGAGTTCAATGTTAAACCACATAATACATTAGCAGCCGTTGAGAAAAGGTTTGAAGAATTTGCCAGTGTAATAAAAGAAAGAGATGGTAAAACATTTACTTGGAAATTACATAAAGGAAATGTACGAGATATACTAGATAGTAAGTCTATTGATAAAGTTGACCTTGCTATGATTGGTAGTGGTAACAGTATCAAGACTGTTAAACATGAATACAATATGTTAGAAGACATACCAATAGTAGTTATGGATCATTACTTTACAGAAGATGATGAAAAAATACCACCTGAACAATATCATGGAGTTAAACTTGCATTTGATAAGATACCTACGAAGAAAGTTAACGCTGAAAAAACTACTGAGGATGGTTGGACTGTATTCGATGAAACCGTTGCTACTAGGAAATACGTTTTACCTTCTGGTGATACTGTTATTGGTGGTGGTCACACTCATCTGTGTTTAGTTCTTCATGATGAAAAACTTGTTGATTGTCCTGATGAACTAAAAAGAGTTCCTATTGTTGTACATCCAAGAGATTGCGTACCACAAGACTTTATACAAGATAATATTAAAGCTAATATGAAACTTATTGATAAAGATAAGTGGATACATAAACATCCTATTCATAAAGAATCAGCAATACTTGTTTCTGCTGGGCCTTATCTTGATATCAAACAATTAAAACAAACTATCAAAGACTTGGGTAATCCAAAAGTAGTTTGTGTTAAACATTCTTATCCTACTTTAATTAAGAATGATATCAAGCCTTGGTGTTGTGTTATCCTAGACCCTCGACCAATTACAGGTACAAGTACACATGGTATTATACGTCAAGATTTATTTAAAAATATAGATAAAAGCACTAAGTTTATGGTAGCTTCAATGACAGATCCTTCTGTTACAGAGTTTTTAATTGAAAAAGATTGTACTATATGGGGATGGCACGCTTTTACTGATGGTCTTAGACAGCAAGATGAACAAGGTAAACAGATAAAAAACCAGCAAGTCAAGATAATGGAAGAGTTAAACATACCCAAAGGTGCTACTTTAATTACTGGTGGTACATGTGCTGCCATGAGAAGCATTGGTATGCTACATACAATGGGCTTCAGGGATGTACATCTCTTTGGTTTCGATTGCTGTATGGAGGAACCTACCAAAGAACAGAAGACAGAGACTACAGGAGATTTGGAAGGTGGTGAAACACCTAGACCTAAGTACTTTCAGGTAACAGTAGGTAACAATACATACTGGACTACAGGAGAGCTACTTGCTATGGCTCAAGACTGTGAGAAAATATTCTCTGATGAAGGTCTTGAAGGTGTCTTGACATTTCATGGAGAAGATACAATGGTAGCTGACCTATGGGAAATAAAAGAATCTCAAGAAAAACGTCCACAATTTAAGGGTTATTATGATTGAAGCAAATAGATTTTTTAGTCGGTATTCTCCTTCACCAAAATATACTCAACTTCTTGAAGAGTATAAAGAGATGCACAAGAGTTCAAAGGGTATGTTCAATGGACGTAGCCTTGTAAAGTATGTTGATATAATTAAAAATTATTTGGAGAAGAATGAATGTAAAACACTTATTGATTATGGTTGTGGTAAAGGACTTCTCTATACAGATGATTATGAACTGGTAACTGAGAAGAAGCCTTACTATAGTAATATTAACAAACCATTAAATGAGTATTGGAACCTAACAAGACATTCTTTATATGACCCTGCACATGAAGAGCATAGTGAATTCCCTATGGGATTATATGATGCAGCTATATGCACTGATGTATTAGAACATGTACCTACTGATGACCTTCATTGGGTTATTAGAGAGATATGTGGCTTTGCAACCAAGATGGTCTTTCTCAACATAGCCTGTATGCCAGCTTTAAAGAAGCTTAAAGATGGTAGTAATGTACATATATCTTTACATAGCCCTGAAGATTGGCTACAGTTTATTGCTGAGATTATAGATAAAAGTAATAAAGATATAATAGTTTATGCTTTTTTTGATGTTTTTGATGATAAAGAAAAATTAGTTACACAAGGATTTAAAATACATAGACGAATTAATATTATACCTTTAACTCAGAAAGATAAGGAAGGATGAAAATATTTATCATTGCAGTAGTAATGTGGTGGTCAAATGTTATAGAACAACCACATTTAAATACAATAGAAATAGAATCAAAAAACGATAAATTACTTTTTTTTAGCACAGAAAAAAAATGTTATCAGTATGTACAAAAAAATATTGATGATATAAAATCATTTGGTTATATTACTTTTCCAACTGCTAATGCAATAATAATGATAAAATGTATTGAAAAAAAGGGAATGGTTTAATAAAGGAGAAGAAATAATGGTATTGGGAATAGCAGATTCAATAGTAGGAGTAGCAGGTAAGGTACTTGATAAGTTTGTAGCAGACAAAGACCTGAAAGCTAAGTTAGATTTTGAGCTACGCAAGGCATATGCTGATGCTAACCTTGCTCAGATAGATGTTAATAAAGAACAAGCCAAACATCCCAGTCTTTTTGTTGCAGGGGCTAGACCTAGTATCATGTGGATATGTGCTTTTGGTTTAGGTTGGCAATTTGTATTTCTACCTGTAGCTGCATGGTATATAGCTATAACAGGACAACCCATACCACTACCAGAGATTGAGACTGAAGGCTTGATGTCCCTAACACTTGCGTTATTGGGTCTTGGTGGTATGCGTACCTTTGAGAAAAGAAACGGTACACACAGGAATAATATGAAGCATCGCTAATGGCTCTCAACGAGAAACAAGAGAAGTTCGCACAGTCCTATATTCTACATAGGAATGCAACTGAGGCTGCAAGGGCTGCAGGATATGCTGCAGGTTCAGCAGCCAACCAAGGCTACAGGCTTATTAACAATGATGAAATAGCTGAACGTGTCAGAGAACTAGAGAATGAACTTGAAACTAATGTAGATGTTATTTCAGAAATAGAAAGTCAGTATACTGTAGCCAGAAACAATGGTCATACCAATAGCGCATTAAAAGCTCTTGAATTATTATCAAGAGTACGTGGTAACAATTCAGAGTTAGATACAAACCTAGATGAGAAGTCTTTAGAGGATGGGATAGTACAATGCCTTAACATTTTAGGTGCAGATAAGGTCTATGCTTTACTGGAAAAGTGTAACTTTATAGAGGATACAGAAGAAGAGGAAGAGAATACTACTGAAATAGAGTAAATCAACGCTAGGTGGGGTAGGAGGCCCGTACAGCAACATTGGTAGTCTTGGGGTGGGGTAGGTGCAGCGACCCCTTAGAAGGCTACTCAGTGAGGCTCTACGGGCCTGTTTTTTTCAGTAATATGGGTTAATTACCTCGCCTTCCTCATGTGATACGCTTTCAACGTCATTTGGTAGATATTCTTTAAGAGTTTCTTCTACTCCTAGTTTAAGAGTAAATGAACTAGCAGCACACCCTGCACATGATCCTGTTAATTTAACATGAACATTCTTTTTTTCTTCATCATAAGATAATAATTGTATAATACCACCATGTTGAGCTATGGCAGGAGAGACTACATCAGCTAAGATATCTTTTATTTTAGCAAAGGTTGTCATTTTCAATCTTCCTCAACTTACCCATTAAAATGTTTATTATATTCTTCAACCCATTTACTAAATCGTTTTTGAAAGACACATGGTATTATTGCATGTATTACTAGAACAAAAGACATAACAAATGTTTCTGCTGCCATACCCAATGCAAATATAAAATGGGTAGGGTAGGTCATCTTAACTTCTTTTAAATGTTTCTGCATATTAATACCCATACTGTCTAGGAGATTGATCGCCTTTTTTTGGTTTTAATAACTTAAAAATTCTTTCATGCTGTTTTATTATCTTTTTTGATTTGTTCCTACCTTCTGCAAGTTCTTTCTTTATATCTTCCATATCTTTTATAACACGTTCCAAATCAAATTGCATCTTGGCTTGGGTAACAACAACAGACTTTTGTGACTCCTGTTCATAGAACTTATACACAGTTTCTACTTTGCTATCCAGCTTGGAGACATACCATATCAATCCTATAGCTTGTAGAACCATAGCAAATATCAGTGCATAATTTAATTTAATATTATTCATTTTCTACCACCACCATTAAATATCTTATCATTTAATTTCTGTACCTGTGTTTCCAGTGAACCAATCTTTAGGTCTTGTCTTACATCACTAGGTAAAGACCCTGACCCCCATCGTCCTGCTGGCCACAGTTCAACAAACTTTGAGTTCTTGCTTACATCTTTAGCAATCATCTGTATTTGAAAGTCATTATGTTGTACAGAAGCTTGTAGTCCAGCCAACCACCAGATAACACCAGCAGCCTGTACAAACAGACCAACACCTAAAGTTATTATAAATTTACTATCCATCTATTTATCCTTTGTTAAATAATAACCAAACCAACCAATAGCTATAAGACCTGCTACACAGATTAAAAATTCTATTAACATTACTTATAACTCCATATCCAAGGTCTAGGGTTCTCATCACTATTTTCTAGATCATCAATGTGTATAAATCTTTTACTTGCTTTACCCTTCTGCGCTACACCTATACCTGTCATACCAGTATCTAGTGCTAGTCGTACTAATCTCAGTGCTTCCTTACCCATAACCAATACATCCACAGCCCTACCTTTGGTATGTGCTGAGTTTCTTGTACCACCTATTGCCATGTTATGTGCAGGATGTCGATAACCTGAAGTAATAATCATTGGTTCATTAAACTTTATTCTTAGCTCTATCAGTTTTGACATAAATCTTTCATCCATGTCACACTCTCCAGTACCTTTACATCGCATCTCCTGCTCTGTAAAGAACTCCCAATTCCTAGACATTACTTTATTATTCTCTCCATTAAGTTATCCAGCTTACTTTCTACACGATCAAAGCGACTCATAATTTTATCAAGGTCTTTATCAACCTCATCTTTGAGTGCGTAGTCTCTAGCTATTTCCTCTCTAGTCCTGCTCATTAGTTTTCTATTCTCTTCTATCTTCACATTAATACCTCTTATCCACCATATAAACGAGCCACACGCAAGACTCAGTATAGCATTCCATATCATGTGGCTTGAACCATCCATTACTATTCTCCTAATCAATAAAACTTTTTTCAATCCTTGCTTGTTCAGCAGGATCATATTTAAAATCTGATTTAATATCTACTTCTCTATCACCTGTTTTTTTACCTAAATATGAATTATAGACTTGCATTAATTGTTGATAGATATCATTTATAGGAGCTTCTACACCTGTCATTTTTTTTGTACTTTTAGCCCACTTAAACATATCTTCATAATTAGGTTCTTTTGGAATAAAAATTCCTTTATCTGCAACATTTCTAAATATATTTTTATCATATCGTTTAGAAAATAAACCACCATCAGTCATAGCTTTATAAATTTCAGTATTAGTAAATCCAGCACTCTTAGCTTTGGTTATTAAATCATATACTTTTGTTGATGTATTATAACTACGATCTAATGATTCCCGATAAGCATCTACATATTCTTGTGGTGTTCTAATTGATCTATCTTGATAAACATTTTTAAATGGTTTATTACTATCACCTAGTTCTTTTTTAAATAATCTTAGTTTTAATGCTAGTTCAGTTTTTAAATTATATGTTTGTGGTTTAATACCAAAGAGTCCTGTTATTTGATCTTGAGCATAGTAACGCCGACCTGTTTTACCACTACGAACTCCTGATCTTTTTCTTTGTTCAGGTAATAAAGCTTCTGTTAAACCAAACATATCAGGTTCTGCTGTTCCATATGTTTCAGCTTTAACACTAGCAGGATTTTCTAAAGACATGCTTATATCTCTAATTGCTTTACTTATTCCCGGTTCAATTGCTTTTCCTGTTTGAGTAAGTATAGCACCAACTTTTTTTTGCATTGGATCATTATCATCATATAAAGGTTTTCCAAATTCATCTACTTTTTGATATAATGTTTTTACAACAATATCAGCAGCCATTGAAGGTCCAAGAATACCTGCAATTGGTTTAATAAGTGCTTCTCCTACTGCATCAGATACAGCACCATCAACATCTTCTCCTCTATCAAAAGCTCTAAAGGCTGCTGTCATAGCATCAGTTCCTGTAGCCCAAGGATTAAGATAACTCAAGTTAAGTCTTCTTCCTCTTAATGGGTTTTTAGGATTTTTAGGATCACCAAAATAAATAAAATTAGAACCTGTTTCCCAATCAGCGTTGGCTATTCCTTCAATACCTTCTCTTACTGTATAAGGTAAAGGTTCCTCTGTAGTAGGGTCTATAGCTCTTTCATCTAATCCCGCCATCCAAGAAGATGTTTTTGATATAACAGGTACTGATGAGATAGCAACACTTACACTTCCTAATCTTTTAAGACCATTTAAAAATTGTCTTTGACCTTTTAATAGATTAGTTTCTACCCCATCACTATCAAATGCTTTTTCACCTTTTTGCATTAATTGTCGGCCTTCTTTAATATCTCTAAAGGCACCTGTAATAATATTTTTAGTTGTCCTTGCTAGTTCTGTTTGAAACGCTAAAAAGTCAGCAAAAGGTAGTCTTCTAGCATACTTTATAAATTGAGGAACATTAGCATAGTTTTGCATGTGATCAGCTACTTTATTAGCTGCAGTAACATCTAATCTAGTTATATTAACTGTTTTACCATCAGCACTTAAAAAACTATCTACTATTTCGTCAGGATCACGACCTTTATCTAATATAACTTGTCGTTGCATATCTCGTTCATTTAGAAAACCTACTTGTTTCCACATATCATCCATTGATTGATATAATTTAATAACAGATGTATTATATTTTAGTGCTTGATTTTTTAATTTTTTACCACCCTTATATAAAGGAGATTCAAGCTTCCAAAATTTAACATCTCCAGCATCATTTAAAGCTCCTCTAAAAGAATTTAAATCTACACCAGATTGTATATATCCAAGACGAATACCTTTTTCCATTTCAGCACGTAGATCATCATCTGATAATTTACTTAATCCTTTTGCAACTTGTTTTATACCTGCAATTTTTTTAGGACTTATATACCCAGCACCCAAAGCCATCATTGCTGAACCTAAAAAGTTACGAGCCGTAGCAGCAGGACTATAAACAGTTTTAGCTGCTCGTGTATAACTTTGTAATCTTACAAGCTCACCTATCCATCTAGTTGCTATAGGCCTAACTTCATTACCTTGAGCAATAGTATCAGCAACTTCTTTATAAGCATAAAAATCTCCTTCATCAAGAGGTCTGCTTATTGCTGGCTCTTTTTCTGCCATTTGTTTAAATCGATCACTAATCTCTTGATCTGATAAATTTTCATTATCTATAAGTTTTTTTAAATCTCTTACTTGTTGTTCAATATTTTTATCTTCAACATTCCTAATAAGTGTAGATCTTAAAGGTACAGATTTTGTTCCTAAAGGTGAACCTTTTCTTACTCCTTTTATTTTTTCGTATTTAATTAATTTAGCTATTTTTTTTTCATAATTATGTGTTTCAATAGTTTGAAAAACTTTGCCTATAGTATTCGCATAATTTGTAAATGGATCTTTATATTCTCCCAATAATAATCTAAGTTGTTCAGGAACTGTTCCTCTTTTCGTTAATATTTTAGAAGGATTTTTAAATCTTGTATTAACACTTTGAAATACTTGTAATATATCTTCTTCATTATTTACTGTAAGAAGATTTAATAAATCTTCATCAACTGCATTTTCAATTCTTTGTCTGTTATTTCTATAATAATCTTCTCCAACTCTTGCTTTATAATCATCTCTTAAAAATTGTTTAGCATTTTTAATTATTTCTGTTCCTTCAGGTGACTTAGCTAATTCAGATTTCCAATTTGGATTATCAAAAATTTCATATTGTCTGGTAAGATATAACTCACCTTTTTTATCCATAGATGTTTCTATCTTTGCTCTTAATAATTGACCTTCTTCATTATCTTTAATAACACCTTTTTCTAATAATTTTTCTTGAAGAACTTTTATATTTTCTCTCATGCCATCTATTTCTTTAATGACATTATTAAAACCTCTGGCTTGTAAAGATTGAAGTACTCCTTGATCTCCTTCCAAATATCTATTAAGATTTTTTAATTCATCAGGTCCAATATCATTAATATCTTTAACACCATAATCTTTTTGTATAGCTTTTGTTAATCTTTGAAATCTTCTTTGAATATTTTTTTCAGTTTGTGCGGTTACTCTATCAAATTGTTGTCTTACTCTTTTAAAAGCATTTCCTAAACCACTATCATCATAAACCAAGCTTTTAAATTTAGCTAATTTTTCTTCACCAAGTTTTCTATCTGGAGGAATACTAGCATCTAAGTTAGGATCATCACCAACATCACGAAGTCTTTTACCTACAAAAGTTTTACCATCATCATATGTATCTAGTTCCATACCTTTGTTACTGTAAATTTCTTTAATATTTTTTATTTGAGGTTTTGTTAAAGTTCTTCCAATATTAAGTTTTATATTACCATTAAGATTTAAAGCATCGGCTGCAAGTTGCGCTCTTGATGTAACTATTTGTCGAAAAGAATTATCATTATCATCTCTATCAATTGCATCATCTATAAAATCATCTGTTCTTTTACCTGCTTGTTTAGACGCTTCTGTTGCTTCAGCTTTTCTTATTGCTCTATTTCTTGCAATTTTTTCTGTAGCTTTAGGTAAATATTTACCTGCAGCCCCCATAAGACCTGCACCAAGGATAGTAGCTAAAGCAGCTTCTCCTGCATCTATTTCATCTTTTTCAGGATCTACTTCTACTCTTAAAGCTTGTTCTGCAATATTAAAACCACCGCCCCAACCAGCACCTGCTGCTGCACCTGTCTTTAATTGTAGTGAACCAATATCTTTAGCAGCTTTTTTTCTAGCTCCTTTTAAAACTTCTTTAGTAACAGTAGGACTTGCACCTTTTTTTATAAATTCTTCAGTAGCTTTTTTACCTACTTTTTTAGTTAATTCTTGATTAACTTGTTCTTTAAAATTAAAACGTGTTAAATATCGTTTTAATTTATCTATACCAAGTTTTGCTGCTCCTCTTGTTCCTAGTATTTTAGCTACCCCTCCAACACCTACACCAGCAGTAGCAGTTGCATAAGTAAGAGGATCTTTAAATGTATTTTTTATAGCCCTTCCAAATGTAAACAAATCACTATCAGTATTTTCATAAGTTTCTAATGATTTTAGCCAAGCATTTTTAACTTCATCAGGCATATCTTTAGCAGATAAAGCTGTCATTCCTAAGTTAGTTAAATTATTATTAAGAGCAGAGTGTCTATCTTTAAACCATTCAGCAGCTTCTTTATCAGTGCCTTCAAAGTCTTTTTGATTTTCATGTTTATATATTGCTTTAGATTGTTGAATCCAATCTTGCTTTGTATCTAAATCATCCATACTAAAACTTGGAGACTCTTCATCACTGTCAATAAAACTTGCTTCAATCCTTGCTTGTTCAACAGGATCATACTTATAATTTGATTCAATATTTACTTGTTTATCGTTATCAATAAAACTTGCTTCAATCCTTGCTTGTTCAGCAGGATCATATTTCATTTGTGTTGTATCTATATTTGCCATATTAATACTTTAATTAACTGGAACATATCCATATTTTCCATTAGGAAATTGAACATATTTATATTTTTTACCATCTTTACTTGTACGTATTCTTGATGATGGAGGTTTGGTTCCACTTACACCTTCTCTTAATAATCTACCAAATTCGTTTACTATATACTCACTAGCTTTTTGTTGATCTTGTGTATTTCTTCCTATTCTTTGAGCTTCTGGTAATATCTTATTTAATGCCGATATAATTTTTTTAACATCTACGTCTCTGCCAAATTGACTTGTATCTATATTAATAATATTACCTTTAGGTCCGAAAGTAAAAATTTTTGAACTTTGAGCTATTTTTTCCCAAGTTTTTCTAGTTTCAGATGCTTTATATTTAGATCCTCTAGCTTTAGCTAGGGCTGCTCTTATCTTAGCTTCAGCTTTTTCTTCTTCAGAAGTCATCTTTAATTCTTCTTTAGCAGCATCTATTTGTGCTTTTCTATCTGCTGCAAACATGGCTCCCGGTATATCAGCAGGTGTACCAAATGGTTTTAGATAAGCAGCTAGACCTGCTAATATTGCATCACCTCTAGTACCTCTAATTTCTGCAATTAATTCAGCTACAGATTTACGAGTAAACTCTGGAGGTAACTTATCTCCTTTTGCTGCTGCTTTACTTTTTACATCTTCAAGTAATTTTGCTGTAGCACCTGCTCCTCCTATAGCTTCTACTACTTCAGTTACAGCTATATCTTTTTTTGCTGGCTGTACTGGTGGTTCTACTCCTGCTGCTATACGTGCATCTTTAAAATCTTGAGGATCTCTTTTAAAAGTTGCTGTTTGTCCAGTTTGAAATTCTTGTTCTTCACCATCATCCATTTGTCGTAATGCAGCTAAATTATAACCACCATATATACTTGGATTAGTCTGTCCACCAGTTTGTCTATATAGTGTACTAAGTCCTCCTACTTGACCACCACCTGCTTTACTTTTCCCCATTCCAAAGTTAGACAGTTTAAAACCTCCCGGTGTAAAGCCACCTCCTGCTCTAAATCCAGCAAGACCTAAACCTAATAAACTTTTACCCATAGAAGCTTGTGCAGGTGTTTTTGTTTGTGTATAAGTAGGTTGTGCTAATAATGGATTACCATAAATAGAAGTTTGATAACGAGCAAGTTGTTGTTCAGGAAATTCTTTTTGTTGTTTGTATTTAAAATAAGCTTCATCCAATACTTGTTGTCGCATATCTTGTTTTTCTCTACCAATATCTTGAAGAAGTCCTTGTTCAGCAAGACCAGCAGAAAATATATTTTGACCTGTTTGTGTAAGATCAGCAGCCGTTAGACGTTCTCTATCTTTTTGAGCTTCAAATTGAGATTGAGCATCTTCATAAGCTTTTTGAAGTCCCTTGGCTTCTATTTCAGCCAATAGCCTTTGTTGTCCTAAATCTCTTTCAGCAGATTCTACAGCAGCCCTAGTTCCAAGACCAGACATACCACCTGCAGCAACAGCATCTGCTTCAAATTTAGGACGTGCAGTTCTTTCATACTGTCTCTGTGCTTCTTCTTTTTGTTGATCTATAACAGCCCTCATATAAGGTGACATATACTCTTTAGCTGTATCAGCAGTAAATTTTTCACGACCACCTCTTACTATTCCAAGAGATTCATCTAGTAAAGGACGTTGACTACCTACAAGAGATTTTAATCCTTGTTCAGCTTGCAGTTGTTCAGGACTAAAACCAGCAATTGTTTCACCTGTATATGGTGTATATCCTTCTCCCATACGTTGTCTATACAACGCTTGAGTATCTTTTAAAACTTCATCTACATAAGGTTTTAATTCAGGAGGAATATAAGATATTTTTTGTGTGGTTGCTGGTTTATCTTGATATCCAAATAGTGATGATAAAAAACTCATTGTTATACCCTTTCCATCATTGGTCTAAGTGCTGCCAATCCATCAATTTGTTTTGGTTGTTTGTCTGTTCCAAACGCTTTTTCTCGTACATTTTCTACAACTTTATCCATAACTTTTGCTCCTGCATCTGCACTACCATTACCAAGTGCTGACATTGTATGAGCATCAACTACATATTCATCAGGACTAACAGCAAGTGTTCCTACTTGTTTTCCTGCTTCTTTTTGTACTATCGGCATATAAACATTATCTTCCATGCCATGTCCTTCTCCCGGTACTTGACCCATAAAACCACCTGCAGCCATTGCCATTAATCCACCACTTTCAGTTGCCGCTTTTTGATCACTAGCCATTCTTTGTATTGCTGCCATGATAAGATTATCTTGACTTGCTTTTTCTTGAAGTGCTAATTGATTTTCTTCTTCTTCTTTTTTTTCAATAATTTTTTTAGTTTCTAGAGAAGTAGCTCTATTAAGTAAATCTTTAACACCTATTTCTTTTGCAACTTTTTTTAATATTTCATTTAAACTTTCAGCTTCTTGTTCAAAACCTTTTTTTAATTTTTCTTCATCTATACCACCTAAAGCAGCAGGACCAACACTCGGAGGAGGTATAGGAGGTCCACTAGGAGGCATAGGAGGTCCACTAGGAGGCATAGGAAGCCCACCAGCACCCGGAGGAGGACCGGGAGGGCCACTAGGAGGCATAGGAAGCCCACCAGCACCCGGAGGAGGCTCACCCATAGCTTGTCTTTGTCCTGCTATCTCTCTCATAGCTGCTAATTCTCCAAGAGGACTATTTTGTACTGCCATTATCTATTCTTCCATAATTAGATTGTGCTTTTGTTTGATCTGCCATGAAGTTAGAATCTTCAGTAGGCTTTAACTTTTTAAATGTTTCCATTTTCTGTGTTAATAAATATCTAGTTGGATCAATAACATTACCTTGATTAAGATTACTAACATAGGTGCTATTATTAATTAAATTATAATAT
>VTLG01014513.1_pt1 | contig 47541 bp, 78 predicted proteins | sample 4694571 | NCBI WGS metagenome assembly VTLG01 (sample SAMN12604809, study PRJNA352737) | marine metagenome | biome: ENVO:00000447; feature: ENVO:00000209|ENVO:00000569|ENVO:01000036; material: ENVO:00002151; isolation source: viral sequences binned using virsorter ... | reverse complement strand
GATGAGACACAGGTGGTGCTGCTACCGCAGGGTAGAACCGATCGACCAATCGGGTCTCAGGCAATAACGTTTTTACTACTGTAGTAATGCCCGTTATTTGTTGGTATACAGGAATCCAACCTCCCTCCTTTTTTATCTAAGGGTAAAGTACCTATATGATTTGTGTGAGTTTTGATATAAGTAGTAGTAGAATTAGGAAAAACAAGATGCACTAAAACTTGTTTGTTATTTTTTCACATCACATGGAGAGTTTATGCACAACCTAGTATCATATAATCAATTAGCGGGTTCATATGAAGAAGAACATGACACACGACTAACAGAATACTACGAGTGTTTAATCGAGTGCAACGACCAACAAGCAACATGCAAACGCATATGCAAAGAGGTTCTTATGTAAATCGTATTAGGGAAGACCAGATGGGGAGCAGAAATGCTCCCTTTTTTTATGTGCTAAATAGCTCTATCACAATGGAATTATATTATGGATTATAATCCTTATTCTCCTGAGTGGCATCGAAAAAGGTATCTAAAAGAAGCACTCTTCAAATACCTTGACGACTACGTTGAGAATGATATCATTATAAATGATATCAAAGATATACTTCACAGTAGATCTGATGAAGCGTACAAAGAGTATACTAAACTCAATCAACTATCTGCCAAACTCAGCAAAGAATAACAAATGCTTTCAACCCAATACCGACTCCGACTAGAGTCTATCTGTAAACAGATCGTAGATGGTGAAAATGTCAAACTAGATGACATGATTTGGGCACAAAAACTAGCAAAAAGAAATACCACTGCTGCCACTTGGATGCGACAAGCACGACAGAAAGCAGCAAATCCTGACATGAAGAAGGGAGGGACAGATGATTTTCTGAATAAGATGGGGTTAGGAGAACCCGACCCATCTGATTATAGAAGCGGGTTCAATAGTGCAGATGACATTGGTGAATGGTTTAACAGAGAGAAACCTGACGACTGGAGACAACGAGACTAATGGCAAATTGGTATCAAGACCAACTAACAAACAGAAACTTTCTTTCCCCTATAGGATATCTTTTCCTATTAGATAAGGCAAAGAAGGTATCTTTTTTATGTCAACAAGCACAGATTCCTGCACTAAATTTAGGTGAGGTTCTTATTCCTACTGCAGGTTTAGTTCCTTTACCCAGAGAGGGAAATCTACAGTATGGTGATTTAACTGTTGAATTTATTGTAGATGAAGATCTAAGAAATTATATGGAGATTCATAACTGGATGCGTGCATTAGGAACTCCACAATATTATGATGAACGAACTGCATGGAAAACTAAGTTTAGAGATTCTCCTTCTCAAGACGTACGTTTTTCTGATGCTACTCTACAAGTATTAAACAATAATAATCTAGCAAACTTTGATGTTGTATTCAAAGATCTATTCCCTGTAGAACTATCAACTCTAACGTTTGATGTTGCAAGTGAAGATAATTCATTCATGACTGCGGAAGCAACTTTTAAATATACTTTATATGAAATCAGAGACGTAAACCAGAAAACTAGAAGATGAAGTTTAATATATTTAAGTTTGAGAAAACATTTGGTGGTATAGATAATTGGTATACCAAATCTAAAAGATGGGCAAAGAAACAATCACCTTGGTTATCTCATTTAATTACAGGTGTTATTGAATGGTTGCATAAATTGTGGATTGATGGTAAAATACTTATGGCTATGGACGACGTTGATCGTCAAGCAAAAACCCTACTAGAGGAATGGGAAAAAGATGACAGACAAAGCACCCCACACATCGTGGAGACAGGAGTATTTGGAGATGAAGGCTGGTCTCTCGAAATTACAAATCCAATTGTTGAAAGAAGGACCGACTCAACTAGCACAGGCATGGCTCCTCCAAGCGATGCACAACGACTACAACAAGATGAAGGGGATAATCCCAGAGAAGAGTAGAGAGTCAGGTTATCAGACTACACTAAAGGAGTGGTTTAATCAAACCAAGGATCAGGGTGTATGAATCTTGAAAGCATTCAAGAGATGTGGAAAAAGGACAGTGTAATAGATGGTGACTTATACTGCGAAGAGTCTACAAAAATTCCACAACTTCACATGAAATACATGGAGTTTCATAATACTTTTTCTCTGATGAAAAAGGAGAAAGAGTTAGATATGAAGCGTCTTATCAAAGAGAAATGGTTATATTATAAAGGTAAAGCACCATCCTCTGTATATAAGGAAATGCCATTTGACTTTAAACTGACTACAAAAGAAGAGATTAATATGTTTATTGAATCCGATGATGATATAATGAAACTACAATATAGAATAGACTACATAGAACAGACTCTATTGTATCTTGATAGTGTATTGAGAATGATCAACAACCGCAATTTTCAAATCAAGAATGCGATAGACTGGGAAAAATTTAAGAATGGATTTTAATGAAATACGGATTGCCCTACAAGGAAGTTATTTTCAATACAAAGGCACAGGTTATAGTTAACAAGGTAATTTCATATAGACATAGATGGACTAGAGGGCAAATTGTTAGTGGCACAAAATCAAATAGAAGTTCAGAGATAGCATGGTTAGGAGACAGAGAACTTCTTGCCATGCTTCTTCGTATGATTAAAAAAATAAATGAAGATGCTCGTTGGAATTTAAAAATTACAGGTGTCGAACCAGTTCAGTATGGTAGATATGGTGAGGGAGATTTTTATGATTGGCATATAGATGAACACGCACAACCAATAAACGGAAATGTAAGAAAGATTAGTATGACACTCTTTCTAAATGAGGACTACGAAGGAGGCGAGTTTGATTTGGAGATATATAAACCAGAGACTGATCCAAGATATAAAACTTTTAAGTCAAAAGCAGGATCTGCTATTTTCTTTCAAAGTGATCAATGGCATAGGGTACGTCCTATCATCTCAGGAACTCGTGAATCTTTAGTAGCATGGTTTTATGGACCTCCTTATTCGTAAAAAGAATGAAGTCTATCTCAAAGTTGAGGCACAACCTCACATTAATTATGAGTTAGCAGACTTCTTTACCTTTGAAGTTGAGTCTGCAAAATACATGCAAAAGACTCGAAGGTATAGAGGTTGGGATGGGAAGATTAGATTATTTTCCCCTGCAACAGGAGAGATATATTGTGGTCTTGTAGATTACTTAACTGACTGGGCAAAAGAAAAAGGATATGAATATGAAATAGAGAGTGATGAATACTTTGGTCACCCCATTACAGAGAATGAACTAATCACTCCCAAGTCGGTTGTAGGTTTTGTAAGATCACTGCATCTGCCCCCGACTCTTGAGGTAAGGGATTATCAGTATAAGGCAATTTACGAAGCACTAAAATACAACAGACGATTGTTGCTGTCCCCCACAGCGTCAGGAAAATCTTTGATGATTTATGCATTGGTTAGATTTCATTTAAACGTTGGTCGTAATGTTTTAATTGTAGTCCCCACTACCTCTCTTGTCGAACAAATGTATAAGGACTTTGAAACATATGGTTGGATGGCAAAGAAAGATTGCCATAGAATATACGCAGGGCAAGACAAATATACAGATCATAGTGTGATAATTACCACTTGGCAGTCAGTATATAAAGAACCAAAGAAATGGTTTGATAGATTTGACTGCGTGATTGGTGATGAAGCACACCAGTTCAAAGCAAAATCTCTAAGCACATTGATGGGTAAGTTGCATGATTGCAAATACCGTATTGGATTTACAGGAACATTAGACGGTGCCAATGTAAATCAACTTGTATTAGAAGGTTTGTTTGGTAGATGTTCACAAGTCACAAGAACTAATCAATTAATGAAGGAAGGGCATATTGCCAAACTAAAAGTCAAGGTAGTTCTTTTAAAACATGATGAAAAAATATTTGAAGGTTATCAAGATGAGATTGATTACCTTATTGAACATGAAGGAAGGAACAGGTTTATCCGTAACCTTGCCTGTGATGTCAAGGGAAATACTCTTGTCTTGTTCAATTATGTAGAAAGGCATGGTGAACCTCTTTACAATTTGATAAATAGTCATACAGACAGACCCGTGTTCTTTGTTCATGGGGGTGTAGATGTCGATGACCGCGAAGAAATTCGTATGTTAACAGAGGCATCAGAAAATGCAATCATCATTGCATCGTATGGTACGTTCTCTACTGGCATCAATATTAAAAGATTACACAATGTTATTTTTGCTTCTCCTTCTAAATCTAGGATTCGTAATTTACAATCTATTGGACGAGTATTGCGGAAGGGAGACAATAAATCAAAAGCAACTCTATATGATATTGCTGATGATATCTCAACAGACAGAGGCAACAATTACACGTTAAATCACCTGATGGAAAGAGTCAAAATTTATAATGAGGAAAAATTTCAGTATGAGATCATAGACGTCAAAGTAAAAACTTATGATTAATTACGCAAAACACGACGAAGAATTTCACGGTATATTCAAACTGGTTAGTGGGGAAGAAGTCCTTGCTAAGGCGGTTCTTACTGAGGACAAGGGGGAAACTCTATTGTTTATATCTGATCCTGTTAGCGTATTGCCAATCACTAAAGAAATTGGCGAGCAAAAAATATTGAGAGGTATGGGTTTTAGTAAATGGATTCCAATGTCTGATGAAGAATTTTATATTCTAAGAGAAAAGGATCTTATAACTATGGCAACAATGAGTAAACCTGTTCAACTCATGTATGAAGCATTTATTATTGGAGATGACGCACATGAAAGAAAAATGAAAGAGCGTCAAGTTCCACCCTCGATTGCCGAAGGATATCTAGGAAACACAAAAGAGATCCGCGCTTTGCTAGAAAAAATATTTAAAAAGTAAGTAATATATTTCCCTGTCAACCCTTACAGTGTTAGTATACATGTTCTTGACAGGTTTGTCAAGTATGCTATAATACATACAAAGCAGAAAACATATGCCAAAAGCAGCCCCAAAGAAGCGACAACACTATGTTGATAACAAGGAATTCCTTGCAGCAATTATAAAATACAAGGAAAAGGTTGAACACGCTAAAGATAAAGGTTTAGCTAAACCTCGTGTCAATGACTACATTGGTGGTTGTTTTTTAAAGATTGCTACTCACTTATCATATAGACCAAACTTTATTAATTACATGTATAAAGATGATATGGTTTGTGATGGTATAGAAAACTGTATTCAATACATTGATAATTTTGATCCCAATAAATCAAGGAATCCTTTTGCATATTTTACACAAATTGTATACTATGCATTCCTAAGACGTATTGCAAAAGAGAAAAGACAGATGGATATAAAAGAAAAGATCATAGAAAAATCTGGATACGATCATGTATTCACAGTTGACGGAGACGCAAGTTCAGAGTATAATCAAATTAAGTCCCGTGTCGAAATGAATTCTAAACGATGAAGATTCTCTTAATCACAGATCAGCACTTTGGAGTTCGTAATGACAATCAACATTTTATCAATCATTACAAAAAGTTTTATAGTAACATTGTAATTCCTTTTATCAAAGCATCTGGTATCCAACAGATTCTTTGTCTGGGTGATACTTTTGATCGTCGTAGATTCATTAACTTTATGTCTCTAAACGAATCAAAAGAAATGTGGTTTGATCCATTAAGAGATATGGGTATTCCCATGACCATGCTTGTTGGCAACCATGACATATACTACAAAAATACTCTTCGAGTTAATGCCCCAAATGAATTACTCAGAGGGTACGATAACATCACAATCATTGATGACCACGATACTGTCACTTTTGATGGTCTACCTATTCTTCTCCTTTCTTGGATTTGTGATGACAATCGGGAACGATTTCTCAAAGTTATACAAGAATCTGATGCCCCTGTCTGTATGGGTCATCTGGAGCTTAACGGTTTTGAGGCTCATCCAGGTCATGTAATGGAAGGTGGGATGGATCCCAATGTCTTCAGTAAATTTAAAAGAGTGTTCTCTGGACACTATCATCAAAAATCTACTAAAGGTAATATCAGATACTTAGGTAATCCTTATCAACTTTATTGGAATGACTACGCAGCGAAAAGAGGTTTTCACGTCTTTGATACGGACACTCTTAAAACTACTTTTTATAGGAATCCCTTTGATGTTTTTTATAAACTGTATTATAATTCTGGAGTGTCTCTCCCAGACGAATCAGAAATCAGAGGATCATTCGTCAAATTAATTGTAGAAGATAAAGGAGACTATCAGAAGTTCGATTACAATGTAAAACGCATACAAGATATGGGTTGTGCAGATCTTAAGATTGTTGAAGATCTCAGTGTGGAACTAGAGAATGGGAGTGAAGTGCTAGAAACCGAAGATACAATGACATTGTTGGACAAATATATAGATGAGATAGATCTAAGAGTCAGTAAACCTAACGTTAAATCTGTCATGAGATCACTTTATGTAGAGGCATCAGAATTATAATGTTCGTTCTTACAGATAAAAAAACAGGTGGAGTATACGCTAACTCTAAGTCTAATGACCAGAAGGGTAGAAAGAACGTGCTAGTTTTTGCAGAGAAAGATGACGCTGAAAGATATGTAGGACTCTTGGAAGCAGATGATTTTAATCAAGAACTTGATATTATGGAAGTAGATGCAGAAATTGTTGCTATGAATTGTGGTAATTATGGATATTCTTATGCTATAATAGAACCTACTGACTTACTCATACCAAAAATCAAATTTGATAAATGATTGTTTTTGAAAATATTAAGTGGAAGAATTTTCTTTCCACTGGTGATCAATGGACAGAAATTAGTTTGAATGAATCTCCATCAACTCTTATTGTTGGTGCAAACGGTGCAGGTAAATCTACACTTCTAGATGCATTGTGTTTTGTTTTGTTTAACAAACCTTTTAGAAAGATTAGTAGAGGACAGTTAGTAAATAGTATCAATGAAAAAGGTCTTAAAGTTGAAGTATTATTCTCTATTGGTGTTGATGAGTATCGCGTCTTTCGTGGAGCGAAACCTAATATATTCGAGGTCTACAAAAACAATAAAATGGTTGACCAAGATGCTGCTGCTAAAGACACGCAGAAGTATCTCGAACAATCCGTTCTCAAACTCAACTTTAAATCATTCACACAGGTCGTTATCTTGGGTTCATCCACATTTGTCCCCTTCATGCAACTCAACGCACCTGTCAGGAGAGAAGTTATTGAAGATTTACTTGACATCAACATCTTCTCCCAAATGAATACGATCCTAAAAGATCGTGTTAGAAATGCAATGTCACAACAACGTGATTGTGATCATTTACTTCACATCGCAGAGGAACGTGTAAACAATCAAGAAAGAATTATTAGCACTCTTGCTGATGTAAGTGCAACTCGTCAGAAAGATAAGAAAAGTAAAATTAAAAATAACAAGGAAAGGATTAAGTCGGAAGAAGAGCAACGTGATATTCTAAAAGAAGAAGTAGAAAGTCTTACCATAGGTTTAAAGAATGTAGATGATCATAAAGTAGTATTAGATGATCTTCGTCAAGAACAATCTGATATCAATTCAGAGTTAAAATCTGCTGCTAAACAACTTAAGTTTTTCAAATCACATGATGAGTGTCCTACTTGCTCTCAAGGTATTGGAAGTGATTTTAAAGAAACAATGGTTGGTAATCTAGAAACTAAAGGTAAGAATCTTACAAAAGATTTTAAGGGTTTGACTAATAAAATTGCTGATGCTGTTAGTGTTGTAGAGAAAATGGAGACTCTTTCTAGAAATATCATGGAAACTCGTAGTAAAGTATCCTCTGCAGAAAGAGAGATCGTACGTTTGGAGACAGAGAATCTTAAAATAAACGAAGAGATATTAGAACTACAAACAAACACTCCTAAAATTAGAGAAGAAAAACTATCTCTAGTTAAGTTTCAAAAAGAATTAGAAGAAACCCAAAAAGATTGTGGAAAGATTCATCAGACTCTTGATGAATTTAAAGTCATAGGTAATTTGTTAAAGGACTCTGGTATTAAGAGTCAAATTATTAAGAAGTATGTTCCTATTTTTAATAATTTAATCAATAAATATCTGCACAGCATGGACTTCTTTGTTAACTTCACACTCGATGAAGAATTTAAAGAAGTAATTAAAAGCAGATTTAGAGATGAATTTTCATATTCATCTTTTTCTGAAGGTGAAAAAGCAAAAATTGATTTAGCATTGCTATTTACATGGAGAGAAGTTGCTCGTATGAAAAATAGTGTTGCTACTAATTTACTCATACTTGATGAAGTATTTGATAGTTCTTTGGACGCAGAAGGAACAAATGAACTTTTAAAAATTCTTCATGCTTTGGGTATTTCAAGTAACATATTTGTTATCTCGCACAAAGGTGATGTCTTGTTAGACAAATTCCTAAGGACACTTAGATTTGAAAAGATTAATGATTTCTCGCGTATGTCAGACGACTCGTAAAGTTTGGAGAGTATGGGCAAAAGCACTTGGAGACAAGTCTGGAAACTCAGATAAGGAAGCAGATTGGATTGCTTTAATCCGAACATTTATTTTTATTCAGTTAGTAGTTACTAACTGTTTTATCGTAGCAGGTAACATAAGACACTGGAATGATCATCATGTTCCTCCATCTTATATGCCAGTTAAAAAAGTGGCACAGTAAGTGGCACATTCGTCATGAGTCTGCTATAATAGGTATATACGAAACACAGACACATGATCAATCAAGAAGTAAAAGGAACACTCGCTAAACTACTAGCAACAGAAAACCTAACAGTTGAGCACCGTCAGGTTACAACCGCATACTTCGATGTTGAGAATCGTGTTCTTTGTCTCCCTATTTGGAAACATGCATCAGAAACTGTATATGATCTTCTAGTTGGTCATGAAGTAGGTCATGCTCTTTACACACCTGCTGAGGGATTAGAGTGTGATGTTCCTAAGTCATTCATCAATGTTCTAGAAGATGCTCGTATCGAAAAGATGATGAAGCGTACCTATCCTGGTCTTCGTAAGTCTTTCTTCGATGGATACAAAGAACTCTGGGATATGGATTTCTTTGGTGTAAAGCATGAAGATCATGAGACACTTTCACTAATCGATCGTATCAATCTTTACTTCAAAGGTAATACAAGTATTCCTTTCTCTGCTGATGAAAAGCATTGGATAGAAAAGACAGGTAGAACTGAAACATTCCAAGATGTCTTAGATCTTGCTAGAGAATTATATGAATGGGCAGAGTCAAAGCAAGCAGAGAAAGAAGAAGAAATGGATATACCTGTTCCTCAAAATGCAGACGGTGGCGAGGGAGAGTCAAATGGTAACGATGATGGAAAGTCAGAAGGTGGAGAGAAAGAAGAGACAGATCAAGATCCTGATCAAGAGATCATCAATCCTACTCAACCTTGGGATAGTTCAGACAATCCTCTAGACGATCTATCAGAAGGTCTAGGACAACAGCAGCAAAAGCAAGATACATCTGGTGTAGGTGGTGACTCTTATGATGCAAGTAATCTTGATACTGAGTTGGTAGACGAATTGTTTGATGATGTAGATGAAACTGAGAGTGTTACTGATCAAGCATTACAAGAAGCACTAGAAGATTTGATTGATGATGATGCTAAAGAATGGATTTATCTTAATCTTCCTAAGATTGACGTAGATCTACTTACAGTTCCTTACACTGAGATTCAATCTGATCTTGAAAAGTTTTACACTGATTGGTATTATCAGGAGTATCAAGATGATGATAGAATGAATTATAGAAGAGAGAATCTTGAATATTGTGATCGTCACTATGAAAGTTTCAAAAAGAGTGCACAGAAGTCTGTAAACTATCTTGTAAAACAATTTGAAATGAAGAAGTCTGCTGATGAATACAGACGTGCAGCAGTATCAAAGACAGGTGTTATCAATACTAATACTCTTTACAAATACAAACTAACTGATGACATCTTTAAGAAAGTTACAACTGTTCCTGAGGGTAAGAATCATGGTCTAGTTTTACATCTTGATTGGTCTGGTTCTATGCAGTATGGATTATTGGATACTCTTAAGCAAACAATGAATCTAATCTGGTTCTGTCGTAAAGCACAAATTCCATTCCGTGTGTATGCTTTCCAAAGTTCATTCCATCACTATGGTAGAGACGAATATGGAAATCCAATTCATAACAAAGCAATCACTGCAAAAGAAAATGACTTAGGTATCTCCGATGATTTCAGACTTCTTGAATTATTTTCTTCTAAACAAAATGCTAAGTCACTTGAAAAATCTTGCAAGATGATTTACAGACAGGTGTTTGCTATGAACGGACGTCGTATCAACTATCTTGACAAATATGCTCTTGGTGGCACACCTCTCTCTGAAGCAATTTTATGCACACGTCACTTAGTAAACAAACTCAAGAAAGAAGAGAATGTTCAGAAAGTAAATGTTGTATGTCTAACTGATGGAGAATCAAATCCAATGACATACTGGCAGAAAACTACTTATTCTGAAGAGTTGAGAATGTCTCAGATTTGTAGCACAAGAACTAAAGTATTTGTTCTTCGTGATCATGAAACTCGTTATCAACGTAAGATTGGTAGTAGTCCTTATGAAACTACAAAAGAGATTGTAAGTTACTTCAGAGAAATTACTGACTACAACTGGATAGGTATCAGACTATGCAGTAAGAGTGAACTATCTCGTCTTATGCGTTGCTTATGTTTATCTACTGATGAGCAAGATGCTATCGATACACAATGGAAGAAAGAGAGATTTGCTTCAATCAAAAATCAAGTTGGATTCTCTGAGTCTTTCTACATGCCAGATAGAGGTATAGGTGAAGATACACAAAAGATTGAAGTAAAACAGAAAGGCGAGGTCGCTACTAGAGCAGAACTACAACGTGCATTCAAAAAGCACATGGGTTCTAAGACCACAAACAAAACACTTCTAAACGCATTCGTGGAGCAAATAGCATGAGATGTAAAGTAACCCTATTCAAAGCAGGTACGATCTTTGAAGAAACTGTAGTCGCTGTCGATTACGATGATGCAAAGAAAGTTGCATTAGCAAGAAATCCTAATTCTACAATAGTGAGTGTGACAGCAGTGTTCGGATAAATAACTGTCCACTCTGTTGCCACTAAGCAGATATACCTGCTATAATAAATGTATAAACAAACAAAGACTATGACTTTTGAACCAAACCCTGTGACAACTGAACAACTTGTTCAACACCTAACTGATAATGTTGGAACTGAAGTCGGATGCAAAGACATTCGTGAGTCAGCAAAGACACTTAAACTATCTTATACAACTGCATGTAAAAGACTCAAGTCTTATAAATCAGGTATAGGCAAGTGGAATCTAACCATTCAAGAAATTGAACGTGCATACGAAGCACCTGCTGCTAAGAAAAAAGCAAACTATGTTCCTGATAAAGATAAGACTTATGTTCCTTTTGGTAACTACACTTCTGTAAAGAAAGTTATCTCATCGAAGAAGTTCTATCCTCTATTCATTACAGGTCTATCTGGAAACGGTAAGACTTTATCAGTTGAACAGGCATGTGCTGCAACTAATAGGGAGTTAATCCGTGTCAACATCACAATCGAAACAGACGAAGACGATCTTATTGGTGGGTTTCGTCTTGTTAATGGCGACACTGTTTGGCACAACGGACCTGTGGTCGAAGCTTTGGAAAGGGGAGCTGTCCTCCTTCTAGACGAGATTGATCTTGCTTCAAACAAGATTCTATGCTTACAATCTGTCTTGGAAGGTAAAGGTGTATTCCTTAAGAAGATTGGTAGGTATGTAAAACCTGCTGAAGGATTTACTGTTATTGCTACTGCTAACACTAAAGGTAAAGGATCTGATGATGGTAGATTCGTAGGAACAAATATTCTTAACGAAGCATTCCTTGAGAGGTTCCCAATTACATTCGAGCAAGAGTATCCTTCTGCTACTATCGAGACTAAGATCTTGATCAATCAGGGATGTGATAAAGACTTTGCAGAGAATCTAATCAAGTGGGCAGGTGTTATCCGTAAGACATTCTTTGACGGTGGTGTTGATGAAGTTATTACAACTCGTCGTTTGGTTCACATTGTTTCAGCATATCAAATCTTTGGCGATAAGTTGACCGCAATCACAAACTGTGTTAATCGTTTTGATGAAGATACAAAACAATCTTTCCTAGATCTCTATACAAAAGTTGACGCAGGAGACGATTCAGAGTATACTAATGATAACGTTACATTACTTGAGGATCACAGATGAAGTATCGCGAAAAGGAGTTCCTAGAGGAACTCCAACATTACATTGAGGGAACTTACTCTCAACACTATGCTAGTGATAAGATTCAGACTCTCGATGTAATTGATGCCTGTGGTGATGCTAAAGCATTTTGTAGAAGTAACATTCTAAAGTACGCTTCGCGTTATGATAGGAAGGGTAGTGCTAGACAAGATCTCTTAAAGGTGCTACACTATGGAGTGTTACTCATGCACTTTCACACAAGAGACGAAGCAAACTACGCTGCAGTAACTTGGGCAGCACAAGAAGACTAATTTATTATGACCGTAATTTCCAAACCAACCATTGAAGTCCTTAAAAACTTTTGTTCAATCAACAAGTCTATTGTTATTAAACCTGGCAATAAGATTTCTACACTCAGTATTAATAAAAACATACTCGCTATTGCCGATGTCGAAGAGCAGTTTGATTCGCAAATTTCTATCTACGACTTGGGAGTTTTCCTTGGAGGTCTATCTCTGTTTGAGTCACCAAAGATCGATACTACAAACACCAACTACGTCACAGTAAGTGACCTACAAGGTAAATCAAAGACACGTTATTTCTATGCTGATCCTGATATCATTACTCAGGCACCAGAAAAAGAAATCAACTTGCCATCAGAGGATGTTGAATTCAGACTTGAATCTAAGATCTTGATGCAACTACAACGTGCTGCTATGGTGTATCAACTTCCTGATCTTTGTTTGTATGGTGACGGAGAAACTATGCAACTCTGTGTGACAGATAAAAAGAATGATACTTCCAACAATTACTCGGTAGAAGTTGGAACTACTACAGAAGAGTTTTGTTTTTGTTTCAAAGTTGAAAACTTGAAGTTGCTAAGTGGTAATTATGATGTAGTATTAAGTAAGACCAACGTTGCTCTGTTCAAAGGTGACGGAATCAAATACTACATTGCTCTAGAACCTAACACATGAAATGTTGGCACTGTGGAACAGAATTAATCTGGGGATCAGACTTTGATGGCGAAGACTATGGGTGTGAAGACATTGCTATAGTTACTAATCTATCATGTCCAAAATGTCATTCTATTGTAGAAGTTTATTTACCAAAAGACACTGAACTATGAACATCTTTGTAACTGATCCTTCCCCAACAAAGTCTGCTCAGGTATTACCTGACAAACACATCGTCAAGATGCCACTAGAGACCTGTCAAATGCTTTCTATTGTTGCATCTGATAAATGGGGTCATGGTTTTGGTTCTTTACCTAAACTAGATGGCACACCATACAAAACAGATAAGGGTGCTTTTCGTAATCATCCTTGCACTGTATGGGCACAAGATCATTGGACATGGTTAATCATTCATGGTCTTGCTTTATGCTTTGAATATAGTCTTAGATATGGTAAGATACATAGTTGTCAATCAACTATCGAACATGCTGTAAAAATATTTCCTCCTCAGGATACTGATCCAACACATTTTGTTTTCGCAGGTCCTGATCAGTTCAAGTATGATAAGACTATTGACATTTTTACAGCATACAAGTATTATATCAATAGCAAACCATGGGTATCAGATAATTATCTAAGGTTACCTGATCGAAAACCTAACTGGGTTAATTAATTATTATGAGTGAATTTTTATGGGTGGAGAAATACAGACCAAAAACAATTGAGCACTGTATTCTACCTCCTGATGTGAAATCTACGTTCAAAAGTTTCGTAGAACAGGGTGAGATTCCCAACTTACTTTTATCAGGCACAGCAGGTGTCGGTAAAACAACTATTGCAAAAGCATTGTGTAATGAATTAGGAGCAGATTTCTATGTCATTAACGGATCAGATGAAGGACGATTCCTTGACACCGTACGAAACCAAGCAAAAAACTTTGCTGCAACTGTATCACTTACAGCATCAGCAAAGCACAAAGTCCTTATCATCGACGAAGCAGACAACACTACACCAGATGTACAACTCTTACTTCGTGCATCGATAGAAGAGTTCCAAAAGAATTGTAGGTTTATATTTACATGTAATTTTAAAAACAAAATCATTGAACCTCTACACAGTAGAACAACAGTAGTAGAATTCAATGTTCGTGGTAAAACAAAACAACAACTTGCTGCTGCATTCTTTGATAGATGTAAAGGAATCCTCGTTGCTGAGGATGTTACTTTCTCTGATAGAGTTGTAGCAGAAGTTATTCAGAAATACTTCCCAGATTTCCGAAGAACACTTAATGAGTTGCAACGATATGCAAGCACAGGATCTATTGATACTGGCATCCTAGCAGCACTAGGAGACGCAAACGTTAACACTCTGGTAGAATCATTGAAAGCAAAACGATTCAATGATGTAAAAAAATGGGTGCAACAAAATTTAGATTCAGATCCTACTTCTATCATGAGGAAACTCTATGATAATGCTGCTAGTCTGATGACAGGTCCTAGTATTGCAGCAGCAGTTTTAATCATTGCTGAATATCAATACAAGTCTGCATTTGTTGTAGATCAGGAGATCAATCTCCTTGCATGCTTAACTCAATTGATGCTTGAATGCGAATTCAAGTAACATCCAGTGACCTTTACAAAGAAGTAAAGGAACTTGTCTTAAGTCCTGATTTTCCTTGGCACTGGCATGACAAAGCATACAATGATGATGAGGTTACTGAAGGTAGAACAAACTTTGGTTTCTTCTCACATGTAGTCTTAGAGAGACCTGGTTATACATACCTAACTCCTAAGATAAATTCTGATCACTTTCCATTGTTTCATGATTTATTTGTTGAGATCTGTAGAGACAATAACATTGACCCTAAAGTAATTTACAGGATCAATGCTAACCTGACTACTGAATCACACCACAACAAATATGGTCCTGACCACACAGACCATGACTTTCCTCATAAGAATATGTTAATATACTTAACAGGAACTCATGGAGGTCTTACTAAAGTTGGAAACACCAACTATTCTTGTATGCCTAATGAAGCAATTGTTTTTGAAGGTGTTCACGCACACATGGAACCTACGTCTGGAAGACGAGTAGTTCTAGTTTACACATTTTTATGATTATGACTAACAAATTTATTAGAAAACGTGAAAAGATTAAAGCACAGGTAAAGTCCAGATTCTATTATCTATTCTGGGGTGCTATGGCAGGTGCTGTTGTAGGTGGTCAACTATATGTCGGCACGTCTTATCGTGTTATGGCAAGATCTATGAACAGATGGTTTGATGAAACTATTGATCTTATACAACAACCAATAAAACCCCCAACAGGACGCATGATGCCTGTTCCAATTCCTACTCCAGATTACTACGACAATCCTATGATCATCAGATGACATCTCTGAAAACACCCTTAAGATATCCTGGCGGTAAGTCTCGTGCTACTAAAAAGATGGCACAGTATTTTCCAGACTTCAGAGACTATACTGAGTTTCGTGAATCTTTTCTTGGAGGTGGATCTGTATCTCTATATGTCACACAGATGTATCCTCATCTAGAGATTTGGGTCAATGATCTATACGAACCTTTGTATACATTTTGGAAACAACTCCAAAAGAATAGTGATAAAGTTAGGAACGAACTAGTTCAACTTAAACAGAGACATCCTGATCCTTCCTCAGCAAGAGGTCTTTTCTTGGAGGCAAAAGAATATCTTTCTAAACATCCTAAAGATAGTGACTTCATACATCGTGCTGTTGCATTCTATGTTGTAAACAAATGTTCTTTCTCTGGTCTTACTGAGTCTTCTTCGTTTAGTAAACAAGCATCTGATTCAAACTTCTCGATGCGAGGAATTGATAAACTTCCATACTACGGACAACTTATTCAAAGATGGGAAATAACTAATCTACCATATGAACAACTATTCACGGATGATGAAAATGTTTTCATATATCTAGATCCTCCATACGATATCAAAGCAAACTTGTATGGAAAAAGAGGTACGATGCATATTGGATTTGACCATGACTCTTTTGCAAGAAGATGTGATAGAGTTGAATGTGATCAAATGATATCTTATAATTCTTCTAATTTAGTAAAGCAAAGATTCCAAGGTTGGAGAGCACAAGAGTATGATCATACTTATACTATGAGATCAGTAGGTGAATATATGAAAGATCAAGAACAACGCAAAGAACTTCTCCTTTTAAATTATGGCATATGATGAAAGATATCCTTTAAAGGATTATTTGAACTCTATTAATTTCAGTAAAGATTACCTAATGGATGAGGATCCTGGTTGGGAAAAAAATTACCCTGCCTATGTAATCAACAAGTGTATGTCTCATCATTTAGACACTATTATGTTTGCTAATGAAATGAATATACATTCTCATATCGATAAACGTTTACAGTATGATTTTCTTATAAATATCGTGAGACCCCGAAAGAGATTTTCTCCTTGGGGGAAGAAACAAAAAGTGAAAGATCTTGACCTTGTGAAAAAATACTATGGTTATAGTAGTGATAAAGCAACTCAAGCCTTAGAGATCTTAACTCCAACCCAACTTAATTACATTAAGGATAAACTGAACAAAGGAGGTAAGACCAGATGAATGAAGTTAGAGAAGTCCAATGGACTAAAAATGATATGGTTGAGGTGAACTTAAAGGAACCAGATGATTTCCTAAAGGTTCGTGAAACTCTTACTCGTATTGGTGTAGCATCTAGAAAAGAAAAAAAGTTATATCAGTCTTGTCATATTCTCCATAAGAAAGGACAATACTATATCGTCCACTTTAAAGAACTATTTGCTCTTGATGGAAAGAAAGCAAATCTTTCTGAGAATGATGTTCAACGTAGAAATAGAATTATCAAATTGCTATCCGATTGGGGATTGGTTGAAATTGTAAAACTATCAGCAATTTCAGATGCTGCTCCATTAAGTCAAATTAAAGTAATCGCATACAAAGAGAAGGGAGATTGGACTCTTGAGTCCAAATATAACATCGGAAAAAAACGTCAAGTCACAGAATGATATATAGTTTAGTGTTATCATATCAGCATAATGGCAGACGCAAAGAAAGTAGAGGAAAAAGCAAAAGGTCCTCTTGGTAAACTCAAGGAACATATGGATGATAAGGAGGAGCAACTTGCTATCCTAAGTACATTCGTACGTCTGGGTATTTTGATTTGGAGTGGCGGTATCTTAACTTTGAATTACGTTACGATACCAGGTTGGGAACAAGATAAGATTGATCCAACTTTTATAGCTTCGGTTTTCACAGGGGTCACAGCTACTTTCGGCATTCAAGCGGGAGGTAAGAAGAAATCTAATGGTGGTGATGGTGGAGCAAACATATCTAAGAAGGATATGGAGATGCTTATAGAAAAAGCAACTCAAGCAGCACCTACACAAACTATTAAGTTAGAGGTTCCTGCAGTTAAAATTACCAGTTAGAATCATGCAAAAAATTATTAACGGAATCGCTATCTTCTCAGGTGTAGTAGCACTTGGAGTAGTTGGTGTTGGTGGATATGTTTATATCCAGAAAGATGCCATCATCGAAGACATTAAAGAGAAAGCGATCAACGCAGCACTTGGTGGAGTAGGAGACTCTCTACCTGACATGATGGATACACAACTACCTCCTGTCACTGGTGCACCAGTTCCCTTGCCTTCAATGCCATGAACATTAAATGGATATCAATCGGTGTAGTTGGTAGTATATTCGCAGTATCCCATCTGGGAATGATAGGTTATATTGCCAGTAGAAAAACCGAAAGTCAATTACCTAACTTGGATATACCTGTAGGTGACTATACATCTTATGTTGTATCTGCTGATAAAGATGGATACAAAATAAGTTATAGTGCTAACGATCCGAAGAAAGCATATATCACTAAAGATATTAAAGAGAAAGCAGGATTCTTAGGTTTAGCAAATAATACTACTCAAATTACTGAAGAGTACTTCATGGATGGTAAGACTAACCAAGGCGGTCCTGTATCTAATAAGAGATCTTGGATAGATCAACCACCTGGTTTGACTGCAGGTCAGGCAGCAGAAATAGTTGCTGCTCGAAAAAGCGAAGCATGTATCAAAGCAATTGGATCAGCAGAGGGCACAGGTCGTCTTGTTGGCACAAGCATTGGTGCGGCTGCTGCTCCTTCTCTCAGTAGTATCCCCTTTGTTGGTTGGGTTGCTGCTGGCTGGGTGGCAATGTTTGGTGGTAATCAGGGAGCTGATATAGGTGGAAATATGGCAGAGGATATGAGTAAGGATTGTTAATTCTTTTTCTTCTTAGGACGTTTGAAGGGAGGTAATCCTTTCTTCTCACGATACTTATTACACTGTAACTCACTACGACTTAACTTAGGTGGTTCTTTACCGAACTTCTTTTGTATAGTTGTAGTGAGTTTTTTAATGACTGGTTTTATAACTCTCAATAATAATGGTGTTGCAGCTGCAGATGCTGTTGCAACAACTGCTATTGCTGCTGTTACACTTGCTTGATTTGTAGTCGGTAAAAATCTTTGGATTGCTGTAGTATCTTCGTACAATACCACACATTGACCCTCTCTAATTTCATGACCTATAACTCTCTCCTCTCCATTCTGAGTTAGATCGCCAACTCTAGGTTGATTAGGTGCAGGACACTCAATCTCTTTATCAGTTTTTGGTATCGGTGGAACTTCAGGTGTGCCTACTTCTGGTGTAGGTGGTGGTTCAACAACAGGAGGTGGTGGTGCCTCTATGACCATCTGTAATTGATCAGGTTGATAATCCATCGCATCATAAGATGGATACTCTGCATCACAAAATACTAATACTTTATCATCATCGTCTTTTATTATCTCATTATTCTTGCCACTCTGCTCATGTGCCTCTACACAACCAGGCATCTGAATGATAGGTTGACCTATGTTGACAGTAGCAGGAGGTACGAAAGGTATTGAGTGAACTGGTTGTCTAGTTAACCAATCTGGGACATTATTAACAAATATTCTCGTTGTTCCTATGTCTCGAACACCTGCGTTATTGACTTGTATCTTTGGTATATCCATACATTATGGGTTTCCTATTGATATGTCTTTTAAATTATTTGCATTTGTGCTAGGAATAGTATGCCCATGAGGAGCAATAACATTAACATTCTGCACAACAACGTCTGCACATATACTATAGTAAGGAGACTTTGGATGGAATGATATACCATCCTTTAATAGAGAGCCGCAATTTTTCAAACGAGCTATCTCAAAGTCTAATCTTTTATTTGCAACTGTTTGATTCATCAATGCGATATTTGCTGCTGCTGCGTCTTTACATTGCTGCTGCAGTTCTTTGTCTAATGGTTTAGACCATGTTGCAGATACACCAACTGAGAAATTATAATTATCTTTCTGTGCTGTTCTTGTAGGAACGTGATATAAAATATTACCTGGATTGTCGATTACACCATCATCATTCAAATCTGATAAATCATACACAGGATCCATATAGTATGGTTCGTACGGTTTTTGTGCTGAAGCCGTCCCAGTGAGGTACGGTGTAATATTCATGGTAGGACCTTGACACTGTATCCCATTACCATATGTGTTTGTTATATACGGACCTTGTAAAACTTGTATTGCCTGGTTCGTCACTGAGCCTGAAGAATTGGCGATTGGACTTGCAGTCGCACTGACACCGCCAACTGTCTCTGCCTTAACAGTAGGAACAAAGGGCATGAACCCAGTAATAGCAAGTAATGCTATTGACTGAAGATACTTGTTGTATCTGTTACCGAAGTTACGGTTGTTTCTCTTTGTATTACCGTGTGATTTGAAAGACCTGGTCCCATGTAGGTTTCTGTGTATTGAAACGCTGCACCTGGCGTCTGTATTGTGAAATTGGGTTTGTCGCTTATACCCGTCCATGTCGAATTCACTCCTTCAATAGTATTAACTTGGGTTGCATTAGTGGGTGATAAATTATCATTTGTAGTTATACCGTTTCCACTGACCGACCACTGATAGCCTGTGTTATAGTCCATCGAATTTATGGTCTCCACCACAGTGGAAGTCGTTTCCGTGTGGGTGGTCATCGAGCCCTGTTGGAAATTTGGCACCACAGGCACTGCTATGACTGGTTTTATACTACTCATAGCTAGAACTAAAAGGAATAACTTATGTGTATTCCTCATAGCACTTAATCAAAAATAGTAATTTCGCTAACGAACTGACCTGTCAACGAGTTACCTGCACCGAGAGTTCCTGCTCCACTTGTGCCCTGATTTATCGTGATAGTATGACCATTTGTGATTGTTCCTGGTGCACCTGTTCCTGCTGTTCCACCGCTTTGTGTGGTGATATCACCCCAAGTAGAAGCACTTGCAGAAGAACTATCACCCTGTTGCCATGATTGAGCAAAGGAGAATGATCCTGTACATGCTAGGTCACTACCTGAAGTTGATCCTGTGCATCCATTTTGAACACCAGTAATTGTTCCAACTGTTCCAACACCTGTAGTAGCACTATAAGTGTTAATACCAATACCACCATCTACAGCACTACTACCACTGGCAGCAGGTGTATGTGTTGTGATCACGTTGTTTCCAGAAATAGAATAACTGTTTCCAACTCTTGTCTGAGTTACGATTTGAGGTTCAACAGTTAGTTGTAAACTGGATTGATGTCTTGTTGATAGTCCGCCCGCATTTGCTGCAGTGCCGAACGTCAAAAGCATAATGATAGGAATAAATTTCTTCATTATTTTACTCATAGGGAATCCTGCACTATATAGGTGAGCAAAACCTTACAGAAATGTTCGGCACGCACCATTTACTTCGATCCTAGTCTATGGTTAAATAGTAGTGTCGCCTTCGGGGACAAAAACTAACACTCGCTTATTTAAGGAGCAACATGACTAATTTAACAAAGTGGACATCTAAGGATGTCGATGCAATTTTTAACGCTGCAAATCGTTACAGCGTAGGATTCGATGATCTGTTCGACAGACTACATGCATACGGAACAGGATCACCTACTGGACAATACCCTCCATATAATATTGTCAAAGAATCCGCAGAGAAATGGAGACTAGAACTAGCACTCGCAGGATGGTCAGCAGACCAAGTAGAAGTATCTACAGAGCAGAACGTACTACTAGTCAAATCAAAAGAACAAGATCCATCTACAAAAGAAGAACAATACGTTCATAGAGGTGTAGCATCCAGAACATTTGCTAGAGGATTTAATCTATCAGATGATGTAGAACTTGGCAAAGTATCCTTTGTTAATGGAATGCTAACAATTGAGTTACAAAAGGTAATTCCAGAACATCAGAAAAGACGAGTCTATGACATAGGTTAACTAAAACTTTCGCAGTTCTTAACCTGTAGTTAAAGATACAAAACACTCACTTATGCTATATTAAGTGGGTGTTATTTTTTTAAAGAAATGAAAGCATTAGCAGTTGCATTGCTCCCTTTACTATTGACAAGTGGTTGTGCAAATGCAAGAACAAGGTTGAGTGGTGCAGGTGCATCATTCCCATCTAAAATCTATACTCGTTGGTTCTCAGACCTAGCAAAGTCTGGTGGAGCAAGAGTAAACTATCAGGCAGTTGGATCTGGTAGCGGTAGAAAAGCATTTATTGATGAGACAGTAAACTTTGGTGCGTCTGATGATCCTATGAAAGATAGTGACATCGCTAAAGTAAAACGTGGTCTAGTTCAGATACCTATGACAGGTGGAACTATCGCATTTGGATATAACAATCCTGGTTGTGATCTAAAACTTACACAACAACAGGCAGTTGAAGTTGCTATGGGTATCATCACTAACTGGAAAGAAGTTGGATGTGATGATCAGAGAATGACTTGGGCACATCGTTCAGATGGATCTGGAACTACCAAAGCATTTACTAATAGTATGGAAGCATTCTCTCCTACATGGACACTAGGCACAGGTAAATCTGTAGCGTGGCCAACAGGTGTAGGTGGTAAGGGTAACGCAGGAGTAGCAGGAATAATCAAAAACACACCTGGTTCAATAGGATATGTGAATCAATCTTATATTGATGATGTTGTAAAACCTGCAGCATTAGAAAACAAGTGGGGTGACTTTGTAAAACCATCTGTAGATGCAGGAGCAAAGGCACTTAATGGTATTGAACTTGATGAGAATCTTGCAGGAACTAATCCAAATCCAGAAGTAGAAGGAGCATATCCTATTGCTACATTGACTTGGATACTTGCATATGAAACAGGTAACGGTAAGAATACAGATGCAATCAAGACAACTCTATCAACTCTATTGAGTGATGAGTATCAGGACAAAGCACCTAAACTAGGATTCGTTCCTCTTAAAGGTGACATTCTTGAGAAAGCAAGAGCAGCAGTTGACAAGATCAGTAAATAGGTTTATAATATAAACGTATCGTAATTATTTTATGAGTGTAAGAATCGTACGAACAAGAAGTGGTGAAGATGTCATTTGTGATCTTTACGAAGTTACAACTAAAGAAGATCCAAGTAAAGCGGTAGCATTTCAACTTAACAATCCATATATTGTATGGTTGCAAGGAAAGAAAACCGAAGAACCTCAGATTCTTGTTGAAGATGATGCAGGTGACATTGTGAGTAAAATCAAAGATCCCGATATCTACTTCCAACCATGGGTTCCATTGTCTTCTAAAAAACAAATACTATTGAAACTAGAAGAAGTGGTAACCGCATATGAGACCTATCCAGAGGTCATCAATAAATACAACACATTAACGGAGGCAGATGGAGGAGACACAAATAAAACTCCTGCTGATGAATCAGCGGAGTGAATACCTTATTGGCAAGGTAACAGAGTTAGATGAAGAACCTAGTATTCTTATTGAAGGATGCTATGAAGTAACGGGAGAGGATACTCTTTCCCCGTTTCCAAAGTATAGTTCACAACGTGACGTTTTCTTGACATCAGATAACATCTTGAGTATACTAGATCCGACACCAAAACTGTTGGAAATCTACAATAAATTATGAGTTCTTTTTACACCAACATTCAACTAGCTGGTGACACTATTTTATATCGAGGGTATGAGAATGGAGAAGCGGTTCAATATCGCACATCCTTTTCTCCTACCCTTTATGTTTTGTCTAAGAAAAAAGAAAAGTTTAAGACACTAGATGGCAGAGATGTATCTCCTGTCAAATTTCATAATGCAAGAGAAGCAAGAGAGTTTATCAAACAGTATGAACATGTAGATAATTTTGAAGTTCATGGTTACGAAAGATTTGTTTATCAATTCATTCGTCAAGAGTATCCAGATGACGTTGACTATCATATCGATCAGATGAAAATCTATGCATTGGACATCGAGGTTCAATGTGAGAATGGATTCCCTGATGTAGAAGCAGCAGCAGAAGAAATGTTATCTATCACCATCAAAGATATGGTGACTAAAAAGTATTACAGTTGGACAACTAGAGAGTTTGATACACCAGATAATCTAGAGTTAAATGTCTCTTGGACAGAACAAGAGATGCTTACAAACTTTATTACATGGTGGGCAGAAAACACTCCAGACATTCTAACTGGTTGGAACGTTAACTTGTATGACGTGCCATACATTGCTCGTCGAGTCAATCGTATTCTCGGTGAGAAATGGATGAAAAGTTTATCCCCATGGAATCGTGCAAATGAAAGAGAAGTATACGTCCAAGGTAGGAGGAATTACGCTTATGATATCTCTGGTATTAATATCCTTGATTACCTCGACTTATATCGTAAGTTTACATACTCAAGTCAAGAGTCTTATAGACTCGATCACATTGCCTTTGTCGAACTCGGACAAAGAAAAGTAAATCATGACGAGTATGAAAACTTCAAAGACTTCTATACATCTGATTGGCAGAAGTTTATGGAATATAACATTCAAGACGTTGAGTTGATTGACCGTCTTGAAGATAAGATGAAGTTGCTAGAACTAGCAATTACAATGTCGTATGATGCCAAAGCAAACTTTGAAGATGTTTATAGTCAGGTTCGTATGTGGGATACGATGATCTATAATTATCTTACAGATAGACAAGTTGTTGTTCCCCCTCGTAAAGGAGCGAAGAAGGATGAAAAATATGCAGGAGCATACGTCAAGGAACCGATTCCTGGAAAGTATGATTGGGTGGTGTCTTTTGACCTCAACTCTCTGTATCCTCATCTCATTATGCAATACAATATCTCCCCAGAGACACTCAGGGAGACTAGACATCCCAGTGCAAGCGTTGAAAGAATCCTCAATCAGGAGTTGGAGATAGGAGAAGACTATTGTGTATGTGCTAATGGTGCCATGTATCGAAAAGATATTCATGGTTTCTTGCCAGAGATGATGCAGAAGATCTACGATGAACGTACGATCTACAAAAAGAAAATGCTTGCTGCAAAACAGCAACATGAAATAACACCATCTAATAAACTAGTTGCTGACATTTCAAAGTTCAACAACATTCAGATGGCAAGAAAGATTCAACTTAACTCTGCCTATGGTGCTATCGGGAATCAATACTTTCGATACTACAATCTGGCAAATGCTGAGGCAATTACTTTGTCAGGGCAAGTTTCAATTCGTTGGATTGAAAACAAAATGAACGAGTATCTCAACAAGATACTCAAAACTACAGGAGAAGATTATGTCATTGCTAGTGATACTGATAGTATCTACCTCAATCTGGGTCCTTTGGTCGAGGCTGTATACAAGGGGAGAGAGACAACTGATCAGAGCATCGTCTCTTTCCTTAATAAGGTGTGTGAAATGGAACTTGAAAAATATATTACTAGTTCTTATGAAGCGTTGGCCACATATGTAAACGCATACGAACAGAAGATGATCATGAAGCGTGAGAATATTGCCAACAAAGGTATCTGGACTGCCAAGAAAAGATATATTCTCAACGTATGGGATAGTGAAGGTGTTCGCTATGAAAAACCTAAACTTAAGATCATGGGTATTGAAGCAGTTAAGTCTTCCACACCTGCAGCATGTCGAACATCTATTCGTGATTGCCTAACAGTTATCATGAATGAAGATGAGGAGTCTGCACAGGGGTTTATTGCTGACTTCAAAAATCATTTTTCTTCTTTACCTATTGAAGACATCTCATTTCCTAGAGGTTGTAACAATCTAAATAAGTGGTCACACCCTGCAACGATCTATGGCAAAGGGACACCTATTCATGTAAGAGGGGCATTATTATATAACTTTTATAATAAGAAAAACAAACTCACTCATAAGTATCCCTTGATTCAAGATGGAGAGAAGATTAAATTCGTCTACCTAAAGACACCAAATAAGTTCAATGAGAACATCATTAGTTTTCTAAATACGTTCCCAAAGGAATTTGGACTTGACAAACAGGTGGATTATGATCTACAATTTGAGAAGAGTTTCTTAGAACCCATCAAAGTGATCATGGACGTCATTGGTTGGCAACCAGAAAAAGTAGCATCACTGGAGTTTTTATTCTCATGAAATATGTTGTTGAATACCAAAGAGCATTTGGTATACCAGACAAGAAAGAACAAGTTTTTGACGATGAGTCAGAAGCAAAATGGTTTGAACGTGCAATGAAACGCACAAACTTTATAACAAAACTAACGGAGGTTGAAGAGTGAGTTTTCTGAAGAGCATTGCTAAAGAAATAGGTAATGAATATGCAGGACTAGTATCTGATGGAGTTTCTGCAGGTGATACAAAAGATTATATTGATACAGGTTCTTACATTTTTAATGCTCTAGTTTCTGGATCAATTTATGGTGGTGTTCCAAGTAATAAGATTACAGCAATTGCAGGTGAGTCATCAACTGGTAAAACTTTTTTCTGTCTTGGTATTGTTCAACATTTTTTAGACTCTGATCCTGATGCAGGTGTAATATATTTTGAATCTGAATCTGCTATCAGTAAACAAATGATTGTCGATAGAGGTATTCATGCAGATAGAATGATGATAGTTCCTGTATCTACTATCGAAGAGTTTAGAACTCAATCGTGTCGAATCCTTGACAAATACATGGAGCAGAATGAATCTGATCGCAAACCTATGATGTTCGTATTAGATTCTCTTGGTATGCTTGCTAGTAATAAAGAAGTTGAAGACGTTGCTAATGATAAGAATGTCAGGGATATGACAAAAAGTCAACTAATTAAGGGCGCATTTCGTGTTCTTACGTTAAAATTAGGTAAAGCAAACGTCCCTATGCTCGTGACTAATCATACATATGATGTCATAGGGAGTTATATTCCAACTAAAGAAATGGGAGGTGGAAGTGGACTCAAATACGCTTCATCAACAATTGTATATCTATCAAAGAAGAAGGAAAAAGATGGTACGGAGGTTGTTGGAAATATTATCAAATGTAAAACCCAAAAGTCAAGACTAACAAAAGAAAACTCTCAAGTCGAAACTCGATTGTATTATGATCGGGGACTTGACCGTTACTATGGACTACTTGAATTAGGAGAAAAACATGGAGTATTTACACGCAAAGGAAATCGCATCGTTGTTGGTGATAGTTCTGTATATCCTTCTGCAATACTTAAGGATCCAGAGAAATATTTCACAGAAGAAGTGATGGATAAACTTGACGAGGCAGCACAGAAGGAGTTTCGTTATGGCAACTAATCTTACTGACTACATCAAAGTTTATGATGATATGTTTGAGGAAGATTTTTGCAAATCTGTAATTAAAACTTTTAATGAATCAGATGTTACTCGTATAGATAGAGAACAAAGACCTACCTTTAATGAGTTTAATATCTCACAAAGGTTTATGGCACAAGATCCTGCATGGATGAGTATTCAAAAACATATACAGACAGTCTTTATTGATATTGTCAAAGTGTATATGAATGCTTTACAGTGTGAACCTGATTTTCCTGCGAAATATTCTTTTGAAGAATTTAGAATTAAACAATATGACAATAATGGAAAAGATCAATTTAGAGATCATGTAGATGTAGGAGATTACAATTCTGCTCGTAGATTTTTAGTATTGTTTTTATATTTGAATAATGTTGAAGTTGGTGGACAAACAAACTTTCCTAGATTGGACTATGCAGTTTCACCGAAACGTGGTAGTATATTAATATTCCCTTCTACATGGCAGTATCGTCACTCAGGAATGCCTCCTGAGTCTGATAAAAAATACATTGTAGGAACTTATTTACACTACCTATGAATCTTGAAGTCACGATTCTTTCAAATCTCCTCTATAATGAGAAGTATGCAAGGAAGGTTATCCCTTTCTTGAAGGTAGATTATTTTACCGTACGTTCTTATAAGATTATCTTTCTTGAACTACATGAATACATTAGTCAGTATGATGCACTACCATCTTTAAACGCACTTAGTATAGAATGTCAAGAGAGAACTGATCTTACAGAAGAACAGTTTAAAGAAATTGTTGAGGTTTTAAATGTCCTTTCCGATGATCCCAAAGACCACGACTGGCTCGTGGATTCTACAGAAGAGTGGTGTCAAGAGCGTGCGATCTACTTATCGCTTATGGAATCTGTTAAGATTGCTGACGGTCAAGATACCAAACGCGATAAAGGTGCTATTCCGCAGATTCTTTCGGAAGCATTAGGAGTATCGTTTGATCAACACGTCGGTCACGATTATGTTGATAACGCTACTGATCGTTTTGAATATTATCATAGAAAGGAAGATAAGATTCCTTTTGATCTGGAGTTTTTCAATAAGATTACTAAAGGTGGTTTAGTAAATAAATCACTGAACATCGTTCTTGCAGGAACAGGTGTTGGTAAATCTCTAGTCATGTGTCACTTTGCTGCAGCAACTTTATTGCAAGGTAAAAATGTTTTATACATTACATGTGAAATGGCAGAAGAAAAGATTGCAGAACGTATTGATGCAAACCTTTTAAATGTTCCTATTCAAAAACTTGCTGATCTACCACATCCAATCTTTGAGAAAAAGATTAAAAAATTATCGAAAAAGACTCAAGGAAAATTAATTATCAAAGAATATCCTACAGCATCAGCACATGTTGGACATTTTAAATCTTTGATTAGTGACCTTGCCTTGAAAAGAAGTATAAAACCTGATATAATATTTGTAGATTATTTAAACATTTGTGCTTCCCAAAGATATAAAGGAAGCATAGTTAACTCTTATACCTATGTTAAAGCGATTGCTGAAGAACTCCGTGGTCTTGCAGTTGAGACTAATGTACCTATCGTCTCCGCTACTCAGACGACTCGTAGTGGCTATGGCAGTAGTGATATTGATCTTACTGACACGAGTGAATCCTTTGGTCTCCCTGCTACTGCTGACCTCATGTTTGCTCTTATCTCGACTGAGGAACTTGAAGGGATGAATCAAATAATGGTCAAACAATTAAAGAATAGATACAACGATCCTACTATGAATAAAAGATTTTGTGTAGGTATTGACAGAGCGAAGATGAGGTTGTATGATGTAGAGGAATCTGCACAGGATGATCTTGTTGACTCTGGTCAAGAAGAAGAGAAGGTTGATCTAGTTAAAAGATTTACATCAAAGAAAACTTTTAGTGAACTAAAGTATGATTGATTTTGAAAAGTATACTGAATTTGTAAATGCTGTTACTTCCGAAGACAGTAAGTATGGTGGTCATTTTAAAGACCGTGTAAGAGAATTAGATTCTAAAGAATTTAAAACCCATAGAGCATTAACTGCTGCACTAGGACTATGTGCTGAGTCAGGTGAGTTTACTGAGATAGTTAAAAAAATTGTTTTTCAAGGTAAACCAGTTACTAAAGAAAATCTATTTCATATGAAACGTGAATTAGGTGATATCATGTGGTATTTTATACAGGCATGTATTCTTTTAGAGACTACACCAGAAGAAATCATTGAAATGAATGTAGAGAAGTTGAAGAGTAGATATCCTGGTGGAGAGTTTGATCCCCACTATTCTGAAAATCGTAAACAAGGAGACTTATGATTGGTAAACTAGATGCAGATGAAAGAGTATTATCTGAATCAGTAGATTTAGGTGAACAACCCATGCAACTCACACCAAAATTGATTAGTGAAATCAATGAATACATGGCACATACAAAGAAAGATGGGTCATACAACTGGTTACCTACTGATGAGTATGAAGTTCAAATAGCAGGTACGTTTGCAGCAGATAGATTTATTGTTATTAAGAACAAATCAAAGAACCCAGTGGTCTCTGCTGAACCTCATCCTTATTTTGATTATGAGAAGAAGGTCTTTACTAAAGATGGTAGAGAGGAGTATATGAAAGAACAGAAGATAAATAAAGATAAAGATCAAAAAGAGTAATGCAATACCTATCAGGTGGCGAACAAACTACTATCAACTCTACTATTACAGAATTGTTTCCTGCATTGGCATTCAACACAGGAATGAAGTTTAATAATGCTACTGATTTGGAAGAGTATATTGATAATTTAGATTTGAATTCTCCTAGGGCAAGAAAATCATTTGTAAACAATACAAATATCAAGGCAGCATATAGTTATATTAATAAGATGGATCAGATAAGACCATCGATGAAGAAGACTAAACTTGAAAATGCTGTAGGTATTTTAAATTACCTATACAAATATAATAAATCAAGACCAATCAAACAAGTTGTCTGGGGATATAGAGAAAAACCAAGAGGAGTTCCTTATAGTCATGCAGGTGACATATTTTTAATTCATCGGAACGATAAGATTGCACCTAAGATTGTAGGTATCAGTTTAAAAGCAGGAACTGCAAAGTCTAAAGAACCTAAATTAAACTCATATGTAGGAACAACCTTAAGAAAGAGTGCTTGGAAGAGAGCATACCCTAGAGCAATTGATAATTTAAAAGATAAATTGTGGAAAGAAGTTTATTCTCAAATTCCTGGTTTACCTTTGAAGGGTAGTAAAAAAGTTGATAAAAATAATTGGTTAACCTTAAGTAATACAAGACAGAAACCAAATCCAATTTTGGTTGATGCGGTTTTAAATTTATTTCAAACAAATCCAAAACAGTTTGATGCTCTCTATGTCAAGATGAATAAGATATGTAGAGAACATTTAGTTGAAATGATTAACGGTAACTTAAATGCAACTAAGTCATGGATTAGAGAAGAGTTTAGATTGCAAGAACAGAACGTTGATGTGCCTATGGTCTTAGTAAAAGCGATTGGAAAAAATGCAAACTCATCATCAACAGATCCTCTAAGAGATATTCTACCAAAGGCAACTAAGGTCAAAGCATATCTTAAATCTGGTTCTGTTCAAGAATGGTTTATTGATGTCATGGCAAATGGTAGAGAAAAATTAACACTATCAATGACAATTAGAAGTGATTCTGAATATAGAAAGACAAAACAGAAAGGTAAACTAGGAGCATACATGATGCTCAAGTTACTTTACAGAGGGTAGACAGTTAACAAAGTGTCCACTATCACTCGCTTTTCCCCTGCGACATGCTATAATATTAGTATACAGACAGAGGACACCTTGCCTAATAAACACCTTGAACACCTTGAAGATCTTATCTTTTCTGGTCGTAAGGAAGCGTTGGATGCAGCGTGGTCTGCACTTAACAAACCAGAACTGAGTGTTAAGTGGGATGGTGCTCCTGCTATCGTTTTCGGCACAAACCCTGCAAATGGCAAATTCTTCGTTGGAACCAAATCCGTTTTTAACAAACACAAGATCAAGATCTGTTATGATCAAACAGATATTGACAAACTTTACAATGGCAACCTTGCGGACATTCTGCGCTTATGTCTTTGGAAGCTTCCTCGTATCAGTGGAATTGTCCAAGCTGATTTCATTGGAGTCGGAGGGGGCAGTGTTTATCGTCCTAATACTTTGGAGTATCATCTTCCCTCTCCGATCCTTAGCGATATTATCCTTGCTCCACATACTTCTTATACCGAAGTTCACCCAAATGCTGTTGGCAGCATTCGCCACGATCTACCTTCTACATTATCTAATTGTTATTTCCTAGGTAAGAAAGAAGCAGATGCATCTGTTGCTAAAAACCCTTTCTTCAACTGGGTCAAGTTTCTTAGCAGACTTCCTAGATGCAAAGTTCCTAGCGAGAAGGTACGTCCGCATATTCAGAAGCATATCAATAGGTTTTTCCGTTGTGATTTACCAATTCCTTCAGCAGAATTTTTGTATACTACTTTACCTGATAAATATAAGTATGAAGTTAATGTTACCACATTCAAAGTGTGGCATATGTTGTTTCAATTGAAGCAGAATTTATTGAAGAACATCGTTGTTGATGGAACTGTGAAATGCTACATAGATGGACTACCTTCAGAACATGAGGGTTTTGTAACTGTTTCAGATTCTCCCTACAAAATTGTAGATAGATTGACTTTTAGTAAAGCGAACTTCAACCTTAGTAAAAATTGGACGAATGAAAAAATTTAATGCTTTTCTAATAGAAGCACAAAGATCGTTTGCTGCTAAAGCAGCGGAAAAATTAAATCTTAAACATGTAGGTTACGGAAAGTATGCAGACCCATCTGGGAATGTGACACACATGTCTAAGGATGGTAAGCTTGTAAAAATTACTAAACAAGAATTAGCGAGGACACAACAAAATGGAGGAGAAGAAACGGAAGGAGGCGAAGGTCAGGTCGATCAAGGTGCAATATCTATTACATTTGGAAGATTTAATCCACCTACTATTGGGCACGAGAAATTACTTAAAAAGGTAGCACAACAAGCAAAAAGTAGTGGAGGAACATATAGAATATACCCCTCAAGAACAGAAGATCCTAAGAAAAATCCTCTTGATACAGGAACTAAGGTTAGATTTATGAGACAGGCATATCCAGATCATGCAAATTCAATCATTGATAATGAGGAAATGAGAACCATCTTTGATGTTCTTAGTGGACTTGATGCTGACGGATATAGTTCAGTTAATATAGTAGTTGGTGGTGATAGAGTTAGTGAATTTAATTCATTAGCAACGAAGTATAACGGTGACTTATATACGTTTGACGATATTAAAGTAGTATCTGCAGGTGATAGAGATCCTGACGGTGAAGGTGTAGAAGGAATGAGTGCATCTAAGATGCGTAAAGCAGCGATGGAAGGTGATCAAGAGTCTTTCAACAAAGGTATACCTGCAGCAATGTCTAAGAAAGATAAAGAAGCGATGTATCTAACACTTAGACAATCAATGAATGTAAAAGAATCGTTTGAGGATTTTGCTGAAGCATCATATCATCTATATGAGATCGCTCCTAAGTTAGACCCTCAAGGTTTAAGAGAAGCATACTATAATACTGGAATGTTTGAAGTAGGTACGTTTGTTGAGAATGTTAACACAGGTATTACAGGTAAAGTTGTTAGTCGTGGTTCTAATTATGTAATATACATTGATGAACACGATAATATATTCCGTTCATGGTTGAAAGACCTTGTTGAGACTAAGAATTCTGTATATGGTTTTGAATTTACACCTGCAGGAGAACTAGGAACTGATGAATTAGCAGCGTATGTTAGAAAAATGACGCCAGGAGAGTTCATAAAGAAGATAAATAAAAAAGTAAAGGTTAAAAAGTAAGATGAATTTAAAAGACCTACCCGATATGAGTGCTGCATACCAAGAGGTGCAGGAAAAAGCAAAGAAACTAGATCCCGTTGGTAAAGAAGACGGTGATGTAGACAATGATGGTGACAAAGATTCATCTGACAAGTATTTGATGAAGCGTCGTAAGGCAATCTCCAAAGCAATGAAGGAGCATCATCAGAAAGATGAGAACGGTAAAGTCATCGAGCATGATGAGGAAGAAGTAGAAGAAGCATACACAGTAACGAATGCTGATAAGAAGGGTAACACCAAAGCATATCAGAACTTTAAAGCAGGTATGAAGGGTAAAGATGGCAAACCTTTGTATAAGGCAGCAGATCACATGAAGGAAGAAGAGATTCATCCTGATGACAATGTTTTATCACCAGAAGAACTAGAAAAAGTAGCAGAACTTTCTAGACAGTGGGATGCTAAGATGGAAGAAGGCAGTTCATACGGTCTGACTAAAGGATCTGGGAAACCAGGTGGTGCTATGAAAGCATACTTAGATAATAAGGCAAAGAAACTAGAAGCGGATAAGAAAAAACAATCTGCTCCATATAAAAACAATCCTGCATTTGGTGATCCATCACACCATTCTAACGCTAAGAACAAATGAGATCCTTTAAACAACATTCTAATCTAATATCTGTTTGGGAAAACTATCAGGCAATGAGAAATCCTGAGAAGTATAAACCAGACGATGAATCTGATAAACCATATCATAAAAGATCAAGAGCAGCGAGAATGAAAGATCCTAAAAGAGGAATCAACTCTCCTGCATTCAAGGAGTTTATGCGTAAACAGGGGATGTAATGTTATCTTTTAAACAATTACAAGAAAAGAAAACTAAAATTAAGCTAAATCCTAAGAAGGAGGATGTCATGGAGGGAGATAAAACTCTCAACCATGGTGAAGATTGCGGGTGCATGAAATGCGACAAAAAACGTCGCAAGGATGAACTTGGCGATGAAAAATCAGTATCTACAGAACAAAAAATTTATGACAGTAACAAAGAAGTCTCAGAAGAAAGCACAGAAAGCAATGCTGAAAGCGATAACACTGAAACGAACTTGTTAACCTTTGAAAAATTTCAAAAATTTAAAAAGAAAAAACAAGAGGATGAAGAGAAACCTGAGTCTTACATAGAGACTAAGATGGAGGAGACTGAGTATCATGTGATGAGTAAGAAGTCTTTCAAAAAACTTCACAAAGATTTTAAGGGTGGAACTAAAGACAAACCTAGAGCAACAGTAGGTGTAACTGATAAGATGGGTAACACAACACCTGTATCAAGATTGGTTAAATTCTCTGAAGCAAAGTATGAGAGAGGTGCGTCAAACTATGGTAAGATGTCAATCCGAAACAAAAGAGCAGTAGGTTACGGTGGTAACGCTGCACCTCCAGAGGAGAGAAGGAAGGCACACGATGAGAGAATGAAGAAGCATAAAGCATCTCAAATGAAAGAAGAAAAGCATAGAGATGCTGCACTTGATGCTGTAAAGAAATCAATCATCGCCAAGTATGGTAAAGGTGCTATCATGAGAAAGGGTAGCAATCAACAAAAGAAAGTTAGAGGTGCTAAGTCTACTGCAGGAACTGGCAAGTATAAGAAGATGGCAGACGACAAAAAGCAACTCAAAAAAGATGCTAAGGAAATGGGTTATGGTAGTGATACAAAGGGTTATGTAGAGACCAGAGCACGCTATGGTAGCAAGGAAAATATGAAATCTGGTAGAGGACTAGGAACATGATCCTAGATATTGAGACTTGTCCTGACGGTCAGTATTATTGTTTTGATGATAAAAAGTGTAAACCAATTCCCAAAGGTAAAAAAGTCGGAAAAAATGGTATGCTTGAGACCACGGAGTTAAAGAACGAAATACTTTCAAGAGCACAGAAAAAATATACTATGGCAAAAGGAAAAAAACTAAAGGATGTCATGGCAAAAGGAAAAGAAGCAAAAGAAAAATTGTATAAAACTACCAGAGACAAAGGCGTACGTTTCTATGACAAGAAGGGTTCTGGTTACATGAAGGACGGTAAGAAAAAATACGATTGATAGCCTATATATTGTGTAATTACATACTAAGATCATGATTGGTAAATTTTTAATGCCACTGGCATACAAAGTAATCGACTCTGCTGTCAAAAAAATCCCTGATGACGCAGAACTCGGAGAGAAGTTAATAGAGATTTGTCTATTGATCATCGGGAAGGCAGTCAAACTAACCAAGACGACCGCTGACGATGCTTTATTTGAAAAAGTTAAGGAAGCACTTGCTGCAAAATAAGTAGCGTTTGCGACCCTTTTAGAGGGGTCTCAGAGACCCCTTTTTTTATAAATAATCACAGGTAAAATTAGAACTTTAGGAGTATAACCATGGCACTTTACGGTGTAACTGATGCTGATGAAGCAAAACCCAAGTGGGCTGTGAGAGGGAGTGGTGTAGACCCCCAAAATATTTTTGCAACCGCTGATGGTTGGGTTCTTCGTCATTACAAGAATGCCGCGAAGACAAAGTTTTGGGACGAAATTTTGGTCTCAGTTGATGGTCTTGTAGGTGCAGGTTCTCGTGGAACCAATACTCTAGGTGGTGCAGATATTACTGCAGTATTCTTTGAAGAGACAGGTTATGCAGGTGGAGCAACAGGTTCTGTTGTTGTCATCTACAACGAGCAAGTTAACGTCACAAACGGTGCAACTCTCGTCGTTACTAACACTACAGACTCTGCTAACATTACTGCAACTGCTGCAGCACAAACAGGTGTGAACCGTGTTGAATTTACATTCACTGCTGCTGCAACTGGTAAGGCACATTCTATTGGTGCTCAGACAATCTCTGGAACAATCGTTGACTCCACTGGTGGTGCAACTTCCGACAAGGTATTTGTTGCAGGTGATGTAGTTGGTGCAGGTGGATCTGGTTCTACTAAGACATTTACCGCAAGTTAATTAACTAACACATGAAATTTGACGAACTAAATGAGGATACATTCCTCATGTTCGCCATTAAGCATTATGAAAATCCTCATTGTGTTACAAGAGAGGATTTTGATGAAGATTTAAAACGCTTCAAGTATCTTAAAAGACTCTTGAAGCGTTATGTGAGAAGAGGTCCGTTAAGGATTCATCTCGTCATCAATCATATAATCATCTTATATAATGTTTTTGGTGAAGCAGCAACTCCTCTTCTCTTCTTTAAATTAGAAAGAGAATACTGGAGTTTAATAAAGACTCTACTGATTTATTTGAATAAATATCCAGTAGGGATGCTCCCAGACTTGGAAACAGATCCCGATTTAGAAGACGAACTTAAACAGGTATAGGCTATGATGACAGCAGGAACAGGTGGATTCAGTGGTAGCGCAGCTGCCAAAGGTCCTGTTGCGGGTTTTGATCCTGTCATAAAGATGAGAGGTAAGTTAAAGAGCATCAAGAAGAAGAAGTGTTGTGAAGAAACTGATAGAGTAAATCCAAAAGGTCCGTCAAGATTATTTCAATATAAGATAAACGTACCTGAGGTTGGTGAAACTATAGTATTTGCTAATAGTCCTGCTGAACTCAGAATGAAATTGAGAATGGCAATCATGCCTAAGTATAGGTCTGGTATTAATATCGAAAGGATTATGCCTGGCGGTGCTGCAAAGTTCTTTATGGACAAACGTATGTCACATATGAGGAATGTAAAGGAAGAAATGGGTAATATAGCACACACTAAAACTAAAAAAGATGGAAAGACAATTATAAAAGTAAATAAAAATGATGAATTGGATGCACAAGCAGCTATGAAGAATGATCCAAAATATATTCTTGGTAAGACTAGAGTGAAACCTGTCAAAGAAGCTGCGGGTGATCAGCAGATGAAGAATCAAATGAATCAGCAAAAGATTCAGAACATGAAAAAGAAAGTCATGTTAAAAAAGCAAGAATTACAGAAACAATTACAACTAAAAACACAACAACTTAAAAAACAAGCAAGAACTGGAGTAGAACAAGACGCAACAAGGTAATGTCTGATATTAATTCTGCAATACTAGAGAGACTAGAAAAGGTCGTTGATTCATTGTCTGAAAATTCTCAGAAGATGGGTCAACTTCTTGCTGTTCATAATGAAAAGTTAGATAAACAGGAACAGATTGATGAAGTTCTATTTGAAAAGATTGATAGACTACACTCTGACTTTAACAGAGAGACAGATTTAATAAAGAAAGGATGTGAGAGAGATATAAGAAAGGTAGATGATAGACTTAGGTTAATGGAGAAGAAGATGTGGACAATTGCAGGAGCATTGTCTGTTATTTGTTTCCTTGTTTCAGCACCAGGACAGTCTATTTTAAAGAACTTGACAGATTCACCAAATACTAGTATGATATCAGGAGAGATTATTAGGTCTACTTGATTGACAATTTTTATGCGAACCTACTCTCTGCTCGTCTTGACAGATTTAAGCAGGTCAAGAACGGGACGTACAACTTTAGGTGTCCCTATTGCGGTGACTCCCAAAAACGTAAGAATAAAGCACGAGGTTACTTCTTCACTAAGAAGAGTGGTCTCGTTTTTAAGTGCCATAACTGTGGTGTAGGTAGATCGTTTGGTAACTTCCTAAAGGAACAAGCGAATGATCTTCATGATGAATATATCATGGAGAGATACAAAGCAGGTCTTACTGGTAAAGGTACGAATGTAGCAGATCCTGAGTTTAATTATCAAAAACCAACATTCAAAAAGCAGGGAGAACTACAAAGTATTTCAGAGCTAAATACTTCGCACTCAGCATTAGCATACTTAACCAAACGTGGTATACCGAGGAAACATTTCTCGAACTTATACTATGTTGATGAGTTTTGCACATGGGTTAACACACAGAAACCGACCTTCCGAGATGTCAGAAAGGATCACCCAAGGATTATTATTCCTTTCGTCGATGAAAATGGAGAATGGTTTGGATTTCAAGGGAGGTCTCTGAATCCCAACGATAAACTTAGGTATATAACTATCATGTTGGATGAGGATCGAATCAAGGTGTATGGTCTTGATCGAGTAAACTTCAACAAGACCGTGTATATTACTGAAGGTCCTTTCGATAGTCTCTTTATCGACAATGCAATTGCTATGGCAGGTGCTGATGTTGATTGGAAACTAATAGATGGAAAAGAGGCAGTCTTTGTTTACGATAATGAAAAACGTAGTAAGGAAATTGTTAACCGTATTGAAAAAGCAATTGATAAAGGATATGAAGTAGTAATCTGGCCAAGTAGTCTCAAAGAGAAAGATCTAAATGATATGTTCTCTTCTGGACACGACGTGCAATCTATGGTAGAGTTTAATACTTACCGTGGACTCGAAGCAAAAATTAAATTAAGCGAATGGAAAAAGGTATGATTACCCCAAGAACACCCAAACCAATAAACGTCACAAAAAGAGAAGGAACAAAAACACCCCTAGACCTTAATAAGGTTCATAAGATGGTAGAACTTGCCTGTGAGGGTCTTGCAGGGGTCTCTGAATCTGCTGTAGAGATTAACAGTGGTCTTCAATTTTTTGATGGTATTACCACAAAAGATATTCAAGAAATTCTTATTCGTTCAGCGAATGATCTAATCTCTCTTGATCATCCTAACTATCAGTATGTCGCTGCAAGACTACTTCTGTTTGATCTTAGAAAGGCAGTATATAATGGTCATCCTGACGGTCATCCTACATTGATCGAGCATGTTAATAAATGCGTAGATAAAGGTGTATATGATATTAGTATAATTAGTAAATATACAGAAGAAGAGTGGGAAACACTTGATAGTTATATCGATCATGATAGGGATTACTTGTTTACATATGCAGGTATGAGACAGGTAGCAGATAAATATCTCGTACAATGTAGAACTACTGGTGAAGTTTATGAAACACCACAGTTCATGTATATCATGGTAGCAGCAACGCTGTTCCAAGATGATGATAAGTTCTATCGATTGGAGTATGTTAAAAAGTATTATGACGCAATCTCAAAACACCGACTCAACATTCCGACACCGATTATGGCAGGAGTGCGTACGCCACTCAGACAATTTGCAAGCTGTGTTCTTGTTGATGTTGATGACACCCTCGATAGCATTTTTAGCAGTGACATGGCTATTGGCAAGTATGTTGCACAAAGGGCGGGGATTGGTATCAACGCAGGTAGAATCCGTGGCATCAACAGCAAAATCCGTAGCGGAGAAGTACAACACACAGGTGTTGTACCTTTCCTCAAAAAGTTTGAAAGTACTGTCAGATGCTGCACTCAGAATGGCATTAGAGGTGGATCAGCGACTGTCCACTTCCCCATCTGGCACCAAGAAATCCAAGACATAATTGTATTAAAGAACAATAAAGGCACAGAGGATAATCGAGTTCGCAAACTCGATTATTCAATCCAATTTAGTGCCTTATTTTACCAACGATTTATTGATGATGAACAAATTACATTATTTTCTCCTCACGATGTCCCTAACCTTTATGACAGTTTTGGGACTGAATCATTTGATGACTTATATCTAACTTACGAGAGTGATGAATCTATCCCCAAGACTAGGGTAGGTGCTCAAGAACTTATTCTTGCTCTTCTAAAAGAGAGAGCAGAGACAGGTCGTATGTATATTATGAACATCGACCACTGTAATAGTCACAGTTCATTCAAAGACAAAGTTAATATGAGTAACCTTTGTCAAGAGATTACTCTACCAACAGATCCTATCCAACACATAGATGGATCAGGTGAGATTGCTTTGTGTATCCTATCTGCTATCAACGTAGGTAAGTTGAAGAACCTTGATGAACTTGATGAACTATGTGAACTAGCAGTTCGTGGTCTTGATGCTTTGATTGATTATCAAAAGTATCCTGTTACTGCTGCACGATCAAGCACATTGAACCGTCGTTCGTTAGGAATTGGTTACATTGGACTAGCACATTATCTTGCTAAGAATGGTGCGAAGTATGATTCACAGAAAGCACATGACTTAGTTCATAAGTTAACTGAGAGGTTCCAATTTGCTCTTCTAACAGCGTCAAATCGTATGGCAATGGAGAAAGGTCCTTGCGGTTATTTCGGTAAGACAAAGTATGCTGATGGAATTCTTCCAATAGATACATATAAGAGCGATGTAGATGAGATTGTTCCGAATGACCTATCATGTGATTGGGAGTATCTCAGGGGCAGGATCAAGGAGTATGGACTCAGGCACAGCACTCTGTCCGCACAGATGCCTTCGGAGAGCAGTTCCGTTGTGTCAAATGCCACAAACGGAATCGAACCACCTAGAGACTACTTGTCCATTAAAAAATCAAAGAAAGGACCTCTTAAGCAGATTGTTCCGTCTTATAACACTCTAAAAGGAAACTATACTTTACTATGGGATATGCATAACAATGATGGTTACATCAAAGTAACTGCGATTATGCAAAAGTTTTTTGATCAGGCAATCAGTGGGAACTGGAGTTATAACCCAGAGAACTATGCTGATAATGAAGTGCCTGTATCAGAAATGGCAAAAGATCTTCTAACTACTTACAAGTATGGATGGAAGACTTCTTATTATCAAAACACATATGATGCTAAAAAAGATGGTGACGACGAACCTAACGTCGATAAATTAATCGAATCAATACTCACCACGGAGGAAGAAGACTGTGACAGTTGCAAAGTCTGAAGCAGAAGTAGAAGGAATGACAGTTTTTAACAAGAATAAAGTAGACACAAAAAAACAACCAATGTTCTTTGGACAACCACTAGGAGTTCAGAGATACGATGAATACAAATACCCAGTATTCGACAGACTTACACAGTCACAACTAGGATATTTCTGGAGACCCGAAGAGGTATCTCTACAGAAAGATCGTAGTGATTACCAAACACTCACACCAGAACAGAAGCACATCTTTACTTCTAACTTGAAGTATCAGATCATGCTTGACAGTGTTCAAGGTCGTGGTCCTGGTATGGCATTCATTCCATATTGTTCTCTTCCTGAGTTGGAAGCATGTATGACAGTATGGGAATTTATGGAGATGATTCATAGTAGATCATACACATACATTATTAAGAACGTATACTCAGATCCATCAGAAGTATTCGATACAATCTTAGATGATGAGAATGTATTGCAACGTGCTACATCTGTAACTGAATCGTACGATGATTTTATTTCTGAAGCACATGAGTATGACTCTGGTAACGCATGGAGGTTTGCTAGAGAAGGACATCCTGCAGGAACTTTAGACAGACATGAACTCAAAAGAAAACTCTACAGAGCAATCGCCAACGTCAACATCCTCGAAGGGATTCGTTTCTATGTTTCGTTTGCGTGTTCGTTTGCTTTTGGCGAGAATAAACTTATGGAGGGTTCGGCAAAGATACTCTCTCTTATCGCTAGAGATGAAAGTCAACACTTGGTTATCACACAAAATATCCTCAAGAACTGGGCAAAAGGAGACGATGAAGAAATGCAAAAAATTGCCAAAGAAGAAAAACCAGTAATCGTAGAAATGTTTAAGAAAACTGTTGAGGAAGAGAAGGCATGGGCAAACTACCTATTCAAAGAAGGTAGTATGATTGGACTTAACGAGAAACTATTACAAAATTATGTTGAGTGGATTGCTAATCGTCGTATGAAAGCGATTGGTATTGATCCTATCTTTGATCAAGTTGCTAGAAACAATCCATTACCATGGACTCAGCACTGGTTAAATAGTAAAGGGCAACAGAACGCACCACAAGAGACAGAAATTGAATCTTACATTGTTGGAGGTATCAAACAAGATGTCAAAAAAGACACATTCGCAGGATTCTCTCTCTAATCCTAGACCAGAAGAAGAGATAGCAGCACAACTCGCAGCTGCTGAAAACTCAGAGTGGTTAGATAAACAGTATAATGATCTAGTAGAGTCAGGTAATGACTATAGTCCAGACGTAACTGATATGATCTGGACTGCTGCTAGGAAGGAAGCGACTAAAAGATTGCACGAAGACTTAAAAAAAGATAAAGATAATCCTTAAATGTGTAAAAATGTATCGTAGTGAACTACAATTGTCAGGAATCTATGATATAAATATAGTGTACAGGTAACAGTTGTTACCAAACGTTCATCCAATGCACGGACTCGCACTACTGGTATTGATGTTTGCAGAGCATGATGCTTCCCATTGGGAACTGTCATGTAATGAATGGAATCAATCAAGAATTGAGATACTCAGCGATGAGAATCTTAGTTCGGATGCTCATGAGTATCTTATAGATTACTTCTATACCAAAGTATCAGAACCAGAATGCGAAGCTTGGCAACTTGGACGCAAGTAATTCGCGGAACGGAGCGTTCATCCTTATGATTTCAACATTACTCGCATCTGCAACTATCGTAACAGTTTCATGTGCTGACATTGATGCTCTTGTCAATCGTGCTAAGGTCTATCCAGACCTAAAGCAAGAAGACAGACAGGAGATTATAGACCTATACTATGACTTTGGGGAGACCCAAGGGTTGTATTGTAAGGACGCAAACGAATAAAGGAACGGACCTTAAAAAAGTCGTACTAACTTTAGGAGTAAAATCATGACTACAATTACTTACAGAGGCGTTAAGTATAACGCTGAAGAATACAAAGCAAAGGTTCTTGCAGAGCAAGCAAGAAACAATAATCACGAACTAATGTATCGGGGTTTAAAGGTCGAGCGTAAATTTGCATCCCAGTCTTAACCATGACAGAACTACAAACCATCGGGATCGTATCCCTTGGGTCTGTCGTTTTCATGAGTTTAATTTATCTGGAACTGCACCTATTACCTCTTAATAGACCTGCAGTTGCTAAAGATTAACTTTGAGTGGGATTATGGTCTTCCCGAATATGATCCTACGATTCACGATCCAGTCAAGACCTTCGCTTTTTTAACATATCGTGGTGTGCACTATGCCAAATGGGTCTACCTTAAGGTAGATTTCGGTGGTGCACAATCTTGGAACATAACATCTTAATTATGTTAAGATTAACACTTAAACCCTAGTCCTTTACGACTGGGGTTTTTTATGTTAGAATAAATATTATGAATTATGCGAAGGAGCACCATGAAAATTTTTCTGGATTGTTCTGATGCCGAAACGATCTCTAATGCTTTTGAGACAGGTTTAATTGACGGTGTAACTACCAACCCATCTCTTATGTTAAAAGCAGGACAAGATCCTATAGAAGTCATAAAAGAAATATCAAACATATTTCCATTTCATGCTTCTATCTCTGCCGAAGTGGTGGGTGAAACCGCTACAGAAATGTTAGACATGGCAGAACAATACATCGACATTGGACCTAACATCACAATTAAAGTTCCGTGCACACCAGAAGGTCTTAAGGCATGTAGAGACCTCACTAACGATGAAGTTAGTGTAAATGTCACACTAGTATTTTCAACAGCACAAGCAATTCTTTCATCTAAGGCAGGAGCAACGTACGTCTCACCTTTTGTTGGAAGAGTATATGATAATTCTTTTGATGGAATCGAATTGATTGAGGAGATTGCAGATGTATTTGCAACTCATGGACGAGACACTAAAGTTCTCGCTGCCTCAGTTAGAGAAGTTCAACAAGTATCCGCTGCTTTCAGAGTAGGAGCAGATATTTGCACTCTCCCTGTTCCTGTTTTTAATAAGATGTATAAACACATTCTTACAGATAAAGGACTTGAACTGTTTGATAAAGACTGGCAGGAACTACAAGGATGTCTGAAGAAATAAATCGCAGATATCCTCCCTCTGGTAGAGGGCAAATGAGAAAGATTGATATCGAACCGAGAATCTTCAGACTCAAACACGAACTTTACAATGAACATGGCGGTGCAAGTAATGACTGGAAAGCAGGTGCACACTATTCACTCGATAGAGTTCTACAAATCCTACAAGAATATTACTCATGAAGAAACGAAATTTAAAAACACTCATTCACGATATTGAGATCGCACTCGCAGAGTTAAAGTCTGAAGTCTATTCTGACCCTAACGCTTATCGTATAAGTAGTGATAGTGATAAAACTACATCCTATCGTGACATCAACGACGAAGACGGACTCTGCGATTGACTATGAAAATCCCTGGTTATATAAAGGTTCAACTTTCACTTCTGACGATATTAATGATTTCTTCGGTTTCGTCTACTGTATTACAAATACTAACAGTGGGAGAAAATATATTGGAAGAAAGTACTTCTTCCAACATCGAACTCCAAAAGGAAAGAAACGAAAAGTTAAATCAGAATCTGATTGGAAGAAGTATTATGGAAGTTGCCCAGAACTCAAAGAAGATATAAAATTGTATGGAAAGGAACAGTTTAAAAGAGAGATATTAAGTATACATAAGGCGAAAGGTATGGTAAACTTTGAAGAAACCAGACAACTTTTCATTAACAACGTACTAACGGAGGCAATGTCAGATGGAATCCCTGCATACTATAATTCAAACATCCTCGGAAGATACATGCGAAAGGACTATTTTAGATGCGATTGAAGGTAACGTAATACTTGACACCGAACACCCTTTGGTGTATAATAAACTTGTACGATATTATGAGGACAGAGGAGTCCAGTTCTACGGTGACGTAGATGAAAACTATGACATCCTCCTGTCTGAACTTGAACAGGATTTTTATTATGAAACAAACTGATGTTATCCTTGAACGGTTCCCCTACCGCTATGTGCAAAAGGGAACCATTGAACTGAATGGTAAACCTGATTACCGTATTCAAAAAATGAATGAGTGGACACGTCAATACAATGACATGTATCTCCTTGACAATTCAGTTCAATTAGACTATGCTATTGAAGACTTTGAATACACTAAATGGTTAGATCCAGATCCAGAAGTAGCAGCTTACCCTCACCAATGAGTTCTGAGTTACTATTGAGGATATATAAAACGGTTCGTTTAAAGAAACCTATTGTAAATCCAACCAGAAAACATTATAATATCCTGACATATGGATAAATCCCGTCTTTGCCAATAGACGTTAAACTGGATGGTGTTAGGCGCGAAAGCAACTCATAGTCCTAGTCCTAAGTCCTAAAGCACTCTTTCACAGGGGTGCTTTTTTAATGACTTATGATTGCCATAAGAAATCTTTATCATTCAGATGCTTGACAAATGTTAAATTATTATATATAATTGTAACAGTTCTTAATAAAACTAAACAAAATGACAACAACAACTGAATCAGGCGGAAGACAAAACATGTTTCCAACTGAAACTCGTCCTTACATAGATGAGAGCATCTCCTATGAATCTTATGCAAAAAATGCAGAAAAAATCAATGGTAGATGGGCAATGCTTGGTTTAGTTGCGGGTTTCATTTCTTACGTTACTACAGGTAACTTCTTCTTCGGTGGGATCTTAGGATTCTAACGATGAAATTTGATTCACAATTTACAATCACAAATTCAACACACAATAGGAACACTATCATGACTCCAGAAGCAGAAAGATTTAACGGATGGGCAGCAATGCTTGGTTTTGTAGCAGCAGTTGGTGCATATGTAACAACTGGACAAATCATACCAGGTATCTTCTAATGTATCCATCAAACAAAAAAGAAGTAGAAGCACAAAAGATTGTTGCTGAGAAACTAAATGGCAGATTTGCTATGCTCGGCATCATTGCTGCACTAGGTGCTTACTTAACAACAGGTCAAATCATTCCAGGTTTCGTATAATGAAACATTGGATATTTGCAGAAAAATTAAATGGTAGACTAGCAATGATTGGTCTATTAGCAGCAGTAGTGAACTATGGTTTCACTGGTTGGATCGCACCAGGTATTTTCTAATGTCAGATCAATTTTCACAATCATACCACGATGTAATGGAGGTTTACAAAAGACCAATGTCAGTTAAATACATTCCGTTTATAACATTCCTGTTTGCTACAGGTCTAACAGCAACTGTTGGAATACCTGTATACGCTCACGGTCTAATTTAATGTACGTCGATCAACAAACTTGGGTGCACACAATGTTGTTTCCGTTTATGCCTGTCATAACGCTCTTCATTGTTAGTTACTTCATGCTTGGCGATCTCCCATGGGACGATGACGATGATGACGATGATGGTGGCGGTGGAGTAATGACTCCAGTTTATGACTACGCACCCCAAGGAGCATAAATAATATTTTATTAGCATCATGGGAGAAAGGAGATGCCACAACCTACAGACTTGTATGAAGATATGGAAACACTTAACATGCTCTATGAAGAGTTAATGTGGGATCATGATGCAGAGTTAGAGTTTAAAGCAGATTATAGTAAAAATAGAATAGTTATAGAGTTAAAAGAGGAAATATAATTTCCTCTTTTTTTATAAATAATCTTATGATAACGTGTAATTAATCATGGCAGCAGATCCAAATAACACTTCCGTATGGGTAGCAACCCGAAGGACTGAAGATAAAGTAATTGAATACTTAGTCTCACATACTGGATGGAATCCCGATAAAAGATTCGCAAAAATCTTCGACACTCAAGCAGGTGCCAGAAAGTATCTAAAAGAGGCAGGATTAAAAGGAACCGTACGTAAACACACATGACAATACCCGCATCAGACAAATTACCTTATGATGGATGGTTTGATGACAACCCTTTAAAAGGAACAAAATATATACAAGACCCTGTATATGAATCATGTGACATTTCTATTCATCAACAGATGTATGATTTTTGTACAAAGATGATCAGTAGGATAGGAGGATCAGAGAATAGTTATTAATACTCAATAAGCAAACCTTATATCATTCATTAAGGAATGTTATATAGGATACCCCTTGACAAGGTTACAAAACTTCATATATAATATACACAGTGAGGAAATCCTCACTTTTTTAATGCTCCCGCTAACCAAGACCTATGGGAGGATAAATTACGTCTTCATATCCTGTAGTGAGGGATTACAGGAAATAAGTTTCGCATCTACCCTTGATGCCCTACTTAAATCGTCCTACTAATGACAACTCTTTCAAGACAAGGCAGACAAGGTGGTCTTCTACAAGGCTGGCCTGAGTTCTGCGAATGGGTTACCTCAACAAACAACAGATTATATGTTGGTTGGTTTGGTGTTCTCATGATCCCATGTTTGCTCACAGCAGCAGCATGCTTCATCGTTGCATTTATTGCAGCACCTCCTGTCGATATCGACGGAATTAGAGAACCTGTAGCAGGTGCTCTAATGTATGGAAACAACATCATCTCTGGTGCAGTTGTTCCATCTTCAAACGCAATCGGTCTACACTTCTACCCTATTTGGGAAGCAGCAACAATAGACGAATGGTTGTATAACGGTGGTCCTTACCAACTTGTTATCTTCCACTTCCTAATCGGTATCTCAGCATACATGGGAAGACAATGGGAACTGTCATACCGTTTAGGTATGCGTCCTTGGATCTGCGTTGCTTATTCAGCACCAGTATCTGCAGCATTCGCTGTATTCCTAGTATACCCATTTGGTCAGGGATCTTTCTCAGACGGAATGCCTTTAGGTATCTCAGGTACGTTCAACTTTATGTTCGTGTTCCAAGCAGAGCACAACATACTAATGCACCCTTTCCATATGGCAGGAGTAGCAGGTATGTTCGGTGGTAGTCTCTTTAGTGCAATGCACGGTTCTCTAGTTACATCTTCTCTAATCAGAGAGACAACAGAAAACGAGAGTCAAAACTACGGCTACAAGTTCGGACAAGAAGAAGAAACATACAACATAGTAGCAGCACATGGTT
>VTLG01007559.1_pt1 | contig 47595 bp, 52 predicted proteins | sample 4694571 | NCBI WGS metagenome assembly VTLG01 (sample SAMN12604809, study PRJNA352737) | marine metagenome | biome: ENVO:00000447; feature: ENVO:00000209|ENVO:00000569|ENVO:01000036; material: ENVO:00002151; isolation source: viral sequences binned using virsorter ... | reverse complement strand
ATATGCCGCTACTTGAGCCAAGACTATACTTGACTCAATTTCTTCTGTAGAAATAGTTAATACTCCTAAAATTATACTAAAATACATAGTTCTCCTTTGCTTTTTTTATGATTTTTTTTATTTCCTTTAATACTTTCTTTAATGCTTTGACTTCTTCCCATTGCTGCATATCGTGTTTAATTTTAGCTTTTTTCTTTTGATTTAACATTATTCCTCCTTTTCTTTTATTTTTAGTGTTGTTTTGCTTCCAAATTCTACATCACAACTAAGCCACTCTATTACATTTAAGTATACTTGATTTTCTATATCTTCATCCCGAGTAACTTCATCACCTCTATTTAATCTTAGCTCATATATATCATTATAAGCTGTTAGTTTATCATATAACTTTATTAATACTTTTTCTGCTTTGTTATTCATCATTTCTCCTTTTTTTTAATTATGTCTATTGTTTCTTTATGCTTTTTTAATATCTCTAGTTTAGCCATACATATCAAATTATGATGTTTCATATTCATCATATTTGCTAGTGATACTAGGGTTTTTAAATAACTATTTATCATACTCATTGTTCTTTTATTGTGCTTGTTTTTAGTATATACTAATTCTGATATAGATTCTTGAAGTTCGTTTACATTATGACCTAAATGAAACTCTGCACCATCACAATACATTCCTTGTAAAGCACCATAACCACTTTTTCTATAGAACTGTATACTTTCTTTACCTTTTAAACCTAAATAATCATTAATGTCATCTTTATCGCCTTCATTTAATGATTCAAACTCTATTGTTTCTTCTGTTTTCTTTCTATATATATCCATACCTTTTCTTAATGCGTTCATCATTTCTCCTTTGTTTAGTTTATTAGAGAGAGACCACGCTTAGGCTATACTTACAACGGTCTATTCCTCCGAATAGCTAATCCGTGTATAACTCATTAACGAATGGTGGTTTTAGCCGTAACTCTCTCTAATTGTTTAATTATTATACCAAAGAGCTTCGTCTAAGCCTTGCTGCAGCAATCTTCATCTTAGAACTGTCCTCTTTTACTCTCCACCCACTCTTTGATATAAATGTTTAATTATTAACTTAATTGAGAAGATAATCTATCTTCCCAAACCTTTACTTTGCTATTGCTACCAAAGAATGCTTTAGCTTTGGTCATTGCTTTCCAATGGCTTTTTGCTATTACTATTTCTACGGCACCGCTTAATAAATTCATTGTTATAAACTTTTTCATGTTTACTCCTTTTAGTTAGTTTTATCATGTTTTCTGTTTCTATACCTATCTTATCTAATAAGTATAATATTTCTTCATTTGTCATTATTATTACCTTTTACTAAATTCCATTGAACCTCAGCACTTACATCTTCATCTATTGTTTCATAAAATGCTTGTTCTAATCTTACTTGTCTATCATCTAATGATTTTATTAAATGATTTAATACTCTTATATCATTAAATAGTTTTGTTATACCTAACCATCTTTGTATAAATCTCTTCATTTTGTCTCCTTTGTTAATTTATTTGTTTATTAGATATGTCCACAGGCTAGCTTTTAAGCTAATTTCATCACCAATGATAAAGATGTGTACATCATCACCATATCTAATTTATTTAATTCTTATGTTAATTTAATTAAACATAACTGCCTACGCACCACTCTTCCGTGCAATGTCCACTTATACACCAAATAGACAGTTATGTTTAATAGTTTACATACTTGGGTAACAAGGAGTATGCAATCCCCGTGGCTTACATCCTACTTTGGTAGAATATAAATGTGTCCATTGTTACATTTCCACGTGCCATTAACTAAACGCAAATGCTTAGTTACTAACTTCTTTAACTTGAAGTTGTAAGTAATCACTTGTGCTGTAGTATTATTACTACCATAGCTAATAACAGTGGAAACATTAAATTTTTTCATTTAAATATCTCCTTAGTTTTAGTTTACTTTTATATTAGAGATATAAGCCTAAATTTTATTATAACATCAACAGTTATGTATTACTTATATTAAAAAAAGAATAAGAGCACGCATAATACACGCACTCTTATTCTTTTAGTTCTACTACTTATTCTTGCTATCAAGATAGCTAGCTAAGGCGTCCTTAGTATCACGTGCCTCATTAATAGCAATAGATGGTGTTGCCATCATACCAAGCTGAATCGCCTCTTGTTGGTCTTGCGTTCTAGATGAATCAGTAGCATTCCAACCCTCAGGCAACAACGGCTGAATAACAGCAGTAGTTATCTTATTATCAGCAACTAACTTCCAAGGTATAAACAGCGTAACAGATGTTACTTTGCCATCTTTATCCTTTTCTTCATAAAGTTTAAGCATAGTAGATGAAATGTTATAAGTATCTAATAGAGTATTAAAGAATGTATCAAACATTGATATTCCTTTCTAATTTAATTGTTATAATATCAATGATAACAGTGGTTGCAATCTTCCTTGAAGATTGCGATGCCCACGCAGAAAATTCAACGAAGAGCGAGGGGTATGGCCCGAATTTTCAAGGGGGCACTAGGAGTGTATATCCCTCACACTCATTCTCAACCTATTTTTTTAAAAACCACTTTTTTTCGCGTATTTCAAGAAAAAGCTTGGAAAATATATTTTTTGGGTTATTTTTTATATATAGAGGTATATATAGAGGTATATATAGAGAGGTATAGTAGGTGTAAGCTCTAATGTAGATTTAAAAGACAAATAAATACTTGTGCTATATAGGTATCTATAGTTAAATTATAGCTGTAATATAGCATAAATTAAGCTAAATAAGGGGATATATGAGCTGGGCAAAAGGTTTAGGTTTTTTTAAGAACTTAGGTAATGTATTTGGAGGTATAGGGCAAGGTGCTGGAGGCTTTATGGGTAACTTTGGTACTGGTAAAGGATTCTTGTCTTCTATTGGACAAGGTGGAGGTAATTTTTTAGGTAAGTTTGGTACAGGAAAAGGGCTTTTAGGTACAATGGGTCAAGGAGGTGGTAACTTTCTAGGTAAATTTGGAACTGGGCAAGGAGCTTTAAGTAATGTATTTACTCCTAAGTTGATAACAGACCCTAATCAGTTCATGTCTAATGTAAATTTAGACCCTATATCGCAGGGTGTATCTAATTATGATGCTCGTTTTACAGGAGATTCTTCTGCATCTGCAGTAGATGATTATAATTCCAGATTTGTAAGTCCTGTTGATTTGCCTGCTGTTAATGATGACCCTGTTTCACAAGGAATCTCTAACTATGAAAGCCAGTTTGTACAACCAGTAACGTCTGACCCAGTAGTTGATACGCCAAATACTACTAATGTTACGCCAACCAACCCTATATCACAGGGGGTACAGAATTATGAATCTCAATTTGTACAACCAGTCACAGATACTTCTACAGATAGTGCTCCTGTAGACCCTGTAACTGGAGCTGTAGACGCTTATAATGACAGATTTGAAGCTAGTAGTAGCATGAATGATGATTCTGCAGGTATTGTAGACTCCACAGAGGAATATAACCCTATAGCTAGTGGAGTTACTGATTACGAGCAAAGATTTGATGATTTATCTAGTGCATCAGATAAACTTAGTGCAGCTGATGAGACTACTGTTCCTATGGATATGTTAACAGACAATAGAGTTTCTGACTATAATGATAGATTTACAGAAGACCCTTCACTATCTCAAATAGATACAAATCAGTCTTATGACCCTAATAGTGCTGTAGATGCTTACAATGCTAGATTTGTAGATAACAATATAGCTGATGAAGATGATGATTTCTTTGCTGATGATGATTTGGCAGACTGGAATAACATGAGCCCTGACGAACAAGAAGCTCATATTAAGAAGCAAAAAAGACGTTCTAGGTTAAAATTTGGAGCAGGAATGCTCGGAAAAGGCTTATTAGGAGCTTTAGTAGCAGGAAGTGCAAAAGGAGCTTTACCTGGCATGTTAAGTCACTTCCAAGGGAAAAGCATGGAAAGCATGCTTCCTTCAGAAGAAAGTGAAGCAATAAGTCTAGGTGGAGGTTCTGGAAAAGGGAACTACTCTATTGGAGGTAGAGATTATAATTTTGTTGATGTTACAGGGGCTAATAACCCCTATATGAAATGGGATGATACGCCCATAAGACAAGGATTAGCTGGATTTTATAATCCAAGAACATAAGGAGAAATATGGCATTATTTGATGGATTAATAGGACAAGCATTTAATAAACTAAGACAATCGTTTGGAGGACCTCATACTCAAGGAGAAGTATCAGACCCTGCAATGGCAGATGCTTTATATGAACAATTGCAAGGCAATGAAAATTATGCCCCAAGTGAAGATAAATTTAAAAGTACTTATAGCAAAGGCGTTTATGGCTCTAATCCATGGGATGATGACCCCCAAGAGCAGCGGTACTTAGATGAAGAAGGCAATTACTTGCTTCCAGGGAGCTTTATTTCTCCTACAGGTGAAAACATCTGGAATCAGCATGATTTGTATGGAAATCAACAGACCTATGGAGAACAATATGACGTTGGAGATATAGTAAGTTTTAATACTCCTAATCACGATAAAGAGTTTTATCAAAATAAACTTATAGAAGATTCATTTGTTCCAGCTGCATTAGGAACAGATACTGTATCAGATAGGTATCAAGGTAATTTCCCTGATACGCCGAATAATCAAGTTTTAACTGGTAGAGGCCCTGATGTATATCACAAATCACAACCACCTGAAGCTCCAGAATCATTTTTTGCAGGAAAAAATATAGATTTTCTAACTAGCCAGCTTGACAGAATGAATATACCTATGGAGGAAAGAGGCGATTATATGAAGAATATCTATGATTGGTCTCAACAAGTTAGAAATATAGAATCAGACAATAATCCTATGGCAGCCGCAGGTAGTACATCTGCTAAAGGCGTATATCAATTTACAGACGACTCAGTAACTACTGGTTTAAACAGAATGCGTAATATGGGATTTGACGAAGATTTTATACAGAATATAAGCTCTAATCCTCATGATTGGACAGATGAACAAGCAGATGCTATGTTTTTAGCAAATACATTTGCTCAAAGAGGCTCTGATAATATGCTTAATTTAATAGGCGGAGGAGATACTAAAGCAAGGCAAGATGCCTATTATAAATTCCATCACACAGCTCCAGACGAGGCTACTATAAACAGAGTAAACAAACTTATGCCTCATGCTAATCAAGCTGTAGATGATACTATGAATAGTTATAATAATGTAGAGAATGCTTTTAATTATTAATGTATACTATAGATATACACCATAAAGGGGATAAGAATCCTACGACATATAAAGTATTTGACAAAAAAGAAGCAGATGCTAAAGAAGTTTCATATAAATATTGGAGGGAAGCAGATGAAGGAGAATATGGGTTATCAGACGACAACTACGTGGCTAAAGTCATATCAAGAGCCAAATACAAATCTTCTAGCATTTATATTAGGTTTCCCTACGGTTATACTTTTTTTAATCCCAACTATAATAGCGTTAAACTTAATGCTGATGGTAGAAAAGCAAATAATACCATTTCTGGTAAGCCTTTATGGGAGGTTATCTCAAAAGGACAGAAAATGAAAAATTTAGCCATGGTTTATGCACAAACTATGGATTACGATAAAGCAATAAATCACGTTCTAGATAATCCAACTGACAATCAAAAGGTTATGTGGAAGAGAAGAATGAAGAAGGAGAAGTTTCAAGATATGGTTAGAGATGAATTACAAAAGTTACTTCAAGAACACGGCCTTACAGAAGGTTATACGTTAGACTTACTTGAAGAAACTATTAAAAAAGCCAAAGATAAAGGCGATATTACTAATTTAATGCGTGCTGTAGATAACCTACAAGATATGCATGGAATGAAAGACAAACATCTAGTTAAGACAGTGGAGCAAATAGAAGCTACTAGTAATACTAAGCTTATAGATGAGTTAAAAGAAACAGAAGATAAACTAGTAGCTACAAGAACTACAACTAAGGAGGAAGATTAATGAATCAGCCTAAAAAAGCTATAAACCCTGAATCAGGTCAAGATAGAAAATATAATACTAAAAATACTGATTATAAACCTGGTAAAAAGGACAGCAAGATTAATATAAGAGAAGTAACAAAAAGAACATTTAACGAAATGATGACAGGTAAAAAAATCTACTAAAATTGTGGATTACGAAGAAAAGTACGAACAGTTACAAGCTTTAAAAAAGCTTAAAAATAATATGGCTTTATTTGGAAAGTATTGCTTTCCTACTGCTTTAAAAAAAGCTACTCCTCCGTTTCATAATGAGGTTTATGCAAATTTATCAAACGATGAAACAAGAAGAGTATTAATTGCAGCTCCTAGAGGAACAGCTAAGTCTACAGTTACTACGCTTATATTTCCTTTATGGAAAGCTGCATTTAAAGCATCCGATGATGAGCTTTTTATTGTAATAGTCTCTGAATCTCAGGCACAGTCTATTAATTTCTTGTCAAGAATAAAGTACCATTTAACACACTCTGATAAATTCAGAGAAATATTTGGAGATTTAGGGCCTAATACAGCTAAAAGATGGACTCATACAGATATAGTACTTGCTAATGGAACAAGGATGATTGCTGTAGGTACTGGTCAAAGAGTTAGGGGGTTTATCGAAGGTGATACTCGTCCTAATTTAATTATAGTAGACGATTTTGAATCAGAGCTTAATGCCTATACTCCAGAAGCTAGAGCAAAGAATAGAAAGTGGATGACAGAAGCTGTTATTCCTTCTTTATCTGATGAAGGCAGAATAGCTATGATTGGAACTGTTATATCTGAAGACTGTTTTTTATGCTGGGCTAAACAATCATCTGCATGGGAAGTTTTATGGTATTCTATATGGGATGATGATGAAAAAAGTATCTGGCCTGAACGTTTTCCAAGAGAAAGGATATTGGCCATAAAGGAGGAATTTTCCTCCGTAGGGAATATTAATGGATTCTATCAAGAATACATGAATATAGCCCAATCTCCTGATGATGCCCCTTTTCAACCAGCTTGGATTAAAATGCATAACTGGGAGTATAAGAAAATACAAGGACAAAATTGTTTAATAAAAAATGAAGGGCTTGAAAATGAAGAAATTAAACCTGTTGAATTGTATACTGGAGTGGACCCTGCAAGCTCTTTGTCTGCTAGGGCTGATTATTTTGTTATCGCCACTATTGCTATTGATAATGAAAATAATAAATATATAGTAGATATATATAGAAATAGAATATCTCCAGCAGAACAACCTAAAATAATTATAGATACTTTTAAAAAATATAGTCCAAGAAGAATTAAAGTAGAAACTGTAGGATATCAAGAAGCTTTAAGAACAGCTGTAAGAGAATTAATGAGAGAAGAAAGCCTATATATACCAGGGCTAGAAGCTGGTGTAAAACCAAGAAATAGTAAATCTGAAAGGTTGCTGTCTTTAGTACCTTTGTTTGCAAAAGGAACATTTTACTTTAGACCTGAAGACATAAAAGCCCAACAAGAGTTTTTATCGTATCCGAAAGGAAGAAATGACGATATAATGGATGCTATATGGACTGCTTTAGATGGAGCAAAACCATGTAGAAGAAAAGAATTTCAGCGTTTATCTGACGATGAATGGAAAAATCCAAAGAAAAACCTTGATTGGATGACTATGTAATTCGTAAATTAAGCATATGGCATATACAGAAAAAGACGATAAATCGTCACAAAACATTGTAGATGAGACTTTAGACATATTTGACAAATATTCTAGTAAGAGAGACCAGTGGGCTAATCAAGCAAAAGAAGATAAAGAGTTTAGACTTGGTAAACAATGGACTGCTGAACAAAGAGAAGTCTTAAAATCAAGAGGACAAGCTCCTATTGTTATAAACAGAGTACACCCTGCAGTAGAATCAGCTAAAGCTTTACTTACTGCTAATAGACCTTCTTTTAGAGCTGCTCCTAGAGAAGATTCAGATAATAAAGTCGCGCAAGTTATAAGTGCTTTATTGGCTTATATGTATGATATATCAGATGGAAGGTCTGTTATAAGACAAGCTGTAGATGATTATTATGTTATGGGTGTAGGTTATATTCATGTATACCAAGACCCTATGATGGATATGGGCAAAGGTGAAGTATGCTTTCATGATATTGACCCATTAGATGTTTACGTTGACCCTAACAGTAGACATAAACTTTTTGACGATGCTGAAAATATTATAATTTCTAGACTTTTTACAAAAGAACAGGCTAAAAAAATGTGGCCTATGTATTCTAAAGCTATTGATAATGCTGCAGATAATAGTGGAAGTCGTTTTGATTTTAATGCACCGTCTTCCGTACGCGAAGATGATGGAGAGGTGCAATTTCCAGAAGATGTAGGAAGAGTTAATAATCAAGATTATATAAGAGGATATGAAAGATATTATAAAGTAGATGTTACGGAGTATAGAACATTTGAACGATTTTCTGGTAAAGAAGAGTTATTAAGCGAAGATGAATATCAACAATATTCTCAAAGACCTGCTTGGATTATACAAGACCAGATAATAGCTGACCCTGACAAAGCTAGTAAATTGTATGAGCAATTAATAACTCAAAGAGAACAGCAAGTTGCAATGATAATACAAGAATTGATGTATAATGGCTATTCTGAAAAAGATGCTGATGTAATAGCAAATGATGAAGTAGCTGGAATAGATATGAAAGAAATAAATTTTGCAACTTTAATAAAGATGAAAGAAATATCTATTGTTAAAATCTCTACTAAAAAAGTTAAACAATGTGTTATAGTAGGAGATAAACATTTATATTCAAGAGTTTTACCTTTAGAACAATATCCATTAGTTCCTGTTATGAATGTTCACACTAGAACTCCATATCCAGTTTCTGATGTAAGAATGATTAAAGGATTGCAAGAATATATAAATAAAACACGTTCTTTGATAATAGCACATGCTACTACTAGTACCAATACTAAAATATTAGTACCTGAAGGTAGTGTTGATATGAAAGATTTTGAAGAAAAATGGGCTCAGCCTGGAGTTGCTATACCTTACGACCCTACTGATGGAGCTCCTGTTCCAGTTCAGCCTACACCTCTTCCTAATGAGTTGTATCAAAACGAATTAACTGCTAAAAATGATATAGACCATGCTTTAGGATTGTATGAAATGATGATGGGTAATTCTTCTGCTGCTCCTCAGACATATAAAGCTACTATATCTATTGATGAATTTGGACAAAGAAAAATGAAGTCTAAATTAGCAGACATAGAAGCTGCATTAACTAGAGTAGGTCAAGTAGCTATACCTTTAATGCAACAGTTATATAAAACTGAAAAGATATTTAGAGTTGTTCAGCCTAATAACTCTTTAAGCGAATATGTATTAAATAAAAAGTTAGTAGACGACAAAACAGGTGAAATAAAAGTAATGAACGATATAACTGTAGGAAAATATGATGTTATAGTTGTAGCAGGTTCTACATTACCTTCTAATAGATATGCTGAATTAGAATTTTACATGGATGCATATCAGAAAGGTATAATTGACAGACAAGAAGTTCTTAAGAAAACAGAAGTATTTGACATGGAAGGTGTCATGCAAAGAACTGATATGATACAACAGTTGCAACAACAGTTGCAGGGAGCTCAAGAGCAAATTAAACAATTAAAAGGTGATTTGCAAACGAGAGACCGTGAATCTGTTAATCTTAGAAAGAAAGTTGAAGTTGAGAAATTTAAAGGAGACCTCGATAAAGTAAGCAATAAAGCAGATGCTGCGGGCACTCTCTATGAAAAAAGACTCGATGACAGCTTAGCCACTATTAAATCTCAAATAAGGGATTCGATTAAAAAAGACAGCTCTACTCCCTCTGGTGGTAAAGGGACAGCTAATAGGAGAAAGAAATAATGACACAAGATAACAATATACAACAAGATACCCCTCAAGAAACTAAGACTGAGTATACTTCTTTAGAAGAAGCAGTTTTTGGTGCAGAGGGCTCTCAAGATAGTGTTTCAAGTGCTTTTACTGACGGCAGTGCTGAAAAAGCTCCTGAACAAGGACAACCTCAAGTAAGCAATGAAGGAAATGTACAACAAAAGACTAACAATGATGATACTAGATATCAGTATTGGCAATCTCAAGCAGATAAATATAAAAATGAGTTAGAGGCTATGAAACAACAAGCTCAACAGCAACCTGTTCAGCAACCTGTTCAACAGCCTGTTGCTCAAAACCCTGCTCAAGAGCAAAGTCAAGAGGCATTTCCTCCTCCGCCTGATAAACCATCAAGACCTAGAACTTTTAGTAGAGAAGAAGCTTATGCTGACCCTCAAAGTGAAAGTGCTAGATATCTTGACGAATTAGAGACATGGCGTGATGACATGGGACAATACAATTCATTAAAATCTGAATATCAGACTGCAATAATTGAAGATAAATTTAACCAAATGGAAAAGCAAAGGCAAGACAATATTAAAAGAGCTCAGGCTCAACAAGCTCAAGCCCAGCAAGTCCAAGAAGTTAAAAATCAATTAATGGGGCATTATGGTATGCAAGAAAATGAAGCGTCTGATTTTATGCAAAAAATGTCTGACCCTAATTCAATAACTATCGATAATCTTGTCCAGTTGTATAGATTGCAAGGAAGTGCTAATACTCAGCAACCAGCGCAAAATACACCTGAACCTAGTCAAGCTTTTACACAAACACAAAACGCTCAGCAAGTACCATCTCCTATGGGAGTGATGCCTTCTGGGAATACTAATGTTGATGGTAGAAAACTTGAAGATAAGATTATGGACACAATGATAGGGAATTTTAATAGTAAAAACCCTTGGAAGTAATTTTAATTTAACCGCTCTACTCGAAGGCCTACCAAGGCAGCTGAGAGAGGGCATAATAAGGATGGAATCGAATGGGAACATTTTATTCAGGTCAAGCTGGTAATGACGTTCAAGGTGTCGATATTAACGATACTAGACGAAAGTTTAATTTCGGCGAACGTGTTGCAGAGCTTGCTCCAGTACAAAGTCCATTCTTCGTATATTTATCGAAGGTGGCAAAAAAAGCTACTAATGACCCTGTGTTCAAATTTCTTGAGCAAAGACATCAGTGGCAAAGACGTAATTTTGAAGTTAGTACTTCTGTAACTTGGACATTTGAAGCTGGTCCTACTATTGCTAATGCAGATTCAGACAATCTTGTAATAGATTGTGGATATGACCAGTATGGTAAAATTCAAGCAAATAATGCTTGTCATTTTCTTGTTCCAGGTGCAGTTATTGCAATGAAAGCAGATGATGGTAACGTTTATAGATTTAGAATCACATCTGGCGCTACTATTACTCATTCTGGTACTGATGGTACTAATGGTATAACGACTGTTACTGTTACAGGTGGCGGTGATGAGATTGTACCTTTAGATACACCAACATCAGGTACTTTGACTTTTAGTGCAAATAATAAAGGTACTGTAGTTGGTAGTGCATGGGCTGAAGGAACTGATAGTCCTACTGGTTGGGAAGATAAATTATATGACAGAGAAGGATACTGTCAAATCTTCAAAACTGGTATGAATATCTTTTCTGGAACTGCTATGGCTACTGAATACAGAGGTATTGCTAATGAATTTCAAAGAATTTGGCAAGATAAACTAATGGAACATAAGATGGATATAGAACAAGCTATGTTATTTGGATATGGTGGTTCTTCTAATGAGCAAGGAACTTCAGCTCCTTTAAGAACATCATGGGGTATTTTACCTTACACAAGTACATATGGCAAAGTATATAACATGTCTTATTCTTCATCAGGTTATGATGCTTTCTTAGATGCAATGGAAGATTTCTTCGCTCCTGAGTCTGGTAATAGTGGTAATAAATTAGTTCTAGCTTCTAGAAAAGTTATTACTTACTTAAACAAACTTGGAAGTGGAAGCTTCTTAAATAATTCTGTAGGTTCTTCTCAATATAGACTTGACGTAGAAACTATCCCTGGTGCTTTCGGGCATACAGTAACAATGGTAAATACTATTTTTGGTAATTTACACTTTGTTCAAGAGCCTTTATTAAGAGGTCCTTGGGAAGATTACTGCGTTGCAGTTGACATGAAGAATGTAGCTTATAGACCATTAGTGGGTAATGGTGTTAGTCGAGACACCTTCATTGAAACTAACGTACAAGACAACGGCGTTGATGGTAGGCAAGACCAAATCATCACTGAAGCTGGCTTGGAAATTAGTGTTCCTGAAACTCATGCAATTCTTAAGTTTTCTTAAGGAAGGAGTAAATTATGGCTTTTACTAAAACTAGTGCTAATGGTAAAACAGTATACCAAGAAACATATACTTTACCAGCAAGTGCAACAATAGGCTATAGTACTGAAATAGACTTCTTTAAGTTTGATTCAAGTTTGGCTAATAAAAATGTAGCTGTTATATTAAACGCTAGTGCTGTTTCTGGTACTAACTTAGATATATCGTTACATGGAGCTTGGGAAGCTGGAGGTTCTAAGGTTACTTTGGTATCTGATGCTTTGGTAGCTGACATCACTGCAACAGGTAATAATGTTGATATTCTTGACTTAAATACTGTTCCAATGCCTTATTATTATATAGGGTGGACAGCTGATGCTGACGAGAGTGCAAATACTATTACTTTAACTTGTATTGTTGACGAAGACAATATAGATATGGTAGATGGTGATTTTGGTGGAATCGGTAAAGACCCATCATAGTGGTTAGTTTAACAATCGTAGGGGGAGCTTCGGCTCCCTCTACACAAATTTAAGGAATAAAAATGAGTAATACAGTTGCAAATACATGGACTAAAGGAAATAAAGTTACTGCAGTAGGCACAGCAGTTAATCCTTTTAATACTAGAAGTATTGTTATGCAGTGGAATCAGCCTGTAGATGATAACAATAATGATGAAATAGTAAGTCCTATAATAGACATTCCATTAAACAAAGCAAAGAATTTAATGATATGTTGCAATACTCAAGCTGTTAATTGGGGTAGCGCAGGTTTAGATGTTAAAGTGTATGGCTCTAGCACTAATAATGAAACGCTTTCAAAGTGGAAAGTTTTACATGAGCCTGCTACATTAACAGCTACTACTATAAGAATTAAAGAAGATGTAATAGTATATGATTTAGAAAAACAGGGAGTTATGCCTTATATGAAAATAGGAGTTACTCCTACAGCTGATTTAGGTACTAATGACGTAAGTTTTACTATTTATACAACGGAGCATTAAAATTTTAAGAAAGGAGACCAAGTAATGGCTTGGGATAATAAACACGTAACAACAAATAGCAACGGAGGGCAGTCATTTAAGCTAGGATATTTATCTGAGACTATTACACTTGGTAATGATACTGACGCTTCAACTAGTCATATACCGTATCCTATAAAATCAGATGCTACTATATTAGCAGTCTTTAGTGCAGACTTAGGTGCTGATACTTATGTTCAAGTTGAACATAGCATAGATGGTTCTACCTGGATAAAACAAGGTGAGTTTGAAGAAGATGGTGGTGTCGACCATGATGATATAAGTAAAAATATGGCTAAAATAGCAGCTTTAGATATAAGTATTATGGATAATCTAAACACAGGATGTATGATGCTTTATGATATTGATTCACATGGAAAAGGAACTTATAGTAGAATTACAGTTAAAGCAAATGGGACAGATGAAAGTTCTAAAACTTGTACGTTTTACATAATACCGCATTTTTAATAAGGAGAAAGAATGGCAAAGTCAGAAAGAATATATGTAGATTTAGCTACTGTAGGCGCAGCGCCTAGTAAAAAATCAACTAAAACTGGACCAGGTATGGGGAAATCAAAATCTCTTAAAGGTTCTAAAATAAGACCAGGTAAGAATAAAACATATACAAACCCTAACCCTAAGCCAAAGCCTGGTAGTGGTAAAAAAGGTAAAAAATAATGGCTAAGAAATTAGCAAATGTATTTTCATCTAGTGTTGGAAATCCTTGGCATAGTCAAGTAAAACCTGACACTAGGAGAAAATTAAATCTAAAGAAAAAGGTTAAAAAATAATGCTTGGCATTCTAGGAGGATTAACTGGAGGAATGGGAGGTCTAGGTGGCAGGATTGGAAGAGGGCTATTAGGAGTAACAGGTCATGCCATTGGAAATCTTGGTAGAGGAATTTTAGGCCCTCAATTTGGAAACTTTGGAAGCAATAAAAATGCATCTGGTATTCAAGGTACAGGTTTGTTAAAGGGTATGGGAGGAAGACATTTAGGTGGGCTTCTTGGTTTATATGGTGTTAGTAGAATGTTAAGGAGATAATAATGGCTGATGGCGGAACAATAACACAAAGGATTACCGATTTAATAGGAAGTGAGCATACTACTACTGCTGCTTATTCTGGAGATTTAATAAATGCTGCTATTAACGAAATAGCAGATATGTTATCAGATAATTTACTGCTAAAGTATTCACCTGCTCCTTTATCTTATACTAGTGGCTCAGGTCAAAGCGTTACTAATAAAAAAGTATTGCAAGTAACTAGAGTAGATGCTGATAGTAGTGGAATTGAAAGAGTTTGCAGAGAAGTAGATAGAGATGGTTGGAGCAAAGGAAGAGATACTAATAGTATATATTTAGCTACTAATTTTAGTCCTATTTGTCATGTAGATGTAGATGGAGTAGCTGGAAATTTATTAATCTTCCCACTTTGTAATGCTAGTGGTCAAACAGGCAATGTATGGTATTTTCCATATATTGCTGATGGTACTGATACAACTGCAATGACAGCAGCTTTACTTGAATCTTCTTATTATTTACCTAGTCAATTAATTCATGCTGTTGCTTTAAAAGCTTCTATGAATATTTTGCTAGCCTATATAAGTGAGCAAGTTCAAGAAGAAGAAGATATTGAAATAATGCAAATGATTCAAAACCAATTACAATTACTAGAAAAGTCTTTTATAACAGAAATGCAAAGATATACAAGTAAAGATGATTCAGGAGGAGAATAATGAAGTTAAAAGAAATGATTGAAAAAGTACAACAACATCATCCTCATTTAGGAGAAACAGAAATTGTCAAACTTTTAAATAGAACAAAAGATATTTTTTGCGAAGATACTGGTATATATAAAAAGACTGATGCTACTATAGATACTGTTGCAGACCAAAGATGGTATGATATTCCTAGTGGTTTGATAAAAATAGAAGAAGTTTATTTTGATGATGTTAAAATCCCTAGATTGCAAGGCAATCCTAAGATAAATGATGAAAGTTAATTATGGCAAGTAAAAAAGAATATTTTTATTTTATAGATACTCACTCTGCAGGTGAAAAAATAGCGATTGTAGAAAAAGCTACAAGCGTAGTAAGTAAAAACGGATGGACATCTGATTATAAAACAGTCCAAACATCAGGTACTAATATATTAAAAATAAGAGGAGCTTTTATTGATGATGATTTAGTTGCTGGAACCTTAACTGGAGAATACACAAATATCCCTAGCAGGTTTCATGATGCTCTTGTTTTAAATGTTATATCACTTGGTTATTTAGACCCTAGAAATTTAGAGTTACAAAAAGCTGAATTGTTTGGTCGAGCTTATGATGCTGAAATGAAAAGAGCTAAAAAGTTTGCTAGAAGGAATTATGTTTCTACTGGTAGAATAGTGCCTCAGGATTTTTAATGAAGTTAGGTGACTTATTATTATTAAAAGGTTATATTAATAAAAAGCAATTAACGTCTGCTTTGAGTAAACAAGCTGAAGAAGCTATTACATATAATAGGTCAGTACCATTAGGAAAAGTTTTAATAGAAGAAGGTCATGTAACTGTAGATGAAGTAGCAGAAGCATTAAACGACCAACAACAAGAAATAAGTAAAGAAGTTAAAAAGAAAGAGACAAAAGTTATGGCTACAGAAATAGGTGAAGATAGTAAATTTACATTTGACTTAAAATTTATGGTTACGATAGGAGCTGTTATAGTATCAGCTTGTGCTACATATTTTAGCATACAAGGCTCTATAGATGAATTAAAATCTAATAATAGTCCTAATAGATTAGAATATGACTATCTTAAAGGTGAAGTAGATAATATAAAAGCTACTGGTGACTTAAAAATTATTACATATCAACTTGAAGAGTTTAAAAGCACATTTTCTGAGATAAAAACATTAGCTAGTCAATTAACACCTTTAGCTTCTGATTTAGAATATATTAAGGCTGAAATAGAATTACTTAAAAACAAGAAAGTTCCTAAAGTTGATTTGTCTGGAATTGAATATAAGTTAGATAATTTGTCAAATGATATGACTAATATAGAAGAAAGAATGACAAAGCTTGAAAATAAAAAAGATGGAGGAAGATTCTAATGCCAAAAGGAAAAGGTACATATGGAACAAAAAAAGGTAGACCACCTAAAAAAGGTAAACCTAAAATGAAAAAAACTAAAACTTATTCTCCTAAGAAAAAAGCGAGAAGAAGTTCATGAATTATGCAAGAGTTATTTGTTATTTATTTACGTATATTAGTTTACTTTGTGCTGGGCTATTTGATAACTCGACTCTATATGTTAGTGGCTCAATGGGCACACCCTATGTAAAAGGAAATTTAGAGCTTGAAGATGATTATAACTATACGATAGGATTAAGAAAAATAGCTTTATTTCCTTATCAATCATCTAAAAAGTTTTATAAAGGTGATGAATCAGCACTTAGTGATAATGCTTTATTTGGTGCTGTAGATGGCCTAGAATACCTTTTTTCAGCAAGTTCTGTAAGAAATAGGGGTCATGCCTACATGAACCAAGAATACTGGCTTAAATGGTCAAATAATCGCTTTATAGTTAAATTTAAGTATTTAGAAAAAGAAAGTAGGGACTTGCAATTAGCTTATGTTGATACTAGAGCTAAGTTTTCTTTAGGTCCTGTATTCTTATCTTTAGGTACTAATGTAATGGGACATCCTGTATATGGACATCCAGCTTACGAAGACTATGAAGACCCTTGGTGGTATCTTGCATATGAATATGGTTTTACAGATTATTTAGTACCTTTACACGACTTAAATGGAAACGAAGAAATTGATAGTTATTATATATGGATTGAAACTGACCCAATTACTGAAGAAGGTTATTGGGAAATGTTTTATGAAGAAGCTAGTTATTATTGGGAGGACTCTGACTCCGTTGCAGTTGCATACTCTGATGCAGAGTTTTACGAGTATCATATGCCAGCAATAATAGACCAATATAATAAAGACAACAAAGTTAAAGAATGGCAATCAGAAGTTAGTATTGTTATAGGTATAGATTGTTATCTTGGAGGAGAAAGATTTTATTCCCATTTTTGGGTTAATGCATTTCCTTATACACATGGTTTGACAGAGAAATCATATAATGGAGATAGTATGCAATATGACGTTGGAACTCTGGTTGGTGCCAACCTAAGTGAGCGTATTGGGGTTTTTATTGAGGGTAGTAAATTAAGTTATTATGGAAGAGAAGAGCATAATATTAGCATGGGAGTAAATTATAGATTCTGATGGGAGAATTAGGCGCTTTTTTACTAGGATTTTTAATTGTCTTTGTAGGAGGCCTGATTCTGATTTACGGAGACGAGTTTCCCTTTTAGAGAAGATGGCTCACCCTCCTAGAGACTTTATTGTGTGTGAAAAGTGTAAAAAGAAAGTGAAAGAAAAATAAAATGTTGCAAGGAATTATCATTAAAAAAGTATTAGATTTAGTTATGAAACAAATCTTAAAAAAGTTCAATTTGGATAAAATACAGAAGTATGTAGAAGAACCAAATGAGCTTGATAAGAAAGTTAAAGCTCTTGAGAAGAAGCTCAAGAAATTAGAGAAACTAATCAAATAGGAGAAAAACTATGATGACATTTTTAACAGCTAACTGGGAATGGTGTTTATTAGCTTTATATGTACTAGAAAAAGCGATTAAACTAAGCCCATCCAAGAAAGATGATTTAGTTTGGGATATGGTTTTAAAGCCAATAGTTGATAAAATTAAAGGGAAGTAATGCCCGAAGACACTAATAAAATGATATTAGTTGTAGACTTAGTGGACAAGCTAGAAGGCAATCTTGTTGAACAATTAGTTCATAGAAAAGATTTAACATGTATATTTGATGTTATGCCTGATGTTTGTCCACATTGTCATTCGGAAGAGATGCGAGGCATAGAAATAATGGGAAGTAAAAAAGAAATCTTATTATGGGAATGCAATAATTGTTATGATGTTTATTTAAAGTACGATAAAGATAAAACTGAAAAAGAATTACAAAGAGCATCTAAGTATTGGACTAACCCAGGAGATTGGGGGCCTTGTCCAAAAAGCAAATTTAATTAAGTAAGGTTTTTTGATATATGAAGAAAAAAAACAAAGGTGTGATTAAGAGAGCCATAGTCACACCAGATAAGCATGCACCTATACATGACAAAGCAGCAATAAATGTAGTGTGCAAAGCAATAGAGTTAGTCAAACCTAATATATATGTAGATTTAGGTGACTTAGGAGAATGGGCTTCAGTTTCACATTGGCAATGGAAAAGAAAAAAGAAGCCACCTTTGGAATATATAACACCAAAGGTAGAAGAAGATATAAAAGGAGTAAATGAGTTACTTGACATAATTGATGTCTCTTTAGATAAAGTAGGTTGTAAAGAGAAACACATTTGTGCAGGGAATCATGATGAGTGGTTAGATAGATTCGTAACAGAGCATCCATACTTAGACTATCGATTTGAAAAAGTATGCAGATTCAAAGATAGAGGATATAAATACCATAAGGCAGGTAAATATCTTAAAATAGGAAAGCTCTATTTTTACCATGGGCATCATTTTGGTGGTCAATACCACGCAGCGAATCATCTTAAGAAGTTAGGTGCCAACATTATGTACGGCCACCATCATTCCCTGCAACAAGATAGCGTGACTTTTATGGATGGACCTAGGTCAGCATGGTCTTTAGGATGTTTAAAAGACATGAGTGCAGAAAAAAATAAATGGCTTGGTGGTAGAGTGCATAAATGGTCGCATGCATTTGCGATAGTAGATTATTATAAAGGCGGTAGATTTACCGTTGATATTGTTCAAATAATAGATGGGAGAACAACAGTATGGGGAGAATTACTAGACGGCAACAAATAAGCATTCCTAATGATTATTGGGAATCTTCTTTAGACGTAGATTGGATATATGTAAATGCCTAGACAATTACAAGAAATTAAAAACTTTAGTTTAGGGACTATATTTAATACTTCAGAAACAGATATCCCAGCAGATGCTTCAGCATATGCTTTAAATATAGATGCAATGGCTGAAGATGGCATTTTAAAAGGAATTAAAAATGATGCTTTCTTTATGTCTTCCAATCAATTAATTTCTACTGTAAGTAGAGGTATTAGATGGGCTCCTTATCATATTGATGATTCTACCAAAAAAGGAACATCTTTTCATGTTGAAAGAAGTTTAAAAACTGGAAGTAGTGACTACCTTAACACAGCCCCAAACAATGATGATGTATGTATAGATGATATTTCTTTATTCAACAATAAAGGAATGTGTAAGATTGGATATATAGGGACTAAAGGTGTTAAAGAAACTGTTATAGCTGATAAAATACAACCTTATTATGAAGTTTTGTTAAATTCATCAGACCTTTATGCTACGGGTTTATATTTTGATGGTGGTGATTCTGCAACAATAAATGAAACTGCTACAAACATTCAGTATGGAACTGGAGGAATAAATCCTAATCAATATGGATTGCAACATTTATTATTTAGAAAGCTTTTTGACTCTAGCGGAACTGAAACTGGAACTCCTCATGAACTAGCTAATTATAATGAAATTAATTGGATGTGTGCTGATTCTGTTTCAGACAATGAACAAATATATGTTCAATCAATCAGAACTCATAACCCTGCTGCTACAATATTAAAAACTGATACAACAATACCCTTTAGGACTAAAGTAGTTACTGTAGGTAGTACTTCTACTTCAACTTCTTATGTTACTAGGTCAGGAGACATTGGAGATTCTCAATTTACAATGGCTTCTGACAACGAAGGTGAATTTACTTTAGTATTTGTGTCAGACAACTCTAGTGGAGATTATGATGATGGAAATAATGATTATTTGACAATTTGTTCTCCTGATGGACATACTATTAAATATGTCATAGATGAAGACGTAACAACTACTAAATTAGAAAGTGGTTCTGCTGGTAATCAAATTGTAAATATTGGACTTAGTGGTGTGACAGGTCAAGCTAATGTAGCTGCTGAATTTAAAGCAGCTATTGAAGGTTTTACAGGGCATTTAGGAAGAGTTTCTATTGAAACCTCTACAACTACCGTTACTAATGATACTTTAACTGTTACATTTAATATAGAAACATTAGGGAATGTTCTTAAAGAAGGAGATTATTTTTCTTTAACTGGAGCTAATGATTCTGATTTAAGTGGAGAATATAATATAGATAGCGATGAGATTATTTATGTTGAATCTGTAGACAATGTTAACCATGAATTAATAGTAAAAAGAGGGGTTTTTGGAAAGGCAGTTAAAGAATATGTAAATTCTAGCTCAACTTATCCTAGAAGAGATTATGTAATATATGCTAATAGGATGACTATATCTGGAGAGGGGGATGCAGGTAAACAACTTACAACATTTAAAGCTAGTGCTAGATTTACTAATTTTAGTAATCGTTCTGGGAATCATATAGGTTGGTCAGCTAAAAGTCATAGCTTAGGTGGAGTAGCCTCACTAACTCCAAATGGACGTTTTTATACAAGTGGTGATACAGTAAGCTTAGTATTTGATGCTACAGCTAAAACATTAACTTTAGGGACTGCTATAAAAGTTAATGCTGTTGCTTATGGTAATTTTAACATAGAAGAAGGCGATTGGATTTACTATTGTGCTCAACAAGACCCTACAGGAGATGTGAATATACCAGCTGCTAATAATGGATTCCATGCACAGGTATTAAAAAAGGAAATAGTGGATGGAAAAATAGTTCTTACTTTTGACAAATCTCCTGTTTCAGGAACTTATAATAATGACAACCTTATTTCTTATTTAGACACTTCTTTAATTATTAATGGTTCTTTTTTATTTGAAAATCCTACAGCTAATAGTTCAGGAGCTCAAGATATTGACGTTGATAGCAATACAGAATATAAAGCCAATGAATGGAAACACGTAGAATATGTAGAAAGTTCTAGTGCTTATGTTCAGAATAAATATGGATATAGCGCTAGTTTAACAGATGATAATAATATTTCAAAAACTACTTCAGCTGAATCAAATAAAGACAGAAGTGATAAAAGATGGTTTTCTGTTTTAACTAATGGAGAAAATCTTAATTGGCCTTATTCTGCAGCAGGAATGGAAATTCTAGCTGAATATCAAACGCCTGCTATTAGTAACACTAGCTATGAAACTAAATTACAAGTAGCTCTTATTGCAAGTTCTACTGACACAGTATTAAATTTAAAAAGCCCTGTTGAATCAGTTTTAGCAGTTAATGATATAATAAGGTATGACTCTGAATATATGAGAGTTAATACTATTAATGGTAGTCAAATTACAGTAGAGAGAGGATATTTAGAATCTACTATAGCTACTCATAATGTTGATGTTGAAGCAAAAAAATGTAGTAATGTAGGAATACAACAAACAATTCCTAAATATAAATTAAAAGGAGGTCAATCCTATAGAATAATACTTTATGCTAAAAGTGATGACCATGCTACAGATTACGCTTATGGTGCTTTGTCTTTAAGAATAAATGGCGGGTATATTAAACCAAACGGAGAATGGACAGCTGCATCTACAGACCCTCAAAAAGGCTATAATGTTAACAAAACAGAAGTTATGCAAGAAGAAAGATGGATTAACTTTAATGAATTAACTCTTATAAATAATGATACTGCTTTAATAACAGGGACGACAAATCCACATCCAGCAGCATTAGATGACATTTGGAGAAAATATGTTTTAACATTTCATATGCCTAAAGGTCAAGAACTATCAACAGATTTAATTTTAGATATAGCTAACAGAGGTGTAGATAATAAACTTTTATATATTGATAGCGTTGAATTAATAGAAAATACTATTTTATATAACTTAGATGATAGCTCGTTATTAAAAGCAACTAACTATATAGACAATTCTGGCGTTAAAGATATGGTTACATATGATTCAGTAAAAAGCAAACTAGCAGTATCTAAAGCTGTTCATACTAAGCTATATGAAGACAAAGAACTTTTATATGATTGGGTTAGGTCTCCATTTGCTTCAAAAAACATACATTCATCATTAAAAGATGCTACTATAGTATCTAATAATAGAGAAACTCATATAGGTTTTGGAGGAGGAAAAGAAGATACTTCTCCTCAATGGCTAGGTTATGTTAATCATACTTTTTTTGGTAAAGATTACAGTCAAGAACTATACCAAGATGAAGATACAGTACATACCTATGACGAAGAAGGTACTAGTACTTTATCTAAAGTAGTAGTTGCAGGAGAATTTGAAAGAGTTACAGCTACTTTAAGTGGTTTTACTTTAACAGTTACTTTTACTCATGATGGATACTTAAATGATGGTGATAATATAGTTATTAGAGAATGGATGGATGCAGATAATAGTTGGGATGGAAATGGAGTTTGGGTAGTTACTGATACTTCATCAGCTAATCAATTTCAATGTAGAAGAATAAATACTTTAGATAAAGCTACACCTGTTGTTACTAATACTGATGGTGGTACTGGTCCTCAAGACGATTTAATATCATTTAGGCCTTATTTTTATTATGGAATTAAAGCTGGTGAGCCTTATTTATATAGAATATTTCCAGATACTTTATATACAGATGCTACTACAATTAGTACTGAATATACTAAAGGTAAAATAGAAAAATCTTTAGATTTGACTATTCCTGTAACATCAGTTACTACTTTTTATAACAAAGGGCAAGGAGGAGCTACTCCTGGAATGGAATCAGCTCAAAACGGAGGAGGGTGTTTGTATCTTCTTTCAGATATTAGTGATGAGGTATTTGTCGTAAATGTTATGAAAAAATACGACGCATGGACTACTGAAAAATTAATACAACCTTCTAGTATTGATTTAAAATTTAAATCATTTAAATGGAGCAATGACCATATTAATGGAAATGTAGATGGAACTAAAGAGGTTTTTGGAGGGTTAGCAGGAGAATCTTCTCCTAGTATAAGTTATGCTGGTAAGCTATCTGATATATTAGAAACTAAAGCTCCTAATCATACTCATGTAGCTGAACAAACTACTGCAAATTCAGACCAAATTACTACTAGTATGTTTGACACAAGACTATGGGTTCAAACAGCTCCTAATTCAGGAGGAGATGGTTTTACAGAAGGTGATAGATTTTTATTTGCAGCTAGAACTCAAACATCTAACACAAATGGACCTGATGTTTTTTATTGTGCTGACAGAACTCCTCCAACTTCAATAGTTACAAAATCATGGTCTAGAGTATCCACAGGTGGTCGTAAATTTAACGCAGGCCCAGGTATGAATCCTACTGAAACTAATCGTTCTTATTTTTACCATTATTATGATGACAAAGATTCTAAACATAAATTAGGCAGGGTATCTGCTGTAGATAAACCAGGTAGTAATAATAACGGTACAGGAACATGGCTTAATACTAGTACAAGTGATAGGCCTTATATAAATTTTGGATTTAATGTAGGTTGGGATGACGATATTCTTCCTTCTATATTGGTAGCTAAATATGGATTATTTCAATTAGCAGACAATGACGGTGATGGTGTAATAGATGGAACAGGATTAGTTGTTCCTTCTACTACTTCTATAACAGATACAGATGATGATTACAAAACTGGTCCCTATGGTAGATTGCATCAAAGAGTATGTGGACATGCGGTTGGATTAATAGGAGGCAGTACATCAGGTTCCTGGTGGAGACATTGGGGGCGTAAACATGGAAGAATGAACAAATCTGGAGATGATTATTATATTACTAGATGGGGACAGTCAGACAATCCTGAAGCAGCTGCAGCAGGTCCTATAGAAGACATGCCTGAAAAAATGGCTGTAGACAAACTTATATTTACGTCAAGTGATATCCATTACGGAGATTATCAACCTAAGCAAGAATATGCATTTACTGGAAGGACAGACATAGGAAGTGGTAAATCAACAGATTTAACTATATCACACTCTACTTATGATTTGACTACTTTAGAAGTTGGTGACCCTGTTGTTATTGTTACAGATACATCTTGGGCTAGAGCAGCTACTATTACTTTAATTCAAGTTGAAAATAATTTAGTTAGAGTAAACATACCCACTCATGCTGTAGGTGACGATACTGGTAAATTATATCCTTATGGTATTTGGGAAACATTAGCTTGGGGAAGAGGAGGGATAATAGATGATGAAGCAATGTTTCATTTTTCTTACAATATAGATAATCCTGACGATGGAAATATATTTACACAAGGAGAAGGTAGCGGACATTATACTAGGACTTTTATGACTCCTCCTACATATTTTGGAGGTCCTAGAGAGTATCATAGTGATTATGACCATTATAAACCTTTGCCTGGAATAGTATGGAATATTGAAAAATTAAATTATAGAGCAGGCATTATGATGCGACCATTTTTAATGGAAGACGATGATTTTAATGATTTAATTATAGGAAATGGAATTTATGTTGATTTACCATCATGGCCTAACAATATACTTCATTTTGATGCTGGAGGTAAAATTCATCAAGGAACCTCGTCATATAACGCTAATTCTAGCAGATTATTTATAACATGCCCTATCCCTGCTGATGATGAATTAAAATCTAAAGTATATCAATGTGATTTACAATTAATGTATCCTAGCCAAGATGCTCAAATAGAAGTCTTTGATGATGCTAATGTAGGAGGTACTAATTATTGGAACGAAAATGATTCATGGGATGTTGCTTTTGCAGGAGAAGTACATGATTATCATACAACAGACCAAGCTACACTATCAGCTACTGCTGGGTATATAGATGAAGCTGTAACTGCTAGCGGTGCAACTAAAGATGTAGAAGTAGATGATGGAAGTGGAGGTATTAGTGGTTTAACTGATTTAGCAACATCTTCAGCTATTTTTAATAATGAAAGAATATATAAAAGTGATGGGACTTTTATAGGAAGATGTCAAAAGGTTCAAAGAGTTGACCCCTCAGGTTCTCCAGCATTTATAGATTTAAGATTTAATGGAAGCGAAGACGTTTATGGTAATGATGGATTAGAAAATAACGTATCTGATGGAGATAGACTATATGTAAGTAGAGACATACTTGGAAGTGGAGCTAATCATCCTATTGTAGAAATAGATGTAACTACATTAACTGGTCCTAATACTAATTTATTTGGTGCTTCAGGCGAAAGTAGAAGCTATTATAGGTACCTAAGAAATGCTTTAGTTGGCATGTGCATAAGTATTAAAGATGCTAGTACAGGGCTTATACAAACTAGACAAATAATAAGCTCAGAAACTGCAGGAATGAATTATAATGATAAAATGTATTTGCAAGTTCATTATCCTTTTTCGCATGCTCCTGTAGATGGAGATAAATTTTGGGTATGGAAGCATTCTAGTGTTTGTACTGCTCCTGTTAGATTATGGAAAACTCATACACTTCCTTATAATTTAGGAGATATAGCTTCTTCAATACCATATTTAGGAGTTCATGCTGTATATAAAAACACAGGAGATATTAGCATAGCTAATTCAACTGCTGTATGCACAACAGGAGCTCATCATAATTTGTCTACTAATGATAAAATAAGACTAAAAGATATGTCTACGGCTTCTTATAATGATGGAATCCATAAAATAACAGTTACTGGACCAGATACTTTTACAGCTCAAAATAGTACTATAACTAATTCTTCTGGTTCTGCTATAACAGGTACTTGGGAATTATTAAATGATAGCGATTCTTCTGCTGCAAATCCTTTAACAGTAACTCTTAATAGACCTTTAATATCTGCTAGTTTTGGTGGATTAGATATGAGAAAAACTAAATCTTATATAGGTAGAGATGGAAACCCTGGAATAGACAATACAGTATCTAGTGGTGAAGCTAGGTATTTTGCAGAAGCTAACACTTTAGCCTCAGATGGAGAAATGGTCACTATAAATGCTACCGTAGGTGAGTTTGATGGAACTTATTATATAAAAGATACAACTGGAGTTCAATTTGATTTTCTTAATACTCATAATGCAGATGATAATGCAAATGATATACCAGTATATACAAATCAATATGAAATGCTTATAGCTGGCACTGCCTCTAAAGCTGAAGTAGGAGAGTTAAGAGCGGGACTTAGTCAATGGGATAAAGGAAATATAGCATCTAACATTCAAAGATATGACAGCACAGAAGATGCAGATAGATTTATGAATTTTGGAGAATCATCTGTTGAAATAACTCCTGTTTCTTTGGCAAATCAACCAGGAGATTATTTTAATAAAAACAATAGATATTATTACAAAATTTCTTTTATATATGATGGGTATCAAGAAGGGCCTTTAAGTGGCTCGTATTGGTCACATTATGATACTTCTAGTAGAGGAAAATTAACAGTAAAGGTAAAATTAAAAAAATCTAGTATAAGTAGAAGATTATCCCATATATGCGTTTATCGAAAAGATACTCTTAATGATTTGTATAAATTAGTTGAAGAAGTTTCAACAGAATCTGGGTGGTCTGATGAAGGAGACAATTATAGTTATCTTCTTGCAGATGAAGGAATTGCTGGAGCTTCTTATGAAGCTAGAACAGGGACTTCTGAAGTTCTTGATGTGATTAAAGTTAAATATGGAATATCTGCAGAGATAGATGGATATTTATTTGTAGGAGATTGTTCTCATAGTAAAATTAAAAATGCTTCTAATCAAATCTTTAGGTCTAAAGCTGGTCAATTTAGTATCTTTGACTATGCTAATGATTTTCTTGTCTTAAAATCTAAACCAAAAGCAATGGTTAATTTCATTGGTAGATTGTTTGTTTTTGATGAAACAAATATATATAAAATAAATCCTCAAAATTTAGCAATAGAAGACACTTTTGAAGGAATTGGATGTTGTGGCAAAGACAGTGTAATAGTTACTGAATATGGTATGTTTTTTGCTGATAAAAACGGAGCTTATATGCATAATGGGCAAAGTCCTATTAAGATTTCCGAACCTATACAACAAGGAGGAGATACTGACGTGTCTTTTGGAGGAACAGATAATGTCAAAGATTTAAGCTGGAATAATACAGTTACTAAAGTTTCTGGTTCATCTCCTTACGTTATGTATGATGCAGCTTCTAATAGTGTTTTATTTAACATAGAACATGTATCTAAAGAGTCTTTAAGTACTGCTAATTCTATAGAAATTTCAGTTAAATATCAATATTTATGGTCTTATAATATAGCTAAAAAAAGATGGGACTTATTTGAATTATCAAAAGATTCTAAAATAGGCAAACCTTTTTATGGAAATGAAGGAGAGGTTTTTATACCAGTAGACAATTGTATTTTTGAACACAAAGGAGGTTCTTCTGAAAGAGATTATACATGGATAAGTAAAAAACTATCTATGGGAGAAGATTCTATTATGAAAGTTTTTAATAAGATTAAGTTAAATGGAATATCCAATGATATTAAAAGAGGAGGAGTTTACCATGAAAGCAGTGATAGAATATTAGTTGCTACTAGTTCTGGAAATGTAAATACTGATGATTTGACTTTATTTGAAAGAGATACAGGTAATATAGATTACAGATTAAAAGGTAGTAATAAAAAAGGTAGATGGGTACAATTTAAGCTTGAAAATATGACAGAAAGCTTAGATTCTTTTGGATTGATATTTAGAAGAAAGAGTACTAAATAATGCCAGAATCAGCCAAAATACTTACTAATGTTAATAATTTTAATGATGTTCAAAAATCTTTACAAGAACTAGAAAAAAAAATAAATGAATTGCTTAATTCTGTAAATTCATCAGCAGAGTCTGAAGTATCAGATAAAGATGGTAAAACTGGAGATACTAAAATTACTAGAAATGCAGATGCTAGCTATACATTTGAAATAAGAACTGAAGAAGGCTGGAAAACTCCAGCTATGGGACAAAGTTTAATAACCTTTAAAGATAAACCAGCTCAAGCATCTAAGCATAAAAAAGAATCTATTTCAGACCTAGAAACTGATGATACTACTAAAGGTACATCTAATGCAGCTAAGAATATATTTGACGAATCAACTGGAGAATTTAGCATAAAACATTTAACCGAAAATCAAACAGGTGGATTAATGAAACCTGATTATGATAGCGGATGGATAGATGTTGATGCGAATGGAACTACTGGCTCAGGAGGAACTCTTACACATAATTTAGGAGAATACCCTCAATTAGTTCAAGCTTGGTTTGTTCCAGATGCTGATTATAATTCTGGAGACCCTGCTAAAATATTTTTATTAAGCCTTAACGTAGGAATGAGACACCAAGATAATTGGGCTGGAGTTAGTGCTATGTTTACAAAAAATACTATGCAATATTGGTTATATAGATATGTATATATTGTATATGGAGTTTATAATGACCCTATGGCAAATGGATGGGACAAATTTGAAGAAGGTTATATGAGAGTGTTTTTGTGGAAATAACTTGCTTTAATAATATAAATAGTATTAAATTATAGCTATGAATATGGAGAAAATATAATATATGGGATTTTTTGCAGCAATAGGTTCAGCTATAGCTAATGCAGGTGGCATAGGTGGTATTTTAGGAAAAGCAAGTCAAGCTTTGCCTTTTTTATCTGGGCTAGGAGGCGGAATAGGTGGAGGCCCTCAAGGCATTGACATGAACAGAATAAATAGTTACATGGCCCCTACTCAAAATTTAGTTAATGAGCAATTAGGTCTTAGTAGGGGTTTAATGGACCCTAATTCTGACATAAATCAAACTATGAAAAGATTAATGGCTCAAAGAGCTCAAGAAAGTGGAGCACAAGCTGGCAGTCAAATGATGAGAATGGGAGCTATGAAAAATCTTTCTCCTGCTCAAACAATGATGCAGGCTAGAATGGCAATGAATAGTGCAACTTCTGGGGTAAATCAAAACTGGTTAAACAGCTTAAATGCAAGAATGGGACAAGGATTAGGACTTATGGGCAATATGACTCAAATGCAACAAGGATTAGGTGAAAATCAAGCAAATGCTTATTTGGCTAATTTAGATGCCCAAAATCAATCAGCTGGTCCAGGTCCCTTACAAATGTTATTACAACAAGGTTTAAATCGAACAACGGGAGGAATGTAGTAAAATGGCAATAAATATACCATCAGGGTTTGGAACAAATTACGGAGCAGCAGCTCAAAGACAGACAGATTTTATGCAAGATGCAGCAAAAAGCGCTGTTTCTTTTATTAAAACTCCAAAAGATAAATATGATATGGCTTTAAATGAGGAGTTGAATCCTTTTTCAGAGACTTTAATGGAAGCTTATGGAGCTCAAATGGTAGACCCTGTTACTGGTGGGAATGGTTGGGAATCAATTGATTTTACAAAATTGTCTAATGCAGGTGCAAGTTATCTTGACTTTAAAAAAGATTTATCAGGAAGAGGGTTAAAATATGCTAAAAAGAATAATTTATTAAATCCTATTGCCTATAAAAAACAATTTGATGAAAGAGTAAATTCTCTAGTTCCTTTATTAGCTCAAAAAATACAAGGATATGCTTTAGGTAATAATGCATCTGACAGTGATATGAGAGAGTTTATTAAAAGCAATAAAGGTTTAAAAGAGTTGCTTATAAATGCTGGTTATGCAGGCGCCGAATCTCCTATAAGAAATTATTTAATAGATGAAAAAACTTTAGGCCAGCAATGGTCAGACTTTGGACAAAACCTTGGTAAATTTGCTCAAAATAGATTTGCTCCTACAGCAACAGGACTTCCTCTTACATTAGCAGGTGGTGCTGCAGCAGCTAAATGGGGTCCAGGATTAGGTTCTAAAGCTTTTAATTGGGCTAAAGGAAAAATGCCTTCTTTTGGGGGACAATTTCCTCCTCAATCAAAATTACTTCATGGTGCTGGAACTGGTCCTAAAGCTTCTAAAAGCATGGTTCAAAACTTTATAAAGCAATTTGGAGGTAAAAATAAACTAGTAACAGCTCTTGCAAGCAGACTAGGAAAAAGTGTTGCTTTAAGAGTAGTAGGAGGTTTGGCAGGTAAAGCTGCTATACCTTTAGCTTTATTGGGTACTATAATGATGTTGGTTAGAAATAAAGATGAGTATGCAGAAGCACAAAAACAAAGAGCTTTACAAACACAAAGCTTAGCTCAACCTCCAACAATTGCAGGAGCTGTACCAATAACAGGCGCATTGCCTTTAAAATAATAGAGGCATAATATGGCTGAAGGGGCTCAACAACAACAATGGACGCCTACATTAGATTATAAGCAAACAAGAGAGCTTATAAAGACTTATAATAGCAATCCTCAACTATTTTCTAATCAGCTAACAAAAATAAGAAATCACGCACAGCATCATAATATTCCTTTTTATGAGGGGGATTTCTCTTTAGTTAAAGCACTTAAACAAGCAGGTGTGGGATTTGTCGAAGGGTTTACAACTTTAAATATAGGCAAAGAACATCCTGATAATGAATGGGTTGCAGTAGCTAGAAGTTTAGGACATTTAGCAGGTTTTGCTCCAGGTATACTATCAGGACCTTTAGGTATGCTAGGAAAAGCTACTAAGATAGAGTCTATTAAAAATGCAGCTTTAGCAATAAGAGGAGTTAGAGGTATTCCTCTTAAAGTAGCCGAAGATGTTATTCAACCAAGAGCTACTAAAATGGCTCAGAAAGCATTAAAAAATTCATTTTTAAACAGAACAGATGCTTTTAGGACTTTTAGAAAGTTTGTAGAAAAAGATGTTGTTGAAGACATTGCTTCAGGAGCGTTTAAATTAGGTACTGCAAGTGCTATTTCATCTTGGCAAGGAGGAGTAGACCAAATGATGCATGGCTTTTTTAGTGGTGCTATATTTGGTGGTGGATTTGCAGCTTTAGGTAATATTATTGGTAAAAATGTTCCAGGTCAAAAGCCTTTTAAAGTTCCAGTTGAATCTGAAAAAGCAGAAAAATTTGCTAGAGGATTAGCAGGTTCTTTATTTCAAGGCTTACCTTCTACTGTAAGAGGAGCAACTACTCCTGAGCAGATATATGAATATTTAATGGGGGCTTATTTTGGAAGTAGAGAAAAGCCTTGGACAGAAAAAAGAGCATCTAAAGAACTTCAAAAAGGATTAGAAGAATCTAGAAAAAGTCCTAAATCTCAATTTGAAGAAAAGCTTGACCCAGAAATGTTTTCTAATTGGGAAAATATACCTACAGAAGTTCGTCCTGTATTAAGGAAAATGGCTGCTGATTGGGTAGGGCAGCAAGTACATCAAGCAGGAATGGCAGGTTATGAACTAGCAAAAGCTTTAAAAGTTCCTAATTTAGACAAGAGAATAGGCAAAAAGCCTGAAGACGCTGATGAAGTATCTATAGTAAAAGAAGTTACTGGGGTTAAACCCAAAGAGAAAGCTCCTGAAAAGAAAGTTAAAACAAAAACTAAAAAAGTTAAACCTGTAACTCCTCAAGAAAATATTAAAGAAAGTAGAAGAGATACTTTTATATTAACATCTGGAGATAAGGGAATACAACAAGTAGTATCTCAAGAAACTTATAAAGCAGGTTTGACTGAAGTCCAAGCATTAAATGAAAGCCAAGGAATCCCTAGGCATAAAACACCTAATACTGAACAAATAATATTAAAACCAGAAACATTAGATAAAGCTAATGATTCTATAGGTAAGGCAATAGAAGTTATAAACCAAAGAGTTAAAGATACAGGATTTGGCAAAGAAATAAATACTGTTAAATATAAAGATTATTATTTAGATATCCTTAGAAGAGATGCAGCTAAACTAGATAAGAATTATGTAGATACAGTCATATCAATAGAACCTCTTAATGGGTTTATGAATGAAACTAAAGGATTATCTAGAATACCTACTCAAATAGCAATAAACAAAGGTAAAAAAGTATTTAACTTTGACGAAAATTTTGGTTGGTCAAAATACAATCCTAAGATAGAAAGATTTGAGAAGATTAGCACAATGCCTGAATTATCGCGTAGAACAGCGTTTTTTGGGACAAACGACCCTAGTGATGTGCAAATAGGTCAAATACAAAATCTCTTTAAAAATCATGTTTCTAGGGGCTTTAAAGAAGAAATAGTTGCTAAAGTGCAAAAATCAGAAGAATCAGATAAAATTGATACTATAGAATATTCTGAAGCTGAAATGGCTCAGTCTGCGATGGATTATAAATTGTCAAGTATTTTTCAATATGGGCTTAATGATATAGCTAAAACTATACAATCTGATAATGTTGCTAGATATAATACAATAGCTAAAATAGCTGATAAAGCTGGTAAGATAGTTACAGGCTTGGATTCTGAGGGAAGGCCATTTTTAGAAAAAGGAAAAAGAACTAATTCTTTAGATTGGATAGATGCAATAGAATCTCAGTTACGAAAAGAAAAAGGATATGAAGATGTAACATTACCAGATAATGTAAAAAGAACTTTAAGGCAATGGTTAGTTACACAAAATCAAGCGTATCCTATATATAGTGGTGGCTATGAACCAGGAGAAGGTATAAATATTATAGGGCCAGAAACTCCTTTTACTAAATCTGGAGTATTTAGGAAACAAGAAGGTCCTATGAAGCTTATAGAAGAAGTATTTATTAAAGCTTCTGGTAAAGATATTGATACCTCTAAAGAGCCTTTAATCGTTAATTTTAGTGATATTACTTATAAAAAAAGCGATGGTACTAAAATTGACGTAGAGCTTTCTAGAATAGAACAAGTTATAGCTAGAGATTATGCTCCTAGATTCCAAAAATACAAAGATGCTGTTAATGCAGCTAAAAAAGTAAAAAGTATAATTATTAAAGATATAATTAAAGAGATGGAAAAAAAGCATGATATGCATATATGGGGAGGCGAAGGAGATAAAGATAAAATGGTATTTGTCAAATATCATCCTGATTATAAAAAAGTTAAGCTTCCAGAATTACCAAAAGATTCTTATGAATTTGCTTTACAAGAATATGGCATAGATAGAGTTACTAGAGATAAAATGACAAAGTCTATTATTAAATATACAGAAGGTTTAAACGATGGAAGACCTATAGAACAAATAGCTGGACAACCTGGTTTTATTAAAAATGCAATCCATGATAATAAAAGAAATCCTTTATGGATGTCTAATGGTTGGAGAGGTGATAAAGAATTTTGGAAAAACACAGCAAATCATGGTCAAAATTTAAAATTAACTAAAGTTAGATTGCCTAATATAAAAGTCAAATATGATGCTAATATTAAATCTACTGTTTCAGATAGATTTGTAGGAGCTCAAACTGACAAAGCTAATAATCAAATTTTAGTAGACCCTAATAGACTTTTATTAGACTTTCAAAATAAAGCATGGACAAAACCTAAAATCAAAGGTGTTAAACCATTACCTGAAAACGCTTTTAAAGATTACGCAGAGTATGAAGCTTTTGTAATAAGACATGAAAAAGCTCATTTTTTACCAGAAAATATAGCTATAAAAGATTTAGCAGCAAGAGAAAATCATGCTAATGATATAGCTCTAGGTAAAAGAGATGGTAATGCTAAAGCTGTATTTGTTAAAAGTCCTGCAGAATTAGAAAGTTTAATAGGAGTAGAAAATGCTAAAATATTGCAATCTGTAGATGGTGGTATAATAATGACAAGGCCTACTGGCATTGCTATGAGAGCAGATAAAGGAGTTCCTGATTCAGGACAAGAAAAATCTATAGCTGTAATTCCTAGTCCAGATGGAACTAAATTAATGAAATATATGATGCATGAAACTACTCCTGAAGGTTCTAAGATGATGGAAAATTATGTAGACCCTGCCACAGGAGAAGTTGGTATTAATTATATTGTATATGACAGTGCTGTAAAACAATCTGGTAATTTTCCTATAGGTAATTATAAAATAGCTGAACCTGCTCAATCTAAAATAAAGATTATTAAATCATCTTCTGAAATAGAACAAGAATGGAATACATATGTAGATACCCCTAATCCTACTGACCCTAATAAACCAGGCTCAAAGCTAATAATAAGAAGAAATGACCATTTTCTTAAAAGAAATAGAAAAACAGGAAAAATGGTGGATATGTTTGACCCTATAAGGTCTAAAACAGAATTTGCTAATACTATGACAAAGAGAGGTAAAGGTAAATATATATACAATGAAGTTACCGATAAATTTGAAGATATAACTAAAGTTGAAGTTACTGAAGGGAAATTAGAATTAACAGAAGGGGCTAAAATATTTGAAATAGACCCAGGTGATTTTAGGTATAATTATGGGGTGTATGATAGTGCTCACTCTATAGGTTTAAATGATGCAGGAAGAGTAGTTGGTTTGCAGGCTCCTAAGCAAATGATAATGATGCCTAACGATGCATATCCAGGAATAACTAATGAAGTGGTAAAAGATTACGTTGATACTTTGTCAGGGCAATCTTTTAAAGGGCAAGATGGACCTAATAAAAAAGTAATGGAATATGTTTCAACTAAAGACAAAACATTAATAGATGACATAATAAAAGATTTTGACAATGTAGGCATAAAAGAAATAGAAGCTGTATTAAGAGATAAAGGTTCTGAGCCTCTTGCTGAAAAGATGCTTTTAGAGATATTAAAAACAAATAAAACTCAAATAGAAACACTTATGGGTGAAGGTGAAATGTCTTCTAATAATTCAGAAGCCGTTAAATCAGCTATTGATTTTAATGGTACTGCTGATAATATTATTAAGCATGCCGCTGCATTAAAAAAACCAGCTATCTCTTTATTATTTGACAAATATACTAGACCTTATGTTGAGAACGCTTTAAATAAATTTGTAGCAAATAGAGTATCTAAGCCTAAAATTAAAAACTCTATGAAAGCAAGAATAAGACCTTATGATAAGTTTATACAAGAGAAAATTCCAGAGCTAAATAATGATAAAGAAGCAATGAAAAAGTTTGGAGTTACTGCTGAAGATTTATTCTTTTTAGATAATTACGCTAAACAAATACCTATATTTGCTAAAATAAAAGGTTATGAAAAACTAAGAACATTGGAAGATTATTGGAAAGCTTTTAATACTATTGAAGTTAAAAAAGATAAAAAGCTAAAACAAGAATTTTTAGATATATTTGATGCTGTCAATATAAGAGTTCCAGTTGATGCTATATCTGGAGCACAAGTATTAAGATTTGGTGGATTCACAGATGTCCAAGGACATGGTGTTTTAATGCATGGTAGAAAAATAGAACTATTAGGTGGTGCTGACCATGATGCTGATACAGCTTTTGTATTTTTTGGTGGAAGAAAAGCAGATGGTTCTGGCGAAGGTATGAAAAAAGAATGGACTAATATGTTCAGAGCTAATAAAGATGAGTTTATCATAGGCCAAGGAAAGCCTATTTATCTTAAAAAAATTATATCTGGATTTCAAACAGGAGTTGACCAATTTGGATTAGAAATTGGTAAAAAATTGGGATATGAAACTGGAGGAACTGCTCCTAAAGGGTTTTATACAACAGAAGGAAAACAGCCTGCTTTAGCAAAAAAATATGGAGTGTCTGAAATCTCAGATGATATTACTAAGGCTTATACTGGTACGAACAAATTTTTTGGACCAAGAACTGAAAAGAATATTTTAGACTCTGATGGTACTGTAATTTGGGGTAATATGCAAAGTTCTGGCTCTAAATTAACAAAGGATTTAGCTATAAAGCATAATAAACCATACATAATAAATCCAACATCTATTCAAATGAGAAATTGGCTTTCAGTTAATAAAATTGAAACTTTAAATACTGCTGGAAACAGAAAACCTCCTGCTGGATTTAGAAAAATGCTAGAAGAAGCTCTTAAAATGAAAAAAACTGATAAAGAAATGATTGACCCTAAGAAATTATTTCATAAAGATATAGTTTTAGATAAAGACAAACTAATGGATTTAGGTATTGACCCAGATGTATTTGATTGGGCAAATAATACAAGAAATAAACATCCTTATATGCAATTTACTCCAGATATAAGAATGTATGTTGGACAAAGTACTGCAGAATCAAGAAATGCTATGGGACCTGTTGTTTCTTTGACTCAAAATATGAGAGCTGGATGGCATAGTGTTAGACAAAGTGTAGGAAAAACTGAAGAAATTGAATCAGGGACTATAACTCATAAATGGAAAAAAGTAGGGAATACTAAAGTCAGAGAAGCTTTACCACCCGAAAAACAATTTAAATTTAGAGTAAGCAGAAAAGCTAAAGAACCTAACATTGAACAACAATGGCTATCTTCTGCTTTAATAAGATTTACTGCTGACCCTGCTAATGAATTAGGTCTTATTCCATTTAGTAAAATGAAAAGTCTTTTAAATCAACTATATTTTGAAAAACCTTTATATGAAGTTTTTAATCCTAAAAAAGGAACATGGACTGATATTTCTAAATTACCTAAAACAGAAAATGATTATTGGAAAAATTTCTTTTCTTTTCAAACATCTTTTAAAAGAACTCTTTCTGATAATCATTTTAAAGAAAGCAGATATGACTTAATTGATAATATAAATAGAGCTTTTTTTGGGTTTGATTATATTAATAAAAAAGATTTTTCATATGAACAAAAGCAAGAAATGGTCAAAAGATTAACTGATTTGTCTGAAAATGAATTGTCTACAGCTATGCCTAAAATAGGTGAAATGTTAAGGGAAGTAGATTTTAGAGTATCTATTTATGACAAAGTTGATAAAGATGGTTATTATGCAATGATGCAAAAGCAAAAAGAAATAGGTAAAACTTTAGCTAAAACAACTGATTATAAAAAGCTTTTAGATAGAACAGTATTATATAGACCTCAAAGTAAATATATAGATTTTGCTTTTGATGTTAACCTAAATAATCCATTTGTTAGAAAGAATTTTTCAGAAAATATTCCTTCTTTATTAAAGAAATTAGATGAATTTGGCATTAAAAATGATGGAAAATTGTTTCCTAAAATTACAAAAGATGATTTACCTTCAGAGGCAATAGCAAAAATTAAAGCATTAGAAGAAGTTACTAAAGATTTCTTGTCTAATAGTGTAGATGAAATAGGAACTTTAAATTCTATTATAGAAAGATATGGGGATGCTTTAAAAGCAGGTAAGCGTATTCCTGAATCTGAAATGTTAGAAATAGCTAAAGAAGTTGAAGCTATTAAGCAGCTTAGTGCTGTACAATATAGAAAAAGAAAAGAAGCAATTTATGATAATGAAACAACAGACCTTTCTAGGTTAAGTGAAGCAGAAAAAGTGTTACATAAAATGTATTTCCCAGATGTTACAGGTAAAAAACCAACTAAATTATTAGACCAATCTCAACTTGACGCTAGAATAAATGCATTTAAAGAAAATTTGTCTTCTAAGTATGCTAAAGATGTATTTGATTTAAGATTATTAGGCTCTTTAAGAAGTGAAAATACTATTAAAAAAATTAATGAATTTTTACAATCACCTAAAAAAGACCAAAAAAACGAATTATTTAGAGATGTAGTAAAAGAATTGTATAAAACAGGAGCTAAAAGCAGTACTACTAAAGTTGCTTATGACTCAAATGCAGTAGATTCTAAGAATATATTAAGGTTTTTAAAGGCTAAAAATGATTTGTTTACTGGTATTTCGGTAGAACCTCCTAAAAAGGTAGAAACAGCTATAGAGAATTTAAAGAAAACTAAAGAGTTCCAAGCAATTCAAGCAGAATCTAATATAGATATAAGAAAAGCTGCTCACCCTCTCGTAGAAGTTAATGGCTTTGAAAACTTAACTAAAACGACAAAGGAAAGCAAGCTTTTTGATTGGCAGAAAAAAGAAATTTTAGAACTTGCAAACTGGTTAAAACATGAGCCTGATTTTAAAACAGAAAGACTTAATGAAACTATAATGGGTATATATCAAAAGATAGACCCACAAGCTCTATCTAAAACTTTAGACCAAATAAACATAAATGATGTCAAATTAATTAATAAATACTTTAGAACTATAAAAGAAGGTACTGCAATTCAGAGAATTGAAGATGCTGTTAATAAATATAAAACAGCTATAGATAAAGCATCTTTAAAAAGAAGAAATCATTTTCAGTTTGTTGAGGGTATAAATGAAGAAATGATGAGAGAACATTTAGTTTTCTTACCTACTCAAGGTTTCTTTAAAACAAAAGATGGTTCTCCAGGTAAATTTGCTACAGTTTATAAACCAACCTATTACGGAGAAGTTTTAATGAATTGGGCTTCAAGAAGTGCTGAACAATCTTCAGGTAAATCTGCTGAAATTAATAATAAATTTATTAATGATTTGAGATTTTTAAATCAAGTAGAAGAACAAGGAGTAAATCCTTTAGGCTTATATCAATTAGCAATAGCTAGATATGAATTACAAACAAGAGATAGAAAAAAATTAGACAAAGATTGGTATCAAATTAATTGGGAGCAGTTAAAAAAACATTGGGATTGGGATAAATCAAGAGAAGCTAACTTTAATATTGACTTTGGAGATGGTAAAGGAAGAGTAAAAGTTACAGGTGCTGATATTGTTAATAAAATACAAAGCCTCCATAGAGAAACTTATGATAATTTATTGTCAATACAGCAAGGAAAGCCAGGTGCTTTAGAGAAGTATCATATTCCAGGTGCTTATTGGGAAGGTGATATTACACAACCTAAATTAAATTGGAAGAAATTTAGAGACGATTTAATAGATGATTACAATAATAATAGATTAATTAATATTGATATAGGCAGTGATGGCATTAGACATATGTTAAAATCATATATGGCTGAAAATATGCCAATAACCGAATATTCAAAAGAATTTACAAATAAAGATGGAAAAAAAGTTACTCATAAAATAAACTTAAAACAATGGCTTTCTCTTCCTAAAAAAGATAGAAAATTATGGACTCCAGATTCTGATGTAAATTGGGCAAAATTAAGTAAAATGAAAATCTTTCCAACAAAAAACAGAGCTGGTTATTATCCTCATTTATTTAATAGTAAAAGTGAAGCTATGAAAGGCAGAACAGAGGAAGTTGCAGCACTTCAAAAAAGATTTAAAGATGGAGAAATATCTCCAGAACATTACTTTAATGAATGGGCTTCTATAGAAAATAAGTATGCTCGAAGATTAGGTGATTACAATTTTGCTGAATATGAAATGACAGATATTGTAGATATGGCTTTATTTCCTGAGCTTAAAAAGCATTTATCAGAGCAAGAAATAAAAAGAAGAGATATGTCAAATCTACCTTCAGTTACTCAAAGAGCTGGACATTCATATGAAAGGTCTGACCATCAACCTGGTTGGATTATAGACCCTGCTGTTAATACTATGTACATTAAAAATACAGTTGATGGAATGTATAGACAAATTTCAAATTTCATGACTAGAATTACATTGAATACTATGAAAGAGCATATGCAAGACAAATGGGTTAATAAAGCTAAGAAAGAAGACAAAAAAGATGGACAAGAATTAGTAAATAATTGGCTTACATTCTGGCATAATTATGCTAGAGAAGCTCAAGGCATGCCTAGCGTAGTGACTACAGAAATGTGGAATAACCCTAAGTTATATTATAGCAATACTCCAGCTGGTTGGTTTGCTGACAATATAGTTTCTAATAAAGTTAATAAAATAGCAGATAAATTAGGCTTGACTGATAAAGATATGCCAGAAGGATTAAAAGGAACTAAAGCTATTGATATGCAAAAGTGGTCACAAGTTGAAGCTAGGTTTCAATTAGCTACTTTAATGACACATCCTAAAACTCCTATTAACAATATATTTGGTGGTTCTTTGCACACTTTTCAATCTGTGGGATATGAACCTATGAGAAAAGCTAGAGATTATGATTATTTACAAACATTAAATCCTAAATGGAAAACTCGTAAAGATGTTTATGACTCTATGGATAAACATGGTATACAAGCAGAGCTTCTTAGACATGAGTATGGTTTTGACAAAAGTTTTCAATCAGGTAAAAACAAAAAATTCATGGATGATTTGTCTGAAAAAGTAGCTGAAGGAAAAGAAGTAACAAAAGAATTAATTGTAAGTACAGCTAAAGAACGTGGAATATCAGAAAGAATAGTTGATATTGCAGGTAAATATATGTCTATTCCTGAAAAAATGTTAAGAACAGATGCTTTTTTAACTCACTATATCAAAGCTTGGGAACGTTTTGGTGGTGCTATTAAAGACCCTGAGCATCCTTTTTTAATAGAATTAGCTAAGAAAGGTGTAAAAGCTACACAATTCTTATATAATGCTCCTAATAGGCCTGCAATAGCTCGTTCTGGATTAGGTAAGACTATGACACGTTTTCAGTTATGGTCATGGAATGCTGTAAGATTTAGAAACGATGTAAGAAAACAAGCTAAATTATATGGATTTAAACCTGGTACAGAAGCTATGAAAAAGTTTGAACGAATGATGCAAGTAGATATGTTTGTATTAGCTTTAGGTTCAGTATTTATGTATTCATTATTTGGACAAATAATTCCAGCACCTTATAATTGGTTGCAAGATACAGCTGAGTGGGTACTAGGTGATGAAAAAGAACGTAATAAAGCTTTCTTTGGTATGTATCCAGGTGCTTTAGCTCCCCTTCAAATGATAACTCCTCCTATTGCAAGATTTCCTATAGCAGCAATAAGAGAGTTTGCAGAAGATGATTATAATAAATTAGCTGATTATTATGTTTATACTATGTTTCCTTTTGGAAGACAAATAAGAGATTTAGTTCATCCAGAAAGCAATATAATTGAGAACCCTATGAGAGCTCCTGAAAAACTACTTGGAATACCGTTAACAGGAATGGCTAAAGAGGCTAAGAAAAGGAAAAGAGAGCCTAAGTTTGAATCTTCAGTTCCAGGATTGAGTATGTACTAATGGGAATTAATGCACTTTTAAAAATATTAACAAGGCTAGTTAAAGGAAATCCTGCTAAAGCTAAAGAGTATATAAGACTATACAGAGGAATTGTAGGGAAGCATAATGTTTCAAAAGGAGGTATGATTAAAGGAGGACGTGGTGCTAGTTCTCAATTAGACCCTTCTAAAGTAAAGGCAAATTTTTCAAGTTATATGCAGGCTAAAATAAATAATCCAGAAAGACTTCTTCCTAAAGAAACTTTATGGACAACTCCTAAAGCTTTAGAACCAGTTCTTTATACTGGAGGAAAAGGAAATTTATTGCAATTTAAAGTTCCATTAGATTATCTAAAAAAGCATGGTGTTAAGAGAGTTGACAATTTAGGAAAAGGAGTTCCTTCTTATTACTTTACAAAAGGTCTTCCTCAGGAATTTTTATCTAAAACTACTCCTATTAATAGAAAAGTTGTAAAATCTGTGAGAAGAAAATTAATAAGGACAGATAAAGGATTTGCTCAAAGAGACCGTCAAGCTGGAATTATATACAATGAAAAAAGAAAAGAACAAATTTTACAGAAAGCAAAAATGGCACTTTTAAATAGAAAATATAAAGGCAATAAACAAGCTATAGCCGAACATTTACTAAAAGAACATTTTGATTCTTTTTAACTTTCTTTAATTCTTGTTTCTAAAATATCAAAAGGATTTATAGTATAGCTATTACAACATTCAATATGCATTACTACAGATTCATCTTCAAGAAAATTACCATCTGCATCTATAAATCCCCTTGATGCTTTATATACAGGAGCCGAAGGCCCTATAAGCTCTTTACATTTCGGACATTTTATCATATTCTTCTATCATTTTTTGGTTGTGAGATTTGCCATTTTCTGCTTCTATCATTCCCCATAACAAACATAGGTAAACTATAGCATCTGTTATTCGACCTCTAACATCTTCTCTTTGAGATTGATAACCATTGACAAATGAAGATATGCCGTCTATATGTTTTAATAAATAAACCATTAAAACTTTTTCCTTAGAAGACCCTATATAATCGGCGACTCTTTCAAAGTTTGCAAAAGCATTACTTTGCTTCCTTGCGTACTCCTTCTGACCCGCTTCCCTCATTTCCTGAATTTGCTTGAATATCTTTTTTATCAGATTCTTCATTTCCTTTTGTGTCATTGGCTTCCTTTACTGTCTTTTCTAGAAATTTATTAAATTTTTTCATATCTCCTTTCATAGAGATGTAAAGACCTAATACATTATCTAGTTCTCTTATTATAGCAAAACAATCATTAACTTTAGTGTTAATTTCTATTATAGCACTAGCTATTTCTTTTGCTGTAGGTTTTTTCTTAACTTTATTCTTTGCCATCTAAAGACCTTTCTTTCATTTTTTTTCTAAATGTCTTACTTCCGTATACTTCTTTGTAAACGCACTGTCGGCATACTGGATATAATACTGGAGGTACTCGGTCAAAAACATATTGTTGATGTCTAAACCTGTATACCGCAGTACGTTTACTTCCTCCACAGACCTTGCAGAGCTCGTGACTACTCTCAGCTACTAACTGAACAAGTCTTGGCTCTGCCATTCTTATTTCTAAATTTCTCATTTTCTTTAGCTAATTTCTTAGTATATTTATCCATAGCTTTTTCTGCGTCTTTATAATGGTCTGTATTTGATTTTTTAAAAACGCTAAATTTAGGAGATTTTATTGCTTGGTTATACTTAACCACCTTGATAGTTTCTTTTTGCTTAAAATAAGCCTTTATAGCCTTTAAAAGCACAATACCTTGATGTGTATCACCTATAATATCATCTATTATTTCTTTGATTGCGTCATAATCGCTTCTTGACATAACAATAACTCCTTTTTGAGAAATTTTATTTCATCTCTTGCTTTATCTAATTGAATTTGCAAGTGTCTTCTTTTATCATATTCTGTTTTCGATGTCATCTATTTTCTCCTTTTTCTTTTTAAATACATGATATTTGTCTCTGCCTAATACCCATAATAAAGCATGTTGAAACCCTGCACACATTTCTACGCTATTTCCTTCTTCTAATGCGTTTTCATGTTGCATGTAATCAACAGCTTCATCATATGCTTTTTGTATTTCAGCTTTTCGTTTCATGTATTTCTTTAATAGGTATTAATGCTATTTCACTAGCATTATCATCTCCACCCATGACTATTCTTCCTTGGCCATGTTGAACAGAATGTTTGACTTTTTTCTTTAATTCTTTCACAGGTAGTAATATAACACTTTTTATATCACCTTTAAAAGATAAAATTTGAGCCCACCATTCAGCTTCTGTAACTGACAAACCACTAGCATTGCCTTGATTCATAAGCTCGATAGCTACATTACCTGTATCTACCCAAATATCTCTTTCTGTTTTAATTTCTATCTTACCCATGTTTAGAATTTGTCCTAAAGAGTATTCAAATGATTCTCCAAACTTTAAATCAATGTCAAATTTTGATGTATACTCTTTCTTAAAGTGCTTTTTCATCCTGACAACCACGTCTTCCATTCACGCTCCCTTCTTTTTTTATCTTCTAACATCTTTTTTATTTCATCTGGGCTTTTCTTTTCTACGTAACGTTTACGATAGCCCATTTTACCAAATTTACATTTTTTAGGTTTCATTATTCCTCCGATTCTATATTTATAGGATAAACACAGCAAGGAACAGGTAATTCAGTCCTGTGGTCATTGCTTTGTAATGGCTCTGGTGCTATTGGATTATTATTACATCCAAATAGAAAGAGTGCCAATATTGCTATTCTCATACATACTCCTTATTTTGTTTTTACCAATTTCAACTTCTTTTCTTAAAGCTTTTTTCTTTAATACTACTTTTGTTTTTAATCCATTTCTATACATTTTTCTCCCTTTTAATAGTGATTCCTGCAACTTTCAGCCAGGCAATGTTAGTGTTTTCTAATAGCCATGATATAAGCATCATTAATTAAGAATTTATATGAAGTTTTTATGCTATCACTATTATAGTTTTATGGGGTAAGCTCCGACGAGAAATCATAACGACTTATCAATTTTGCTTACTTTATTTCTAAGTGCAATGACATTGCTCACTTACCCCTAATTTTAAAAATCTCTGCTTGACATTTTCCTTAATACATACTTACTAAGTTCTATATCTTGTCTTTGTAACCATCTTAAAAGCTTTCTAAAGTGTTTGTCTGTTAATGGTCCTTTTCTTGTATTACATCTACCACATATCATTTGTAGATTTTCAGGAGTTGAATTACCCCCCAAAGACAAAGGCATGATGTGGTCACACACCATATTACTAACAACCAACTTCTGACCGCAATAATTGCAGGGGCGTCCATATACCCTATACAATAATTCACGAACTTCTTCCAATGATATGTTAAATTCAACTTCATATTCTTTACTCCGTCTTTTTAATGTCGACCTTAAGGTAGACGATTTTTTCATTAATCTATGGAATGTTTTTTTAGCAAATGTTCCATGATGTCTTTTTAATTTTTTGCTAAATTTTCTTTCCCATAGTGTTAACCTATTAGGGGACTTTCGTCCCCTTCTAGGCTTTGTGATATTATAACCAACTTTTTTATGCTTTTCCTGTTTCATATTCTTTCAGCTCTATTTTTTGACTTTTTATTAACGACAAATTAATTTGCATTTCCAAGAATAATATTCCTACAACAAGGCTAAAGCCATTTAATTCTTCATTTTTAGTCTTGATAATTCCGAATTTAAATGTTCTAAGCAGTATTATTGCGAATCTATCTTCTAGAAAATATAGTTTTAATAACCATCCTAGTTTCATTGAACTCTCCTTAATCTAAATGATGGTGTCCATTCGACTTGAGTGTCAAATAGCTCTCCATCGGTGTTTTTAAATAACTTAACTGCTCTAGATTTAGAATCAGACTGACCATTTAATCCAATAACTTTTCTAGATGCATTCTCTATTGCACCGCTACCTTTACCAGCATATAAGTCCAATACTTCATTTCTGCTATATTCTCTGCTTACTTGTGATATTTGAATTACTATCATGTCATTATTTACAGCCATATTAGATAATCCATGAGATATATATTTAATTTTTTCATACTCTCCTCTGTAAGACATAGGAGTATCTACTAAATCTATATAATCTATGATTACTAATGATGGTTGCAATTCTCTTACTTTTTCAGATATTTTATCTAAAGTTGGAGAAATAGTTTGAACCATGATATGTTCTAGCTTATCTTTATTTATATTGTATAATTCGTCGTAATTATCATTAACTTCTTCTTTGCTTTTACCTGAAACTATTTGTAAATGTCTTCTATGCATATACCAAGAAGATAGCTCTAAGCTTAAAAACAATGTAGGAATTTGCCAATCTTTGTTAATTTTATTATTTACAAAGTCAACTCCTAATGCTAAATTCTGAGCAAAAGTAGTTTTATTAGAACCTGTAGGCCCAAATATAGTGACTAATTCTCCAGGAAATATAACTGACTCTTTATCTATTCCTAAAGCTCTTCCTAAATCAATTGTTTTACCACTAAAATCAGTAGTTAAACGCTCGTGCAATTCTCCTTGCATTTCATCAGCTGATTTTATATCTACTAAATAATCTCTTCTATTAAAGTGAATGCATTGTGTTTTGCAATGTTCTACCATTATAGAATCATGGCATCCATATTTATAATTTCTATTATAAACATTTTCTACCATTTCCATAATTTGCTTTTCATTCATGCTTTTATCATTCCAATGTAACATACATACTTTGGCATAATGACTAGGTATTCCATGTCTTTTGAAATGACTTATTATTCTCATTGCTGTGACATGCCTAGTTCCTGATTTAGCTCCTTGTTTAAGCATTGATTGAACGCAAGGTACTATTTTATTAGGCTCTGATACTTTATTAAATATCTGTACATCTGGAACCTCAGATATTATTTTATCACTTAATTCACCATCGCCTGTAAGTTTATGATAATCAAAATCAATACGATTATTTTTAGCTAATTCAAATATTTCTTTAGCATCTTTATTCATTACTTCATCTCTAGTAAGAGGTATTTTATAGAGTCCAGTTTTCTTATTTAAAGTATGCTGAACTCTATAAATTCCCGTTCTCATATATATACTTGAATCTAAGTAAGGTATTAGTTTCTTTAAAGTTTGTTTAACTATATATGGCAAATCATTGCCTGGTTTAAAGTTAAATAGCTCACCTGATAGAATTATATGATATCCAGAGCCAGAAAAGTAAGATTGGAAGCTCCCACAACCAATATCTGCCTCTTCTAGCTCTAGAATAAGACCTCTTAAGATATCTAAAGTTTTATCATCTGAATTATCTCCTCTATCTATATCTATAGGAATTTTGTCTATATATCTAATGCCAAAGAAATTCTTAAGTGTATTATTTTCTTTAACATATTCTATAGCACTTTCATCATATAGATATACAGAGCGATATAAAGGTTCTTTGCTTATATAATGAGCAAGTTTATTTGCCTCTATCATTATCCCTCTGTTTATAGGAGTTCCTCTAGCTATCTCTAAGTAGTTCATAGGTTAGATAAAGCACCACTTGACATTTGAGTATTATTTTCTACCTCTTCTGTCATTTCTTTTAAATAACCTTTTGATTTCATCCACTTTACATCACTTTCTAATTTAGCTTTATTCTCATCTTTATTTTGATAAGCTTTAGTGAATACTCTTATATAAGATTTACCACCTGGAACTTTAGGTTGTTCTTTATAAAAGTAAGCTATATATGGAAAATCTTCTGGTGGTGAATCTGGAATAGAAACACAAGCAAATCTACTATTTAAATATTCTGCTATATCTTCTATTTTATCTCCATTTTCATCTTCCCATTCTCCTTGAACATTTATTCCTGCTCCGCATCCTATTTGTTCAAAGAAATGATACATTCTTTTAAGAACGCTACCACCTGTAACTACTCCATTTTCTCTTTCTAAAGAGCCTTTAATTTGTAAAGGTTTATCATAGTCACTTCCTTTTTGCTTAACTGTAACTTCTATGAATATATCAGCCCATTCAAAATCTGCTGATTTATCTGTAAATTCCATTAAAGCAATTTCGCAAATACCTAAATAATCTGTATAGCTACCTTTTGATTCTGGTTTGAATATCGCCATTATTTATCTCCTTTATAGATTAGATTCCATTTTAACTCAAGCTCCTTACCTTTCAAGTGAGGGCTTCTACTTCCTGCCTCTAATGATTCATTTGCTTTAAATGATACCATTAGATTGCCTTTTTCTTCATCTCTGTAAACATAACCTATAGCATCACAGTCTGCCATTAACATGTTTTTTAACTTACCTGTTAAATCTAGACTTTCTGGTTCTACTATAGCTTTACTGTCT
>VTLG01005735.1_pt1 | contig 47602 bp, 60 predicted proteins | sample 4694571 | NCBI WGS metagenome assembly VTLG01 (sample SAMN12604809, study PRJNA352737) | marine metagenome | biome: ENVO:00000447; feature: ENVO:00000209|ENVO:00000569|ENVO:01000036; material: ENVO:00002151; isolation source: viral sequences binned using virsorter ... | reverse complement strand
CGATACCGACTTTTCCATCTTTATCAATTCTCATTCTTTCTGCAGGAGTTCCTGCATTACCTGTTCCAAATTTTATTCCAGAATTAGAACTTCCTTCATCAGCACTACTTATCCAACAAAATCTATTACCATATTTATTTTGAATTGATATATTAGACTCTGCTGTATTTCCACTTCCATCTAAAAGTATTCTAGAATCTACACCAGGTCTTGCTTTTGCATAAATCATATATTCATTAGAATTAACATTACCACCTAATGACATAGTTCCTTTAGCAGTTATTTTTAATAAATCATCACCTGCTTGATTTTCTATAAACAATGGATGACTTGCATGTTCTTCATCTTTACCTGCTGTTATTAATAACCCGTGACTTTCACTAGCAGTAGATGAATTATAAATCCTTTGAGCATATCCTGCAGTTGTTCTTGTTAAATCAAATGTATAACTAGAATTAGGAGCCGCTCCTATACCAACATTATCTTGAGCAGCATCTACAAAAAACATATTAGAATTATTTTCGCTGTAAACTCTAAAGTCTATATCTGCAGCAGAATAATTAAATATAGCTGAAGTAGAATTTAAATCTAAAGCACCTTTGTCTGTTCCATTTTGTTTAACATACATTCTAATTTTTCCATCTTCAGAAGAATCACTAGCATCCATTAGTTGTCCATATATTGCAGCATATTCTACATCTTGAGTATTATCATTTCTTCCAAAAAATTGAACTTTACCTAATACATCATTATCAGCTGGACTAGAAGAATATCTTTGTAAAGTAAGATTTGGACCTGCAGCCGCATCAGAATCTGAAGATAAAAGTTTTAAACATGTGCTAGCAGCAGTGCTTTTAACGGTTAAAGGAGCGTCAGGACTTGCAGTACCTATGCCTACTTTACTTGAAATAACATTTAAAGTGTCATTATTAGTTGCTCTTAATGTTAGATAAGGAACACCACTTCCATCAGACTTCATTTTAATTCCAACGTGTCCATCCCAAGCATCATTATTAGAAGCACCACCTTTAATTAAAAATTTATCTTGGTCATTAGCATAATTTACAGGCTGTATGCTTGTTTCACCCATAACGTGTAGTAAAGTATCAGGACTTGAAGTACCTATACCGACTTTACCGTCATCTTGTATCTTCATTAAATCAGTGGCACCGTTTGCTCTAAATTGAATAAAATTAGTTGTATTATCATTATCATCATCAACAGTAATATATAAATTACCATCTGATTCTATTTCGTGATTAACACTTGTATCATCCCCTCTAAATAAAAGTTTAGATGCGGGAGCATTAATTGTTAAATCACCTGATAAAGTAGAATCACCAGTAGATGATATTCTAAATTTTTCACCATTACCAGCCCTAACAAAGAAATCATCATCTTGAGCACCAACTCCCACATGAGTAATACTAGTTGTATCTTGGTCTTGAATGCTAATCATATTTGTATCTTGATTGTTATCAAAAATACCACTTATTGCACTAGTTGTTAAAACATCTAATCCGTAATTAGGGTCTTTACCAATACCAAGTTTAGTATTAATTCTAACTTTATTGGTAGCAATCTTTAAATCAGAATCATTACCAGCACCATCTTCTACAATACGTAACGTAGTGTCAAGCTCTTGGTTATCTGCTGTTCCTACATTAAGTAAAGATTTATAAGTATCTAAAGGTGTTTTGTTAGTTAAATCTGCCATTATTTATTTTTTCTTTTCTTTCTTTTCACTTTCTTCTTCGTTGGATATTTGGGATATGGCTTCATAAGCTCCTTCTGCTTTTAATCTCATTGATTGATAATGTTCATATTCTTCAAATTTTTGGTCTTCTAATCTTTTGTACTCTATAGCTTGTTGTTTAGCTGTTTCTACATATTCTTTTAGTTTAGACATTTTAGTCTCCTTATTATACGTTATGATTAAATATATTCAAATTCAATTGAAACGTTACCGTAAAGATATTTAACACCATTATTATATGATGCTGCTTTAGTATATAAAAGTAAAGCATCTCCTTCTGCTAAAATAAGATTAGCACTAGTTCCACTTAATGTTAAAGAACCTTTATATGTAGCATTATCTGTTGATGTAGCTATATCTGCTGAAGGAACTACATCTACTACAGTAGGATTTGATGTACTGTTATTGTTAAATGTTGCTTTAACTAATTTAATATCCCAATCCATGTCGTGCTCTTCTGTATATATTCCGTAATACACTTTTTTAACTTTAATACTTCCAGTAGGAGCAATAAAACAAGCTCCACCTATACTGCTAGGTATTACTGTAGATGCAATATTAAAACCTACATTTATTCCGTACTGTTCAAATGAACCACCTTGTGCATACCAAGCATTTGAATGATGCCCAGTATTAAGAGTAACATTGTGTATTATTGATTTAGAACTACCATCTCCATAAAATTCAACTTCTTTATGAAACTTAATTTTATCATCAGAACCTTCTGTTAAGGTTATAAAATCTTCACCTCCAACAACTATCTTAAGATTATCATCAGAGTTTTCGTGTATATAAGTATGACCTCCGTCACCATCTAAATAAATTTTGTTTGTTGCTGTAACTGATGCACTTGTTGTAAAAACACCTTTACCACCAAATGTTATATTTGCCCCACTTGTAGTAATTGCAGTTGTTCCATCAGATGCTTGAATTACATTACCACCTAATTTTAAATCATCAGCTATTGTTACATCGTCTACTGCTAAAGTTATAGCAGTTGCTCCAGTAGAAGATTTAATATCATTACCTTCTACAGTTAAATCTCCATCAATTGCCATATTACCTGAATCATCAATATAAGCCTTTTCTGTGCCACTACTATTTTGTAATATAAGCTTTCTAGTACCTCCGTTAGACCCGTTATCTAACTTTATTATAAAATCTCTTTTAGTATTAAATTGAGTATCTGTTCCTGCTGTAGCATGTACATGCTCAAACAATCCGCCATAATATTTAATTTCAAACGGACTTTGCGTTTCTACTTGAAATAATTTAACTTCTCCACCTAAAGTTGTTCCTGCTAAAGCAATATGTTTTCCAGACGTAGCTAAAGTTTTAATAATTATATCATCATCAGCAGCTAATAATTGAAAATCACCAGTAGCAGAACTTATAGTTCCTACATTTTCTAAAGTTTCTCCAGAAAAATTAATTTTATCATGACTTGTATTTAAAATAGCATGACCACTACTATTTACATATATATCTAAATAATGAGTAGGGTCATAAGAAATTCTTTGTTGTGGATTATTAGTGCTTAATATATCAAAAGGTCTTGTAGGAGAAGTTCCTATTCCAAGGCTTGCATTAGCTCTTACATTTCCTGAAAAACTAAACGCAGATGACAACGTTGTTATTTCAACATCATTATCACTACCATCAGTATAATAAAGTTTATCAAAAGAACCTTTACTAAATATTAAATTTTTATATGTACTTGCTGTTGTTGCTGATGATAAAGTTCCCATTATTATCCTTCGTTAAAATTACCTGTTTCGCCAGAATTGTCTCCTAATGTTTCATTTGACGGTTGACCAAATTGCGTTAATCCTTTAATTAATGTTCCACCAGTTATTGTGTTAGTATCAGCAGTCCATACACCTGCTGAAAAAACATCATCAGTAAAAGTGTGAGTGCTCATACTAAAATTACTCCAATTTACAATAATAGCATTCCACTTAGATTGACTATAAGTACTATAAGAAGCATTAACATATTCTGAATATCTGTCTTCAGTCCAAGTCATTACATATCATGCTGTGCAACAGTAAATATACTTCGACCGTCACCTTCAGTATTTGCCCATTTTTTTGCTTCTATTACCATTTCAATGTATTTTTGTTTATAATATGCAGCTACTTCCCATTGGCTTCTTCTTTCTGCTAATGTTTCCATAAGTTTAAATAATAAAGCTTCTCTAAATCTTGATGGAATTTGAGAACAAGTATCTGACATATTAACGTCACCAGTAACTAAATCTCTGTCTGCAAATTTATCTCCGTTTTTTACAGCAAAAACTCTTATTGTAAGAACTTCACTTGGAGATGTAAATGTAGATAAATCAGATGTAGTTGCAACACCTATTTGTTCCCCACCTTTACGAGTCCACCATACGTATCCTTTTGTGTGTCCTTTATATGTAGCCATTAAGTCATATCCCTATCTTTTGGCTCTCCTATTAGTTTAGGAGCAATTTCATCATCTACATCTACACTTATAATTTTAATAACGTCATCAGGTAAAGTATAAAATCTTTGACCTGCTACTGTATTTGCATTAAATGAATTTTTAACTATTTCTGTTTTTGAACTAAAATCTTCTATTGCTCTATTTAAAATTTTTATCACATCAGCTAATTCAACTTCTGGATAAGTGTCAGCAGCAATATCGTAATATTCTTTTAATCTCATTATCTTCTACCTCCACTTTGTATTGCAAACTTAGCTTCATAGTCTGCTTGTAATTTTTGTTGTTGTGCTCTAAGCAATGCCATCATTTCTGAATCTTCATCTTCTTCAACTACTTCTTGTATTCTATAATCTAAAACTCTAATTGCAGCATATAAAGCTATATGCTCGTGATATGATTTTGGGAAATTAATTATTGAATTAGTATCAATATCTATATCGTAATCAGGTAAATAATACAAATCAACAGAAAGACTTCCTGGAGCTGGCATAACATATAACCCACCATTAAACATATACCATACTGGATTTTCTGAATGAGCATAATGTATGCTTTGAGTGTTACCATAAGAATCATGATACCTTGATTTTCCAGTATTACATCTTACACTATTTCTATAAACTTGAAGAATCTCTCTGTAAGAATCCATTTGGGTACCATTTGTCCAACTAGTGCTAGTAGTTTTTGATGTAAATCTACTTATAGCATCTGGACTAACAGAACCTATTCTAAATACAACATCATAACAACCATCTGTAAGAAATTGTTGTAATGCAGAATCGTCAGCATTTGTAGCATCGTTATCATTGTATGCTATTCCTGCTAAATCTTTAATTCTTTCTTTAAAACTTGATGGTAAAGCCATTGTTCTCCAAAGTTAAGGGAAGGAGAGCCGAAGCTCTCCACCCTAGTTATTAAGCGTCAGTATTAAGTAGAAGCAACAATATGTTCTTCATCATCTGAGAATGATGTAACGAAATAAGCCGCTCCATCACAAAAGATGTCTATTCTTTCACCTACTACTGCTTGACTAGCTGCGAACGTTATTTTGTCCATATTAGTAATAGCAGTAACTGTGTCAGCAACTTCCACTCCTTCCATAACAGCAGCAGTTCCTCCGATAATATCGAAGTCGTTACTTCCAGCTGTGCCTAGAACAAACGTTCCTACCCAGCCTTTAGCATCACCAACTGCTGGTAATGTTATGTTATAAGCTCCTGCCTGAGAACAAACAAAAATTTTGCCTGAATCAGCCATAGTTAATGTAGTGTCAGCAGCTAAGGTTTTAACACCTCCGCTAGTTCCATGTAAATAAGGTCTAGCCATTGTTCAAACCTCCTTAAGCAGTTATCTTGATTAATGAATGTGAATTTACTTGAGTAATTCCAATACCTTCATCAGAGAAGTATTGGTCTTTCACACCATCAAAAGCGTTATCTGTCTTAATGTTAGTTTGATACATTGGCGAACGATACTGTGCGTGGAATAAATTAGATTCATCCACAACAAGCATATGCTTATTATATCTACCTCTTAAAGACGGAGTTGGAATTAATTGTAACATTCCGTGAGGAGTTTCAAGCATTCTGTAATTGAATCCAAGAGAATCTCTCTTCATGTCACTTAAGCCAACTGTCCAGCCAGAGTTTCCAGCCATACCTGTTGTACCTGCCATTTTAGACCAATAACCAAGTGCACCTGCACCTACAAAAGCACGTTTATATCCAGAGTCTGGAACGTATTGGAAAACTTTTTCCATATCATCCACAAAATCTCCGTATGAATAACTTGCTTCTGAAACTGAGAATACATTTTGATAATCATGTGTAGCTGTTGATTCACCATACTTTTCAAGTGCAGAAATCATTCCATAAGTACTTCTAACTAAGTTAGAACCACCTATTTCAGTTCTACCACCATCAGCAAATGTTTCATCATTATTAGTATCATTGTATCCATCAGAATATGCAGACTCTTGAAGTCCAGTACCACCAACACGTGTTCCAAATAAGAAAGCTCTTTCTTTTTGGATTTTGTGTTCTTGAGACTTTTGTAATCGAAGTCTAGCAAGTTCAGATGATTCGCCTCTTAAAGAAGCTTGTAGTAAAGTACCTGTGATTTGTAAAGGTGTTTTAAAAATCTGAGTACTATTCCATACTACTTTTAGTTCATCTGCCCATGCGTCTGGAGCTTCAGTACCCTCACCATGTGCATTACCAATAACATATAAAATGTCATCATCTGCAAAAGAAAAAGCTGAATCAGTCATGTTTTTAACTTTAATTACAGTACCACTTGTAATATCAGTACAAATAACAGTACCTCTATTAGTTGTATTAGTGGAATCCCATACTTCAAAAACAAGACCTTTCCATGCTAAACCTTCTCCTGAAGTAGCTGGTGTAGGTAAGTTTAATATATTATCAATAGTTACTGAATCTTCAGCATTGTCTGCTGCAGTTTCAGATGTTGTACCATTAACAAAACATCTCTGTTCTATCCATGGTTGTCTGTGTTCAAACATTTTGAACAACGGGTCATTAGTTTGTCGTGTTTCTCTATTCGAAATAATAGTTGTAAATGGAGTTACGTCAGTCCACAATTCCTGAACGACTTGCGGGCTGATGTAAAAGTCCCTTCTATCCGTATAGAGAACACCACTGGCACCTAGATTTTTTTCTGTAGCCATAGTTTATTTATCTCCTTTTTCCTTTAGCAATCAAGTCTTGACTAAAAGCTTGTTCTGGAGACACAGGAGGAGCGGTAGTACCAGGAGTAGTAATAGTTTCTCTTGGAACTTTAACTCTCTGTTGTCTTTGTTTAGCTCTAGCCATTTCTTGCCTTGCTTGGATTTCTTGTTGAGACGGTCCAGTCTTTTTGTTATATATTTCAACAAGATTATCATAGGTAACATTTCTAGGGTCAGTAATAAACTTAACAAAATCTTGAGCTTTATCAGTATCAAAGCCATAATTGTTTTGAACATGACTTATCGCTTGCTGTTGTTGCATCATCATTTGTTGTTGAGCCATTTGTTGTTTAGCAAATTGCTCTCTTTCAGTTTCTTTATTTTCCATAAATGCAATCATATTATCCCTATAACCATCAAGGTCTACTCTATATTTAAAAGATGAACTGTCAGGGTCATTGTAAGCATCAACCTCATTGTAGTCACTAGGTCTTGTCGGTCTGTTCGGTTTCTGCAATGAAGGCTCTTGATGTCCCTGAACAGGCTGTTGAGCTTGTTGTTGGGGTTGACCTTGAGGTTGTCCATTGGAGAGTTGTCGGTCGATTGCATCTACAACATTTGGATTGTTCTGTAAGTATTCCTGTAATGGTCCAAGTTGTTGTTTATAGTATTCTAACTCTTTATGAGCGTTACCTAACTCTGAATTAACCTTATCATGTTGACTTTGCCAATATTCATGTCTACTAGGGTTTTCTTTCGCTGGTTGTTCTGTTTCCCTATCATTAAATTGCCCAGGTTCAGCTAAACTTCCATTTTGGAATGTATCTCCTGTTGGAAATGTTTGGCCTTGAGGCATATCAGTTTTAGGGATTTCGTTATTTTGTTTAGAGATTGTAGATTCCTCACTCCCAGCTGGAGTAGAAAAACCAGGGTCTTGCATTGGTATATCTTCATTTCCTCCTTGAGTAGGGGTTACAGCATCTCCACCCATAACATTTATATTATCAGACATTTAGTCTCCTTGTGTTTGTTATTATCAGCAACACTAATTAATGCCTACGATTTTCTTAGTAGATTTAGCATCTTGCTTTTCTATTCGTTTGGCATCCTCTCTGATGTTTCTGATTTCATCAGTGAGTCTTGATTTATAAAGTTGCGTAGCCATTTCAGCTTTTGCTTCGGCTTTTGCAAGTTTAACTTCAAATTCTTTAACTTCAATTCTTTTTCTATCATGAACAGATTCTCTTTGTGCGGTTTGAAGGTCACCTTGTAATTTTTTAATTTGTTCTTGTTGAGATTGTATTTGTCCCATAGCTTGTTGTAATTCTCCTTTTCTAGCCATAACACCTTCCATGTCTGCAACATCTGTTTGTGATAAAAGTTCTACTTGGTCTATAACACCAAGTTGATATAATTCTTTATAGTATTCAAATCTAGCCCATCTATTAGATGGTAATGTAGAACCAGATACAACAATTAAATCATATTTACCTACAGTAACATCATTAGTTCTACCAACAATTCCACCTGCAACATCATATATAGGCATATTTATTTCTTGTTTATCTGGGTCTTTACGATTAGGTCTTAAAATTCTAATAATCTTTTCATCAGTATAATATCCTTGTATATAATCTATAACAACTTTACCAAGCATATTTAAACCTGCTTCTATATCATCTTTCTTAGACCTTATACGTCTTTGACCAAACTCATCAAGGGCTACTGTACCTTTGTAAGTTTGTGGGGCAGCACTCTGGTCACCTTGCATTAGAGCATAAATTCCTAATATTTTTTCTATATCTGCTTTAGCATCTGCTTCATTTTTATATAACTCATTTGGAAGAGGTACTGGACCTGCTACAATAGGTTGACCAAGTTCAGGGTCAAACTCTACAACAGCAGTACCAGCTCTGCCCCACTCCTCTTCAAGCTTCTGTTTATTCATTGAGCCACGGGGAATAAGAAGCTTGACATTGGTTGAGCTAGATGCGTGAGCAACAATTAAACTTCTAACTTTATTAATATATTGTTGTAAATTTTTAACATGCCTTACATCAGACATAGGGAATGGATTTCTATTATGTCCATTCATAAATATTACACACGGATAATTTTCAATAGGTTTAATTACAGTATATAATTCTTTATCTCCAACTGATACTAAACATCTAATATGTGTTCTTAATGTTTGAGTAACAGATATTTTTTCATCATTAATTAAATTTTCTTTTCTAACAGGAGTAATCTCTATTGTTGTACCTGCAATACTATCTCTTTCAAGAGATGCTCCTGGGACTATCATTTGTTGCCCATTTTTAGGGTCGATAGCCATAGATATTAAAGTACCGTGTTCATTTACGATACCCATCCACTTACGAACTTCGTTAATTTCTGTGATAATTTTTTCACCGTCTTTGTCATTAAGGACCACAGCTTCTTCATTTTTATACTCCTCATATTGTTTGTCATCTAAAATTCTTTCTTCAAGACTAAAAGGGTCATATACTCTATGATAACTAATTTTAACTTTAGTATATCTTTGACATAGTTCCAATTCTCTATCTTTTTCTATAGAACCAGATAATCTTCCTCTGTTGTCATAAGGTATAGTTGCTTCGTCTAATAATTTTCCTCTACTTTCAGATTGTTCTGATAACATAGAAGTTTCAGTAGATTCTTTTATTATACCTTCATATTCTGGATAATCATGTATTAATTGCGATTCCATAACTCTTTTACCAATAATAATGTGATTAGCATCTTGGCAAAACGGGTCTTTAGCAGCAGGGTCAATATAAATATCAAGAGGGTCAACAGTATCTAATTTTATTTCACCTTTACCAAAATCACACATAGGGTCAAAGTATGCACATAAAACTCCCATACCTTTAACATAGTAATCATCAATTGCTTGTTTTAATTTAACATTACCATTACTAGTGTCCCATACATAAGACATTAAATCAGATATTGCTCTGGCAGTACCAGTATCACTATCTTCTCTTGCTATACATTGAAATCTTGGTCTATGAGTTGTAAGAAGAGCTTTTGCCTGCTCTACTGCTGGGTATATAACATTTACTACAAGAGGTTCTTGTGCTCTAGCTCTAAGTGTTTTAATTTGCTCGTCAGTCCATTGCTTTCCATTTCGGAACTCATTGTCCTCAACTGCTTGTTTAGCCCACTCTTCTCTAGCTCCAGTATACTCTCGCAGTAAATCTTCGGTTATTTGAACTTCTCTAGATTTTTCTTCCATGACTAAAAGTTAATATACTATAACAGCATATATGTAATGCAAGAGTTTATTTAACTTGTCATCCAATCTATAGAGTTATTTAACTGTGGAAACATACTTTTGTGTTCTTCTTTGTTAATTTTATCGTGAGTAGGAGCATAAGTCTTTTTATTTGCATAATAAAGTCCATCAAGCAAATCATCATGCTTTCCTCTAGGAAAGAGTAAGAGTTCATCTTTTAAAGCCTGCATATCTTTTAACAGATGAAACTTACCTTGTGCGAAGTAAGGTTGTAGTTGTTCTAAACGAATTGATTTAGAATTTCTAGGGGTTTCTTTAATTTCAAGACCAGGTATAAACAAATTCTCTTCTTCACACCTAGTTTTTAAATATTCTCTAAGCATTTCTTGATAACCAACAGATTCAATACGAACCTTATCTGGTTTGTACATTTTAAATTGCTCTATAATTGCTTCTGCTAAATTCATAGGTGTAGCACGTTTCTGATAATAGGGCAATACGTATCTATTACCTTTTTTATCAATTGCAATTGTAACTATTGCTGAATAGTCTGCACTTCTATTTACTGAAGATGCTGGGTCTACTCCCATAAATATATTAACAGGCTTATGTTCAGGAACTTCTTCACCATCTATACTTTTAAATTCCATCATTGCATTATCATCTTCATCTCTATAATAATTACCATCATATTCTTTTATATACTCTGGCTTGAATAATTGGTCTTCATCACCAACTATTTCACATAGATATTCTCTATAAAACACAGAAACTCTACCAATAGATTCTAATTCCTCCTTTTTTTGCTGCAGTTTTTTAATAGGTTGCCACTCCTCCCAAAGTGCTTTTCCATTAGGCATATCTGGAGAAAAGTGCATATTATGCCACCCCTTCATTTCTTTTAAGGTCTCAACCAAACATCTTTGGTGTTGAGGGGTACCAATAATAGCGATACGACCACGGACAGGGTCCAATGATGGAACAGCGCTTTGTAGCAACCATCGCAGGTTAGTTTCCATTGCTTCAGCGGTTTTTGTGTTGTTTTCGTCTTCGGGGTCATCTACTACTATAAGGGTAGGTCGCTGATTCCCTACTTTAATTCCCCTAAGTTGTTGTCCTGTACCTTTACACATAATTACAGAACCATCTTTTAATTGTATTTCTGATTTAGCCCAAGACTTAGCAGAGTTAATTCCCCAATATCCAAATATACTTCTAAAGTTATTAGAATAATCTAGAGTATCTTTTATAGTGCCAAGTAATTTTACTGCATGGTCTTGTGTTCTAGATATAAGCAATATTAATTTAGGTCCTTTATCAAACATTAGGTGATAAAGCGGAAAGATGCCCCCTACAAGAGATGATTTAGCATGTCCACGAGGCGCAATTATATTTATTTGCTTAACAAGTTCATCTTGTAATATAGATGCAATCTCAAAATGAAAAGCAGGAGATGCAGATGAAAACATATTAGGCATTACAGTTTTACCAAACAATATCATATTATTTTGTAATTTTCTTAATATTGCATTATTACTCATTAATCAATCCATTTCTTATGTTTAATTAAATGCCAACCTCTATGCTTAAATACTTCCCATAATAATTTAAATATATTATTAGACTCATAAGTCCCAGCAGGAACTTTTAATTTATAATAACTTTTATTCATCTAAAGGACTTTCTGTTTTTCTTTGCAATTTCATTTTATTTTCATTTTCTTCTATCTCATCTAATAGTTTTGTACTACTACCTATTTCTAAAGTATCAGTAACTATTTTCTTTCCAGGTTTCATTTCCAATAAATCTTGTAAGTTATCTGCAGCTTTAAGCAGATTACCCGCATCAAGTTTACCTTTAGCAATCTCTATTGCTTCTAGCATTGTATCTAATACAAACTCTTCAGTTACACCTTTATTAACTAAAACTTCTTTTAGCTTCTTATCAACCATATCTTTTACAACCTCCTGTTTTAATAGTCTTCTTACTGTTGCAGCAGGGGTTTTTTGTTCTGGTCTGTATATATTACCAAGTATATCCCAATCAACAGGTTTATTAGATAACAACTGCTCTACATATGCAGTTATTAAATTCTTAGTACGTGTTTTACCTAGTTCTTTCTCTGCCCAGTTTCTAGGCTTAATAGATGCATATGAATTATGCTCTTTGTTTTCTATATAAATTATTTTAGAATTTTTAGAAATCCAATTAGCACCATAACACATTTTAACAAAAGTTTTGGTTCGTTTGTGTTTATCGGTATAGGTCTTTCTTCCAATACATTCACCTATAAAACCATCATCACTAATACCATAGTCTCCAACTTCTACATCTTTCCAATGAGTAAAGTTTATATTCTTTATCTCAGCTTCTTCTATAGTGTATAATGGATATACTACAAACTTACCATTTACTTTTCTTTTAACTTGTTCCATATAACTCCTTAAGTCTTACTTATAGGTCTTACCTTATAGGTTCTACATATATATACTAACCTTATAGTACCTATATAGGTTAATCCATACTCTCAGGCTTCTTCATTAAAGCCTTTAAGTCAAGTTTGGATACTATTATCTCCCTTACCACTTCCATCTCAGCTCTAGTGTATTCCATTCTCTTAGCAACTTCCTCAGAATCTTCCTTTAACTCTTCTAGTTCATCTTCTGTGGCTGAGATACTACCTTCTAGTTCTCCAGTAATAGCATTAAATACGTCATATACTTTTTTCTTCTTACTCATATCATAATATACTCTCAAGTGTATGAGAGTAGCAAGATATAAAAATATATGTAGAATGAGTGTGGGAGGGGTAAGTTGATACTACCCCCATTGGATTAAGGGGTTAGGGGGTTAGATAAGGTTGAGTTCACTTGTTCCCTACATTAGAGTGAACTCGTTTGTTGTCTGACCCCCGCCCACCCCACTCGCCTCGCCCCACACGTGTGTATCCACACACATGTGCCCCGTAGGCAGAGGGGCTGTAGTAGTAACGCACCACTATATATATCTCCCTTGTTTATGTATATATCTATTAATCCACACATACATAGGAGAGTAATACAATGAAAGTTAAATGTTTATTTACTAAGATTAAAGACTTAGGTCTTACATTAAAGACACAAGATAAAGGCAGTATGTCAAGATTTCTTTTGTATAATGATAAGACAGGAATGTGCTTTCGTAGTCTTAATGACTTAAAGCAAGTAGTCAATTGGATACATAGAGAGAGAGAGGTGTAAACCTTTCTCTTTCTCCCCTATTTGTGTATTGTTAACAATAATAATAAAGGAGCAAATATGTTTGGTTTATTTGTAAGAATAGGTCGCATAGCATACAACATATCTGATGATTTTATGGATGGTTGGAAAAAGCAGAGAATTATCAATGAGCAAGCGAAAGACAAAGCTTATAGGGATAAGTATCCTGCTTCAACACCTAATACAAATCAGTATGATGATGTTGAGCCTGCACCTGCTACTGAGTTCTAAACATAAGGGAGAGAGGCATCGTGTCTTTCTCCCTTTTTTGTGTATTTTATTAATAAAAACAAGGAGTAAATATGCAACAAAATGATATGTTTATAATGTCTGATATGTTTCACACAAACCAAGGTTGGTGTATTCAGATTTATAGTTTGTTTAATGGTGATGTAGTAGATGAGTTCTATGAAGATAGAGACTCTGATTTCTTACATACCTGTAAGTTAAGACTTGACAGTCTTAATAGGAGATAATTTCAGGGGGGCGAAAGCCCCCTACTCCTTTATTTGTGAAAAAAAGAGAGGGAGTCAATAAGCCAAGTAGTTCTAGATAACAAGAGACAAGATAAAATGTTACATTAGTAATCTTGAACCTGTTATGTAACCTAGCATAGACATCGGTGAGACTCTCTTTCTTTTGTAAAAAATCGTCTTGTAGTGGAAGTATGGTTAGCAATCTATTTCCACTATGACGCGAAAATTATGTAAAAAAAAACTTAAAAAAAAGCATCCTACATACATCCTTTCTCCCTTTTTTGTGTGTAACATTGCACATAAAAACATAATGCATAAAAGCATAGAACGGAGTAATAATGGTATTTTATAAAACAGTTGATGGTCAATCTACAAAAGTTGATAGCCTTGATAAAGCAGATAGAGTGTATTTAACATCTGAAATGCTTAAAGGTGTAAGTCAAATAGATGGACAACCAAATCCTGATGATACGAAACTAAAAGCATTAAAAGCCAAAATTGGTTTTGAAGGTAACATAGTTCGTAGTAAAGCAGGTGATGGTATAGTAATTCATAGAAATGCTCCTGTTGAGCAACCTGAGTTTAGTATAGATTCATTCTTAGGTGCAAAAGCATAGCATATATACAGGGGAGGGCTTCGGCTCTCCCTTTTTTTTGTATAAACAACAAAAGAAGTGTTCTTGTGTTACCTATATAGTCCTAGCTAGGATAGGCATTGCAAACTCGTAAAGAGGCTTAAGAGGCACGTAAACAGCACGCTATATAGTAGAGCACTTCTTTTAATTTTAAGGAGAAAAAATGCAACAGGATAATGTAAAAGTATTTTGGCTTGATAGTTATAAAGGTCAGGCTGCTAAGCCAGTACCTTATAGAGCTAGTATACACAAAGATATTGAAACTTTTGAAGAAAAATTTAATACAAAAGTTGTAGGAATTGCTTTAACACCAGATTATGAAAGTGGTAAAGCATCTTTTACAATAGAATTTTTAACTGAAGGAGAAACAAATGGGAAATTGTTATGAGGCAAATGCAAACGCTATGTATAAAGATAAGAAAATCTTTAAAGACGCAGAACTTGTACAAGGTGTTGTTATTAATTCAATAGATAAAAAACCAATGGGACATTGTTGGATAGAATTAGGAGATGTAGTCTTTGATTATTCTAACAGTAAATCATTTGGAATAAGAAGAGAAGAATACTATGAATTAGGACAAATACCTGTTAAAGACTATAAATATCATAGATATTCATTTATGGATATGTGTAAACAAATAGTTAAACACGAAACTTATGGACCTTGGAAAAAAACAGGTTGTAATAGATAATAGGAGAATAATATGTCTTATGAAAAAAGAATAGACAAACTAAGAGAAGGTTTATTAAACCTTGCTTGGGATTGTCAAAGTGGTTGGTTAGATAACGACAACGGAGTCGATAATTGGAGTGATGAAAAAATCGAACAAGTTTGTAAAAATATCAAACAATCACTTACGTTATAAAATTGTGGAGAGCTTAGGCTCTCCCTTTTTTGTGTATAACAAGGAGAATAATATGGTAACCATTATACTTGTTATTGTTATATTATACTTCTTACTAAGTAAAGAAATGCCCTTAAAAAATAAGGAAAATGATAGTGTATACCTTAAATTCTTAAGTATGTTCGGATTAATATTAGGACATACGCTTAAAGCAATAGGATATGTGCTAACAGCTATTTTTGACGGTATAAATAACGTGTTAAGGAGTAAAAAATGACAAAACAAATACCAAGAATAAAGCTAACATTGACACAAGGAGATGTTGATGTAATCAAAAAAGGCAATAAATTGTCGCCCACAGTTAAGCTAGAGTTCGAGAAAAAAGGTGAAGTCAATCTAAATTATTGTATAGTACAATTGGATTGGTCTGATGACCTTTAAGAAAGATAAGATAGCTAAAAATCTCAAGCGAAGAAATGAAATTATTGATAAAGCTTGTGGTGATTGTTGGTGGGTAAGACAATATGTTGTCGGTAATCTTTATTACTATAGGACAAAAAAGGGGGATTAAGTTCTCCCTTTTTTTTACATTAAATAGGAGAAAATATGATAGCAATAGGCAATGGAGAGTCTTGTCCTTTCTGCAAAGAAAATGAATTTGTAATGGAAGAAGGTAAAGACTTCTTAAACCATTTAATAAAAAAACATCCAAAACAATTAGAAGAATTTGTATTTGGAGGAGAGGATATAGGAGTATGACTTGGTGGAGAGAAGATACGCAAGAAATTGCGTTAAGTAACAATAAAGTATTAAGAGAATTAAATGAAACTACTTTAAGTGAAAGACATAAGTCTCTTGTAAATAAGTTAATTAAAGAGAATGACAATATAATAGCAAAAGCTGAAAAAGAACGTGAAGCTGAAGCTCAACATTATATGAAACAAGCAGAAGAAGAATATCAAAGAGATGTTATGAAACATTTCAACGCTGGTAACAGGGAGGATTAAGTTCCTCTGACTACTACTAAAAGGGAGAGTATCGAGGAGCTCTCCCTTTTTTTTAGTTAATTAAGGAGAAACAATGAGCTGGTTTTGTAATACAGAAGAAGCTAAAAAACAAATGAAAATTTGTGAAGCTAATAAATGTCCAGGTTGTAATAAATGTATTTGGATAGAGGAATCTGCTTATGCTATGGCAGAATATGGCAAAGTAATAGAGCCTGTAGCAGAGCCTCATCCGTTAATGGAACAAATAATAGATAAATTTAATGGGAGAATAATAGATGAATAATGAATTTTATGAAAAACTAATAGTCTGTTTAGAGCAAATAGACGATAAAATAACTAATCACACTGAAGCATTAAAAGTAATGTCAGAAATGATTAAAATAAATAATAGTAACATTAAAGAACTTAAGGAGAGTTTAGATGACTAAGAAAAACATGTCAGTTCAGCAAAGAAAATACTTTGTTGAAAGAATAAGTAAAACAATTAATGAACAAATATTAAACTTAAGACAACAAAATGCTTCTAAAGTTTATGATGTTTCTGAACAAGCTTATAATAAATATCTAAAAGCAATTGGTTTAGACAAGACTATAAAAAAGTATTTAAAAGTCAAAGAAGAATCAGATAGATTAGGTAATAAAATATGTTCTGTATTTGATGAGATTAAACTTACTGTAGAAAACAGAGATGCACCTTGGAGTGAAAGGCAGCATTCGCCAAGCTTATATGGTAATAGTCCTGTTAAAACAGATGTTGATAGAGCATTTAGATGGTGTTGTAATGAAACAGCAAAGAAAAATGATAGGTCTCTTACGTTAACTGACGATATAAGAAAGTTAGAGAATAAAAGAGACCAAGCTATTGACATATTGCATGGTGTAGAAGAGTTTTCTGATACATTAAGCTTAGTCAATAAAGCATTAAAAGGCACTGATGTGCCTAAGTTAGGAAATTGATAGCTGTTAGCGCAGTTAAAAATAGCATTCTAGTGGGACAAACTACCCACCAACTTAAGCAATAGAGTTCCTAGGACTCTTGGTAACAGTTCTGACGAAGTGCCACGCGACTAGATGCAGGATAAAATTATAATTACACTAAATTCCAGTGGAGGCAGGCTTTGGCTCAATCCCTAAACAATGATAAGGATGATGTATAATTATAGTAAGTCTTTAATGCCGATATATAAGGCAACCACTCCAACTTTATCCCTCACAGACTTGTTGGAGTCTAGAATTTAAAATTATTGGTATGTAACTATAGCAATAGCAGTCCTGAGAAGTTGCACTAAGTTTATTCCAGGAACTTATATGGCATTGCTTCTAGAAGTCAAGCCTATAAGCACTACTATTGAATGATAAAAAAGCCAATATAATTATAAAAGTTGAGAGATGTACAGCAATATGGTCTAATGTCTTTGACTTGCTGGTAGGTTCTTAGAGTACCTATTCGTGAGAGCATCCAAAGGCGTTTGGGTTTCGCCAGGCATGGCACTCGCCCATTATTCCGTCTTATTTGAAACTTTTATATAAAAAGAGGGGGGAGCTTAGGCTCTCCCTTTTTTTTGTCTAATATGGAGGGTTTATGAATAAACTAAAAGTAATGACAATGGCTACTAGCTTTTTAGGTAGCGTAGCATATGCAACAAGTGGTATTGCTAAGTTGATTGGTAGAAAAACTAAGAAAACTTATAATCACGTTGTATATGGTAACAGAAACAGATACAAAATCGTAATAATTGTTAGAGATACAGGTCAAATTCTAAGAGAGTTTTATGCAGGTCACGAAGAAATGCTAAGGCTATTAGAATCAGCACCTATGTATGGTTCTGACATACGATTAAGTATAAGAACAATGGGTACGAAGGGAGTCGAAATATGCAAGGAATGATGTTGCATTGCGGTGGTAAACCGTGTAACTTAGAAGACTTGAAATCGTTTGATTTACCGAAAAAGACAAAAACATATAATCCGTTATCTCATTTTGATTTTGCTAATAATGTTTCAGATATAGCAAAGGATTTATGGTCTGGTTTTGAACTTACATCTCAGCAACACGCTGTGACAAGTGAGGGCAAAAGATACTTCGGTTTATTAACGTTTCAAGAAAAGGGAAATAAACTAGGTGTAGATGATTTGAGCAGAGCGATAGCAATACGTAACAGTTATGATAAATCTATGAAAGCTGGTATAGCATTAGGTGCTACAGTATTTGTATGTGATAATTTAATGTTATCAGGTGATGTTGTTAGATTAAGAAAACATACAAAAAACATACATGAAGAGCTTGAAGATAGTATTATAAGTGTATTGTATAAATTCAAAGATACATTAAAAGTCCTAAACAAAGATAAGAAATCTCTAGAAAAAGTAGAGATTCATAATAATCTTGCCTATGAAATACTAGGATATATGCTAGGAAACAATATTATTACTCCTAGACAGTTCCCAAAAGCAAAGAAAGAATGGCTTAAGCCTACAGATGCTTGCTTTGCAGAGAGAAATCTATGGTCTTTATATAATGCGGTGACAGCAGCAATGAAGTCAACGCCACCAAATAGGATTATGGAATCTCATAGAAAACTACATGGTCATATGCTGGATAGGTATATAAATGTAGCCTAATTAAACGGAGAGTTTTGCCTTAGGGTAAGGCTCTCCCTTTTTTTCGTATAATAAAAGAAGGAGAAGAATATGCCAGTAAATATACATGGTAATGATTACTATACAGTAGCAGAAAGAATGGTTGAGTTCAACAAACATTGCCCAAATGGAAGCATAAGAACAGAAATTCTATGCAGTCCAGACGTAATACATAATTGTAAACGTTGGGTTGTGAAAGCTATAATAGTAATAGATATGGTTGAAAGACCAGATATGGAGTTCACAGCACATGCTGAGGAAGTCGTTGGTAGTTCAAACATAAATAGAGCAAGTGCGTTAGAAAATTGTGAAACGTCAGCAATAGGACGTGCTCTTGGATTTGCAGGATTTCTAAATGATGGAGGTGGTATACCTACAGCAGAAGATATTCAGACACATCAAATGCAAGTTGCAGACACATTAACAGCACCACAAAAAAGAAAACTAGATACTATGTCTAGAAGTAAAGCATTCACGGATGCTCAAACTAAGAAAATAAAACAATTCATAGATAGCAATCCATTAAGGGTTGATGCTGAAGAAAAGATTAAAGCATTACAACCTAAGATTGATGAATATGAAACTAAACGAAAAGAACAAGCCCCTGCTGCAATAGCAAAGGCTGTAGAGAAAATGAACCAAGGAGGTTAATTTGGAATACGCGAGCAACAATAAAAAATCTGACGGTATCTTTGTAGATACTGTTAAGATTGTAGATGCAGAAATAAATTATAGAGTTATGGAAAAATGGCAAAAAATGCCTGATGACATAAGTCTTAAACTAACACTTGATATTGGAAAGGATTTTCAGCCAGAAATGTATATTGGCGGACAATTCAGAGAAGATAAAGTAAGTGGTAATGTGATAAGCTGGGGTACAGCAACTAAAGTTAAGATATTGCTTGACAATATAGGACTTGGTGTTGCTTGTGACAAGAATGCACCAGCAGGTTCACAGAAATTGCCAGACGATATTAAAGACAGAATGATTGGTCAAGAGTTTCTACGATTAATGTATCGTTCAACTAGAACCAAGCAAGACGGTAACTATCGTATTAAAGAATGGCAAGAAACAGGCATGGTAGGTCCAGGTAATGCTCAAAAACTTAGAAATAAGTTTGCAGAAGCGGTATCTAATAGTTGGGTTAAAGATTATAATCCAAACTCAGAACCACCAAAGCCAGTAGATTTAGATGAAGGTATCTCCACATCAACATCTGAAACAGACTTTCCGTTTTAGTGAAAGTCAAAACTGAGAAAATCATACTTGAGTTTCTTAAGAAAAGACTAGAAGTGGGAGTGGATACGGTCTCCTCCCACCACTTTTCTTATGATGTAGTCAAGTATGGAGAGCTATTTTGGGATACAATTAAATTACCTGAAACATATTCTAGAACGTGGAGAAGAATAAGGTCAGATAAATTGTATACACAAATAGACGTGACTGATGTTCAGTCAGTTAAACATAAAGGAGCCGAAGGTAAATGGAGACTAATACAAGATACGTAGAAATAGCGGTAGGCTCAGTAGCAAATCGTAATGATTTCGTTGAATTAAAATCGGACAATTTAAAAGAGTTTATTACAACGAATGATGAACTATACCGTGGTATGTTTTCTTTGCAAAATAAGCCTTCTAGTGGGATAAAATCCTACAAAGGAGACTATATGCTAGAAGAACTCATACTAGATATAGATAAAGGTAAAAGTCCAGGCGATAAAGTGTTAAATGATTGTAAGGAAATCTGTAAAATGCTAATAGAAAAAGGTGTGAATAGAACAACTATACATCCTTGGTTTAGCGGTACAGGTTTCCACATTCATTTGCCTAATATCTATGGATTTAAACCTAGTCATGATTTGCCACAAAGAGTAAAGTTCACGATTAGTAAAGAGTTTGGAACTTTAGTAGATAACATATATGATAGAGCAAGGTTAATACGTGTGCCTTATACTTTAAATGCAAAAAGTAATTTGTATAAAATACCTATTGATTTAAATGATTTATTAAATAATAGATATAGATACGAAGATATTTTAGCAAAAGCACAAATACAACCTGTAGTTCTTGATTTTATGATAACAAATAGTCATAAACTAACAAGTTATCCACTAAAAGAAATAAAAAAAGTTGAAAATAAGCCTAAACCAGTTGCGGTTAGCAATAATAAGTTCAACTCTAATGTAACATGCGTTCAGAAAATGTGGAATGATGAAAAGTCTGGTAGAAGACACATCGTTCTACTTAGAATGATTAGTGCATGGAAACGAATGGGTTTAACAAAAGAAGCGGCAAACAATTTAGCTTTGTTAAATGTTCCAAGCCTTAGTGAAGAAGAAGTTAATAGACTAACTAAAGATATATACAGCTGGTCACACAGCGGTTATGGATGTAGTGATGTTGTAATGGCTGAGTTTTGCGATATAAATTGTAGATACTATGTTAATAAAGACTTTTCTGTTCCAGTTAAAAGTCCGTTTGAAATAGCAGATACATTTAAGCAATTCTTAGACACTGATTTTAGTTCATCAAGTTTCAATTTAAGAGACTTATATGACCTACATCACGATTACAAGTTTTATCCAGGCGAACTTGCAGTTCTAATTGGAGATACAAAACTTGGTAAAACAGCATGGATACAAAACATAGTTGCAAACCTTAAAAGTATGCCATGTTTGTATATGTCACTAGAAGTAGAAGATAAGTTAATCTTTAGACGCTTTCTTCAGATAGCTAATGAAATGAGTAAAGAGGATGTATACGAGGTCTTTACGAAAGGAACTAAAGAAGAACAAAATAAGTTAGTCAAACAAATGCAACATATAAATATCATAACTACACCACCTGAAGTTGCTACAATTAAGACAATAATTGGGGAACATCAGCCTAAGATAGTAGTTATAGATACTCTTGACGGAATAAGTGTTAAATTCAATAATGACCCGTTTACTAAAATGGAGTCTATTATTAATGGATTAAAACAAATCGCTATAGAACAAAATGTGATTATAATAGGTGTAAGTCATATATCCAAAGGAGCTTTAGGCGACAATGGTAATTTGACTGTTCATAGTGCGAAAGGGAACTCTGTAATTGAGCAAAAAGCCGATAAGATAATCGGTATTATGGGTGATAGAGATATGGGTAGAAAGAGAATTATACGTTCCTTAGCGTCAAGAGACGAAGCTGGATTTCATATGGTATTTGATTTCGAATACAATACATTTCAGTTTCGGCATGTTAAGTAAATAAAAAAGAGAGAGTCAATAAATGTCCTTGATAAGTCTTCATATACTAAGCCATAGGTGAGGCTCTCCCTTTTTAATGCATAATTAAGGAGAGAAAATGAATTGGTACAATTTAATAGTTTATTTAGGAATGTTTCTAATAGGAGCATCTATATGGTATTTTATCGTTTATTATATACTAGATAGGTTTATAAAATGATGGAACTACAAGAAAGATGCACATTAAAACATATGTATCCTGAAGAATATGACAACACTTGTCCATATTGTGTAGCAAGATATGGATATAAATCAGATAAACAAAAGGAGAAAAATGATAGTTAAATACAAGCATAAAAAAGAAGATTATCTTCATATGCATAAAATAATACTTTTAAGATTGATTGGATTGAATGTAACTTATGGAATAAGAAATGGTTTTCATTTCACAATAAGTTTAGCAATCGGACCTTTTGAACCAACAATAGGTTTTTCAATTTGGAAGAATGTATTACAATAAAGTATGAAAACAGCATCCAAAAAAGCCAAAGGTAGAAAACTCCAAGATATGGTAAGAGACTTACTCTTATCAAAGTTTAAAACATTAGAAGAAGATGACATTAAATCTGCTATAATGGGAGAAACAGGAGAAGATATTAAGTTATCACCTGCAGCTAAACGAAAAATACCTTACAGTTTTGAATGTAAGAACCAAGAGAGACTTAATGTCTGGTCTTCATTAGAACAAGCTGAAGGTAATTGTAAAAAGAGAACTCCAGTGTTAGTCTTTAAAAGAAACAGAAGCAAAACTTACGTTGCTTTTGATATAGAAAACTTTATAAAACTTATCGGAAAGTAGGTTCATGGTAATATCATCTTATTTCGCACTTTTTCCCTTCTTTATAGCCCCTATACCATAGCCTACTTTCTATGAAAACAACAGATACAATAGAAAACTTACTAAACCTTAGAGACGTGTTGAAAGAAATCATGGGGAAAGATGATGGGGTAAAACCTTATCTTTCCTCTATTTCTGAAGCAGTACATGTAATGTCTAGTGAAACAGTAAAATTTGATACAAAATATTATTTAATAGAATTAGTAGAACATAATAAGGGTGTTCTTATTAATATATATCATAAAATTGAAGACTCTTTTGAACAAATAGATTTAGATATTGATAGAATCTTTAGTGATAGTGATATATCAGGAGAAGCATAGGTTAGTCCAAGAAAGGACTTAAATGAGTAAAAAAGAGTTAGTAGTTGAAACGGACAGTAAAACAGGTTACGCAGTTATCCCGACTAATAAAGTTGCATATTATAGTGCTGATTACGTAAATTTGCGAAGGTGTGAGAAATTAAAGAAAGCGGCACTTGCAGCATCTGACAATGGAAGATGTTGGTGGATTTACCAATATATACTATATTATTAATATGGATAAAGAAAAAATACAAAAAAAAGTTATAACTAAAATCTTAAATGAAATTAGTCAGTTGGATTGTTCAATTGTGGATTGTTCTGGTAAGATATTTAAAACAGATAAAGGACACATTGTATTAAATCCAATCAATAAAGAATGGTTATTAACTCAATTAACAGACCGACTTAGCTAATCATTTTACCTAACGGGCTGGTCATTTCTATCCCATAACCATATGGGTCTAAGGTATTCCTACCCCCCATTCTAACAGACTGTTCTAAACTTTTCCAATCTTCTTGGTCTAATTCATACTTCTCAGTTAGTTGATTAAACATAGGAGCAAGAATTTGTTTCTCTTCATCATCAGCCTTTTCAAATACCGTTAAAAAAGCCATAGCATCTGCTTCTTTTTCAGCATGACCTTTATCTAGAAATTTAATTTTCTCTTCTCTTATAGATGTATCTATATCTCTAGCCATTTAATATCCAGCTCTTTCATTTATTGGAAAATGTTTTCCCATATGTTGAGCTGGAGTTTGCCCTTCATCTAATAATAAACCATCCCATTGATACCTTCCGTCATCTCTTTGTTGAGGGACTCCTTGTATCATATCTTGTAACATTTTAAGTTCATAAGCAAAATCATTACTGCCTTCTCCAAAAAAACTACTAGTATAATCATTGGGATTTAATTGCATTATTTGTTGTTTAAACTTTTCAGGAATTTCTCCTGAATTATAAAGAGCTTCTTTTGACGCTCTTACAATAGCTTTAACTTCATTGAAATCTGAAGAACTTTCAGCACTAACTTCAGTTCCATATCCAAATCTATCCATCATAATCTATCCTTATCATATTTAAAAGGGTCGTCTATTAAGTCTTTAACCATTTTTGCAAGTCCGCCTTGTGCGTTGTTTAGACTTAGACCTACCCTTTTACTAAAATCTCTTAAATGCTCTTTTCTATCATCGGGTTCTTGTATTCTATAATAACCCATTAAAAACTCTGGGTTTGTTGGGTTAAAAGATATATCTGATGTTTCAACTCCAGTAAACTTACCTGATAATATAGGACTAATAGCCATTAAATTGTTATATTTGCAGTGTTTAATCCAGCAAAATCTGGATATTCACCTTCTAAAAATTTAGTCCCTAAAAAACCTTTTCTAGGTTGAATAGGTTTTCCATTAATAGTAAAAATAGTATTAGGGTCTCCAGTTCCTCCAGACCAAGCACTTAAAGTACTACCTTTTACACCCATATCTTGAAGAAGCCCGCCTATATCTCCAACTCCGTTTCTAGCAACAGTTTCAGCTCCTCTTAACCATTCTATATATTCATTTTCATCTGCAGGAGGGTTCCCAAGTTCAACAAAAACTTTGTTTCCTTTTATTGAAACTTGAGGAATAGTAGCATTTATTTGTTCTTCTTGATAAACAGCTTGTATAAATCCTTGAATATTTTGTGCTCCATCTGATGCTTTAACTTTAGGAGGTTGAACTTCAGTTCCAAAACCAAATCTATCTTTAATAGCATTGTCTACAGGATGTCCTTTAGCAGCTATTTCTTGAGCTAAAGCTATATCTTCTTTACTTACATTTCCAATATTTCTAATAGCATTATCTACAGGGTGTCCTTGGGCAGCTATTTGTTTAGCGCGCTCTACTTCATTATACATAATTATATACCTTTTACTTTCTTATTACATTTATCACAAAGAACTGTTTTTGTGTTTACTAAAGTTTCTAATATTTTAATTCTATCACTATGATTTTTAACTTTAATATCTAATTCATTATCATCAAAAACATAATTAACTACTTTATCTAACCTAAAATGCTCTACCATAGCATTGATAATTTTATTTAAAAATAACTTTGAAAGTATCATTAATCTAAATCCATTAAAATTTCTTCTAGTCTATCAAATCTAGTATCAAGTTGTGTTTCTATTTTAGCAACACTTACTTTTAAATCATTAATTTCTTTTTCATTAGTCTTAACTCTTACAACAGTCTTTTCAGACTGAGTTTCAAGTGTGTCTATTTTACTTGAATAAGTTCCTGTAGTAAAGAATAAAGTACCTGCTACTGTTACTATAGTAAAGATATTTCCTACGCTTATCGTTGTATCAATCATCGTGCATTCCTCCTTTTTCCATCATCCTTAAAAATTTATCCTTTAATCCGTTACCAGAAAGCCTTGCGATGATTTCAACTTGTGCTTTAAATATTCCATTTAGTTTCTTTTGTTCCATTTGAACCAACTTTTGTTGGTCAATAAGTTTAATAATAATACCTTCCAACCTCTTGAAATCTTGGTCTAACTCTGTCATCAGAGTTTGTTGAATGAATCGGTTTTGTTTCCATATAAAAAATCCGAAAGCCATTGCTACCGCAACGGGTATTCCAAATTGTTCTAGTATTGTTAAAATATCCATTATTCATTCTATTGAATATTATACGATGAATCAAGTCTTTCGTCAATAATTCTTTTTCTTTCTTTAAGCATCGTATTTTTATCAATCTTTCCTTTTATTTTATCAACTGGTATACCAGCAAACTGCTGAGTAAACCTTCCAAATGTAGTTCCATAAGGCTCATCTATTGTTTTATCAACAGACCTTGCAAGCCTTCCAAATGGGTACATTGTATGTACATGGTAATCCCAAAATCTATCCCAATCATCATTAATAAGAGGAGTAATTGTATTAATAGGAACTCTTGCAATAGGAGGTAATCCATATTGAAGAGGTGCTACTGGTCTTGGAAGTGTTCCAAAGAATGCTCTATCACGTTCTTTTTTATCACCAAATAATAAATCACTTAAACTAGTAAAGAAATCATAAGGTGGCGGTGTGCTTGTATCAAATAGACTATAAGCAAACAAGGTGCCAAGTGCTGTTATCATCATATCTGTAACAAACATTCTTTTGAATTTTTCATATGGTTCAGTACCTTCTTTAAAACCATAATGTTTAGCTTGTCTATAAAATTCTTTTCTTGCTCTAGTAGATTGAAACACAAAGTGTTTAAACCTAGTCATAACTTTACCTGTGGCTGTTCTCATAAACGGTGCTCTAAATGCTGTATGATATAAAAATTGACTTGCTTCAATACCTTTCATACCTGCCTTAATCATAGCAGGGTCTGACAAGTTCATATCAGCACCGTGTTTTCCGTACATATTTCTCCACTTAATTGCACTAGATAAGAAAGCATCATACCTTGCTTTTCTTTCTGACATCTGCATAAAAAATCCACTAGCATTTAAAACCTTTTTATCTATACCATATTTTTTACCTAATTCAATTATAGTCATAGGAGTTGCATCAGGGTTCTTCCTAAGTAAATCAGTTAATTCCCTAACAAACTGTTTACCTGCTCTACCACGTTGTCCTATAGCTTCATTTAACTTTTGGTTATACTGTAACTCACCTTGAATATATGAATCTATAATACCTTCTTGAACTAACCATTTCTTTAAATCTTTTTTAGTCTTTACAAAAACTTCATTACCTTTAGAATCTTTTCTTTTTAAAATCCAATTACCTTGTCTGTTTTTAAGTAATGTTTTTTCAACATGAGTAAAATCCATTGCTTGTTTATAAGCTCTAAAACCAGATTGATTAAATGTCATTTGTGTTCCACCAAATAAATTACCAACCATAACTTTAGGTGTTGATAATAAAGTTATTAAATTAAATTTAGCTTCCATTGCACCTAAGTCATGAACAATTCTAGATATAGCTTCATTTCTAGCTTGTTCTGCTTCAGCCCATTTCTTTGGTTCTTTAATTTTATCATAAGGGTTATCAGGGACTTTCTTTTTATAAGGCATATATTTACCTAACTTTTTCTCAAACCATTTGTATGATTTAATTGCTTGAGTATCACTAAAGCCTCTATACAAAGTGTTCTTTACAGCGATAGGGTCTTTACCTCTTTCCATAGCTTCTTGAATACGTTGAGGAAAAGTGCTTTTATGTCCAAATGCATCTCTTGTATATATAGTTAAAAAGTCTGCCCAAGCATCTGTATGTTCTCCAAACTTTCTATCTTGTTTAAATTTATCAAGTAATGTTTGTGTTTTAGAAACTGCAACAGATTTGTAAGCAGAGTTTATAATTCTTTCTTTATATATATCAAGAGCATTGGCACTTTTGTCCCAACCAGGCATATCAGCAATTCTATGCTCAAGAGATTGAGGTCTAGAAAAAATACCTGTATTGTTTAATTCACTATCAGTTTTAGCATTGTGCATCATAGCATCTATTGCAGCTTTTTCTCCAAGACCGCTTGAAGATGCACTACCTTCAACAAATAATCTTGCTTCAGCTTCAGCAATATCTCTTGCTTTTTGAGCTTGTTCTTTAGTTTTACCTTCATTAATAGCATCGTTATAAACCTTATCTAACTTAGGTTTAAGCCAAGCTTCTATTTCTGCTCTAGCACCTTTAGTTGCACCAAAATTAAGATGAGGAAAATACATTTCTCTTTCACCAATCATATATTTATTAAAAGATGTGTTTTTATTGGCTCGAAATTTTTTCCTTTCTTTTATTCTTTTACTACCAGTAAATCCTTTTTCAGTTAAATACTTTTCCATTACCATTTCGTAATGAAATCTATAAGAGTTCTCTATAGGAACTTCTTTCATACTTATAGAATCTGGCATTGAGTTTCTTAAGTAATGACCAAAATCAAATTTACCATCTTTCTTCCATTTCAAAAATTCATTATACTCACCATATTTACCATCTTTGTCTATAGCATTAAACTCAATTCTTACGCCTGATTTATCTTTAGCGTATATCCATTTATTACCAAATTCTACTAAATCTTTTTTAGTTTTTTCCCCGTAAAATTCTACAAGTTCATCTGTAGTCATTTCTCTATTATTAGCTTTATGCTTTTTATTAGCATATTCTTTATAAAGTTTATTCTGTTTATAATCTACACCTTCAACATAATCTACCATCATTTCATGTAATGCATCTCTATCTTTAGGAGTAGTAGTATTTCTAAAATCATACTTATTAAGATTGTCTTGTTGAACAGAAGCAATTTCTTTATCAACATGTTGTCTAAGAGTAGCAAATGTTTCTTGTAATTCTCCTTGAGTACTAGTAAACATTTTAACTTTCTTTCTAACTATTCCATCAGAAGTTTTAACAGGCATCTCATAAGAAGCAAAAACTTTACCTTCTATCATAGCATGATGTTCGCTAACAGTTCTTGGGTCTATGTACCAATCAGAAGGTTTAAGTGCTTTGCCTCTTTTCTTATATCTTCTATCATAATCTTTCATATATCTATTAACATTATAAATATCAAATATACTCATTGTACTAGAGTCTCTAGGAACACCTTCTTTTTGCATAGTAAATGTAGTAAAAAAAGCATCAAAATTATCTGCAAGGTTAGGATTCTCTTTTAGATTTTTTTGAAAGAGTTTAATTTCTTTAACATCCGTATCAGTAATTGCTTTACGATTTAAAAATTGTTCTAAAGTTTCTTTAGATTTTTGTTTTTTAGGTTCAGCTTTTTTAACATTCTGCACTGCAGTTTCAGTAACAGTTTGAACTTTATGATTAGAACTTATATTATCGTAAGAAATATTTTTAGTATCTGAAACTAAAGGAACTTCTTCTACTCTACCTTGCTTCATAGACTGATACAAGTCATTAAATTCATTAGTTACTTCTTTAATTGAACCATCAGAAACAGACTTAGATTGCCATTTACTAGCATGACCTCTCCATTCTGGATATAATAACATATTCCTTTCTTCTTTTGGAAGCTTCATTATTTCGGCTCTACGGTCTTTAGAAAACATTGGGCTTGGTTGCTCCATAAATGGAGAAAGCATATACAAGTCATAATATTCTTGTAACAAACCTGGAATTATTTCACCTTTATCATTTCTTTTTTCTAATCCGTTTGATTTTTCAACAGAATATAAAGAAGGAGTGTCTTTATCAAAACCTTTCCATCCTATTTCTTTATCATTCATAATTAAATTATCTAATTCTGTGTCTATAGTTTTGTTTAAATCTCTACCACCTGTAAATCTTCTATTAACATATCTTTGTTTTATATTATTAATTCTTGTTTGAATAGGAAGTAATAGTTGCTCAACAACTTGGTCAGCGTTTTCAACACCCTGTTCTTTTAGTTTTCTACGAATTTTAAGAGCTTTTTTAGCTAAAGCATTATAATGTGCAACATAAAGAATATCTTTTGTTATTAAATCATTAACTGTTTCAATATCTACTTTCTTGTCAAAGCTTTTCTTTTTACCAGTATTTCTATCTATGTATTCAACTTTATAAGTTGTAGGTTCAAAATTACTTTTTACTAATGCTTCATAAGCTAATTGCAAATCTTTACCAAATAAATTAATGTTAGTTATTTTAGATAATTCTTTTTGAATAAATTGTAATTCGTTTGGACTTTTTGCTAACTTGTTAACTCTACTTCTAAGATTACTTCCAAGAGCTGCAATGTCGTGCATATTAATTGTTTCTATTTCTAAGAATTTAGTATCATGCATTTTTTTAGCAGCAAGATTAAATAAGTTTTTAACTCCGTGGTCTTCAACTACAAACTCTCCTGTTTGTTCGTTAGTAACATTTCGCTGAATATCTCTTATCCATTCATTTAAAGTTTTATTTCTACCTTCAATCCTAGCTTTAGGATTCATCTCTTGATATATTCTATGCACTCTTCCTAAACTAGAATTTTTCTTAAGTTTAGCATAATTCATAGATACTGGATTACCATTAGCATCAGTAACTCTAAACTTTCCTTTGCTCCATAATAATTCTGGAACTTTTAAAAAGTCAATCATATTAGGATTATCAGCTGCATCAGCACTCCTATTTACAATCTCTCTACCATATACATCTAAAGCTTTAGAATCTCCAACTTCTAAAAATAACATTTCTTGTTGCCCTGCTTTAGGATGACCTTCAGGATATGTGTATATAAAATCTAATTTACCACCTGCTTTATGTACCATATCAGCCATATTAGTTAAAGCTTGTTTTGCTGTAAGACCAGGACCAAGTCCTTGTTGTCCTCTGTAAACACCTTTAGCAACTAACCTTCTAAACGAAGGAGAAAACTTAGACTCTGGGTCTTGAAGCCTTGGGTCTTTTTCTGCATTAAAATCTTTATCATATTTTTCTGATTTAGCTTCGCTTACTCTACCATTTTTTTCCCATTGTGTAGCATCTTTCTTAAATGCATTTATAACTTGTTTATCCATACCTTGAAATATAAAAACAGAATCACTGTCTTTATCTGCACCACCTAAATACATATCATCTTTAGCATTAGTTTTAATTGAGTAACCTTTACTATCAGTAAAACCAGCAAACTTTAAGCCTCTTACACCAGAAGGGCTATCAGCAGGAACACGAATAAGTAAAAATGAATCAAGGTCTAATGTACCTTTTTTATAAGCTTCTGCTAAAGTAGTTTCTTTTCCATTAATATCAACTACTTTCATTTTACCTTGACCTCTATCAAGTTTAAATGTACCTGTTTTTATTTCGCTTGCTTGATGTTCATATACAGGAGCAAGCCAAGCTTTAGAACTATATTTATACTTAGGTCTAATGTAACGATTAATCATATACTTCTTGTAAGTATCTTGCCAAAACTTTTTACCTAATCTACCAGCTATTTTAGAACCTTCATTAAAATTAGCATTATCTAATATTCTATTGTTTCTAAATATATATTGTTCATATTCAGATGTGTTTAAATCAGAATAACTTTCAAGTTCACCTGCTTTGTCCATTCTAGCCATTTGTCTAGATAAACTTCTAGCAAGTTCTGAATCAGGTTTTTCTCTTAATATCCTGATAATATTTTCAACACCAACATCATCTACTTTAATATCTTTAATATTAATATCTTTACCACTAATATAATCTATAACTTTACTATTAACATCTTTATCGCCATTAATAGCAGGCTCGTAATGTTTGTCCCACATTATTTCAGCTGCGTTACCGTGTTTAATAAGACTTAAATTACCAAGCATTTGTCTTGGTATAAACATACCTTTAGTAGCAACATTAGGGTTTTCATATGTAGATAAATTTAATCTAATATCTGTAGGGTCTAATTCTAATATTCTAGCCTTTTCATTATTAGGTCCCATTTCATATTTGCCTTCAGCCTTATTCCATACTAAATCAAATGGTTTAATATCTCCCATATGTTTAGCGGAACTTTTAAAGAACAACATGTCCATAGCATGGTTACCCATAAATACTTCTAATGGACTGTTAGTTTTAGCTGAACGTGCTGCAGATTTAATCGCTATTGTCCCATAACCAGGTATTTTAGCCACTATTACAGGCTTGTTCATACTTGTACCTTTAGGAAGCCCTACACCCTCCATAATCTGTTTAAATATACTTTCTCTAACAACGATAGTACCGTCAGTATTACTTTCATAATCTTTAGTTTCACCTGATTCATTTAAGTATTTTTCAATCTTAGCATCATTTGCAATACCAAATTTTAATTTTCTATTAATAACACCTGCAGGAAATGGCATAGATTTATCGTGATATAACTGTTCACGTTTATTCCAGTCTGTAACATTTCTAGAATAACCACCTTCATATTCAGTACCTTGTTTATCAGTTCTCATTAATTTATGAATTTGACTTAAATCATTAGTGCTACCTGCAGTGTATAATCCATTACGTTCTGCTTCAACTAAAATATTAGACTTCCATTGTTTTTCGTGTAAATCAACAACATCTTTATCTGATAAACCTTTTTCATGTACAAGGTTTTTATATTCTTTTAAACTTTCAATATAATTCTTTCTTATTCTATCTTTAACAACTTGTCTTTTTGCTGGGTCAGCTATATTAGCATCAGCAACTAAAGCATCTACAAGAGCTTCTGCACTTAAAGCATCAACATCTTTATGATACTTTCTAAGACTTAATATACCTTTATCTTTAATACCACCAAATACATACAACCCTTGATTGTCTAAATTGTTTTCAAGATTCCACCAATCTCTTTTAGACATTTTATCTTCAATAATTGTATTACCAAATTTGTCTTTTGATAGTTTATAATCAAATGGTTTAAAATCTACAAACTCACCTTCAACAGTTTTAACTCCAAATTCATTTATTTTAATTTCTTGATGTTGAGCAATCTTTTCAAGGTATCCATAATTAGGGTCATTTTCTACAGTTGATTCTAATTTTTCAGTAGGTCTATCAACATATTTATCTCCATGTTTTTTACCGTTAACACTACCTTGAGAAGGTCTTACTTCAACAACATCACTTTGTTCGTTTTTATGCATAACATAAATAGGTTTCTCTTTTTCTCTAGCTTTCATTTCATCTATCTTAGTAGCAGATTGACCTTCTTTTCTAGACACATCTAATTCAACTTGGTCTGTAGGGTCCATTTTATTAACGTTGTGCATATTTTTATTATAAACTTCAGCATCAGCATAAACGTATCCAGTTTTACTTGTGTATAAATCATTAGCTAACTCTCTAAGAGTTGTTTGAAGTTGTTGTTCAGAAGGGGCTTCTGTTCTGTATTTCTTTTGAGCTTTACGATAAATAGTAGCATCTACTTGAGAAATATCATAACCTAAAGAATCCATATTTCTATAATAATAATTATATGCTTCAGTATTAGAATGTTTATAAATATAATCTTTTGCATTATGATGTAAAGTTTTAAAACCAGCTACATCTTCTGGCTTAAATATAGCATTAGGTGCTTCTCCATATTTTAAATCAGATACAAATTTACCACCAATTGCTTCAGCAGCAGGTCTTGAATTATAACCAAAAAATCCCCCCAGTAATGTTTCATACATAACAGATTCTATAGGGTCTCCTCTTAAATATGCAGGCATACCTAACATAGCAGAACCAATAATTCCTTTTAATTGTTGTTCGCCTTTTCTGTAATATTTAGGGTCAGTTCTTTTTAAATTGTTAGAAACAAGTTTCATTTCACCTAATGTAGCAAATGCACCACCTGCAATAGCACCACCCATATAAGCATCCATCCAAGCATCAGGTCCTTGCCATATACTAGACACAGTACTTGCAGCAGCTAAATGTTGTGCTTCATCTACAACACTACGAGAAAATCCACCTCTTCTTAAAAAACCTGCAGATTCTAATCCTGACCTTCTTATAATACTACTTTGTAAATCTTTAGCATATTTACCACCAATCATAGGAACTGAAAACTTATTTAATGTTTGTGCTCCTTTAGCAGTACTTTCTAAAGCTTCTGCAGTCTTTGTTAATTTAAGTGCTTTAGCACCCTTACCAACAAGACCTATAGGTTTAAATAAAATACCAGGAGCAAAACCAATAAGGTGACCCATAGAGTGTGCAATAGATTCGTATGTGTTTTTTGGTTTGTCTCCTACAGGAATAGTAGTAAAGCCTTCAAACACACCTGAAACAGCCTGTTTCATTACTTTACCAAGGGAAGTATTATTACGTTGAGGATTAAACGTAATTTGATATTGTTCTGCTAATTTTTCTAACTCATCTATTTGAGTATCATCAAACAGTTGAGGTGTAGCTCTATATTTATATATTAAATCTTGAACTTCTTGAGGGGATGGCATTTAGCTCCTAACCTACAAATGTAATTAAGCCTTGAGTTTGAGGGGCTCTACCTCCATAATAATATCGCATAAACCAATCTGACCTTGCTTTAGCAGTAGCTGATTTAACACCTGCTACAGATTGATTAAAATAAGTTCCTACGTTTATACCAGCTGTTTCTGCTCCAGTTATAGGAGGTGTTGGATTCATAACAAATCCTGGACCTTGAACATTAGCATTAGGAGCAGATATTCTTGGTCTATTACCAGCATAACCTGCTCTTGTTCCTGAATAAAAATTTTTCATTCCTTGAGTAGCACCTGCCATTCCTTGAGAAGCACTTGTTCCAGCACCTTTAACTCCACCTAATATTCTACTACCCATAGCAGTAGCACCTTTTCCAGCTGCGCCTAAAATAGCTCCGCCAGTTCTAAGACCAAGAAGCCCTCCACCAACCATACCAACACCAGACCATAATTTATTAGATGCACTTCTACCATATACAGACTCACCTCTTTCAGTTGGTCTCCAACTATTAGGAGCAAGACCCATACTGAAACCTTCGGCAGCTCCATACATTAAATTCTTTAAAGGTTTACTTTCTCTAGTAAAAGGAAGACCTATAGTTTTAGCAACAAGAGCAATTTTTTCTGCTTCAGCATCTGTAAAAGCACTAGGGTCATCATTGTATTGACGAACTAAATTTCTCATTTTAACGTATTGTTCTTCGTTTTCTAATTTATTTAAACTACGTTGTATATTTTGACCCCACATAGGGTTTAATCCTGTTTCATACATTTGACCTATAGCCATATTAGCCTCCTACCTTATCGTGAGAATATGATTGCGGTTGATAAGGATTGTGTTGATAAGTATTAGTTGATTGATAATTGTAGTCACCTATATTTTGAGGCACTGCATTAGGACTTGGAATAGTCATTAATAAATTTCCATATTCAGTAGGAGATAGTTTCTGACCTTGATAACCTTCTGAAATTAAATCTCCTAAACTAGTTAAGTTGTTCTCAGCATTTTGTACTTGTGTTAAATTAATATTGTTTAAAACACTATAAGTTTGATTTGTTAAACCTGCATTATTATATTTATTAACAAAACTTTGTCCCATTGGACCTCCACCCATTACGTTAGAGGTTAATAAATCTCCTAAAGTTAAACTTTCCATAAGAGTAGCAGCATCAGCATTAGCAAAATCAAAAGACAATTCGTTACTATCTATATTGTATTCTGAAAGAAGATTTTGTATGTTTATTTTATGTTGAGCGTCTACATTTTCAAGATTTCTTTTAACCATTTCATCAGTTGTTAAACCAGGTGCCCAACTTCCCATTGCATCTTGAATTTGTTGACCTCCATGATACCATTTTGTTCCAGCCCCAAATTGTTCAGTCTCTTCATAATCTTTTAAATAAACTTTGTTTAAATCATTTAATTTAGTTTTTAATTCTTCTATATTAGGAACTACTTGAGATAAAATATGTTTTTGTTCTACTTCACTAGCCTTAGCATTTTCCCAATTCATACTAGCAGATTCTAAAGTAATATGATTCATATCTTCAACATGATTCCAATATTGGTCTTCTCTCATAGCAAGGTCAGATAACGTAACATCTTTATGAACATCAAAGTAATCTCTTTTAAGTTCATGTGTTATATCAAATTGTCTAGCATTTTCATGCAAATCTCTAAGTTGCATAATTTCATTCGATTCAATTTGCCACTTTAATTTTTTCTCATCTGATTCTCTTTGTCTTGTTTTGTTAAGACTATCAGAAGCAACCTTACCAAAATCACCATAACTTGATATAGGGCTTTGCATACTTACCGCCATTAAATAATCCTTTCAAAGTTTACATCTATTTTAGAATAATCTACTCCTAAATATTCTTTAGTTTGAACTGAAGCCCAAGGCACTTCTTGAGCTATTACACCTCTATATCTACCTTCTCCATATTTTTTATCTTTATATTCAAACTCATATATATTTATACCATTTTTAGATTTACCTACATGTTTAATATTCTTTTTTGAGTTTTTATCAGACATCATAGCTGTTGCAGCTATACCCATTACTTGTCCAGCAAACTCACCTCTTGCTGCTTTATTTGCTGCAGCTTGATTGTAGTTTGATGTTCTTGTGTATTGTTGTTGTTCGTTATATGCTGCTTGGTTAGCCATACCTGCTTGTAATCTATTTGATTCCATAGCACTTATAAACTGCCCTGCAGTTGCAGAAGCTTGACCTTGTATTTGACCTGCTCCTTGTAATGCTTGATTAGCTTGTCCCATAAAATTACCAGCATTTTGCATACCTTGACCATACATTCCTATAACACCTTGTCTTACTTGTTCTCCAACTCTACTAGCATTTGTTGTTCCTAATAAATTTCTTAAACTTCCACCTGAACCACCTGTCATAGACAACTGTCTATTTGCTTGTGCTGTAGCAGAAGTAGTTGCATCACCTACTTGCTCTTGAAGGTTGTTTTGCATTTGGCTATAATAACCACTATTCATATTCATCATTTGACTAGCCATACCTTGCATATTAGAAGCATTACTAGCCATTTGACCAGCAGTGTTTCTTTGTGCTGCTAAACCTAATGAAGAAATAGGGGGAGGACTAAAACTGACCATCTTAGGGTCATAATTAAAATCTTGATTGATACTATTAGTACCTAACATTTTTGATAACCAACTACTCAATTAATCCTCCTTTAAATTTAAATTAACAGAAGCCCAACCATCTTTTGTCTTAACTTCAAGTGAATGGTCATTAGTGTCTTTTTTAATAGCTCTTATCTCTCCTACTGAACCTTTAGTTTCTTCAGCATTTTCTGTACCTTCTTTTTGAGAGTTTGCTAATTTATTAATTTCTTTATATACATTGTCAAATATACGATTTGTATTATTATCAGACAAGTCTCCAGATGCAATGTTTTGACTTTTTTTAATAAAACTTTTACCTATAACAGTTTTTTTAATCACTCCCATTAATCTGAACCTCCATCTCCACCACCACCTGCATCAATTGGACTATCTCCAATCATCATATTTTTGCCTCCTGCTAATGCTCTATATATAACAATAACAGAATCTATTGTAACTTTTGTGCTTCCATCAAATTGTGCTCCTTTAGTAACAATTTCAAATTGACCTGATAAACCTTTTTGTGATGCTTTTGGTATTTTAAATTTATAAAGCCTCATTCCACTAAGTCTTCCATCTGAAGTTTGAGAATCTTCTATACTTAAACTAGAAGTTCCTCCTAATTCATTTCTATAATAATTTAAATATATAGTACCACTTGTTGGTTCTACGTCAGCTAAAACTCTTATTTCTAAAATTCTTTTATCTGTTCCATCTAATCCAAATGTAAGCTCTTGACTTCTCCATTTTAAATCTCTATGCTTTGATAAATAAGTAGACGACCTTGTGTTATCTGGACCTATTTCAGAAGTAAATCTATATAAAGCATTATTGTCTGGGGTTCCATCTCCAGTAGAATCCATTTTAGCTTGAAAAATTACATCTCCATCTTTTCCAGTTGTAACAGAATTTATAACATGAGCAACATCTATTTCATTTTCTCCATCTGAATTTTCATTAAAAAAAGTAGCCATATCCCATCTTTGTAATGCAATGTTATACATCCAAGCATACCATTTTTTTACTGTAGAACTTTTCTTTTTCCAAAAAACTAATACAGATTTATGTTTTGAAGAATAAGATAAAATTGGCTTTGTATCTTTATCTCTTTTATCCCAAGAATAAATATCTCCTGATTTTATTGCATTACCAATAGGTATAGGTATATTACCATCAAATAAATATATATTATCTGAATCAGCCCATGCTATACCAGCATCAAAAGAAACAACAGAGTCTTTACCTAAACAACCAACTTTTTCATAAGTGTGTTCTATAGAAAAGTTATTTGGCTCTATACGGAACATTGAGTTATTACTAAAAACATAAACTCTATTATTAAAAGAAGTTAATGCAACTGGTTTTTGAGGTAATCTTATTAAATCGTTTGTTATATCAAATACGTTAAATTGAAAAGGTATAGATTTAACTAACATATTTTCACCTTTATCAATATCAGGATGAGATATGTCTGCAATAAAATGAGTACTATTTAAAGAAGTAGATAGATTGTATTTAGGAGTAACAACATCTAAAACTTCAGGTAATTGAGCAGAACTTTCAAAACTAGGACCAGAAGAACCATCATCTATAAAATCATTTGCAAAATAATCTCCAAGTTGAGGGTTATTAAATGTGCCCCAAGTTGTATCAAATCTATATTGTTTAACAAGTCTATAAAATCCATCAGGTTGTTCTGAGTCTATATCTGTAGAATAAGCTCTATATACTAAAATATGACTTACTCTTTTAGATAAAGAACCTTCATCATAAATTCTAATTGCAACTTTTACTTTTTTTCCTTCTCCAATAATTGTTTCAACAGACTCAGATAAAGGACCTTCTTGGTAACCATCATACAAATAACTTAATTTATAAAAATATTTATATCCATTTTTTATAGCTCCACTTAAAGTATCTTCTTGACTTAATTCAATTTCGGCATCAGCAACTTCTTTAAGAACAAATTCATGAACATTATTTTTAACTTCACCATTAGATTCGGTTCCTATTGTACCGTGAACTAAAACATCATCACCAGAAAAAACATTTAAAATATTATTACCTGCAGATAAAGCTGATTTTTTTATATTATAAACATCTAAAGTACTTTCTGCATCTATTGCATCTAAATTTTGAGCATCAAAATCAGAGCCTGTTAAATCTGGAGAACCAAATGCTTTAAAAGAAGTTTGGTCTTTATTATCTAAACTGTTATCATTGTGAGCTAAATAAATAATATGATTAGTTGTATCTTGGTCTGTTGTATATAATAAATTTTCATTTAAATTATTATAATCTATATTATCTACATTGTTTTCAGAATTTAATTTATACATTTTAGCTTTAGCACTATGACCAAAAGGTTCAAGTTGGTCACCGCTTTCTGAATCAGCTCTATAAACTGCTAAAAATTTTCTAACTTGCATTGATGTACCATTATGAGCACCATCACTATCTACGCTATTATTTTCCCAAACTTTAGTATTATATTTAGTTTGATGCAAAATCATTACGTGATTTTTATCACTATCTCTAGAAGGTATCATTAATCCAGTTTTTGGAGTTGTAACATAATTTCTACCAAAACCTAAATCTCTCATAAAAGGACTTCTGTTCGCTGCATAATGAATTGGAGAAGTTTGCCTTCTAGGGCCATATCCCCAACTATGATACCATTCATACCCATTACTTTTACCATTATTTGGAGGTCTAAAGCCATTAGCACAATTAATTGATTCTCCAAAACCACTTTTATTAGTGTCGCTATCCATATCACTACTGTTTACTCTTTCGTTCCATGCTTGTCTATAATAAGTACTAATTGAACCTATAACGTAAGATTGAGAAAAAGGACAAAGAATAGCTTTATTTTTAAGCCTTCCATTTTCTCTACTTTCTTCTGGTGTTAAATCTTTAACATAACCCCAATAATCAGCATAAGTTAATTGAATCCCTCCGTGAGCATTTGCAGCAGTACTATGATAGTTTTGATAAGTCCAAGTATCTTTCCAATCCTGACCTTCATTCATACTATAAATATTTGCGCTTTCGTCAGTACTTGAACCTGGACCTCCTTTTAATCCTGGACTTACAGCTAAACCATAAGTATCACCTTCGTATTTCCAATCCATACCCATTTGACCTAATTGAGGAATATTTTCATCTGTACCATTCATATCTATAACATTGTTATTACTCCATCCTGCCATAGTACTACTTGTTCCTCCATCCTGTCGTCTAAAATTACTTCCATCTTCATCATAAGTCCATACATGCATTTTGTTAATATGAGCTGAAACAATAGTTCTGTTTTCATAATCGTAATCAAAAGTAGCATTAGGAGGAGCGTTCCAATCTAATTCTTGGTCATAATAAGCACCATGAATACATGGTTGTGAAGTTCTACTATTTGTCCAAAGGTCATGTAAATAATTTTGATAATTAACTTGTTTAAGGTCATGTATTCTTCTTACAGACAAAGAGTCTGGATTATATTTATAAACTGCAGAAGTATCTTCTAATATACCATGTTTTGCATTTGCAGGTTCAGATGTAAATATAAATTTTCTTATTGGGTCTACTGCAAACACATAAGATAAATTAGGTATTCTTATAAAATTGTTTTGTAAAAACAATCCATTTTCATCATACTCAATAAGAACAATTCCAGCTGCTCCAGAATCATTTGCGGCATGACCTCCACCTGCTACAATAATTTTATCTTTTTCGTCTAAATAAAAAGCATCAAAATTATCACAACTTATATCACTCATTTCATCTGTATTTAATCCCCCTGTTGCAAAAAATTCTGTAATTTCATGGTCGTCTTGTTTAACTAGTTCGTAATTAAAAGAATATACCCAATTCCTCATACCACTAGAACTCATTCTATAACCGCCTCTTCTTTTGCCTCCTACAAAAACTAATTGATTTGTAGTGTCTACTTTTAACATACCAGGCAAAAAACCTCTTTCTTTTATAAACTCTCTATGATACACTGCTCCTTGCATATTTTCAGTTCCAGTATCATAATTAGATTTATCATGTAATATTTGTCCTCTATAAAACCATTTAAAAGAAGTGTAAAAATCACTGTGTATATAACCTTTTCTTCTTAAAGACCACATACCAAGTTCTTGTTGTCCCATTTCTACATTTCCTGCTGAACCTGTTTGCATAGAATTAAATCCTAAAACAAATAATGTTCCCATATAATCAGAACAATTAGGACCTCTCCATCTTTTATCATCAGCATCAAATCTACCACCACGAGCTGTATCATTACTTTGAGTATCTACTGGCCCTGAAACATTTACGCCTTTTATTTGTCTAGGAACTTCTAAAGCAACAGAATTATCAAAGCCCATATCTATCCAACCCCAAGCCATTCCTGCTCCTACAGTTCCGTGATTTGAAACTAAACCTGCCCAAGGATTATATCCTAAATTATCTTTTATTGTATCTGTATAACCACCTTCTAATCCAGAACTAGAAATTTCGTCTTCATTTGCTGTTGTATGAATATGACTCTTTAACAAAGAACTTGAACTTCTAGGAGCAAATATAAAACTTGCTGTTGTTCTATTTATTTTTCCGTGAGTATGATGATTTGCATAATAACCATCATCACCCTCGTTATCAGTAGCAACATACCCGTGTTTTCCGTGTGTAAAATATGGACCTACACAAGTAGTATTTCCAGGTTTACAATTTTCTTCTCCTGTTCCACCAGTTGAACTAGGATAAGATATAGTACCTGAATCATAAACATGTCTATTATTACCATCTGAATTTTCACTAAATATACCAGCACTATAAATTTCATTACCAAACCATCCTACAGATTTTTTAACTTCCGTAGCTGCTGATGAACCATCTGGGTCGTCATCTCTATCATAATTTTCACTATCTGCAGGCATATCAGTTGCTACTTTTCCATAACTAGTGCTATTTAAAATATGGTTACCAGACCAATGAGTTTGATACCATTCTGAAGATGCATGTTCGCATGTATTTTGGTCTCTTAAAGCTTGAACGTTTTTAACGTCATAATATTTAGTTCCAGCTATAAAATACACCCCGTATTTTGTATCTACTTTACATAAAGATTGTTGAAAGTTTACAAAGTTACGAATACCATTACCTTCTTCTTTTGAGGTAGATGTAAATCCATTTCCACTAACATGCATTCCTAATATTTGATTCCATCCATTAGTAGGATTATCATTTCCATCATATACACCTTGATTATCTCCACTTGGGTTTACTAAAGTTCTAGGATAAAATTTATCAGAAACATCAGAATCATAAGGAATATTTGCATCTGTACCATTAAAATGATGACTTGGATACATCCAAGTTCCTGTATTAAATCTATTTTGACTACCAGGAGAACTACCTTGGTAACTTGTTCTTCCGTGAATACTACTAGTTGAATCGAACCAATCAGTTCCATATGAAGTAACTGCAGGAGCTAATCCTGGTTGATTAGGAATATCCCAATCTCCCGCTCTTTGAGGACTTTCCCAACTTCCAGTAGATGCAGTTACATTTTCAAAAGACATATCACCGCTTGTTGGAGTAGTATAACTTGCTTTCCATAAATATTGCCTACCAAATCTTCGATTACCTTGATTTTCACTACCTCTTCTTAACATTAAAGGTTCGTTTAATAAAGGTCGATATATCCAAAGGCATCGTTTATTTGCATCATTTGCAGAATGATTATATATTATATCCGTTATATCTTTAGAATATTCTTTTGTATTATAGCCATCTGCGTCTTTTTCAGGTAAAGTATGTGTTTTATCAACTTTATCTTCATCTGTTCTGGCATCATAATTATATATAATACCTAAATCTTTGCCTCCATCAAAAACTAATAATCTAGTATCTTCTGCTGTTCCATTTTCATAAACACCTAATGCTTGAGTTTTTGCAAATCTATGTTTTAATTTTTTAACAAATTTACCATTAGAATCATAAACATAAACTCTTGTACCTTGCCATTTAATAGCATAAAAATAAACAGCACTATCTATAGTTGTTTTAACTACTTTATGAACATTAACTATTTTTGAAGGTTGTTCTAAATTACCTTTTTCTGCAGTTAAAACTTTAGAATAGTCATTACCAAATTGTTTGTTTTCAATATGACCAACCCAATAAGAATCTCTATCTTTACCAAGACCAACATGAATTTCTTTATTATTGTTAGTCATAGTAACACCACTACCAGTTCCAACATTATCTGCTAAAACTTCTTCAGCAATATCATCTTCAGTATTTGACCAAATGTCTTTAATTGTAGAAATAGTATTATTAGTATCATTATAATAAACTAATCTGTTAGTACCATTATCGTCAATAATACCCATTTTATCCATTAAAGTATTTAACGTTGAATTATTAGTCATATCAGCAGTTGACCTAGAAGCCCACCCTGCAGTTACATTTCCTGTTTTTCTTAAAACATCATCTTCGTGTAAAGCAATTAAAGTACCCGACTGAGCAGTCGCATCAACATTATGACTTCGTTTAGGAGCCTCTGGAGGAGAATCCCTATCAGACATAGAAGTAGTAGTTCCACTACGGAACTTATTTATTGGAAACTTTAATCTGGGCATTATTAATAAGGAACAGAATTAAATTGGTTTGAGTTCATTTGTTGCAATTGTGCAGGTCCCGCAGGTCCTTCACCCCAATTAAACTGTTGAACATTTCCGTTTTCATCTACCCATTCATACCATTGACCAGCTTCCATTGCACCAAAATTTCCTTTAGGTTGAGTTTGGTTTTTTATATTTTCGCCTGATTCCATTTCTGTGCCATAACCATATGGGTCTAAATTATTATCTTCCATATACGATTCACCTGAATAATCAGTTTCAGTATCATAATTTTGAGTACCATCAGTAACTCCATCATATGTATAAGGGTCTAATCCTTGATGTTGTCTTCTGTCATTAGTGTAAGCTTGCCAAGCAGCTTCAGTATTTTTACCAAACATACCATCAGCGCCTTCTCCTGCTTCTGCATCTCCACTCAAATAACCTAAATCAATTAACATATTTTGAACATTAGCAACTTCTTCATTATTTTCAATATCAAATTGAGGAGTTGTTTGACCTGCATTTGCAGCAGCTTCTTGAGGAGATGTTAAATAAGAACTTCCATGTGTTTGTTCTGTTCTCATAAAAGCAGGCTTTCTATTTTTGCCTGTTAAAACATTAAAAGCATCAGAAGTAAAATCTTTTAATCTACCAAAAACTCTACCTTCTCTACCACCTTGAAATATTCCTTTATCATCTGTTAAATTTTTATGTAAACTGGAAACTAATGGAGTCATAACTCTTGGTATATTAAAAGTTCCTCCACTTTGTGATGTACGTTGTCCATTGCCATTTCCATTAACAATTTCACCATTTTTGTACTTAGTTATACCCATGTTATTTCCTCCTTGACCAGATTGAAAACCTGGCATATTTTGATTAACGTAATCTTGACTTGTATTTAAAACTTTATCTATTGTTGAAAATATATTACTATTACCTAAATTTCCAAATCCAAACTTTTTAGCTGGAGCATTAGAATCTGAAGCCATAATAGCATTCATTCCTTCTGGTACCATTTCATTAGGACCAAGCTCTACAGACTCTTGATTTACAGGGTCATCATAACCAACAACTCTATCTGGAGCATTTTTTTCTGTAGAAGAATTAGCTATAGCACTACCTAATTTTTCTCCCCAATTTCCATATGTGCCTGATTGCCATTGACTTTGTTGTACAGCCATATCTTAACCTTTTATTACCTTTCCATTATAAGTAGTTTTACCATTTATAATATTTAATACAATTAAATTATACAAACCATCGTCATAGAAATCTACGATACCAACATTATGCGTCCAATTAGTTTGTCGATTTTTTAAAAAACTTTTTTCCATTTTACACAAACATCCCATACTTTGAGCCATTTTGGGACCATCCATATGTGTTACTACACTTTTGATATTATCATGCGTATGACCATAAATAATACTGACACCCAAGTTCTGTACATGGGACTTTGCATGATTAATCCCACTATAATGACCACCATGGTATGCGTGTAATTTAGAATCATTTACTTTAAATACTTTTCCATAAGGATGCCAAACGTAACCTCTTTCTTTCATTTTAAGTCCTTCATAAGAACCATAGTCTGGTAAATATGGATGCTCTTCTACAAAGTTATCAAACCATAATTCATGATTACCTTGAGCAAACACTTTCTTTTTACAATTAACTTTATCAAGGACTTCATCTATTCTGTCACATCCTTTATTGATAACTTCTAACTCTTTTACAACCTCTGGTAACTGATACTCTAAAGGTGGTCTTTTCTTTCTTTTCCATTTCCAAGCACTAACAGATTCACCTTCTACCATATCACCTAAATTTAAAAAGTAAGTAGGTTTAACTACTTCTATAACTTTAAGTGCAGTTCGTAAAGCTTTTTCATCGTGATGAGGAAAATGTATATCAGGAAATATAACTCCTCTATCGTATACCTTACTCATCTATCAACTCAAAATGTGGAAAGTCATCAAATTTATTGTCCATTACTGTCCAATCTCTATCCCAATCACCACCCCATCTTAATGTTATGCCAATTGATTTAGCTATACCTAAAACAAATCCAGCAAATAAATGAAATCGTTCCCTATCATCCCAATCAATAGGATAAGGAACCACATCAACAGCCCTACTTGGATTAGCATTGTGACGACCATTGGGGAAATAAACTTTTGTTTTACCTTCTTCATAAAGTTCATTTTGCCTAACTTCTCCCCTATGTCCTTCAAGTACTGAACAATCAACATGCTTAATAACTTCGTTAAAGACATCTTGAAGTTTTTTATCGCAGGTCGATAATTGTTTTTTACTTCTTCTTCCAAAATAAGGCATTAGTCTTTTACTAGAGCTTCTTTAACGACTTCTTCAACAGAGTCCCAAATAGCATCTAATATTTTTTCTTCAGTTTTTTCAGATATAAACGGAATATCAACATTCTCATTCATTCGTTTTATCATTTTATCTTTCATTTCGTCATTGAATATATATCCAGCAACTATTTTTCCAAATCCAGACATTGTAGTCTCCTTATGCTTCTGTTATTGATATGTTGTCAAATTTCCAAGTTCTTCTTCCTGCTGTTACTTGAAAGCTTAAAAAATAAGAACTTCCAGTTGGTGTAAATGTTCCTGTAGATGTACCAGTAGTACCAATCGTTACACTTGTATATGTATTATCACCAGCTGATGTTCCTAATAAAATTTTACAATTTCCTAAAGAGTTTCCTGTGCATTCAATAGAATAGTCAAGAGCAACATTAGGTTCACAAGTATATTCTTTATAACCATATTCGTTTGCTCCTGCTGCACCTGTAGCACAACTTAATTGAGTTCCTGTAGGGTCAGTTCCAACAGTAATGTTACCACTTGATGCAGAAAAACCACCAACACTACCAGTAAATGTTTCTCCAACTATACTTGCTATTATACGAACTCTTCTTCTAACATTTCTGCCTTTACCATGTCTTCCTGTACTTGATGTACTAGCACCTAAACCTGGCATATTAACCTCTATATAAAACTATTACATCAGATGTATCGCAAGTAACTGATGTAAAATTACCATAAATTATATCACCTGATAATAATTGAAAATCAACTAAATTATCTCCTACTGCACAAGTAGCATCTATATTAGCAACACTATCTGAAGAATTATAAATAGCTACCCAATTTCCTGTTTGAGCACCATTTGTTGCAGCAGCTATAACATCAAAGCCTGCTTGACCTAATTGAAGGTTTACACCTTCTTGTACTGTATATTTATGTAATCCGTTTGCCATATTTTCCTTTCCGCTCTAAGCACTGGCTGTGCGTGAATGAGCCTTATTATGCATTATCTGATGTACTTACCATTTGCCAGTTTGCACCAGTATATAATAGTAAGCACAAATCAGCGGCATTGCTTAAAGTAAATGTTGAACCTGGAAGTATTATATTTCCACTTTCTGTTAAAACAACATCTCTACCTGAGTCTACTTGTCTTAAAAATAACATTTGCCCAATTTGACCGCCATTTATTGTATCTAAATTATCTGAACTTGCATCTCCTTCAGTATCTACTTTATGATAAGAATCAGTAACAGTAATAACACCACTTGCTATAGTTACTTCTGAACCTTGTCCTACAGAAACACTACCTCTAACATCTAAAGTTGTTGCAGGTGCTGATGTTCCTACACCTACTTTTGTAGAAGTACCTGTAAATACTCTATTATTAGTTCTATCAACACTTAACATATCAGCTTGGTCATTACTATCAAATGACAAAGTATTTGAGCTACCATCATATTTAAGTTCTATGTAATTGTTACCATCTGATTGTTCTGAAAATCTTATTCTAGCTGCATCAGCTGGATTACTACCTGGACCTGTTAATAATATTGTTGGTTCAGCACTACTGTTATTAATATGTAAATCAGCTGCTGGGTTAGTTGTTCCGATACCGACTTTTCCATCTTTATCAATTCTCATTCTTTCTGCAGGAGTTCCTGCATCACC